>Ga0055584_100001331_pt1 | contig 24264 bp, 22 predicted proteins | sample OSDHelmetaG_FD_58716 | JGI IMG/M metagenome (GOLD analysis project Ga0055584, IMG submission 58716) | Pelagic marine sediment microbial communities from the LTER site Helgoland, North Sea, for post-phytoplankton bloom and carbon turnover... | ecosystem: Environmental > Aquatic > Marine >...
GCCGTCGCTTACGAGATATCTGATTCTGGATATCTCCTGACTCAAGAGTATCTCCAACAGGACGTACTGGAGGGCCGAAAAACGATAATCTTTTCAAAAATGACATGCGCTACCTATGCCGTAGAGAGAGCAAGGATCCAATACTGCATGTGATCGCGGCCCCCAATGCTGTGTACCAAGGCCATGCGAGAGGAACCAGCCCTCTAGCCATGATTTGCGCATCGTCAGGTCGCCACGTGAATCCCCAAGTTCCATTCCCGTCCATCCATAGCCCAAAAATGATAAGTACCATTGAGACCACACTTACGACGAATGCAATCATAGCATCCGCCTCAGAGACTTTGGAAGTGATTAATCCTAATAGAAAAGCTCCCAACAAGGCTCCATATGTGAACGAGGCAATCGAAAGACCTAGTTCCACTACTGGGTTTTGCTGGTCTTCGAACAGTGTGGCAAGAAAGACAAAAACCAGTGCCCAGCCAAGCGTAAGCAATCTTGACAGCCTGAGGCTTTTTGCTTCGTCCCACCCTGCGGCTCGCTTGCCAATTAGATCATTGAGGGATGAACTCGCTAATGCATTTAGAGAAGATGACAACGTGCTCATGGCCGCAGCAAGAATACCTGCAAGCACAAGACCTGCTATACCGACCGGTAGGTTTTCAACGATATAGCGAGGAAATACTTCATCGAGCCGCGCCAGTCCGAGGGTGGTTGCATCGGCACCGCCGTAGTGAATCCACAGAAACGCACCCACGGCCAGAAAGATGGCAAACTGGATCATTACAAAAAACGCACTCGAAATGATGGCCTTCCTCGCATCAAGAAGAGAGCGGCACGAAAGCAAGCGCTGTACGATTAATTGATCTGTACCATGGGAAGCCATGCTAAATATCCCTCCTCCAATAACCGCCGTTACCAAGGAATAAGGACTCGTAAGAATCGTTTTCAGCGATCCATCCACACTAAAGACTTGCAACTTACCGGCTGCTGCCAATTGACTGTAAACATCCCCTTCAAAGGAAGCCAGAAGAAGCGTCAAGGTCACGAGCGCCCCAACCACATAGACACTCATCTGGACAACGTCCATCCAGACAACGGCCTTGAAACCACCTACGTAGGTATATAAGGCCGTCAGTATCCCAATTGTGAGGATGATCATTGGATATCCGACGTCGAAACCTGCAGACGTGGCTATAATTTTGATGGGGATGGCCGTAGCAAAAAGACGAACTCCGTCAGCCAGCAATCGTGTCGCGAGAAACGTTACGGAGGCCAATCCCTGCAGACGTGGCCCAAAACGAGAGCCTAAAAATGCATACGCTGTTTGCAGGTCGCCCTTCATGTATCTCGGCAAAAACCAGATGGCGACGGCGATCCTACCGACCAAATACCCAAACGTCAATTGAAAAAACGTGAGTGCCCCACCATAGGCAACGGCTGGAATCCCGATTACGGTCAGCGTACTGGTCTCTGTCGCAACGATGGAAAACGAAATGGCCCACCACGGCATTTCTTTGTTTCCCAAAAAGTAGTCACCGACTGTCTTCTGCTTACCAGCACTCTTTATACCAAAAAGCACTACCGCAGCTAGATAGCCTACGATTACTACATAGTCTAAGGGATGTAGCATCTCAACCTCCGCGCTGAATCAACGCTTCTTCATCCAAGACTGAAATGCTCAACGCAGACGCTTTGTCTGCTTTTGATCCCGGATTTTCCCCCAGGACAAGAAAATCTGTTTTAGCGCTAACACTAGAAGACACCTTCCCACCTCGATCTTTGATGTACTGCTGCGCCTCCTTGCGTCCTAATGTGGGCAGCGTACCAGTTACGACAAAAGTGAGACCCTTAAACACAGCATCGGAGTCGGAAACAGGAGCTTCTGACTCGTCGCGCTCAAGAGACACACCAGAAGCCCTCAAGGCGTCAATTAAGTCACGGTTTTCAGGGATACTAAACCAATCCACGATACTCATCGCGATTACATCCCCAACGCCATCGATGTCTAATAACTCCTCTTGAGTGGATCGGGACAATTCTTCCATGCTCCCGATTGCACCGACAATCGTTTCAGCCGTTGTCCGTCCAATATGACGGATACCCAACGCAAACAGCAGCCGTGACAAAGGACGTTGTTTGGCCTGCTCGATACTAGCCAACAGGTTTAATGCCTTCGTTTCTGCAAACCCCTCAAGCGATAGGAGGTCTTCCCTATTCAACAGGAAGATATCTTTCAAGGACGTAATCCTACCTTCTTCTACCAGCTGGATTGCCATTTTTGAGCCAAAGCCCTCAATGTCTAGCGCATTTCGGGAGGCAAAATGTTCAACCAATCTGATGAATTGTGCTGGACACGCTGCGTTAACACAATAGGCATCCACCTCGCTATCTAAACGCTCAAGGAGCGTTCCACAAGCAGGACAATGAGCAGGCAATTGCCAGACTGATTCGCTCCCGTCTCGTACAGAGGCCACTGAAGCAACTACAGCCGGAATAACATCTCCGGCTCGCTTCACAACAACCGTATCTCCAATGCGGATATCACGGTCACGGATGTAGTCTGCATTATGCAGAGTAGCCTGGGAGACAATCACACCACCAATTTCCACCGGAGAGAGAACCGCTTCCGGAGTAATCATGCCTGTGCGCCCCACATTGACAATGATATCGTCTAGTGTTGTGGTGGCTTCCCTTGCCGGAAACTTGAAGGCAACAGCCCATCTTGGAGCATTGGCCACATTGCCTAACTGACCCTGGATACGGTAGTCATCAATCTTTACCACGACCCCATCAATGTCGTAGTCTAGACTATCTCTACGATCAATCCAGGCCTCGCAAAACGAGACCACTTCGTCAATACTAGAACATTGCCTAGCTTCCTTATTCGCTCTAAAACCCCATGTGCTCAGGATATGGAGCAGGTCGTGCTGCGATGACGCAACAATACTGGACGTTGGTCCGGTCGAATAGGCAAAGAAGGAAAGCTCTCGCTGTGCTGTGATCGATGAATCCAACTGCCGTAATGAGCCTGCAGCTGCGTTTCTTGGATTAGCGAAGGTTTTTAGTCCTTCACCACTTAAACGGGCATTCAAGGAATCGAATGCACTCTTCGGAAAATAGACCTCTCCTCTGATCTCAATTCTTTCAGGGATTGGATGCGCGGAGGGAATCAGCTTAAGTGGGATTGACCTGATCGTCCTAACATTGGCCGTAATATTCTCACCCACTCTTCCGTCTCCTCGTGTAGCGGCACGAACAAGGATCCCGTTCTCATACGTAAGGGCTACTGCCAGTCCATCTATCTTGAGTTCAGCATTCAACGCTGGCAGGTCGGTCTGCACCTCGTCCAATCTCCGCAAACATCGTTCATACCAAGCGCGGAGTTCATCGCCGTCGAATGCATTACCAAGCGATAGCATCGGTTCAGGATGTGGCACCTTTTCGAACCCTTCAAGCGGAGACGAACCAACGCGATGGGACGGACTATCCGGCCGAAGCCAATTGGGATGAAGCCCTTCTAGTTGCTTGAGCCATTGCATGAATTGATCATACTCGGCATCGGTTATGACCGGATCATCCTGACGATAGTATAGTTCTGCGTGGCCATTAAGCACCTCTACCAACTCGTCGAACACCATTCTCGCGCTCGATGTATCAGATGCTCCTTCACGAACTGACTGTAACCTGCGCGTGCGTTCTAGCAATGTCATGGCGCAGACGTCTCCTTCCTTGGTACGACACCGGATGTCGTCAAGGAGTCCAGCCAACGCTGCACTCTCACCCTTGAAATATCAAGCGGCTCCTGAATTTCAAGCCACTCTTGTGGTAGCTGATAGCCATCAACCAGGATGCGGGTATGCTCTACCTCCCGCTCCACCTTGATTCGATCAGTCACCAAAAACCGGCGCTGGTCTAAATGCTCCACCCAGTAGGACTTTCTTAAATCTCGATCCACAGTAACGCGCACAGGGTCTAATGCTTCGGTATACGCTACGATGTCCACAGCAAATGTATCGGGTAAAACAATCGGATCTGGCATCGGAACGGATTCGACTGACAAGCTGTCCCGCTGAACAAACGCAACAGATTCTTCGTCCCCAAGGTTAATGACCCAAGAAACTGCGAACCAAATCAGCGCGATCATCGCAACTCCTGCAATAATCAAGACTGCTGCACCACTCATATTCGGGAGGAGAACTGTTTTTCGATCTGCTAAACCAGACCAAATTCCTTCACCACCACTAGGCGTACTTGGCTCAGATCGTATGTGCTGAAAACCTTTGTGGTCTGGTACGTCTAAACTAGAGTCTTCTCCTTTATCTACGTCTTCCGATAAGGGTTCTTCAAGTGATTCCGAAGGGGCTACTGTAGAACCAGATTCTTCTTTTGAACTATTACCAGGGTCAGGACTCTCAGCGGGATGCTCTTCACTGTTTTCAACCGCATGCGACTCAACCTCTGTTACTAGGTCGGACTGATTCTCCAACGAATCTCTTGAGTCTGCGCCCTCTTTTTCCTGCCCTTGGTCGTCTTCAGCCGATACGTCTTGTGCACCCAGATATTTTTGTGCAAGCGAACCCACGTAATGCCCCGAAAACACTTCTTCAAGCGCCTGCATCATATCCGCTCTGTCTACCTTCAGGACAGAGGCGTGGACACCGAATAGCGAGCGTAAGTACACATGGTTAAACGCCGGATGGCCGATCAGTGCACTCTCCTCCAATTGCTCGATGACATCATCGGCAAGACGCGTAGCATCCATGACCTCTTTTAGGTCAACACCACGTTTGCGCCGGATGGTTCGGAGATCCCGAGCCAGTCTGCGGCCGGCCTCGAGCTGTGACTCCGTTGCCGCCATGCTGGTAATTGGGTTGGATTCAGACGATAGATAAATCGGTCTGAAAGGTACGTTTTACATCGTCACCGATCCAGAAAACCATTCAGACCAGAAGTTTTCGCTGGTAAACATAGGACTGAACCCTTCAAATGACTGTTGCCCAAATTAAGATAGTGATCTAAGCCTACCATTTTCGCCGGTAATACCTACCATCAGAGGGTTATGCTGACCGGCGTAGCGGATTGACGCTCTGTCGCTGAGCCGGCGTGCTCATAGAGAAACGTTGCAGTATCCCCCTCAGGTGTGAGGACCACTTTCCCATTCTCTTGGTTATTTTTGGTAAGACAGTTCATCACTTCAACCTGCGCAAGCCTAAACCAAGGCGTAAATGCCGCAGGCATCTCTTCTATTGACCGCTTCAGCGAGTCAGAGCTCATCCACTTAACAGCCATAATTTCAGCCGGGTTCGGGACCGGCGACGTCAACGCTCTTGCAATGAATACATGATCATATTCATGTTCCACTAACCCTTCTCCAACGTCTGCCTTGTAACGCATAACAAACGCCTCGCATAGCTCTGCTTCCATACCCAATTCCTCCTGCAGACGGCGTTCAGCAGCAGTACGTGGGGATTCGGAAGGATACGGATGTGAGCAGCATGCATTGGACCACAACCCTGGAGCGTGATATTTATCTTTTGCCCGTTGCTGCAATAATTGACGGCGATTGTCATCAAAAATAAAAACCGAAACCGCTCTGTGCAGCGACCCATCGAGATGAACGTCGATTTTGGGAGCTGTACCGATAGTATTTCCAGTCGCATCTACTAATTCGACCGGGTTCTTCAAGGAAGCGTCCATTGAACGTCTTTTTTTTGGATGAGGGTAATTTAGGCTTGTTTCATGCCCTTAAGCGACCGATTCAACGTCGATTTTGTTAGACATCGTTTGAGATGTGCCAACGGGGTAATCCTCAAGAATGCACGAGAGTGTTGCTTCAGATGAAAGCATGACACCGGGAACGCCTGCGCCAGGATGAGTCCCAGCTCCAACTACGTACAAACTATCAATGTCTTCCGAGCGATTGTGCGGACGGAACCAGGCTGTCTGGGTCAATTTCGGCTCCAGAGCGAATGCATTTCCATCAGTTGCATTCAACTGGGATTCGAAGTCATCAGGTGTAAAGATGTGGCACACCTCCATAGAATCCCGAAGCCCGCTCATCCCCCATTCTTCGAGGAAGTCTAGCACCTTATCTGCATACTCCTCTTTCTCCTCGGCCCATACTGTGGATGCTCTGAGGTTCGGAACGGGAATTAGGACGTACATACTTTCACACCCTTCAGGCGCCATGGAGTCATCCGTAGCTGTTGGGACATGCAAGTACATGCTGAAGTCTTCCGGCAACTCTTTATGAGCAAATATTTCGTCGATCAGCTCTTTATAGCGTTCGGATAGAATGAGCGTATGGTGCGCCAATTCGGGAAATTTCTTACGCGTACCGATGTACATGAGGAAGCAGCTCATGGACTGAGTTTGAGCCTTCAACTTACGGTCTGTCCACTTTTTTCGGTGTTGTGGATCGATTAGTGCCAAATATGTCTGCGTGACGTCCCCATTGCTAATCACACCATCGAAGTCAAAGACCGATCCGTCAACTTGTAGTCCCTTTGCTGCGCCGTCTTTGACAATGACTTTTTCGACCTCAGCTGACGTCGTTATCTGCCCCCCTAACTCTTCAAACACCTTTCCTAGCGCTTCTACGATGGAATACATTCCGCCCTTGGAAAACCAGACACCTTCTTTTCTCTCGAGATACGGAATCATAGCATAAATCGACGGGGCACGAAACGGATGCCCTCCTATAAATAGAGGATGGAAGGAAAACATAAAGCGACTCCTAAAATCCTCGAAGTAGGACTTAGCCAACCGAGCCACAGGCAGGAGTGCATTCAGTCTCATCGCGCGAGGAACAAATCGAGCCATTTTCCCGATCGTATCGAATGGCTGTTTTCCAAGACCTTCCGTGATTACGGCATCGTAAATACCTTTGATATCCGACATAAAGTCATCGTATCGCTCCGCATCCTTAACCGAGAATACAGCTAGTTGGCTCTTCATCTGCTCGGCGTCCCCATTGTAGTCCATGTGCGTTCCATCATGGAAGAAGATCCGATAGAACGGATCCAGAGGTACAAGATCAACATAATCCTCAAGGCGGCGATCAGCCGCCTCAAAAATGGCGCGAACGATGGAGGGAGCAGTTACCAAGCTGGGGCCCATGTCAAAGGTGTACCCAGCATCTTTCAATTGGTAGGCACGACCACCAATTTTAGGACGTTTCTCAAAAATGCGGACCTGATGCCCAGCCGCCTGCAAACGGACCGCTAAAGACAATCCTCCAAATCCCGAGCCTATGATGGCAAATGAAGACATGAGTTTACCAGGTAAGAGGATTAGCAACGTGAATCATGGAAACCATAAATGGAACCATCCAGCTCATACGAGTCTTTTGGAGTAGTTCACGTACGCCATTTTGTATCGATTTGGGAGACCATTCCTGGACCGCAACAAGGACTTTCCCACCGGAATACCGGGCTAGAGCTCCTACGAGCAGAAACGACTTTCGAAGTAGGCCCGTGTAGGCCCGAGATGACAGATTGTTATAACCGTTTCGGGAAATAGAGCGGTGGATTCCTCGATATACCTCAGCTGCGACAGCTACCGAGGGACCAAACCGCCAGGACAGTAGGGGGATGGCTTCCCAAGCCTTGCGATACGCAATACTTGCATGCCCCTCAAGATCCCTCAGTAATGCAATGTATCCCTCACTCAAAGGAGATCCCTCCTTCATAGCATAAAGGTCCGCTTCGGTTACGTCATATCGTTGCAGCCACTCTTGTGGCAAGTACACACGACCGAGCTCTAGATCCGCACCTACATCTCGTAAAATGTTTGTCAACTGCATGCCTAGACCAAGCGAGATTGCGCGTTCCTGAATCCAAGGGTCGGTCTCATCGAACATATGGGACATCATAATTCCCACTGTTGATGCTACACCATAGGAGTAATCTGCCAGGTCTTTTTGAGCCTTGATAGGCCGAAATTCAATGTCTGACTCAATAGCATCCAAAAGTTCGCGAATAACACGGAAAGAGAGGCCATGCGAACGTAGGTCAGCCATTAAGTCATCTAGCCAGTGGACACCCGAGTGAACGCCATCAAAGGATTCCTCTACGAGTTTAGCCCACTCTTTCATCATGTCGCGCCGCTCACTAACCGCTACCGATTGCTCGTCTGCAATATCATCCGACATCCTACAGAAGGCATAGAGCCGGCTCACCCGTACTCTGTCCTCAGGCATAAAAAGCCCAGATGCAAAGGAAAAGGAGCGAGAATGCTGCTCGAAATACTCTCCTGTCCGGTCAGCAATTCGTTCTAATCGATCATCTAGCTTTGGAGAATGATGTGTTGGCTCCGAGTCATCATATTCCGAGGTATCGTCATCTGATCCGTCTTCTTTTGACCATCGCGTCGAAAGGATGTAACCCAGATACAACGCCCCCCAAATACCTATGGTCACTAAGACCACAAGAAGGACATGACCTGCGGCCACCAGCATCCCGGCAGGCAGCGCGTAGATAATGGCGTAGTAAATTACGAGCGTCTTCGTACTGACATGTTCTACAGCTTGCAACGCATTGAATTTACTGAGCGCTGCAGCCAGTACAAAGCCTGTCACAAACCAGCCAGCAAGATTAATTAACGGCATCCCGTAAAAACTACCAGACTGTCCCCACAACCAATATGGCACCAAATAGCTCATCGCGGGATCCAGTACTAAATCCCATGAGGTCAAAAGGGCTGCCGCAAGAGCCCATCTAGCAATCTTGCCAACCCTTGGCGTCAAAGCGCGCTCCACCAAGACGAACGAGGGCAGCGCCATCGTAAACCAACTCAGAGGGATCAGGTATGGTACGTGATCAAACCATTTCGCACCCAGTAAGCCCGTGTATTTGTAATCTCCAAACGGAAAGCCTGTTGTCGTTCCAAGCAGCTCGCTAGTAAGGCTTAGTATATAAACGGCGAGTAGGGATGGCAGCCACTTGACGTGTCGTCCAAGCGAGAGTATAGATATGAGAACAATCCCTGAAAGCCACACCTGTGTCCTAGCGAAAAACGAAAACGAAATCGCGTAAAACTCGGCCGAGCTCGGGAAGCGTGCTAGGTTTTCTGGGTGCACGCCGAAAAACCAATACCCGGCTACTGCAAAAAAGGAAAAAGTCGCCAGCAGGATGAGTCCTGCGCGCTCAGTTGACTTCATGGTATGGTGTAAGAAGATGGTTTAATGTTGTGTCAGCCCAGGATCCAAACTCCGTCGCTGACTCAAAAAAGAAGACTCCACTATGGTCAGGTGCCGTCGTTGGCGCGCGAAGCAAGCTCCTGGCACCGGATCCTCCGAAGGCTATTTGAAACCCATCATTTCCGGAAAGAGATCTGACCGAGGTAATGAAGCTTGAAACGTCTGCCAACGACCGATCGGCCGCCAGCGAGATACAAACGAGCGACGCCTTGTATTTCTGTTGGAATAGGACAAAATCTTCCACGGGCACCTTTCGTCCCAAAAATACCACGTTCCAACCGATCTCCGTCAGCAGAGTTCGCACCATTAGTGCGCCGGTTACATGGTCATCATCCGGACCCGTCCCGAGAATAGCCGTTGGCCGCATCCGATCATCAGAGGGCTCTACCTCGGACTGAAGATGATAGAGAACATCCAGAATACACTCTGAGACCCGATGTTCCTCTCCAATTCCAAATGAACCGGCTGCCCAGGACTCTCCAATGTGCCTCATCAAGTCACCGATCATCTTGTCAAAAATCACGGACAGGGAAATACCGAATGAGCGGGCGACAATAATCAATGCTAGGACCTTTCTGCTCTGTGATTCCAAAAGCCAGTCTTTAAGCAGGGTGACTACGTCGTTTGAAAGAACGCCGCGGCGCAATCTGAACACACTTTTGAGAGCCATCTCAGCATCTCCTCCTAGTCGCAGCAATTCACAGTCAACCTCCTGTGAGTCAGCGAAGAGAAGAAGATCGTCCAATTGAATGCGCCTATGTCCCCCATTCGTAAATGAACATGGGAGTGCACCCGCATTGCACCACCTTTTTACGGAGGATTCATGCGTGTGCAGAAGAACGGCGGCTTGTCTGGAGGAAAGCTTCATGTGCACCCTTTTATACCGAGGTAAGATGCAGAAAGCCTTGAGCCGTTACGGTATTTCGTTCATTTTGCCTTGATGAACGATATACATTCTTCGGCGAAGGTGTACTTCGATTTAAATTGGGACTTACTTTGGAAAGGTATTCAGCTCAATAATCGGAAATTGCTATGTCTCGCATCATCATTTTAGCCGCTTTTCTTGCACTCGAGTTACAAGGCTCTGTGCAGGCACAAGAACGCCAATTGCCTTTTCGACCCGTTGCTACCTACTCCATTGTGGCCCGTGATGCGAATACGGGCGAGATGGGAGTGGCCGTACAGTCGCACTGGTTCTCAGTAGGCTCTACCGTCACTTGGGCACAGGCCGGAGTTGGAGCCGTTGCTACACAATCGTTTATCGAACCGGCTTACGGTCCTTTAGGGCTAGAATTAATGCGTACTGGGCGAACGGCAGGCCAAGCCTTGCAAGCGTTGGTCTCAACGGATGAAGGAGAAGCGGTGCGTCAAGTTGGGATGGTCGATGCCAACGGAAATGTAGCTGCACACACTGGGTCTGGAGCAATCATTGCCGCTGGCCATTACACAGGCGATGGCTATTCGGTTCAAGCGAATATGATGGAAAGTGCTGAAGTATGGCCGGCAATGGCTGAGGCATTTGAGACAACTGAAGGAGATCTTGCGGAGAGACTTTTGGCTGCCCTTGATGCTGCTCAGGCAGTAGGTGGCGATATTCGTGGCAAGCAATCCGCTGCCATCCTAGTTGTACCAGGTGAGTCTACAGGGAAACCATGGGCAGACAAGATTTTTGACCTCCGTGTTGAAGATCATCCAGAACCGTTGCTAGAGTTGCGACGGCTCGTTCGAATGCAGCGCGCCTATAACGCCATGAATGCAGGTGACGGCTACATGACGACAGGAAACGTTCAGGAAGCGGTCAATTCGTACGAGTTTGCAATGGAGCTCCTTCCTGATGAGGCCACCAATGGAGAGGCGCCATTCTGGGTAGGCGTTACCCTTGCAAGCGTTGGTGATGTGGAGGCTGCCCTCCCCTATCTCAGGCGTGCCGCGGATCAAGATGAGCGATGGGCAGAATTGCTCCGACGCTTGCCGGCCGCCGAACTTCTTCCTGATGATCCAGATATGATGGAGCGGTTGCTTTCTGCAATGACGATGTGAGTAGAAAAGTGACTGCAAACACGCCGTTCGCATTTTTCGCTTCCAACCACGCCTGTTGAAACTTTCTACCTAGCCGAAATACTGTAAAAAAGGAACGGCTGTCCAAAGCAAGGTTCTCAACAAATTCAGGTTGAGCAATTGAGCAATGATTATTTCATTTTTGCCGTCATTGCCTAGTCGACCGTGTGCCGGGACGGCTCCAATCCCTGTGATCCCCCAAATAATCAGGACGAATACCATGGACGAAATGGATCCAATATCCGGAAATTGAATCAACTCGAAAGAATGGAGAAGCAACTGCGCAATCATTAATGGCGCCACAAATAACGTGATTCTCGAGGTGTACCAAGAGTGATACTTTCCAAAACTTCGGTCTTCCACGAAACGAAACGTCGGATAAATCACCCCCTGAACAAGCCATGCCAGCGTGAGGCACATCGCGTCGACGATAAGCAGTAAATCTCCCAATAGACTTTCCGACTTCGGTTGGTTCAATAACTATTCGAAACATACCACCTTTTCGTCGAAAGATTCGGGGTGTTCGTCGAAAAAGGATGAGAGCAAAGAAGGGTATGAGGGATTTTCCAGCCTACCCAACTAGGACTCCCCTCCATGCGTCGATTGCAATTTATTCTTGTCCTTTTGCTCTTAATTGGGCTCGCGTTCGGTCGTCAAACCGATACGGTGCTCGACGAGTCCAGTAAAAGGACATCGTATGGCGCATTTGCGCATTTTAGCCTTGAGTCATACCTGAATGGTTCGTCTTCAAGAGATGTAATCGCGGAGATGTACGCTGGGCACGTTGTTGGTCACGTAAATACTCCACTCAGCCGGCGATTAAGCTACTTTGCCGAGGTCGATCTCGATGCATCGGGAGCACACGGTAGTCAGGTTTCACTTGAGCGGTCCATATTCAAATTCTATTTCAAAGACTCCGCTCGGTTGCGAATTGGTCGCATTCACACTCCAGTTAGTATTTGGAATTCTACGTACCACCACGGACAATATTTACAGACGTCTATTACCCGACCCATTATCGTTGAGTACGCTACGAGATTTAGCCCTATCCATTCGCTTGCGGTTGAATTTTCTGGCGTCGCGAATCGAGCTTGGGGCAGCATCTAGTATGTAGCAGGAGTCGCGAGTCAAGACAATTCGCACGGTAGGCAAGAAAATGAGGAATCTCACTCCAAGAATCCCGCCTACTACTCTCGACTCTCAGTATCCCCATCCAGCGTGTTCGGCCTCTCATTTGGTGCCTCTGTTTTCAGAGAAAGGATGGACGCCCCTGCCTCCACGGAGAACACTCCACCAGTCGCCTGAACAAAACGGTGGTGGCTGTGCAAACCGCATTGCAAACATTCCGATGGGAGTTAATGGCTGAGTTCATGTCCGTATCTCACCAGGGCCCGATAGCGGATGCACCCAATTGGGGATTTTATGTCCAACCTGCAGTTCGTCTTGGAGGAGTGGATAGCAGAGTTAAGATTTACGCACGAGGCGGAAGTATGGTGGAACGGGCCTGGGTCTCAGCATCACGAAAAATCTCGTTGAGATGATGAAGGGTGAACTTCAAGTTGACAGCCGTTTAGGAAATGGTTCTCGCTTCACAGTCTTACTTCCCGTCCAAGATATCGATGGCGGTCATCACGAGACATTGAAACCACTTGTCACAGGCTGGCAATCACTAGAGAGTGCCATTGAAGAAGCAGACGCCCTTAATTTCTTGATTGTTGATGACAATCCGACAAACTTAGAGGTAGCTCGATATATCATGGAAGATCTTGGATGGAGCGCAGACTTTGTCATGAGCGGTGAGGAGGCCTTGGAAGCATGTGGCTCCACCAAGTATGACATAGTCCTAATGGATTGTCATTTGCCGGGTCTCGATGGCTTTGAAACCTCGCAAAAGCTCCTCCCACTCTACCCTTCAATGAAAATAATTGCTGTTACTGCAGATGCGCGTGCCGAAGCGCTTGAGAAGTGTCTCAAAAGTGGGATGTGCGGATTTATTAGTAAGCCTCTTATAGCCAGTCATTTAGTGGATGCCGTATCTCAATCACTGGCTGAAAATCAATCGATCGAACGTTAAAACCGTTAGTCTGCACAGTATCCGAAAATAGAAAGAGGGAGTGAACATCAGTAGTTCACTCCCTCTTCCCATTTTACTAGCGTAGTGAATCCAAAAGATTCAACTCAACAATTAACCTTCTTCCGATGAACGCAGCTTGTTCATTCCCTTGACGGCAATGAAGATCGCCCATGCAACGATGAGGAAGTCAATTAAGGTCTGAATGAAATTGCCATAGTTCAGCGTCACTGCCGCTGCATCTCCAGATGCTTCTTTGAGCACCACGGCCAATTGATTGAAGTCTACACCTCCAATCAATAAACCTACCGGCGGCATGATTATATCAGCTACAAAACTCGAGACTACAGCTCCGAAAGCAGCTCCAATTACAATACCAACGGCCATATCCACAGCGTTGCCTTTTACTGCAAACTCTTTAAACTCGTTCATCATACTCATGCTGACACCTTCTATTTTGCGGGGAGGTAATCGTGCCGCTAACGAAATGCGTCTTCTTCAGCAAGTCACGACAGAATTAGGGGTAACATACCCGACAGACTCAAAATTGTCGTTGCCTTATTATTTTTCTTCCCTGAATCTGCCTCAAATACGTAAACGCTATTCGCATGATCGAGTGGTTTCAATCCATTGATCCCGTAGGCCAGGCCTTGGTAGCTGGCTTGTTTACCTGGAGCGTAACTGCAGCTGGTGCCGGCACTGTTGTATTTGTTCGCGGTGTAAATCAAAAGCTATTGGATGGAATGCTCGGATTCGCTGCCGGCGTTATGCTCGCTGCGAGTTACTGGTCACTTTTGGCACCTTCGATTGAACTGGCTGAGACGATGGCTATTCCAGCCTGGCTCCCAGCAGCGGTAGGACTACTGGCCGGTTGTGCATTTCTCTGGACGGCGGATCAACTTATTCCCCACCTTCACCCTGGAATGCCGGGTATAAAACCTGAAGGACCACCATCGGATTTGCGTAAAACCACACTGCTTGTTTTGGCGATTACGCTGCACAACATCCCAGAAGGACTTGCTGTCGGGGTAGCTTTCGGTGCCGTTGCTTCAGGTGTCGACATGGGAGGCACCATGACACTAGCTGGAGCAACCGCATTAGCTATTGGGATTGGAATCCAGAATTTCCCGGAAGGTATTGCCGTCGCGTTGCCTATTAGAGCGACTGGGAAAAGTCGGTTACGAGCCTTTTGGTATGGGCAGCTTTCGGCCGTGGTGGAACCCATCGCTGCCGTTCTTGGAGCGGTTGCCGTGGTGAAGTTGGTAGTGTATTCGTTCATGCACCTCCACCAACTATTTCGAACGACTCAATTGAATTGACTATTTCATCAGGAGAAGTTGCTGAAGTAGAACTCGGTTTCAAAAATGTGTCTGCAAATTCCATCACTTGGTCTGCACGCGCAGCTTCCAGAAATGCTGATCAGTGGCTCATTCCAAGCGAAGACCAAGTCTTATCCGGAAAGAAGCGTACTAGATCCCCGATCACGATTTCGGCATTTGATTTAGAGCCTGGTATCTATTCGACTGAGTTAGTGGTCACGCTGGATGATTTTTATGGTACTGAAGTCCGTATACCTACCGAAATTCGGGTTCTTCGCTCTATGTCTCACAGCGTAGAGGATCCAACATCCACAGATGTTTTGCCCGGCGAAATGGAGCTCGGAAATTATCCGAACCCATTCAGCAGCTCAACAACTATCCGTATAGCCCTTCAGGAGGCTGATCAAGTCTCAGTAACTGTTTTCGACATGAGCGGAAGGCAAGTGAGCACACTCGTTGACAACTACCTGTCTGCTGGTACACACGAGTTTCCATTCTACGCTGATGCTCTACCAAGCGGGACCTACCTCTACCGCATTATCACATCGAGCGGTCAAAAATCGGAAACGATGACGCTGGTAAAATGAGACCCGCAATGCCTATCTCTATTACAAACGAAAAGAGCAGACCTATGGCCTGCTCTTTTCAATCGTAGTCGGGATGACAGGATTTGAACCTGCGACCCCACGCCCCCCAGGCGTGTGCGCTACCGGACTGCGCCACATCCCGAAAATTCCCACCACTCGGCAGGTCACCATCCAATTTACAACCTACCCGGCGGTTCCCTCTCTGATCTAACAGGTCACATCTAGATGAATGCAAGACTGCATCCAAATACCTTCTCCGACTATCGTCACTATCCTATCCTATTAGTCAGATACACGGTCGAGCATTTTCTGTAGAAACGAGCGTACTTCCTTTAGCTCCAAAACGCTGTCGGAAGATTGTCTCGATTCCGAACGCTCCTTTTTCAGAGCCAGACGCGCACCGTCGATGGTAAACTTCTCATCCCTGAGGAGATGCCGAATACGAAAAACGACATCGATGTCGTCCTTTGTGTAGACCCGTTTACCCGCCCTGTTTTTGCGAGGGCGAAGACTGTCAAACTCTGTCTCCCAGTATCGTAAGACGTGAGCCTCCTCTTCCACAAGAGCAGCTACCTCACCTATCGTGTAATAGAGTTTGGTGATTCCATTGTCTAACATGGCCATGAGTACGTCCTAAATTGTCTGGAACTGAGATGATCAGCACACGCATGGTGCGCAACAATTATTGGTCAAGGTACAACAACCCGTCAGCGAATGTCCATTGCAGCACCTAGCTTGCTTTTCAATTCAGACCTGAAATGACCTCTACTACCCAGCGCTCCTTCCGGAGTGAAATAGAACTTCTGTCCGTTGTCCTGTTTTGGGGACTTAATTTTGTCATCGTGAAGATCGTACTTCAGGTGATGCATCCTCATGCCATGAATCTTTTTAGGCTTTTGGCAGCTTCTGGCGTGTTGACTTGGATTTATTGGAGACGGTCCGGGTATTCCTACCAAGCCTTCATATCACCAATGAAAACTGACGGATGGGCGATTGTACGTCTTTCCATTATTGGCTGGATTCTTTATCAAGCTGCATTTATATCGGGATTGAACCTGACTAGCGCAGGGAATGGAGCAATTCTCATGTCCTCCGCTCCTATCTGGACGGCTCTATTATCGCTCGCGATGCGCACTGAAAAACTCTCCCTGCAAGCCTGGGCGGGACTGATGCTATCGATTGTCGGTACCACCGTTATCGTTGTATTTAGTTCAACGGAGATTGACCTATCGTCGGACATGTTTATCGGCAATGCCATTATCCTTGGTGCTTCAGTTTTGTGGGGCTTTTATACAGCGCTCACGAGGCCACTGGTTCAAAAGCACTCTCCCCTTTCATTGACAGTGCTGGCCCTTTTGATATCCTTGGTTCCATTGTCACTACTGTCTATGCCATATTTGTCTGAGACGAATTGGGCCGCCTTAACCATCTGGTACTGGTTAGCCATATTCTTTTCAGGTGCCCTTTCAACAGGGGTGGCTATTGTATTCTGGAATAACGCCGTTCGTAATCTAGGTGCCTCACATACGGCGGCATTCGGTAATCTTGTACCATTGATCGCATTATTCAGTGGATTCCTCATCCTTGGTGATCCAATTTTGCCGGCACAAATTTTAGGTGGTACCCTGATTATTGGTGGTCTTGTAATCATGAGGTGGGCAAGGAAGAAAAAGCTCGTTGTTCAGCCTTCCAGCTGAGGTTCTTTCAGTCTATTTATCTGTAACCATGACACTGATTAATGCAAACTCGAATTGGCGATTACACCACGCACTGTTTGTAGCGTTTTTTCTTTGGCCACTGGTGAACAATGCATCAGCCCAATTGAACATCCAAGCATCAGTTTGGGAGGCGGGCCTACAGATCGACCAAGTCGACGAAACTGGACGTGAGCAAATTGTGCTTGGAATGAAGCGCGTTGTTCCTTTAGACCAACTTCTTCCTCAGGTCACCTCGGATTCAAACATCGATTTTGCGTCCATCTCTGCGGGATATAGAGACGAGCTAGTCGGTAAATCCAGTTTTAGATTCCAAGCAACCGCGTTAAACCTTGTACTACACCGAGCTGTGTGGAGCGGTGGGGTGACTCTTCTAGATATTGATCGCCGCGGAACAGTAGAACATCGTGCCACATGGGGCCAGATCGCTACGGGACCAGGTTTTCATTGGCATAAGAACGACTCTAATGCACGGGCTTCTAGTAGGATTATGGCCGTCCTTGGTGCTTCATCCATCGAGTTCGGGAAGCCGGTGGATTCTCAAGGAAGGGAGTCGGCTTTCCACTATGGATGGCTTGCTATGGGGTCCATCAATGTTCTAGAAAACCTAGAACTCCGCATAAATGGCGGTCACAAAGCGTGGACTTCCTCAGAAAAGAGCGAATGGTTGGGTGCGTTGAACATTCTAATAGGCTTCAGCGATCAAATGACACTGGATGCTAACGCTCGCATAAACAGTATGCTGGGCGACAGTGGTAGCTCCTCTAGAACGAGAATGGGGTTCAGTTTAACTTACCGGTTCCTGACGACCAGGTAACTACGCACACTTTAGGGAAGTATTCGGGCGAGTCAAGTCGCTATGCTCGCTTCGACCCTTGAACGGCTCCTATCAAATAGGAAGCGAATCAGCGCTAAAATCGAGACGGTCTTCTACCCTTTTGCGCAGATTTTCGAAGGCAGGGGACCTATTTGACAATAAGCTCCAAGCTTCAGGCACGAAACGATAAACCGGCTTATAGAATTCTGAGCTATCGCGGGAAACTTTGCCAGGTAATTGGGCAAAACCTATCACAACAAAAACCAAGCTCAATGCAATCGCTGCTTTGAATCCTCCTGTGATCCCGCCAGCAAGCCTATCTAGTCCTGAAAGCTTTACAGCCTCCAGGAGCCTTTCAGCCGTCCGTATCACGACGTTTACAAGTATTTTTACCAGCATAAACACGCCGATAAATCCTAGCAGAGCACTCTGTTCAGGGGCAAAGCCAGTATTGACCGTAATTAGTTGGCCTATTGTCTCCATGAATGAAGCAGCGAGGACAAAAGCCAAAATCGTTCCGCCTAGGGAGGATATTTGACGCAAGAAACCTGTTCGCCAACCTCTAAGAAGGCCGATTCCAATAACTACTAGAATGAAAATGTCGAGAGTTGCCATGAGGACGGTATCGGCTGGTTTACGGACAAGTGAAGTCATCAGATCGACATGAGCGCAGTCCGAACTACTTGCTGAACAATCTTGCCATCGGCTTGTCCTTTAAGTTGTTGCATGGCGGCGCCCATTACGCGACCCATGTCCTTCATACCTTTAGCCGCAGTATCACTGATGATGGTCTCAACAGCGCTACGGATTTCATCTTCCGAAAGTTGCTTTGGTAGATAGCTCTCGATAACGACCAATTCGTCAACCTCGATTTGCTTCAAATCATCCCGCGCGGCGGCCTCATACTGCTGAATAGCATCCCTACGCTGTTTTGCCTGCTTCTGAATGACGGCCAACGCCTCTTCGTAAGGAAGTTCGCCCGCGCCATCTGTTCGTGAATCAATTTCTTTCTGCATTATAGCAGCACGAAGTGACCGAATTGTACGAAGACGTACCGCATCTTTGGAACGCATGGCGTCCTTGAGATCCTGTTGGAGTTTTTCGCTAATCATCGAATTGATGGGTACCTGAATTGACGTCATATTGTGGCCTCTTGCTACGATCAAACGTTCATCCGGTTCAGAACGCCAGTCGGATCGCCACCACGCCTACTCCAAGCTGCATGGCTCCTAAAGCAACACCAGAACGTATATCGAGACGACGTATTTCATCGCGAAGAGCCTGATTGCCAGTTTGGTTGTAATCATCGAAGCGATTGTCCGCTTTTGTGCGGAAGTGAACGGCTAGTGCTCCAGCGGCCAGCGCGGACGTCAGGGTCACCTTGTTTATCCAACGGCGCTTAGGACGATCGCTCATAATCCCACGTGTAGCCACTCCCTCTCCGGGAGTCAAGGGTACTAATGCAAACATGTGCCGATTCCAGACCTCGTTGCCAGGTTGAGCTGTGACTGGAGCGTGTCCAGCAAGCGACACAGTAAATTCCTGTTCAACTGGTGCTACCGATTCCCATTGAAGAGGGGTAAAACCCAATTGGATACCACTATCGTTGAAAACGCGTGCTCCAGACGGTATGGATTCCACATGATAGGTATAGGGGAAAGGGGCAATAAGAGATACTGCACCATCTGCCTGTTGGCTCAAGTCAAACAAGAGCGGATCAACTGACCAAAGTCCTTCTCGTGAAGCCATTACAGTGACTTTGCTTGCGTTCAGCGGTATGTCAAACGGCGCCTGACTAACCAAACCCAACCACTGACTATCAAGATATACGTGAGCGGAACTGACGTTTGACGTTATGGCAAGCGTCCGGCTTTGTGCATAAGCCCCACTAGCTCCGATGATCATGTGTAGGGCGAAGATGATGCCTGCTTGTTTGAATCCGTTCATTGATTCGCCTCCTCCTGCACGAAATATGTAACCCATTTGGGCTCACTTAATACTAGAACACCTACATCTGTGACAGCAATCGCAGACTTGATGCGTCCCCTAAGCGTCGTTTGCCATTGTACATCACCAGATATGCAGCTAAAGGCATAAAACTCTCGGCCCAATGTGCCTATAAAGAGATGGCTACCAACCACTTGTGGCGCAGCCGTCACTACGTCTTCTAGTTGCACAGTCCATTCGATAGATCCAGTCCTCAAGTTTAAACGACGGATGTTGCCATCTGTCGCACCTACATAAATGGCTTCACCATCCGAGGCTGGTGCCCCCATTCGCGTCATTGCGCTTTTGCTATTGTATTGCCAAAGCACGTGGCCAGATGAATCATCCAACGCCATCACTGTACCTCTCGTGGTTGACAGAACCAAAGCCCCATCACTCCACAATGGGCTTTCATAGACGGGCGCTCCTACTTGTTGTTGCCAAACTACCTGCTGCTCCTCTAGATCTAGGAGAAATACATCCCCATCAACCGTAGCTACAAACAATTCATTGTCTCCGACAAGAACCGGCGCCGCCCGAACTGCCGTCTTCTCCATGAGAGAAAAACTCCAAGAATGGCTGCCCGTGTCCGCATCGAATGCCGTCACGTTGCTTTCAACATCTACTCCAATAACCAGACCCTTCCAATAAACGATTGGCGTTTCAATTGGAATGCCTTCAGCACGCCATTTTTTGACACCAATACGCAAGTCAAATGCAGTTACTGCGTCTTTCCCCCATGCTGACGGGACAAACATCAAGCCGTCTGCAATTAGGGGCGATCCCTCGATAACTTCAGCTAATCGCTTGAACCCCCTGCCATTACCCGTCTTCAGATCGATTGTATGAACCTCACCTTGGCGAGTAGCGATAAGAACTCGATCCTGAAAGAGAAGCGGAGATCCGGGACCGAAGCCGGCGTTAGCACTGTACTCCCATGCCATCTCAAGCGGCAATGCTAGGGTTGACGGCGAATACCTGCTTCTTGAGGGCTTCTGTCCATCGGTTGGCCAATCTGACTCCGCAAGAGTATTAGGGCGTTCAAATTGAATCGTCTGGCATGATGAAACAGATCCAACCAAGAGCGCAAAACAGATGATATCTAGGAAACGGTTTTTCATCAGAAGTCCCAGCCGAAAAAGAACTGTCGGAAGACTTTGTCTTGCTCTTTGAAACCGTCTCGATAGCGCCGGCCGATGTCGTAGCGAAAGACAAAGGCGCCGAATAAGTTCAACCTGAAGCCAATGCCCGCAGCACCAACAGTTTCTCCTGCCCTGATTTCTGGTCTGATGTCATAATAGTCTGTATTCCAGGCGTGTGCTGCATCAAAGAAAAGCGTTCCTCTCAAGCTTGCGACCCCGAAAGGAGCAAGCACGGGAAACATGATAGACGGGGCCTTTAAAATCGGAAACCGAAGTTCATGAGAGGTGAACCACATTTTCTGCCCCCGCACGTCGAACCATCTGAAACCACGAAGATCCCAACTTCCTCCAAGGACGAAGAGTCGTGCTTCACGACCTTCGTTGATTCGCGCCATTGCCCATGAAGCAAAAGTGATGTCCTGAGTGATTCTAACGTATTTCCTGATGTCTGCCATTACTGTGTAATAGCTAACATTTGCATAGAGGACATCCGTTGTATATCCGGCTGTCAAACTTCCCCGCCAGCCTCCAATCGGCCCATTCATCCAATACAATGCGTTATCTCGAACCAAAGAAATACTATTCGACAACAGAAGAGCGTCCCGTTCCACGTTCCTAATATTGATGTCTTTGCTTGTCCAATTGAGAGAGGTTGTTAACTCAAGACGCGCAAACTTGGAAAGCGGATAGCTGATTGCCCCGAAACCGCCATACACAGTCTCCTGGAAAAGAGGGAATTCGGTGGGAGCATCAGGGTCAGTTACGTCATACCTCCTTCCAGAATAGCGATAGGCCCCGTATCCAATATTAGCTCGCCGGTTCAACTTGAATCGGGCCACCTGGAAACTTAAATCCCGAAGAAAACTGCGCGTCCCAGATCCAGTGTTCAAGATGGTTAGATACAGATAGTCATCTCCGAGCATATCGGAAAAGGCCATAACAGCTCCACCTGTTGTACCAAGAACCGGGTTTTGGGATACGGAACCCTGTGCGATATCAAGCTGATATTTCCGTTTGTAGGTACCTGTCTCAGCGTCTTCTCCAAGAGCAATAGAATCGTACCGCCATGATGTACCTACTGTAGCTAAGTCAGTCGGCTGGACCTTTTTTGGGCGCTCTAGCCTTTTAGGGACGTCATCGAGTTGCCTAATTGAGAAGCTCAGACCCTCAAAACTGGTGAATATAAGTCGATTATCCGCTGTCCAGACTGGATCATAAGCGGCGGACACGAGCTTTGTCAGTTGCTCCATTGCTTTCCATGTCGGGGCACCTGTGGAATCTGCCCGGTCATTGTTTGCAAGAGAGCCACCCCTGCTTGCGTCCGCCGACATATCTGCAACCCAAATATCCTGTGCGCTATATCTACCTTCGTCGTCGCGAACTGAGGAAACGAAGGCTAAATCGCCTCCATCGGGACTCCACGTGGGTGAGAAATCTACTCTGTCACCATAAGTGACGTACCGAATCTGACCATCATTGAGACCATAGGTAAAGAGGTTATATGCTCCTTTTTGCCCGAGAGCAGTTCGGTCCGACGAAAACGCTATATGCGTACCATCTGGACTCCAAGCCGGATCTCGATCATCATACGTGTCTGCGGTCAGCTGTTGTAGTTCTTTTGATTCGACATCGAAGACATATAAATCGGAAAAACCCGATTGAGTAATGGCTGTGAAAACCACTCTGGACCCATCTGGATTCCAGCTCGGCGAATACACCGCAACGAGATCCTTAAAACGATGCGTCTCGGTTAGCTTGTCAGCCTCCAGGTCATAAACGTGTATCACGTCCTGCCCACCTGATTTCGTTACGAAAGCAAGACTACCGCTTCCAGAAACTGATATTCGGCTTTCAAACAGGTGGAAAGATTCAAATTCATCATTCCTCTCTCCCTTAATCAAGATTTCTGGCTCGCCTAATGGAGAGTAGTTCTGGTCAACAGGCAACGAATACACGTTACTTAGTCCGTTCAGATTACCTACGAAATAAACCCTTCGTTCTCCGCTATTGAATCGGTAGAAATTAGGCTTGGCACTAAACCCCTCTGTTGATAGCCCACCTGCAATGATGGAAGGGAGCTCCACATCACTCAATTCTGGATAATATTGCTCTTTCAGCCAATCCTGGAATTTTTGCGAGATAACGCTGAATTCTTCTTGGAACGTCGTAGCTATAACGATTCGGAAGTCACGGTCCTTCCAGGCGCCTTCCAGCAAATCTAATAACTTCTCCTCTCCATATTCCTCCGCAAAGAACCGACAAAGCGCCTCACCCTGTTTGTACATGATGAACGATCCGTTAATGCGATACATGGATTCGAGCGGCACCAAATAGTTCGTAAACAGAGCGTCCCGCATTATCATTTCGTGCTGGTGGTCAGGTGGTCCTGACCAATACTCTGCTAGCCCTTCAGTCAACCATAGTGGAAGGAATCGCTCTGTAGTCCGACGATGATCTCGCATGACCCGAATCACCTTATTAAAGGTGAATACATGCACCATCTCATGACGGACTACTCGCCGAAAACGATGCAAATTCCCATTTGCTGGAATGACCACTCGTCCTTTTAGCCACTCATAGAACCCTCCTACCCCATCAGGAATAAATCCTGGCGTGACGTTCGTTTGTTTGAAGTGTAGGTTCGAAGAGTAGAATATTAGAGGGACACGCCTATTCAGCGAAAAGTTGAATTTGTGTTCCAAGTCCCGATAGGCCTCTTCTGCAAAGAATGCCCCATGTTCGGCTAATTCCTGCATTTCGGGGTAGTAGTAGATTTCGAAATGCTCCGTCTTCATGACTTGCCATTCGAAATCCTCGTACTGGATTTTATTGCGGCCGAAATGATATCCGAGCTGGGCCCAGGAGGGCACAGCTGGCAGCAATAAGGCCACCAGAACAAACAGGACTCCCGGAAGAAAAGCAGAGATTCTGAGCATAGGATTGGAATGCGCTCCGGCCAGATAAGAAGCAACCGGTATATTGAAAGTAGACATTTCCATGTCATGCAAATATGCCTAGAAGCTTTGCCGTAGAAGATCACCTGTGACCGGGCGAAAGGCACTGACGAATGGTCTGCCTAGCCGGCTGCCCCTTCAAGAAAGAACGATACGCCACACGCATGTTCCTCCAGCCATTTGTCCATACTGTCACGGAAATCTTGTGCATCCACCAATGCGAGAGCCTTATCTGCTAAGGCCTCACCCTCCGTCATTTTCATCGCACGAATTACTCGCTTGATAGCTGGCAGATAAACGGGCGAAGCGCTGAGCGATGTGACGCCAAGCCCTAGCAATACTGGAACTGCTCTAAGGTTTGTTGCCAATTCGCCGCAAAGGCTTACTGGAATCCCTGCCATTTTAGCTGCGTCCGT
>Ga0055584_100001333_pt1 | contig 24248 bp, 19 predicted proteins | sample OSDHelmetaG_FD_58716 | JGI IMG/M metagenome (GOLD analysis project Ga0055584, IMG submission 58716) | Pelagic marine sediment microbial communities from the LTER site Helgoland, North Sea, for post-phytoplankton bloom and carbon turnover... | ecosystem: Environmental > Aquatic > Marine >...
CCTGATCGGTGATTTCATCCGGTACGCCGTGACGCAGTACAATGTCGGTGAGCTGTTCGACAACAGCATTTTCTTCGTCTTCTTCATCGTACTGGAGCCAGCCTTCTTCGGATTCGGCTGTGGCAGGAACCGTATCGATTTCAAAGTGCGGCGCTTGGTCCGGCATTTCATCGCGTTCTCTGATCATCACATCTGTATCGCCGTAACGATCCTCCTGTTCTACCGCTGCTGTAACGCGCACAGATCTGCCGCCGCCCTCTTCGCGGGTGGCGACGATGACCGCGTCTTCCCCTAGTGTGTCTCGGACCATCTTCATGGCCTCGGTCATTGTTTTTGCATAAAAGGACTTTAGCCGCATGGCTTGATGAACCCTTGATGGGTACGAATCTTAATAATAAGTATATGATATCCAGAATCACCATTCCAGCCCTTAACAGCAAAGAATTCTCAATTAAGTTGAGAGGCTTAGGATAAAAGCTGCTTTTGGAGAAAAAAGCTTGACTTAATTATACATAATTTGCATTATAATGGTCAGGATCTGTATTAAAGTCAGGGAGATAGAATATGGGCGATCAGGATAATAAGCCAAATGAGAGCGAAAACAGCGATCAGCAGCCTGCTGAGGCAGCGGCCAATGTGCCCGCAGAAGAAGCCTTTGTTATGCCGGAAACGGAAGAGGAAAAAACCAAGCTGTACAATGAGAGTGTAGAGCAGGCGAAAGTGGCGACTGATCCGGCGGATGCTGGAAAACACTGGGGTATCGCCGCAAAAATAAACCCTGATAAAGCCATTCACGAATATAGCCTGTTTCGTGATTATACGCAGGCAAGAGATTATGTAGGGGTATCGCGCAGTATGATCGAGACCTTTAAAGGGCACGAGGATGCGTTTATTAGTCTGGTTGAGGAAGCGGTGGTGTTGCAGCCGGAAAATGAAGAATATAAAGATTTTCTTTCACAAATTAAGAAGAAGTCTGTGTTTGTGCTTGATCAACCTGTCGCAGATCCAGACGAAACCCGTCAGATCGCAATCATGTGCACGAATACTTCTAATGAGATTGTTAATGTATATGGCGATCTGGATGCTGTTTTGAGTTTGCGTCAAAAGGCCGTGATGTTGATGCCGGAAGAGCCGGCATTTCGTGGCAACCTTGCTTTTGTTTTGTATGATCAGGAACGTTTTGAAGAGGCACGCACGCATCTTGATTATGCGTTGGAAAGAATTGCAGCCCTGAAAGAAACACCTTTTGAAGATGAACAAGACAAAAAGGATTTTAACAACCTTGTGACGCAGATCGAAGGTATTTCTGGTATTGTGAGTAGCTGTCTTGGTCGTCATGAAGAAGCACTGTTGCTGCTTAAGAAGGCAGAACAAGCAGGCGCCCCCCTGACGGCTGCTTTTGCAAATGCAATGGGCAATACTTTAGCATCAATGGGGCATAAGGATGATGCTTTGTTGTATTTGCGCGCGGCTGCAGATGTGGAGCATGAAACGGCGCGCAAGGAAGAGTATGTGGAAGATGTGCGGGCTGTTGAAAGCACAATGCCTTCGCCGCCTCCGCCATCGAGCCCTATGATGACTTAAACACTGGCCTTGCGGTTTAGTTTTAAAATATCAATGAGCTGCATTACGATTTCAATATCATATGCTTTTTTCTGAAGATGGGCTGTTGTGATTTTTTGCCACAGCGGGTCAGGTTCAAACAGTCGTTTGCCGCGTGCTACAACGATGAGAGCTTCATTGGCAAGGAAGCTAACCTCTATCCAGTTAGCACGCATAATTTCTTTTGCTTGCATTAGTTTCTCAGTGAATGATGTGTTCATGATAATACGCGCCTCTACTTGGTCGGTGCTCATGACATCATAAAATCTTTCAAACTGTGGAGATATGATGCTTATGGCCTTAAAGTCTGGAAATTTTGTTTTAAACCATGCTCGTATGCTGTTGTTGGGAATAACAACTGTGTGCCCGCTAAAAGGCTTTTCTGTGCGTATGCGGATGAATAATCCATTGAACACATGTATTTTGCGCCCGTTTTTTGCCTTGTTGCCGTCTTTGACGTCATCAAGAAAAACGTCCTGAAAGGTGACGTGGGTGCCTTTATAGTCACCTTCAAACCCATCTTCAGTTGTTTCTTTGCTGCAGGACGGGATTATTTTATGATCGGATATAGCTGATGTGTTATAGGCGCCGTCTTCTTTGTATGAGAATTTCAGGGTCTCTGACAGTTTTTTTATGAACTTCTTTTTCCCGCCCGTGCGGTAGAAATGGCTTAGAACCTGATAGTAAAGGGCGCTGGGTATTAGTGATCCGGCGATTGTTGTCGCAAGCGGCATATCAAACCGAGTGTATGGTGTTAGCAACACCCAAGCGGCAACGGCGGTCACAATTATCATTGCGCCCAGTATAAGTAAAAGACGGTATCTTTTGCGCCGTTTCTCTAGGGTAGGCTTTAAGGCTCGCAGCGCAGCGTGCATGTTTACAATTGCATCATCATCAGCCATATGTTTTTAAACCCCTGTGTGTGTATTGAGTTCCAGGGACTCAATAAGTCTTTGTAAGCCATCCAGTTCATCCATTATTTTATAAATTCTTTCATATGTCACGGGTTTCAGCAAATGCCCCGGTTCAAAAAAGTCTCGTGATAAACGCGCATAGAATACAATCTGGTTGCCTTTGAAGCTTGCTGCCATAGATTCGCACATCATCAGCTCTTTAAAGCTATTAAATCTCTCGATAAAGGCAGGGTCAAAAATATCGTGCGCATCCACATGTTTTTCAGATAAAACGATATAGTTTTCAGAGATTCCTGTGTTCCCAAAGGGGGTTCGTTCATAGTGCTGCATGCCTTTGTAGCGCATTTTATGCCATCTACTTTCAAGCTCGGACTTCGGTAGAACGACTGTGTGATAGAGCTGGTTCTTTCGGCTTTTTATCTGAATTAAAATCGCTCTTTCTTTTTGGTGGTACTGTTCGCCATTTTTATTGGTGCGCCCCCATAATGTAAAATAATGGGATGCAAAGTCCATGAAATCTCTGTTTGATTTATTTTTAGCAAAAACCCTAAGTTCCTGAATTTTAACTTTTCGCCCTTTAATGTTGAGCGTAAAACAATCTTCAGCCGTCAGTTTGCTGAATGAGGGCAGGATATAGTGGTCATGGATGTCGCCAAGGAAAACAACTGTACGGAAGTTTTCGTATTTAATATTTTCCTTCTGTGCCAGAGATTGTATGATTTTTATTTTAATGCGGCGTCGATAGTCATGGTTCATAATTATGAATGCTGAAAATGCGCCTGGTAAAAGAGTGGCAACAGCAAGAAGCGCAAAGGTTAACTCTGGTGAATTAAGGTTTGCTGTTGATATAAGTATAAATAAAGTTGCCGGAAAAAATAAGATGGCTCCCAAAGCAAGTGCTGCGAGGGGCACAAAAAAAAGATGGCTGCGGCGCCACCTTTCCAGTTCTTTCAGTGTGGCCTCAAAGGCACGGGCGCGTTCTTGCGCAAGCCCCTCATCTGCGGCATGAGGGTAGGTAAAACGTTCCATGCTCTATACTTGTCCCATTGTTTTGATGCGTGCTTTGGGGTGGATTTCGTTTTGTGAGAGTACAACGGTTTGCGGGCGGAAGCGTTCAACAACAGAACGTACATACGGGCGAATGCCGGGTGAGGTTAGCAGTACGGGTGACTCACTCATTTGTGCCATTTTGTCGTAGCATTCGCGGACGGCATTTATGAAGCCTTGCAACTGACTGGGTGCCATGGCGAGTTGTTTTTCTTCACCATCACCCATGAGAGATTCAGCGAAGGCTTGTTCCCATTGTGGCCCCAGTGTAACAAGCGGCACGATTCCGGTTGTATTGGTGTTGTTGGTGCATATTTGTCGAGCGAGGCGGCTGCGGACATGTTCGGTGATAAGCATTTGATTTTTTGTGTAGCTGGATGCTTCGGCAACGCCTTCGAGGATGGCGGCCATATCGCGTACGGATATGCGCTCGGACACAAGGTTTTGCAATATACGTTGTAGTCCGCTGATCGATATTTTTCCTGGAATAACATCGGCGACAAGTTTTTGGTAGTCTGCGGGCATTTCGTCTAGAAGCTTTTGCGTTTCTGCGTAGGACAGCAGATCAGCCATGTTGTCCTTAACGATTTCAGTTACATGCGTGGTGACAACGGTTGGTGCATCAACAACTGTGTAGCCTTTGAAGTGTGCTTCTTCCCGGTGCTGTTCGTCTATCCACATGGCTGGTAAGCCAAAGGTAGGTTCAACTGTGTTTTCACCGGGCAGAGATATTGGTTCACCGGAAGGGTCCATGCACATTAACATGCCGGGACGGACATCACCGCGCCCGACTTCAATTTCTTTGACACGGACGGTGTAAGTGTTGGCCGGTAGCTGTAAGTTATCTTGAATGCGTACAGCGGGCAGGATATAGCCCATGTCTTCTGCCAGTTGGCGCCGGAGTCCTTTGATTTGGTCGGTGAGTTTTTGTCCTTCGCCTTGTACCAGAGGCAGCAGCCCGTAGCCCAGCTCGAGGCGGATGGTGTCCATGGCCAGAGCTTTTGAAATAGGCTCTTCCGCCAGTGCTGCTTGTGGCCCCGTTTTACTTTCTTCTGTGACGACTTCTGTTGCGGCGGCTTCTTGTCGCTTCCAGTTCATCCAGGCAAGACCGCCCGTTATAGCGCCGAGAGATAGAAAGGGCAGGGCCGGAATAGCAGGGATCAGGCCGATGATAATCAGCAGAGCGGAGCTCATCCCCATGGCTTTTGGATAGCGGCTGAACTGTGTGAAAAGAGCTTGTTGCGATGACCCTTCAACACCAGCTTTGGATACGAGAAGACCAGCCGATACGGAAACGATCAGGGCGGGTATTTGGCTGACCAGTCCATCACCGATCGTTAGGACAGTATAGTTGGCAGCTGCTTCTTTCAGTGACATATCTTCAAAAGCCGTGCCGATAATTATGCCGCCGATAACATTAATGAAAACGATCAGCAGGCCTGCGACGGCATCGCCACGCACGAATTTTGCCGCACCATCCATGGCTCCGAAGAATGTGCTTTCCTGTTCCAGCTTTTTCCGGCGATCTTTTGCTTCGTCTTCTGTTATCAGGCCGGATGATAAATCGGCATCAATCGCCATTTGTTTGCCGGGCATGGCGTCAAGCGTAAAGCGTGCTGCGACTTCGGCGATACGGCCAGAGCCTTTTGTAATAACGACGAAGTTCACAATAACGAGAATGGCAAAGATAATGCCGCCAATGACGTAGGAGTCCTTGATGATGAACTCACCGAAAGCCTGGATGACATGTCCAGCAGCATCGCCGCCGCGATGGCCGTTCTCCAGAATCAGTCGTGTAGAGGCAACGTTCAGGCCCAATCGTAATGCTGTGGAAATGAGCAGCACCGTTGGGAATGTGGAGAATTCCAGCGGCGTCATTATAAAGAGCGCGGTCATTAATATGAGTACGGAAAAAGTAATTGAAAGCGACAGGCCCATATCCAGCATCCATGGCGGGATCGGTACCAGCATAAAAATAAGAATGCCGATAATGCCCAGTGCCAGCAAAATATCGCCGCGCATCACGGGGGCTAGGCGCGAACGCGTGCGGCCCATAAGGGTTGTTGGTAAATTTGGCACAGGAGCTGACATTACGTAAAATTTTATCCGTTACATGCTGAAGCGGGGCGAAAGTAACCCCACTTACTATTTTACGCTTATGAGGCCCTTCATGCAAACGCCTTCAGCTTCCGGGGGATAGCACGGTGCGAAAGCTTGTGTTTTTAGCCCGGTCGTTTACGATTCCCTATTTGAGGGAATATGGGTAAAAAATTTCGCGCCATAATATTTTTGCTGTGCGTGCTTCTGCTGTCGGCCTGTAAAGCCCCGACGTTGGAGACACTTAGCACGTTTATTCCTGCGCAATTGCCGCCATCTTTTAATAAAAGCCTGTCTCGAGGCTATGATCTGTTGGCTCAATATGAGGCATATAATATCGGTGATGAGGCGGCGGCGGCTCGGTTTCGAGAAAAATCACGGCTTGGTAATAAGTCTATGCCGGATAACCCGGCCAATGCGGATGTTTCTGGCAAGGAAGCAAAAGAAATTACGGTTGCCTACGGCATGTTGATGCGCACCATTGATGCTTATAACCGATCAGGCAATGGTTTGAAGTTAGCCGAGGCACAAGTCAATTATGATTGTTGGCTTGAGCGTTTTGCAAGTAAGCAAAAAAGCGGTGACCAGCACACAGCGCAATGGTGCCGGGAGCGGTTTTATGCCGCCATAGAGAGTTTGACTAGAGCAGGGCCTAAACATTTCGCTGTTTATTTTGATGTGAATACGGCGGTGCCGGATGCGGCTGCTTTTTCTATCATACGGCAAGCAGCAGCAGCATATGCCGAGCGCGAAGAAGATGGCTGGCATGTAAGGCTGACAGGGCGTTCCGATCCGAAGGGTAACCCCGAACAAAATATGATACTGTCGATGCGGCGGGCGCTGGCTGTGCGCAATGTGTTGGCGCAGAATGGTGTGGATCCCGGAAAAGTTTCTATTGCTGCTGTTGGGGAAAAGAAAAAGGCCGGTGCTGTGTCATTTAGAGCAGAGCAAGCCCGGCGCGTGGATATTGCTGTTATCCCGCCATCAATGGATCGCCCTGAAAAAGGTGATCCTGATATCACGAAAATTTTACCTCAGTATTTTGGGCCGGAAGGGTTGGATATGTAGGCACCTTAGTGCGGGCGTGGCCCGCCTTTGCCTTTGCCTCTGCCGCGGCCTGGTTTGTGCTGTTTGTTTTGTTTGTTGTGTTTGCGATGATTGTGTTTGCGGTCTTTTTTACTGCGCGGGACTTTTACATTAAAGCTACCACCAAAAGAGGCACCCGGGATGTCGGCGCCTTCAATGCTGGCGCCGGATAGCTCAAGAATTGTACTGCCGGTTACACCATTGGCTTCACGCAGGTTCACAGTAACTTCAGCGCCCAGACGGTATTTGCGTTCACCGCGTGTACCAATCAAGACATGGTGTTGTTCATCATGTACGTAATAGTCGTTAGGTAGTGAGCGGCGCGGTACAAATCCATCGGCTCCGGTATCTTCCAGAGAAATAAACAGTCCTGCGGATGTAACGCCACGAATGCGCCCTTTAAACTCTTCTCCAATGTGATCTTGTAGATAAGCAGCAGCAAAGCGGTCAACAGCGTTGCGCTCAGCTTCTGCGGATATGCGTTCTGCACCGGAGATATGATTGGACATTTCTTCAAGGCGTGCTTGTTGGCCTTTGTCCAGTCCGCCCTCACCCAATTTGAATGTTTCAATCAGGCTGCGATGTACAAGTAAATCGGCATAGCGGCGGATCGGTGATGTGAAGTGTGCGTAACGCTCTAAAGCCAGCCCGAAATGCCCTATGTTTTCAGGGTGATAGCAGGCCTGCATCTGCGTGCGCAGCATGACTTCATTGACGAGCGGAGCGAAGGGCAGGTCGGCAGCTTTTTTTAGCACTTTGTTTAGCTGTGCCGGTTCATCCACATTTCCTTTGGGGAGGTGCAGATTAAACCCGGCTAGGTATCCGCGTACATTATCCAGTTTTCTGTTGTCTGGTTTGTCGTGTACACGGAAAACGCAAGGTGCGTTTTTGTTTGTGAGAACCGTTGCTGCCGCGACGTTGGCGGCAATCATAAATTCTTCAATAAGTTTGTGGGAATCAAGGCGTTCGCGTTTTTTCACGCCGGTCATTTCATTTTTATCATTGATAACAACTCTGCGCTCCGGCATTTCGATTTCCAACGCGCCACGTTTTTCACGAGCTTTTTCTAATGACTGATAGGCTTCGTAAAGCGGGTTTATAACTTTTTTCATGAGCGGTAATGTTGTTTTATCAACTTTGCCATCATATGCTTCTTGCACCTGTTCGTAAGTCAGGCGTGCTGTTGAGCGCATGAGCGCACGCACAATTTTTTGCTTTTTCAAGTTTCCGTCATTGTCGATCCATAAATGGAATGCCAGACAGGCGCGATCTTCATGTGGTCGCAGAGAGCATAAATCATTTGATAGCTTTTCCGGCAACATCGGCAAGACCATGTCAGGGAAATAGGTGGAATTGCCGCGCTCGTAGGCTTCTTTGTCCAGATCGCTACCGGGGCGCACATAATAGGCGACATCGGCAATGGCCACGATCATGTGGAAGCCGTCTTTTGTTTTTTCTGCCCATACGGCATCGTCGAAGTCGCGCGCATCAGGGCCATCAATTGTCACCAGAGGCATGCTGCGCAAATCTTCGCGGTTGCCCAGTTCGGGCACGATCATATTATTTGTTTCATCTAGCGCGGCCTGTGAAAATTCTTCGCTCAGTCCTGCTTCGTGAATAGAAATACGGCTGATGGATTTAGGGTCTGTTTTTGGCCCGAGTACATCAAGAACGCGAACTTGTTTGTTGTAGGGGCTTCTGGAGGGCTGTATTTCGCCGATGACGAGGTCGTGCTCCTTAGCACTGTTCAAATCATGTTGCGGTAGGTCAAAATCAATTTTTGCTTTCTTGTTTGTTGGACGCAGAACAAATTTATTGCCTGCGCGCTCTACAGTGCCGACAATGCGTCCTTTCTGTATGTCCAGGCGACGAATTGTATGGCCTTTGTAATTTTCATTATCAATGCGTGACAGGCGCGCCAGTACCCGGTCTCCTTCTTTTAGAGCTGCGCGTCCTTTTTTATCATCGGCCATGATTTCAACCCGCGGTGCGGGGCCGCGTACGGATTCGTCCCATTTGACGGGCTGCGCAAATATGTCGCCATCGACGGTAATCTCGGTTACTTCCACGACATCAACATTGGGGAGGGCATCAGGAATGCTGTAGGCGCCGGCTTGTTTTGTAATTTCGCCTGCTTTTTCCATTGCCTTCAAAGTGGCATTGAATTCTTTGCGTGGGTGGTCGCCTTTAATTTCGAAGGCATCTGTCAGTTCCCGTTTAGTTAACGGTTCCGGGCTTTCACTTAGGTATTTACGAATATCGTCTCTTGTTGGAATTTTCATAACACCAAGGCCCTCCACTGATTATTGTAATGATTTTTGCAGACTAGCAGGAATTCTGTGAATTACAACAAAATTCTATCTTATGTCTTGTCTGCGGCGCTCTTTTTCTTTGTAGCTGCCGCCTTTTTCTTTGTCCCTGTTTTCCCTGCCTTTTTTGCTGCCGGCTTCTTGGTTGGTTTTTTAGTTGCCTTCTTTTTGGTCGCTTTCTTTTTCGTTATCTTTTTTTCTGCTGTTTTCTTGGGCGGGGCGGCGGCGCCACCACGTTTGGCCAAACGGGCAGCCCGGCGCTCGGCTGCTTCGGCAATGACGACGACGGACCGGTTGATGCCAATGGTCATCAAGTCGTCATCCTTTGGTATTGAGGAATAAACAGCGTCATGTAGCAGGAACGGCCCGAATCGTCCGATTCCGGCTCTGATTGGCTTGCCGGTTTGCGGATGCATTCCAACTTCGCGCGGCAGAGCGAGTAACTCGAGGGCGTTTTCTAACGTGACATCCGCAACGGCCATGCCTTGGGGCAGGCCTTGGCGTTTGGGTTTGGGCGCAGCTGGTTTCTTTTTCTTCTTCGCTTTTTTCTTTTTCTTCTTCTTGCCGTCCTTGCCGATCTCTTCTTTTTCTTCTTCCTTAGGCTCCGGCTCTGGTTCGATTTCGGCAACAGGCGGCGCATCAATTTGTACATACGGTCCGTAAGGGCCTTTGCGTAGTGAAACGGTGCGGCCTGTTGCGGGGTCTTTGCCTAGTTCTTTTGGCTCATTGGCCAGACGTGCTGTTTCTTCGTCTTCGCCTTCTTCAACAATCAGCGGGCGTGTGAATTTACAATCCGGGTAACGGGAACAGCCAACAAAGGCCCCGAACTTTCCTAGTTTTAATGATAGCTCGCCTTCATTACATGCCGGGCATTTGCGCGCATCTTCACCATCAGCACGGGGCGGGAAGAAGTGTACGCCCAGTTCTTCATTCAGGTGATCAATGACTTCGGTCAGGCGCAGCTCTTTTGTGTCGGCAACGGCTTTGGAAAAATCTTTCCAGAACATACGCAGCGCTTCTTTCCAGGCAACGTGTCCGCCGGCGATGGAATCCAGCTCTTCTTCAAGATTCGCGGTAAAATCGTAATCGACATATTTGGTAAAAAACTTCATCAGGAAGCTGGTAACCAGTCGTCCACGGTTTTCCGGTACAAAGCGGCGCTTTTCCAGTTTCACGTATTTGCGTTCCTGCAGCACTTGAATGATGGAAGCGTATGTGGAAGGGCGGCCAATGCCCAGATCTTCCATTTTCTTTACTAATGATGCTTCGGAATAACGCGGCGGTGGCTGGGTGAAGTGTTGATTTTGGTCGACATCAACCAGCTTTGTTTTGTCTTTTTCTGTGAGGGGCGGTAGGCGCCGGTCTTTGTTGTCTTCAATCTTTTCCTTGTCATCATCATCATCAGTTTCTTCTTGATACAGGGTCAGGAAGCCGTCAAAGGAAACGATTGAGCCGGTGGCGCGCAGAATAACATCATCGGTGCCGTCTGAAATATCGGCGGCAACTTGATCCAGAACCGCGCTTTCCATTTGCGATGCCATGGTACGCTTCCAGATTAGCTCATAGAGTTTAGCTTGCTGGTCATCGAGGTAGCGTTTCATATCATCCGGATGACGCGACAGGTCGGTTGGCCGGATGGCTTCGTGTGCTTCCTGTGCGTTTTTAGCTTTGGATTTGTAGATGCGTGGCGCATTGGGTAAGTATTTATCACCGAATTTGCTTTTTATCTCGGTGCGGCATTGCGCGATAGCATCATCGGATAATGTAATGCCATCTGTACGCATGTAGGTGATAAGACCCACTGTTTCGCCGCCAATATCTGTACCTTCGTACAGGCGCTGTGCTGTGCGCATGATTTGTGAAGCCGACATTCCTAGCTTGCGTGAGGCATCGATTTGTAGTGAGGAGGTAATGAAAGGTGGGTACGGGTTACGCCGCACCTGTTTCTTCTCTATTTTTTGAATGGATAAGTCTTTGTGTCGGATACGATCCGTTGCAGCCTGAGCATCGGCGGCGCTTTTGATATCCATTTTATCAAGCTTATTGCCAGCCAGTGTCGTCAGTCTTGCAATGAAAGGCGCACCATCCGTTGTATGTAGTTTAGCAAAGATGCTCCAGTATTCCTGTGGGTTGAAGCGCTCTACTTCGGCTTCGCGTTCGCAAACTAAACGTAAGGCCACAGATTGCACGCGTCCGGCGCTGCGTGATCCGGGAAGCTTGCGCCACAATACCGGTGATATATTAAAGCCGACAAGATAGTCTAGGGCGCGGCGTGCCATGTAGGAATCAATCAGATGCTCGTCAAGATCGCGGGCATGATCAAATGCTTCCTGAACGGCTTTTTTGGTGATTTCATTAAAGGTGACACGTTTTATGTCCCGCCCGTCCAGCAGCTTGTTATCTTTTAGGAGTTCTTTCACATGCCATGAAATGGCTTCCCCTTCGCGGTCAGGATCAGTTGCGAGATAAACGGCTTTTGATTTTTTTGTCAGGCGCTTGATTTCGTTTACGTGCTTCACGGCGCGCTCGCCCAGCTGCCAGCTCATTGCGAAATCTTCATCCGGACGGACGGAGCCGTCTTTCGGCGGCAGGTCACGGACATGGCCATAGGACGCGATAACCACGAAGTCAGGTCCTAAATACTTATTGATGGTCTTGGCCTTGGCCGGAGACTCAACGATGACAAGGTTAGATGCAGCCAAAATTAATTTTCCCGAATAAAGGTCCGTCTAATTGTTCCCTTAAAGCAATTGACATGGGATGAGCACCACGTCAACCGGATTTGTTTTTATATATACATAATACAAGTAATTATCGCTTTTTAAAAAAACTTTCCGCCCTTGCCGCTTGTGATGGTAAAAGACAGTCATGATTATTTCCAAGCAGTCCGAACTGGACACATTATATACGACGCTGAAGGACTTTGATTATATCACTGTCGATACAGAGTTCTTGCGTGACAAGACCTATTATCCAAAATTGTGCCTGATTCAGGTGGCAGGGCCGGGAACGGAGCCCGTGGCGGTTGACCCGTTGGTGGGAAATTTGGACTTATCGCCTGTTTTTGAATTAATGGCTGATGAAAAAATTACCAAAGTGTTTCATGCGGCACGCCAAGATATTGAAATTTTTTATAACTTAACAGGTGATGTGCCGACATCATTGTTTGATACGCAAGTGGCAGCGATGGTCTGCGGCTTTGGTGATCAGATTGGTTACAACAATTTGGTGCAGGATGTATGCAACCAGCGTATTGATAAGGGCGCACAGTTTACGGATTGGTCGCGGCGGCCTTTGTCGAACAAGCAGCTGAGCTATGCGCTGGATGATGTAACGTATCTGCGTGATATATACACCCACCTTGTTTCTGAACTGGGTGAACGAACGCATTGGGTGCGAGAAGAAATGGCTGTGTTGACCAGTCCGGCTACTTACCAAAACCTGCCGGAAGAATCATGGCGCCGGATAAAGTTACGCACGGATAAACCAAAGGTGCTTGCTGTTTTGCGCGAGATTGCTGCGTGGAGAGAGCTTGAAGCGCAAAGGCGCGATGTGCCCCGTAATCGTGTGATCCGTGATGAAACGCTAGCGGATATGGCTGTGCATGCGCCGGAAAACGAAGGTGATTTGGCGCGGATTCGTGGCTTTTCAGAGGATATGGCGCGCGGACGTATCGGGCGTGAAATTCTTGAGGCCGTGCGCAAGGGGTTGAATGTGCCGAAAGAGCGCTGCCCTATGGTCCGGCGGAAGGAACGCTTCCCCAAGGACAAGCAACCAGCGCTGGAGCTTGTGAAGATGTTGTTGCGTGTACAGGCATCCCGTCACGGCGTGGCAGCAAAGCTGATCGCTACCGGTGATGATCTGGAAGCACTGGTAACAGGGGAGAGAGATATTCCTGTTCTGAAAGGCTGGCGGGATGAGGTCTTTGGGCAATCTGCGCTTGCCTTGCTGAGCGGCAAGCTTTCGATGCGTTTAAAAGACGGTGAGATGGTGTTTGAAGGTTTATAGCTTCGGTTCTGCCGGGGCAGGGTGGGCGCTCTGTTCGCTCGCGAAGTTTTCTAGATACGCCCAGACGTCATCAACGCTCTTCAGTCTTTTCTGTACATAGGGCTCATCCGGGATACGGTCGCCAACGGCAATACCAAATCCACCAAATTCCTCAGCGCAAACTTGCATGGCTTTCATATCCGGTATGCCGTCGCCGATAAAGATGGGCGTTTTACCACGGAAAGCTTCTGTGTCCATAAAGTGACGCACGGCTTCGCCCTTGCACAAATTCTGTGGCACCAGCTCGACTGCGTCGGAGCCTTCGGCCATGCGGTGGCTGGCCGCCAGATTAAATTTTTCGAGCGCTGTGTTTATAATATTGCGCAGTGATTCGAGGTGTTGTTCTGATGTTGCATGCGGTGAAAAGACGAGTGCCAGAGAGAATTTTTTGCACTCGATAAAGACGCCCGGTTGTTCTTCCAGTACTTCTTCTTTCGCAGTAAAAATAACAGTCATGTCTTTTAGGTGGTCTTCTGCGTGCGCAGCCAGCTCATCGGCATCGATATGCGGCGCCAGTGCTGAAAATTCAGTTCCTTTTTCTGGGCGCCATGCAGAATGATGCTCGACAGAGGCGGGGAACTGTGCAGGAAATGATTCATCTAGTGAATGAGCCGGGCGTCCTGTGACAAGAGCAAAGGCGCCGCCAAGCATCGTGTAAATCTTATCGGCGAGCGCGCGGCGTTCTGCGGGCACATCCGTTGACATGGATGGCAGTAATGTCATGTCTACATCACAAAGTAGAGCGTAGTTTTTTTTCTTTTGATCACTCATATTCGTCAGATATCTCCCTGCTGCCATAAAATGGCTGCCATAAAATATATGCACATAATGATTGCTTTCTTTTGTACAGCAAATTAGGTTGTTTAGGCAAGAAAGCTCGTTGTTGCACCGCAAAATAGGGAGTACAAAATGATGTCTGATAGTTTTGAATCTGCAAGTAATAACAATGGAATGGCTGAATATAAGGTCGGTGATGGCGATACACGGCCCTGGGGTCAATATGTCGTGACGGCTGTCGGTGAGAATGATGGCGGCGAAGAGTTTTGTGAGAAGAAAATTACCGTTAATCCGGGACAAATTTTGTCGCTGCAATCTCATGAACAACGTCGTGAGTACTGGCGTGTGGATGCGGGTACGCTGACCGTGTTGCTTGATGGCGAGCGTCTTGTTCTGGAAGCAGGGCAGGATGTTGAGATTCCATTACAGGGCATACATTGCATGGCTAATTTATCGGGAACACCTTGTGTTGTGTTTGAGCGACAAGAAGGTGTTTGCCGTGAAGAAGATATTAAGCGCTATGTCGATTCTTACGGGCGGGGTACGGCCGGTGGTGATGATCCAAAAATAGCGGCAAGCGTAAAAGTGTATCAGGATATTGCTACAGAAATTGCGAAGAGCAGACCCATATCCGATGCGCCTAAAAACGGTAAGTGAGGGTTTTTAGTTATGCGTATTGGTATTGATCTTGGCGGTACCAAGACAGAAATTATCTGTCTGAACAAATCCAACGGAAAAGAACTGTACCGTAAACGTATCCCGACACAGCGCGGTGATTACGATGTGACGGTGCGTGATATTGCCGCGTTGGTGACGGGTGCCGAAAAAGAATTGAAGCAAACGGGTACTGTTGGGATAGGCATCCCGGGAACAATTTCCCCCGATACGGGGTTTGTTAAAAATGCAAACAGCACATGGATTAATGGTCACCCGGTGGATAATGATATTGCGGCGGCATTGGAGCGTCCTGTGCGGGTTGAAAACGATGCAAATTGTTTTGCTGTGTCGGAATCAACCGATGGTGCTGCCGAAGGCAGAGGCGTTGTGTTCGGTGTGATTGTTGGTACAGGCTGCGGCGGCGGCCTGGCGATTAATGGCAGTGCTCATCGTGGTCTGAACAGTATTGGTGGCGAATGGGGGCATAACCCGCTCCCCTATCCGCGTGTGCATTTGCAGGATAAGAATGCACATTATGATCATTTTGAAGCACATCCGGAAGCCAAGGATATGCTGGATTTATATTTTTGTGATGATGCCGGTTTGAGCGAGTATCCGGGGCCGTTATGTTACTGCGGGCGTCGTGGTTGTCTTGAAACATGGATTTCCGGTACTGGATTTAAAAATGACTATGTGCGTGTAACTGGCGAAGCTTTGTCCACGCATGACATTATTGATGAAGCGCGCGCTGGTAAAGAAAAGCCCGTTGCCGCACTGGGGCGCTATACGGACCGTCTGGCGCGCAGTTTGGCGCAGATCATTAATATTATTGACCCGGATATTATTGTGATGGGTGGCGGGATGAGTAATGTGCAAGCTCTTTATCGCGATGTGCCGAAATTATGGGAAAAGTATATATTCTCTGATTCGGTGAAGACGCAGCTTGTGCCGGCGCTTCATGGCGATTCGTCAGGTGTTCGCGGTGCAGCGTGGCTCTGGAGCCGTGAAGAAGGTGAGGGCACCAGTGCTTCTGCGTAAGATTTTTATTTTGCGTCATGCGCAGGCGGGTGCGGCACAGGATGATTTCGAGCGATCGCTGACGGCAAAAGGCATTTCTGATATGCAAGCTATGGCGCAGCGTGTGGCGGATCTTGATTTGCACCCTGATTTTGTTCTGTGCTCTCCGGCAAAACGCACGCGTATGACGCTTGAAATTTTTTCCCCTGGTGTGGCGGCGCAGTTTCCTGAAAAATTATATAATGCAGATGTGGGAACGCATTATGAGGCATTGAAGGCGGTTGATGATTTTTGCCGTTCGGTGATGGTTGTGGCGCACAATCCGGGTATTTATAATCTTGTGCGTTTTCTTGCGGTTCCCAGTCATGATGTGCCGGTTGGTTATGCGCCCGGTACCTTAACAGTTCTTGAATGCGGAATTGATCGCTGGGCAGATTTAATGCCAGAGGCAAATCCGGTTTTGCATGTTCTGACGGTGTAGGTATTTAAGTGCCGAGAGGGAGTTGCGTTTCTTGTAGCAAGATTCGCCGGATTAGAGGAATTGAAATCCCTTTTTTTTCTGCCATGCTCAGACGGTCTGCGGCGGTGACAAGGTCGTGCGCAGCAGAAAAGGAACGTTCCATGCGTGGCAGGATATAGGATAGAACATCTTGTCCCACTTGTAATTGCCGGTCGGAAAACAACTTAACAAGCAATGCTGTCAGCAAGGCATCATCCGGCGGTTCGATTGTCGCAGCCGGTGCGGCCCGCAGCCGCGATGCCAGATCGGGTACGGCAAAATTTATATGTTGTGGGGCCGCCCGCATCGTCAACAGTAACGTGCGTTTTTCTTCTTTCATTAAATTATAAAGGTGAAATAAAACAGTTTCCGCCTCGCGGTCGCCTAGCCACGGGTCAATATGGTCCAGCACAAGGTGTTTGGCTCGTTTTGTAATTGTATTGGCGCTTTGTGATGCAAGCTCGTTGGTGTCAACAAAGACGGCGCCGGTTTGTTCTTTCCACACGGCGGCCAGGTGCGTCTTGCCACAGGATGCCGGGCCGTAAAGGATCAGGGCTGGCGCAGGCCAGGCAGGCCAACGATCAATCCACGCAACAGCATCTTTATTGCTGGGCGCGACAAGAAAATCGGCGCGTCCGTGCGCAGGGCGATGAGAAAGATCAAGCGGGATTTGTTGTGCGATGACGCTCATTTTTTCTTTTTATCTGTGTAATAGGGGCTTTTTTTATAGCGGTTGATGGAAAAGCCAATGAGCACACCGGCAATGGCCGCAACCGGTACGGCGAGTAGCATGCCGGTGACACCGAACAGGCTGCCGCCAGCCATGACGGCAAATAAAATCCATAGCGGGTGCAATCCAACGCTGCTGCCGACAAGGCGCGGGGTTAGGAAGTAGGTTTCAATGATTTGTCCGACAACAAAAACAGCTAGAATTTTTCCAGCCAAAACAAGTGATATACCTTGAAATGCGGCGGAGGTCAGAGCGGCCAACAGACCGAATGCTGTGCCCAGATAGGGGATGATGTAAAGGAGACCCGCTGCCATGCCGATGGTAAAGCCAAACTTTACACCGGTTAGTGCGAGTCCCACGGCGTAAAGAACGGCAAGGGCACAGGCAACGCTGATTTGTCCGCGTACAAATCCTGCCATCTTTTGATTGATTTGCTGCAAAAGATCACGAATGGTTTTGTGGCTTTTACGTGGTAGCAAATCATCAATCCATGCTGTTATATGCGACCATTCCTTCATCATGAAAAAAGCAACCAGCGGTGTCAGCGCCATGGTTGCAAACAGCCCGGCAACAGCCTGTCCTCCTGCGCCAACTCTCGCTATAAAACCACCACCGACCTGGAGTGTTTTGCCGACATTATCAAGAATAATGCTTTTAAGGGTTTCCATGTCACCGTTGCCGATGCGCTCTTGCAACCATCCCAGATAGGGTGTTGCGGCTTCCCAAAGTCGGTCAAATAGACCGGGAGCGGCTGTGACAAGCTGCTGCGCTTCACGATAGAGCGGCGGCAGAATGAAAAGAAGTGCCATGGCTGTAGCGGCGTAAAAAGCTAGGAGGATTAAGAGCGCACCGGCCCACCGGGGTAGTTTCCGTTTTTCCATCCGGTCAACAATTGGATCAAGCAGGTAAGCAATGGCCATGCCCAGAACAAAGGGTAACAGCACGCCGTTGAACAGCCATAAAAATCCGAACAGGGTTGCTATTACAGCCACCCAGAACAAGGCATGATTGCGCGGCGCTGGTATGGCTGTAGTTTGTTTCATGGCAACATCCTAGCGGGATTAAATTTGTTGAGATAAAGATCATAAATCAGAGGTGATTTTCGCGGGCCTTCTGATGCTTGATAAAGGGCGGCGAAGTCAATTTGCGGTTTGGTCAAGGTCATGTCTGCTTGTGCCAACGCTAATCGCAAACGGTCTTCATTGCCGTTAAAAATAAGTTCAATATGTGCCTGACTGGATTTCAGCGAGAGTAATCTGATGTCAAGAACGCCCTGAACGCGGCGCAGCTTCTTTTGTGTCTCAATCCATTCTTCCATGGAGGTGAAACGTACGCGGGCTTGTAGGTTGTTATCTTGACCGGCGGTGATTAGTGTTTTGTCTTTCCATTCCAACTGCAGTGCTTTTTGCGCTTCTTGTACAGCGCGGTCGAACAGGACAATGGCGCTGTCTTCCGGCAGGGCCCGTATTTTTAGGTTTTGCGCCATTTCTGGGCCTGTGGATCCGGTGCGGTAAATCATGATGTTGATTTCTGCTGGTATTTGCGTCTCAGGCTGGTTTTGTGCCCAAATGGGCGCGGCGATCATCATGACAGTGTCTCCTGCGCCATAGCGTTCTGACATGCGCGCAAGGTTTTCCGGGATATAGGTGAGCGCATCGGAATCGCTCATGTCTGATACATCCATAAGATCACCGATGGGAACGACGACTGGTACAAGGCCGTCTCGCATTTCGCTGCGTGTCCACGCCGCGAGCCATGGATTGTCATCACCCCACAGGATGGTGCGCGAACCCCACTGGTAATAGGGGAGGACCAGAACAGGTTTGCTGCTGACATCGGTATAGGAGAGCCCTGATCCGCCGAGATAGTTGCGCACGGCATCTTTTTTAAAACGGAATGTGTAGGCGGCAATATATTGCACGCGGGAAAGTTGCTCTTCGGTGATTTCAAAGTCGTTGATAAGTGTGGAGATAACGCTTGTTTCCGGCATTTGAAAGATAGCCATTTCCACATCTGACAGAAGTCTTTGCGCCAGTTGTCTGAAAGCGATTTGTTCTGCCTGTGCGAATGCTTGTTCGCGCGCGGCGGCGGCGCTTTCGGCGGTCACATCAACTTTGACGTTTCGGACCGTAAAGGCAGAATCCTGTGCTGCTATGGCGGGTGTTGCCATGGCTAGGAGGAGAATGATGAGGGCTGTACGCGCCGATGCAAAAACTCTATAAATTGTGTCCATGAGAGATTTATATAGTTTTGGAAGCCGGGATGCAAAATGAAAGAAAGTGCTTATAAAAAATCAGGTGTTGATATCGATGCGGGAGAGGCGCTGGTGGGGCGTATCGGTCCGCATGTGAAAAAGACGATGCGGCCCGGTGTTATGGGCGGTCTGGGTGGTTTTGGCGCTCTTTTCGATATTAAAAGGGCTGGCTATAAGGATCCTGTGCTGGTGTCTGCCACTGACGGGGTGGGGACCAAGCTGCGTGTGGCCATTGAATCGGGGCAGCATGGCACAGTGGGGGTCGATCTGGTGGCTATGTGCGTGAATGACTTGGTTGTGCAGGGTGCTGAGCCATTGTTTTTCCTTGATTATTTTGCAACGGGGCGGCTGGATGTCGGGGCGGCGGAAGCTGTTATTGAAGGCATTGCACAGGGTTGCACGGAGGCCGGTTGTGCTCTGATCGGCGGTGAAACGGCTGAAATGCCGGGCATGTATGCAGCAGGGGATTACGATCTGGCGGGCTTTACCGTTGGTGCTGTTGAGCGCGAAAATATTATTACAGGAAAAGATATTCAGGCCGGTGATGTGGTGCTGGGGCTGGCTTCTAGCGGCGTGCATTCCAACGGGTTTTCGCTGGTACGGCGCGTGGTACAAGAGCAATGCGGTGGTCGTTATGATATTCCCGCGCCGTTCGATAAGGATGTATTGCTGGCCGCGGCACTGCTCACGCCAACACGAATATATGTTAAAGCGTTGCTGCAGGCACTGGCAAAGAGCCGGATTCAAGGCATGGCGCATATTACTGGTGGCGGGTTGCTAGACAATATTCCGCGTTGTCTGCCGGAAGGGCTGTGTGCGGTGATAGATGCAAAGACATGGCCGCTGCCGCCTGTGTTTGGCTGGTTGCATGCGGCAGCAGAGATGACATGTGAAGACATGGCGCGCACCTTTAACTGCGGTATTGGTATGGCTGTAATTTGTGCTGCGTCTGATGCGGATGAGGTCAGAGCTGTTTTGGAAGCTGTGGGTGAGGTCGTGTATAAGATCGGCGGGATCGAGAAAGCCGCAGGCGCGCAGGCGGCTATTGAGAATATGGATATGGCATGGCGGTAGGCAAAATTAATATTGCCATTTTGATTTCCGGGCGCGGCAGTAATATGGAGGCCCTTATCCGCGCCTGTGCGGCACCTGATTTTCCGGCGCAGGTCGCGGTGGTGATTTCAAATCGTCCCGATGCTGCGGGGTTGGATAAAGCAGCAGCAGCCGGGATTGCAACGGAAATTATTGATCACAAGAAGTTTGATGATAAGGCGGCGTTCGAGGAGGCGTTGCAAAAAACGCTGGCACGCTATCCGGTTGATCTGATCTGTTTGGCTGGATTTATGCGCTTGCTCAGCGCCCGTTTTATTGAATTCTGGCCGGAGCGTATCGTAAACATTCACCCCTCTTTATTGCCTGACTATAAGGGGTTGCATACCCATGAACGGGTGTTAGTGGATCAGCGCACCCAAACGGGCTGTACCGTGCACTATGTTATCCCGGCCATGGATGAGGGGCCTGCTATCTTGCAGAAGGCAGTTGCCGTATTACCAGATGATACAGCAGATGTTTTGGCAGCCCGTGTTTTGGAGCAGGAGCATATTGCTTACCCTGAGGCGGTGCAGATGATCGCTGAAAAAATGGGGGTGCCTGTGTGCAGGCATATTGAAATTTCCTGAAACGGGTGCATAGTGGTGTACAGGTCTTTTGAAGAGGAGTTATTATATGTCAACGAAGCCCGTATCTGCTAATGCTGACCCCAAAGAAGTGGGGCGCGCACAGAAAATGTGGAGCAATTTCACAGTCTTTACAAAATATGGCGTCATCGTCACGGTTGTCATATTGGCGCTAATGGCGTGTTTTCTGCTCTAAGATATCTTAACCTCTTCAGTTTATTCATGATTCTGTAACTTTTTCCCGTCATCATGACCACGAGGGAGCTGGTTCGTCTGAACCTGCATTCGATTGGTCATGTACATGAAAAAACACGATTCTGCTCATAGCCCGTACGGGAGATTTCTAAAGAGTTTCTTTCTTGTGATGCTCCTGATAGGGGTGCTGCTGGTGCCGGATGCTGCGCGATCGCAGTCATCAAAAGCGTCTGGGCAGCAGGCTTTTATGTGGGGGAATTTTCTGCCATTTCTGACGCTCAATGATCGGCAGGAAAGCTATGACATCACATCCGCTATTTATGTGACCAGTGATCCCGATCGTAAGTTTTCAGAAAGTGATATACGTGAGCGCCATACAAGTGGTCTGCGGGGCAATCCTGCGCGCACAAGTGTATTGCCGCTGGGGGTAGCCGGTACGCCGGCATGGATAGTATTCACCGTCGATAACCAAAGCTGGAATGATAAATGGATCATGTCATTCGGGCAGCACATGGATGGCCGTATGGGTACGTTACACAAGGTAACGCTTTACCTGTATGACTACGACAGGCGTTCCAAGACAAAATATCTTGATAACTTACAAAAAAATAAAAGTGATTTTATTGCCGTTGATAATGAAATTGATGCGCATGTGTCGGTGACAATTGAACATGGAAGAAAAGCCATGTTTGTTATGTATGTTGAACCGCTATCGGGTAGCGCTGTAACGCTCGTGCCGAAGTTAATAAGGGCTGATGCTTATGATGCCGTGACCTTCGGGTTGTTTAATAAAACCAGGATGGTTGGTATTGTCTTTTTGCTTATAGCGGGGCTTTTCCTCGGTGCATTTGTGCTTGAGAGGTACTATAGCTGTCTCGCTTTTTTTGCTTATTACATTGTACAAATAGTCTTTCTTTACTATCAGAATAATATTATTTATACGGACTTTCAGTTTTCTGTTCAGTTGATAATTATATTGATGGCATGTGGCCCTGTTATCGGATTGGGCACAACAAAATCACTTTTATATGTAGGGAAGCTACAGAGCGCGCAAGGTCGTAGGATTACAGCTCTGGTTATAGGGCTCTTTGTTGTGACGGTGGTGGGGTCGTTTCTTATTCCTCAGCAGGTGGCTGTGCGCGGATTGTTTTTTTATATTATGATTGCGGCTTCGTATGGGCTTTTGTCTTTGTTGTCTCTTGCGCAGGTATATAGAGGGTATACGGGGGCGTTGCGGTTTGCTGTGGCGTGGGCGGTTGCTGTTATTGGTATATGTATGAGTATATTAAGTGCATTGGGTGTTTTGCCCGCGATTGAGTTTATGGTGGCATCTTATTGGTACGTTCTTGTGTTGCAAGGCGTTCTTTTGGCATCAGCTGTTCCGTCTATCATTCTTTATGATGCACAGGAATCCCAAGTGGATTTGCAGGAAGAGGAAGATGAAAAGGAGCGCCTTGAGCAATTTCGACAAAGTAAAGAATCAACAGAAATTACACGTTTGCGCAAGCTGATCGAGTATGAACGACAGGTGATGAATGAGCTGCGGGAAAGAGAAGTGCAGCAAAATGAAGAAATGAGGAAGGCTAAGGAGGCAGCTGATGAGGCCAATCGTGCGAAGTCGGCGTTTCTTGCTGTTATTAGTCATGAAATTCGAACGCCCATGACGGGGATTATGGGGATGGTACGTTTGCTGCAGGATACTACGCTTTCCAGCAATCAGCGTGAATATGCGCAAACTATCCAAGATTCTGGTGATGCTATGGTCTCTCTTTTGAATGATATTCTTGATTTTGAAAAAATAGAGAGTGGCAATCTGGATCTGGAGTATGTGGACTTTGATTTACACAGATTATTAAATGGTATTGTAACGTTGATGTCAGGGCATGCAACGGCCAAGGGTATTACTTTAAAAATTGATATGGGGAGTGATGTCCCTCGTTTCGTTGTTGGTGATTCTGTGCGTTTGCGGCAAGTCTTGCTAAACCTTGCGGGTAATTCTATTAAGTTTACTTCAAGCGGTAGTGTTACGTTGCAGGCTCGTGTTGAAAAGTCTAAAGAATCCGGTTTTGATTCAGGTGCACAGCAAATTTATTTTGGAGTAAAGGATACAGGTATTGGTATATCAAAAGAGGCGCAGAAAAATTTATTTAATCCCTTTGCGCAGGCTGATACCAGTATTACGCGTAAATTTGGTGGTACGGGGCTGGGGCTTGCTATATCGCAGCGCTTGATCGATTCCATGGGTGGAAAAATTGAGATTGATAGCACAGAAGGTGAAGGTAGCAGCTTTCACTTTACTTTGGTTTTGGAGAAAGGGCACGGCGCGCAAGAAGAGAAGAAGGGTGATGACTTTGCGCCTGCAGAAAAGATTCAAAAATCAGATGAAGTTCTCGAAATATTGATCGTGGAAGATAATGAAATTAATCAGCGCTTGTTAAAAGAGTTTGTTGATCGCATGGGGCATAAGGTTGTGTTGGCAGGATCCGGTGAGGATGCTATGAAAGCCATTGGGGATCAAAATTTTGATATGGTTCTAATGGATATTGAGTTGCCAGGAATGAGTGGTATGGGAACAACGAAGGCTATTCGTGCTTTGCCCGATAAGAAAAAGGCTGCAACACCTGTTATTGCGCTGAGTGGTAATGTAAGAGATGAAGATGTAAGGGCGTGTTATGCCGTTAATATGAACGGTCATCTTTCCAAGCCTGTTGATCCCAAGCGTCTTAAGCAAATGATAGATAAGGTGATACAAGGAGCGCTTGATAATCCTGTTGTCGTTGAGGAGGAGCAGAAAGAGGAATTTACGAAAGTGAACAGGCTTGATGTAATAAATATAGTGGAATCATCGGAAAAAGAAGAAATGAAAAATTCTATCGTAGAGCAGGCATCATTAGAAAATGATCCGGATGAAGATAGTTTCGAAGTCGCATTGAATGCATCTGAAAAGCAGGTAAGCGACGATGGCAGTGCTCAGGATGATGCTGATGTTTTTGATTCAACGCAGTTGAAAGGGTTGCGTGATAGCCTGTCTGTTGTAGTGTTTGATGATATTGTAAGCTCTCTCTTGGACAAAGCAGACGAGATTGTCGACGCAATGCAGCAAGGTACGGATGATCTGGATTTAAAAACAATATCTGCGCGTGCGCACGAATTGAAAGGCATGGCTGGAAATTACGGTTTGAGAGAACTAAGTGCCACGGCAGAAAAAATAGAAACCGCTATTAAGAACGGTGAAACAGAAGATATCCACGCATCACTAAAAGCACTGCCTGATGTTAATCATCGGGCGCGTGTTGCTGTGGAGGAATGGGTGGGCTAAGGTTTTGGCCTTAGCTTGCCAA
>Ga0055584_100001335_pt1 | contig 24238 bp, 25 predicted proteins | sample OSDHelmetaG_FD_58716 | JGI IMG/M metagenome (GOLD analysis project Ga0055584, IMG submission 58716) | Pelagic marine sediment microbial communities from the LTER site Helgoland, North Sea, for post-phytoplankton bloom and carbon turnover... | ecosystem: Environmental > Aquatic > Marine >...
TGAAGGCCGCGGTCACCTCGGACGATTTAGAGCCGACCGCTGATTCGCGCCCGTTGACAATCAACTGCGGAGTAAACACTGACGTGCCCAGTCGCTGTGCGTAACGTCGTTGCCGCTGAGTTGCCAGTTTCGAGCTGAAGGGGTCAGACCAACCTAGATAATTCCAGTAATCAACATGCCACGACAGGACGAAAACATCACCCTCGATTTTATCCCGTTGCTCCGAAATGCGCCGCAACAGACGATCCGCAGGCGGACAACTGCTGCAACCCTCTGAAGTGAACAGTTCCAGGACCGCGAACTTTGCAGCAGGAACTGTCGGCGCGGCAGCAACTTTTCGATCTGCATGTGTGAAATCCGGAACAAACCAGCCGGCAGCAACAAGGCTGGTCGCAACGACCAGAAGCATGCGGTTCAACATCGGATTGGCTCCGTATATCCGTAGAGAAGTATTGTGAATTCTGTCGGTACGCCCTCTCGTTCTCATCGAAATCCGGATTGTCTTTTGAGAACTCGCAGGGCCTGCCCTTACTGGACGCTGCAGAAGCACGAGGCCTTACATCGATTCTCGAAGCTTCTACATACCCCTCGATATTCGCCTATGGGAGGTATAGATCGATGCAGCTATGTCGTATTTTCTAGGCCAGCCATCATCCGCCCCGATGAATCCTGAATTCGTTGTTTCAATGACTGTCGTTGTGGCCTGGAATTTTTTGAAAGCACAGCGGTTGCTGATCGAGAATGTAAGGTCACGCGGCATCGCGGCGTCACAGAAACTGAGAGCGCGACGTTGCTTGAAATTGACGCATAGCATTGGGCAATTGCAAAAAAGTCTGCAGCAGCAGATGAGGCACTGATGAAGCGTAAACTGGCGGCATCTTTAATTCGTGCTGCCGTTCTCCTGACATTTGGCTCGGGGATCACGCTGTTGTATCTGCGTTTTACGGGCGAACCCGCAGCTCGCCGTCCGGATCTCGATGCGCTCTATAGTCGAGCGGCGATGCACGACGTGGGTGATCGGAATCCTGTGATCGTGATTCCTGGCTTTCTTGGATCGAAACTCGTCGATGCACCGACCGGTCGAACCGTTTGGGGCGCATTCGGAGGTGATGCCGTCGACCCGCGGAACGCAAAGGACGCTGCAATTCTGGCGTTTCCGATGCAGCAAGGAGTGCCGATCGAGGAACTTCAGGACGGCGTACGCGTCGACGGCGTCCTCGATTCGCTGCGAATCAACATCGTTGGTCTATCGACCGAGCAGAGTGCCTATCTGAATATTCTGAGAACACTCGGAGTGGGAGGATACCGCGACGATGAACTCGGAAAGTTTGCGATCGACTACGGAGACCGACATTTCACCTGCTTTCAGTTCGGATATGACTGGCGCAAGGACATCGCGACACTGGCCGTCGAGCTCGACGAGTTCATCGAGTCCAGAGCAGAGTACATTCGCAAGGAACGGCTGGAACGGTTCGGAGTTGATCGCCCGGTAAAGTTCGACATCGTCGCGCACTCGATGGGCGGATTGATCGCTCGCTACTACTTGAGACACGGCTCGCAGCCACTTATGGAAGTCGACTCTGATGCCGAAGTCAGCTGGGCAGGAGCCGAGCGGGTGGAGCAGGCGATTCTTGTAGGAACTCCGAACGGCGGTTCAGTGAAGTCTGCCCGTGCATTGATCGAAGGTGTCAAGCTGTTGCCTCTCTTGCCGAGCTATAATTCCGGTTTGATCGGGACGTTCCCGTCGATCTATGCCCTGCTTCCGAGATTTCGACACTGCGCGATCGTTGACGAAGAATCGGGAGCAGCGATCGACCTGTTGAATGCAGAGGAATGGGAAACTCGTGAATGGGGATTGCTCGACCCTGACCATGCCGAAACGCTAGCGTGGCTATTGCCGGAAGCAACGCCGGCAGAACGGCGAACGATCGCACGGGACCATCTGCAAAAATGTCTGACACGCACCAGCCGTTTACATGAATTACTTGATGCGCCTGCAAAGCCTCCTGAGGGACTTGCGATTCACCTGTTCGCAGGCGACGCCGTCGAGACTCAATCAGCCGTCAGCGTTGCGCCGGACGGTGCGCTGACAATCGTCGAATCTGCTCCAGGCGACAGCACTGTCACTCGGGCAAGCGCACTGCTGGACGAGCGCGGCACTGACGGGCTCCGCTGGACACCTCGATTACGCAGCCCGATTGCCTGGAGTTCCGCTCGCTTCCTTTTCAAAGATCACTTTGGGCTGACTGAAGACTCTGCTTTTGTAGACAACGCGCTGTACTTGCTGCTCGAAGCACCGCGGCAGGGAGTTCCTGACCTGACTGCCGAGACTCCAATTGTTGGCGAGTCTCGCTCAACCACTCCGCCAATGATGAAGAAGGACTTCATGCCAGCCGTGCCGTGATTACTCCACGGTGCCTGGCCTTAAAGCTCAAAGCTAACGCGGTTTGACGTAAGGATTGGCCGCGAGTCCCGTCTAACAAGCGACTCAGCGTTTAATCACCCAACAACAATCGAGACCAGACGATGAATCAGCAGAATAACGAAGCTGTCAATGACGTGGTCGAACCGGTGCACGATTCGACGGCAACCGCGGAAGACAGGAAAACAGGACGGAAAGCAAAGATTGCCGCCTTTCCATGTGTCATTGCGATTCTGATCGCTGGTGGCATTATTTTCTGGCCAACTCTCCGCCCCCAATTGTTTGTCGTCGCTGTCGGGCCAACGGTCGCTGAGGACGAACAGGTTTCCATTGCCGACATTTCTCACAGACCGTGGGACGAGCTGCTTCGGAAGCACGTCACTAACGAAGGGCTCGTCGACTACGACGAATGGAAGGCATCGGCGGGGGATGTTCAGAAACTTGATGACTACTTGAATCACCTCAGTCACGCAGATCGGTCTCAATCGGCGACCACGGAGCAGCAGTTGGCCTTCTGGATCAACGCTTACAACGCGTTGACTGTCAAAGGCATCCTGCGTGAATACCCCACGACGAGCATCCGCAACCACACGGGATCGATCGGCTACAACATCTGGGATCACTACTCGTTGCGGGTCGGAAACCAGCCTTATTCTCTGTCCGCGATCGAGCACGAAGTCCTGCGAAAGATGGATGAACCTCGAATCCATTTCGCGATTGTGTGTGCGTCGATCGGATGCCCACGGCTGCTGAATCGGGCGTTCGAAGCTGACCAGCTCTTTGAGCAGCTTGACGGGAACGCGAAGAATTTCTTTGCCCAGCAACGCAACTTCCAAATCGACGAAGAGGCTGGGACCGTCCATGTCAGCCCAATTCTGGAGTGGTTCGCGACTGACTTCGGTTCTGATTCTGCCGCTCAGTTGAATCGAATCAGGCCCTACCTGCCAAACGACAAGGCCATGCAGTTTGTTGATGGTGACGTGAAGATTGCTTACCTCGACTACGACTGGAACATCAACCGCCAATAGTCGTATTGCACTGCTGGCATCCAGGTCAGGTTCATGATGAGCCCGGACAAGCCGCATTCGAAATTGAACAGCCGTCAATGTGACACGCAAGCCAGGGAAGGCTTCCTTATCGATGCAAAGCTCAGAGAACATTACTCGCAGACGGTTTCTGCAGGCTTCCAGTCTAAGTTGCGGATCAGCAGCGATCAGCGGTTGCATGAAGGGCATTACCCAACAACCGCATCTGAAAGAAATATACGAGCCGGCCGCACAGCGTCATGATGGCGACAGGCGGCCGGTGATTGTCATTCCCGGGATCCTTGGATCGCGTCTGGAATCCGATGCTGGCCGCACCGTCTGGGGAGCATTCGACAACAAGTATGCAAATCCGTCTCGTCCAGACGGTGCTCGACTGGTTGCCATGCCGATGGATCGTGAACTGTCGCTCACGTCGCTTCAAGATGACGTTCAGGCAACGCAGGTTCTTGACCGACTTGAATTGAACATCCTGTTCGTCCCGGTTTCGACTCAGACTTACGCGGGTGTCCTGGCAACTCTGGGGGTAGGCGGATACCGCGATTCATCGCTCGCATCAATTGACTACGGCAACGAGCACTTTACGTGTTTTCAGTTTCCGTATGACTGGCGACGCGACAACGCAGAGAATGCAGCCCGCCTGGAAAAATTCATTCAGGATCGTCGCGCTTATGTGCATCGGGAAAGACTCGACCGTTTTGGCATTGATGAACCCGATGTTCGGTTCGATATCGTCGCACACTCGATGGGAGGGCTGCTGACTCGTTACTTCCTGCGGTATGGTGGTGCCCCGTTGCCGGAAGACGGATCGGTTCCGCCTGTCACGTGGGCCGGCACTCAATATGTGGACCGAGTCATCGTTGTCGGAACGCCGAGTTCCGGTTCCGTCTGGTCGATGAAGTCTCTGATCGATGGTGAAAAGTTCGCGCCGATCCTTCCTCGTTATCCGGCAGCAATTCTCGGGAGTATGCCGTCAAGCTATCAGTTGATGCCGCGGGGCAGGGATTCGACGGTGAAAGTCGTCGACGGCGGAAGCGAGCACTTCGTCGATCCAATGGATCCGGAAGTCTGGTGGAAAATGAAGTGGGGGCTGGCCGATCCTCGGCAGGACAAAGTTCTGCGAGTTCTGTTGCCTGACGTGGGAAGTGTCGAAGAGCGTCGATCGATCGCCCTGGATCATCTCGACAAGTGCCTCGCACGAGCGAGACAGTTTCAGGCGGCCGTTGATCAGCCGGTCGTTCCGCCGCCGAATCTCCATCTCGAACTGTTTGCTGGAGATGCCGAACCAACACCGTCACTGGCTCGATTCGATACTCGTAAACGTAAGCTGAGTTTCGTCAATGAACGTGCCGGGGATGGGACCGTCCTCCGATCGAGCGCGCTGGCTGACCAGCGTGCCCCACACGAAATCGCCGAGACGCTCCGAACGCCAGTTCCGTGGAAGCGATCGACATTTATTTCGTCAGACCACATCGGACTGACCAGCGATCCCGTATTCACAGACAACGTTCTTTTCACGCTACTGGAAGAACGTCGCAAAACCTTCTCACCAGCAATGCCGAATGTGATTCCCCCTCTGCCAGAGATTTAGTCAATGAAGAAGTCTGGCGCATCAATCACCGCGTGGCTTACGGGAACGCTGGAAGATGGCCGCAACATCAGCGTATTTTAAGGTCAGTGGCAAAATCGTTCGATTTCCGATTTTCTGTGTAAGACCGGACGTACCTGAAACGTCCCAGTAAAAAGCATTGGGAGTTGTCGCCTTCACCTGCGCGAATCCAAGTGTTGTGATCAATTTTGAACAGGCGGCATTGTCGCCTTGTGCCCGCCGGCAGGTACTCTGGCCCGATGCCTGCTGCGGGCACTTTTATCGTTTAGTTATGGCGGTTTAGTGATCGCCACAGGAGCATCCGCGATGCTGGTTTTATCTCGCCGATCGGACGAAGCGATTACGATTCCTGAAGCCGGTGTTCAAATCACGGTACTGAGCGTGCAGGGAAACCGTGTCCGACTCGGAATTGACGCGCCTGCAGACATTGAAATCCGGCGAAGCGAACTGTCTGCTGAAATTTCAGGTTCTCGTTTCGAAAGTGACCTGCGAAAGCCGAATCCACACCCGACTGATTCAACAACAGACTGAGTTTTATCTGTGCTGACAAACGCTCCGGGCGCTCGAAAAGCGCCTACTCGCTCGATTCGTCCATTCCGCTGAGAGCTTTCAGGAATGTTTCGAATTCAAGCTGGCAGCAATGGCAGTTTGCCAGATGATTCTGAACTTCGGCCATTGCGGACTCGATCGGAAGACCGGCCAATTGCGTTTCAGCAAACTCGGCAACGTGGTCCAGGCAGCCATCGCAGTCGATTTCGTCCGGAGTCGTTGAAGCAACGAGTTGAACAAGCGATGAGACTTGTTGTTTTGATAAAGGCATCCGTCTGTCTCCAGTTAGGCAATGCTGCCGGTAAGGTCGTCGGCAGAATATCCAGCCGCTTCAAGTCCACTCTTAAGCTTCGTACGCGCATCGTGGACGAGCTTGTAAACAGCGTTGCGGTTGCTCGATGTCCGGTCGGCGATTTCCTCGACAGGCATCCCGCCCAGCAACGCTCTAACTGCTGTCTGTTGACGATCGGACAGCCCGTCGATCAATTCCGACAGTTTCTGGTAGATAGTGCCTTGTTCAAGCTGCTCGGCGGCGCCGGGAACGGTGTCGACAGCGACTTCGAGCTTCAAGCCTTCGCCATTTGTGAACTGTTCGAGCGACACGTCTTTGAAGTGTTTCCGTCGCGTCTGGCTGGTTGCGAGCCGGACAGCAATCGACATGGCCCAGGTGGGAAACTGGCTTCGCCCTTCAAACTGGTCGATCTTTTCGAGGATTCTGATCAACGCATCCTGCGCGATATCCTCGGCAAAGCTTTCACCGGCGGAAGAGAAGGCTTTCTTCAAACCACGCACGAGGCGGACTCTTAGTTCGGTAAGAGCCTCTTCCTGCCGTTCGGGATCCTTCAGCCTCTCGACCCACGGATCGGAAATCATGGGTTCTGACATGCTGCGATAACTCTCCTGCAAACTGACAAAAACGGGATGCTGAGGTGAGACACTCAACATCCCGTTCAGGTTTCAGTGTTTCGAGGTTCGCAGTGTAGCTTTCAAACTGTCGAGAGAGAATCATCCGACGATTGCGATGAGCATGTCAGAATTCGTCATTGACGGCGGATTCGCATTCTGAGTTGGCGGCTACGCAGAACATCCGCAGTCATCGCTCGAACACGCTGCTGCTTCCTTTGAGTTCCCTGTGATCAGTTCTTCGAGAGCTTCCGGTGCCACTGCACCAAGTCTTCGTGCCTTCACTTCGCCGTTCTGGAATAACAGGAACGCGGGAATCGACTGAATCCCATACTCGCTTGCCGCCTGCGGAGACTCGTCGACGTTGACCTTTATGACCTTGGCTTGCCCGTCGAACTTCTCAGCAAGCTGATCAACTACGGGAGCCATTGCACGGCAAGGACCGCACCACGGAGCCCAGAAATCAACCAGGACGGGCTGATCGGACTGCAGGACTTCGTGACTGAAGTTCGTGTCGTTTACTGTGGTCGCCATCGCTCTTCTCCTTGTTGAGTGAGATCGTTTCCCGAAAAGGAACGGTTACATTTACGTTGTCATTAATCAGTTCTTGCCGATCTGATGTCGAGCCTCGCGGCCCTTGTCTGGAGTCGGGTCTTTTACCAGCCCGTAGACCTGACGCCCCTCGTGGTCTTCCGGCAGGTATTCAGTGATTGGCTGCCCTTCTTCGTTCGTAAAGAGCAGGCAGTGGCAATACTTAAACTGCTTCATTTCATTGCAGGCACAGACCCATCGCCGACTTTCTTCGAGTTCTGCCTTTTTGTCCGGATAGAAGTTGCACGGACAAAGTGGCCTTCCCAGCTCATCGATATGTTGAGCCAATCCGAGAACGACTGCCGCTGTTACTTCAGACTCTGGATGCCCAAAAGTGCCGCTTTTCTCGCGATATTTCTCAACGTAACGCTCCATGCGGTTCATTGAGTTTTGAGATGGAACAGAGTCAGATGGCATTGCTGGATTCCTGATCTTTTCGACGCAGCTTCTTGACGTGCGATGTGTCGTGCGTGTCTAAGCTGGAAGACGTTGCCATTGACCGATGTCTTACACAGTCACCGAAAAACTTTCTCGAATCCGAAGTCGACTCATTGAGATGTTTTTGGCTGTTGAACATTCGCCTTGCCCAAAGCTGGGTTTCGTGGCGAAACGAATTCAGAAAATGTGCTCTGCGAAGGTAAGAGGCCGAGACATGCCGCGTCTCAATCGTGCCCGCTATGAATTCATGATTAACGCTCTGGCTGTGCGAAACCTCTGCTCAGGAATCGCCAGCTCGCAGATTCGGAGTCTGGAATTGCCTCTTCAACACGATCTGTTAGCGACGCTGCTGCAATTCGTGGCGTCGGTTACCCCAGACGGTCTCAACTGTGACGGCTGCCTGTCGTGCGTACCTGAGCTGGCAGAGTCGCAGCTGGGAGATCAGCCGCGTTCCGAGATCCTCGGCCGAGTTCAGAATCATCTCGACAATTGCAGATGCTGCCGGAACGAGTACCGAATTTTTCTACGATCACTCACACTCACCGAGCAAAACACATAGCTCGAAAGTTCGTGTTCGGCCAGGTTCGGGTTGCTCCACGTGAGGCCCCATTTAAGACTTTCCTACGGTCGTCGCCGTTCGAACTTCCGTGGAAACCTGGAATGGGAATCTTCGCTGACCGCTGTTCTGAATGATGTGTCCGGAGCTGAGTGCTGACTCATTCGATATCTGATATTCATTAAGTGAATGTCCTGATTCCATCAATGAATATCTGAATTCCGGACGTACAGACCCGATTGCAGCTCGACGTATCGTCCGACCGGCTTTGCAGCAGCGAACGAAAATCTGGACTCCGATCGAATAATCAACTGTGATCCTTCACGGACACGTTTGTTGATGATCTCACGGAGAATGCACGGCGACGGTGAGTAGGGTTACAATATTGTTTTCAGAGAATCCTCAGTGCGACGTCTGAGTTGAGCAGCGAGCCCTGCACTGACGGATGATTCTCGGAGTTATTTTTTGATCAATCGTTCCCATGTCTTCGGCATCGCGTGCCGGCGAGTTTCCAGATGACTGCCAACCTCAGGTGTCTGAACGGTCATGAATGGCCGGCCAGCACAATCGGCTCGAATAACACTTGCCCGGAATGCGGTGCAGACAGTTCCGAAGCCGTTCCAGAAACATCCGGCTCGGATGACATCGCGGCGAAGCTTAAGCAGCACGCGAGCACTGCCGACACGTTTGATCAGACGCTGATCGTCGAATCCGCCCGCGATAACGACACAAAAACATCGGTGCCGCAAGCCGCAACAGAACATGGCGATGCCCCGTCGCCTTCCAGCAATTCGCCAGGCAACGACGAGATTGATCTTCAAGTGCCCGGCTACGATATTCTGGGTGAGCTTGGCCAGGGCGCGATGGGCATTGTCTACAAGGCTCGCCAGCAGCGTTTGAATCGGATCGTCGCGTTGAAGATGCTCATGACAGCCGGGCACGACCTGTCGTTGTCACGAGCGCAGACTGAGTCTGAAGCCGTTGCCCGGTTGCAGCATCCGAACATCGTGCAGATTTTCGAAGTTCAGGAGCACAACAATGCAATGTTCTTCGCCTTCGAATTTATCGACGGCGGGCCTCTGGTTCCCGCAGAGATCACCTCTCCACGACATGCGGCCGAGCTTGTCGAAACGATCGCTCGAGGAGTTCATTACGCTCACGATCACGGCGTCATTCACCGCGACCTGAAGCCTGACAACATTCTTGTAACATCGGACGGTGTTCCAAAAGTTGCTGACTTTGGTCTGGCGAAAAAGACAGAAGTCGACGCCGGGCAGACACAAGCCGGCTCGATCATGGGCACGCCGTATTACATGTCGCCCGAACAGGCTTCCGGCCAGAACACCAACATCGGGCCAGCCACAGACATCTACTCGCTCGGCAGTATTCTCTACAAACTGTTGACTCAGGAAACACCGTTCGACGATCCCAGCGTCATCAAGCTGCTTCAGAAAGTTCGCACGACAGAGCCCGTTCCACCGTCGAAAAGGGGTTGCCGAGTCCACGCGGATCTGGAAACGATCTGCCTGAAGTGTCTGGAAAAGGAACCTGCCGCGCGATACCTGACCGCAGCAGAACTGGCAGACGATCTTCGCCGATTTCTCGATGGAGAGCCGATCGAAGCCAAGCCGATCAGCACGCTCGCCCGCGGTTTGCGATGGGTTCGAAAACGGGCCATCGCGGTCAGCCTGACTGCTTCTTTGCTGCTGCTTACGTCCGCTGTGACACTATTTGCGATCTCGTCGACGCGCAACGCCGAAGCGCAGCTTGCCGCCAGATCTCCCATCACGATCGAACAACCGGCAGGTCTTCCATCATTCAGCGTCCCCAGTGACAACCCCGTCACGAAAGGTAAGGTCGAGCTGGGCAAACAGCTCTTTTTTGATCGACGCCTGTCAGCAGACAACAGCATTGGATGCGTCGATTGTCATGACCCAAAGGCCGGCTGGGCCGATCCACGCGTAGCGTCAATCGGAATCCGACATCAGAAAGGAACGCGGAATTCACCGCCCGTTTCGAACGCCGCGTATCTGCACTTCCTGTTCTGGGACGGCCGAGCAACCAGCCTCGAAGAACAGGCGACCAAACCGATTACCAATCCCGTCGAGATGGGAGTTGAGTCTCTCGATGATCTCGTCGCGAAGCTCGCAACGATCGAAGGCTACCGTCTGCAGTTTGATCGAGTATTCGACGACGGAATTACTCCTCAGAATATCGGAGCGGCAATTACCGCTTTCGAAAGAACGCTTGTCGCCGGTAATTCTCCTTTCGACCGATTCACCAAAGGGGACAAATCCGCCCTGTCGGAAGCTGCACAGCGAGGTATCACGATCTTCTTTAAGAAGGGACACTGCAGCGCGTGTCATTCGGGGCCGCTCTACAGCGACGGAGGATTTCACAACATCGGAGTCGGCCTCTCCAGCGACCCGATCGACGATGGCCGATTCGCCGTCACCGGCAGGCGGGGTGATCGAGGAAGCTTCAAGACGCCGTCGCTTAGGGACATCGCACGCACGGCTCCATACATGCACGACGGCAGTTTGAAGACGCTTGAGGAGGTCGTCGACTTTTACGATCAAGGTGGTGTCAGGAATCCACAACTGAGCGAAGACATCTATCCGCTGAAGCTGTCTGCCGATGAAAAGTCTGATCTCGTTCAGTTCTTGAGACTCGGCCTGACCAGCGATCAGTACCCCCAGGTCGATCCGCCTGTACTTCCTGAATAGACTGGTGCTATCACACCGGCTGAGTCTCGCTTCAAGGCGTCATCGCCCGAAATCTTCTGAGTGAAATGCAAATGCCAGCTTTCTCTGTTCGCACGCCGCTTCTGACATTGATCTGCATTTCCGTGGCACTTTGCGCCACGGGATGTTCGTCATCGTCGACGCCGTCCAACGCCCCGGAAGATACGAAAACGTCCAAGACTCCAGCGGTCTCACCAGGAGAATCAGCTCGCCCTTTTGTTGAGCTGCCAGCAACGATCATCGCGGAGAATCTGGACACTCCAGCGGGGTTGGCAATTCAGCCTGTCACTGGAGATATTTTTGTCGCGACGGTTCAAGGCATCGTTCGGCTTGATGCGGATGACAACTTCGCGGCGCATCCCGAAATCATCGGATTCCCAAAAGACATGTATGGAGCCGGGCCAACCTACAACTTTGGCCCACTCGGACTCGGGTTTCTTGATGAGTCCACGCTTGTCGTCGGAGGCGGCGGTGCTTCAGACGGAGAAGACGTCATCCGATTTTTCACGGTCGGCAATGCACCGCTCCCCGAGCCGATGAACGCCGACTCGGCACTGCATTCTGTTGGGCCGATTGCTGAAGGCGAGCAGTCTCATCGTGGTGAAGGAAACTATTTCGGCCTGCACATTCACGACGGCACGGTCTTTGTCACTTCTCACGGTGACGACACGCAAGGCTGGGTAAGTCGTATCAAAGTGATCGATCAGAAACCCGAAGGCCTGGAGCCGTTTCTTCCGTCAAAGACTTTCACCGACACAGATGGTCCGTCGGGAATCGCTTTTCTGCCAGATGGTTCGATGCTTGTTTCTCAGACCGGCGAACTGCACGAACGGCCTGATTCGGTCCTGGCTGTTGTCGATCTCTCCACCGGTGAGTTCGTTCGAAAAATCGAGACGGGACTGTTCGACGTGACGAAAATCGTCGTTCACCCTTCATCCCAGAAGCTGTTTGCTCTGGACTTTGCATGGGCGACCCCAGGCGAAGGCGGCCTTTTCACGCTCGACATTGATTCCGACGAGAAGGCTGCGGTTGTCACAAAACACGCAGCTCTGGTGCATCCAGCCGCCATCGCGATTACTGATTCTGGCGAACTCATCGTCGCTTGCGTCGGTCATCAGGACGAGAACCCCAAACCCCAAGGCACGATTCACCGAATATCGCTGGAGTAACGCGGATCGGACACACCAAATTGAGTTCATCACAAACTCAACGATTTCAAGTATTACCGTAACGAAGCCTCGGACTTCATCCGGTCACTCAAGAGCACGGCCCAAGTGTCCAGCGCCAGGCGACACGTTCTATTCGGCAGCTCTGTGCGGACCAGCTTCGAGCCTGAGCCGCATCACGTCCTGTCCGCTTGGCTCATGGGTCTTTGCTTCGATCTGCACGAATCCATATTTGGCATAGAAGGACCGTCCAATTGGATTCGCAGTGAATACTTCGACCTCAAGTTCTCCTCGAACGTCTTTAGCTTTGTCCATCAGTTGCTGCCCAATTTGCATCTTCTGATGAGAAGGATGGACGAAGATGGCTCCAACTTCGATTCCGATAAGTGCGATAAACCCAACAACTTTTTCATCCGCTTCGAACACCCAGGTTTCGGCATTCGGCAGGTACAGATTCGGGATATTCTCTCGTTCTGAAGCGAGGAACTCTTCAGGAAGAAAAGGATGAGCGATTGCCGAAGCGGCCGCCCAGGCATCCAGCAGATCATCCAGATCTCTCTCTTCGTACCTGCGAATCATTCTTTGCGTGCTTTCATTCAGACTGGAATAGGGAACGATGGTTAATGAATCTGTGTTGGGAACTAATGCAACCAGCGGCGTTACTTCGATCTTGACCGCTCACTCATCACGCCGAGTTTAGCCATTCGACTGCGAAGAGTATTTGAATTCAGTCCGAGAATCACCGCGGCACCGTTGGGGCCTGCGATGACGCCGCGGGTATGATCCAGAACGTGCTGGATGTGGTCTCGTTCGACATCTTCCAGCAAACGAAGTTCGTTGTTCTGGCGATCTTTTCTCTGCTGTACGGGGATGATCGACGGTGGTAGCTGCAGCGTGTCGCCGCGTGTCAGAATCATCGATCGTTCGACGATGTTTTCGAGTTCTCGAACGTTTCCGGGCCACGAGTATTCACGAAGCGTGGCCAGCACACTGTCGGAAACGCGTTCGATTTTCTTGCCAAGCCGGCTGCTCAATCGCGTCAGGAAACAGCGGACGAGTGTTGGGATGTCTTCTTTGCGTTCTCGCAGAGCCGGGACCTGAATCGGGAAGACATTCAATCGGTAGTACAGGTCCTCTCGAAAAGTGCCATCGTCGACCATGTCCAGGAGATTGCGATTGGTCGCGGCCAGCACCCGAGTATCAATCTGAATCGTATGGCTGCTTCCGACACGCTCCAGCTCGCGTTCCTGCAGCACACGGAGCAGCCGAGCCTGCGCTGCCAAAGGCATTTCACCGATCTCGTCCAGAAAGATCGTGCCCCCGTCAGCCAGTTCAAACCGCCCGGAGCGTTGCTGAGTTGCTCCCGTGAACGCTCCGTGTTCGTGGCCGAAGAGCTCGCTTTCAATCAGTGATTCAGGAAGTCCTGCGCAATTGACTCGAATGAAAGGGCCATTGCTGCGAGTGCTGTTTCGGTGAATCGCTCGCGCCACGAGTTCCTTTCCGGTGCCAGTTTCACCAAGAATCAAGACCGTCGTTTCGATCTTTGCGACCGAGTCGATATCTCGAATGACTTTCCAGATGGCATCACTTTCTCCAACGATCTCGGAATACTCAGTTCGTGAACCCAGCTCTTCGCGAAGATACAGCATCTCAGCTTCCATCCGCTGGCGTTCAGACTGCAGGCGGTCAACACGCAGCCGACTGTCACTCAGATCGCGTTCTGCCTGCCGCCGCAAGAGTTCAGCCGTCGCTCGGGCTGCGAAGATGTGAAAGATCGAAAGCTCACGATCGTCGGCCTTCTTAGGCTTATCATCGATGACTGCGAGATGGCCGATGACTTCGCCGTTCCCATCGGCCAACGGAATTGCCAGGTAGCTCCGCGCATCGAGTTGCTTAAGTAGCGGATTCGTCGGAAAGCTCGCTTGGACATCATCCGCGAAATGCTGAATCTCGCCCGAAAGGATCTGGCGACACGGAGTTCCTTCCAGAGCGAATTCAAAGTTCGGCTCGTGATGATCGTCGATCCAGACAGAAATCGTCTTCACCGCCGTTCGCTCTGCTGAGAACTCGCCGATGAATGCAACTTTTGAATCCAATGACGCTGCCAGGTACCGCACCAGCATCTGAAAGAAATGCTCCCCTTTTGCCTGCGCAGTCCCTTCGACAATCACATTCAGCGTTGATTCCAGTTGTGGATCGTCCCGCTTCTTCTGATTCATTTCTGAGTTCCTCAAAGCCGAGCATCAGTTGTGATAATTCGTGACGCGTCACGGCATCTCGTACTTACTTCGATTCTTTGCGAAAGTCGTGAATTTCATAACACGCTGAAACAAAGCTGCTTACATCAAACTTGCTCCTGAATTTTCGTGTGGCACGTCTCTTGCGTTACAGGCTGTGCATCATCCGAGCCAATGCGGCTGGATGTCACACTGGCCACCACTCAGGAGAGATTGATCATGAAGATGACTGCCGTCAGAGACTGCGTTGCGGGACTACTGGCAGGAGCGGCTGTCGTGCTCTCGGGATGCGGAGCTGCCCCGGACGAGGTCGAGCAATCGGCTGAACCTCCGGCGGAAGTCGCCGACCCACCAGAAGACGTGTCGCTGGACGATCAGCCCGTCGGTCTACCTGTCGAAAACAGCGAACTGTTTGACGCCGTGGGCAATCTGCTCCGGCCGAAAGACCATCACGAATGGGTCTTCGTAGGAGCGCCGGTCACGCCGAACGACATGAATGACGGCAAGGCCGCGTTTCCGGAATTCCACAACGTCTACATCAATCCGGCAAATTTTGCCTGGTACAAACAGACGGGCGAATTCCCGAACGGCACGGTAATTCTGAAAGAGCTGGTGTCAGTCGGAAGCAAATCGATGGCCAGCGGCAATGGCTACTTTCAGGGCGATTTTGTCAGCCTGGAAGCGATGGTGAAAGACACCGGACGCTTCAGTGAAGAGCCGGGCGGCTGGGCGTTTTTCCGATTCGGAGAAGCTCCTGATTACGCCGCGACCGGCGCGAGGATGAAAACTGCGGACTGCAATGTTTGCCACGCCTCAGCTGGTGAGGACTACGTTTTCACCAGCACATACCCCGTACTCCGAGCCGCAAAAAAGCGAGCCAACAAGGAGTAATTCTCAAGTTTTGAAACCAGTTACGTCTCATACACCAGGGAGAAAGTGATGTCGAAAGTTGCAATTGTCGTGTTAGCAGATACCGAAGGTGGAGAAGGCCTCGGTCGTATCGTCAACGCGTTGACGGCGGTCAAAGAGTTCAAGGAATCAGGCGATGACGTCCAGCTGATCTTTTCTGGAGCTGGTACGAAGTGGGTTGGCCAACTTGCCAATCCCGAATTCGACTTCCACGGCCTGTATCTGGAAGTGAAGGACAATGTCGTCGGAGCATGCGGATTCTGCGCCAGTGCCTTCGAAGCTGCCGACTCAGTCAAAGACGCCGGGGTCTGCATGCTGGACGACTATGGCGCAAACATGAGCTATCGCAAGCTCATCAACGACGGCTTCCACGTCCTGACGTTCTGAGTCGGTGCGAAGTTTTATTTGATCGTTCAGACAGACGACGTCGCGGCAACGTGAGGATTTTCATTGTCTCGACCCAGGAGAAGGAGTCGCCGGAAACAGAAAACGAATCGAACCAGGTCTACAACTGCCGCGACAGGGCAATTCCGTCTTAGTCGCCAACACATTTCACATCGATATTCTGGAGATGAATCAATGTCTGCTATCCGTTTCGCTGCTCTTGTTGTAGTCGCCAGCGCTATTTCCGTTGGTACGGCCGCAAACGCCGAATCGAAAGCGTATCTGCATAACTACAACCTTCCATCCAACGGTCTGGCTCTGGAAGGCTATTGCCCGGTCGCCTACTTCGCGGTCAACAAACCCGTGAAAGGCAAACGTGACTTTGCCGTTAAGCACAATGATGTGTGGTACTACTTCGTCAATGCCGACGCCAAAGCCGCATTTGAAAAAGAGCCGAAGAAATACCTGCCGGCTTACGGCGGATGGTGTGCTTTCGGAATGGCTGTTCAGGACAAGTTTCCGGTCGACCCAACTAATTTCAAAATCGTCAAAGGTCGCCTGATGCTCTTCTTGAAGAACAAAAACGTCGACGCACTGAAGCTTTGGAATGGTGGCTCCGAGGCCGACAATATCAAAAAGGCTGATGCACACTGGAAAACGAAGGTCAACAAGTAGTCGGACTCGACATTGACTTCTGATACCTGTCGAATCCCAGCGTTTCGTCGAAAGATGGATGCTTGATGAAGACTCGGTCGCCCCCTCAAGCGACCGGGTTTTCTTTCGTTTGACGACTTAAACCCGCACAACGACCAGTTCCACAGCCAATCGGAACCCATTGCGATAGAATGCTGAACCGTGCAACTCTTCGATGGCATGCCCCTGTGATTACTCACTTTGGAGTTCGGTCAGCATCAACTCAAAGGAAAGAAAGGACCATCATGTCTGATGATCTTCAACTGCTGCTGACAGACATCCGGCAGTGCCGGGAATGTGAGGCCCATCTTCCACATGGTCCTCGCCCTGTGCTTGCCGCCAGTACGGAATCACGGATTCTGATCATGGGACAGGCACCTGGCAGTCGTGTCCACGAATCCGGAGTGGCATGGGACGATCCCAGCGGAGAACGTCTACGAGACTGGATGGGAATCTCGTCAGAAGACTTTTACGACGAGACGAAGATTGCACTCGTGCCGATGGGCTTCTGCTATCCCGGAACCGGACGGAGCGGAGACCTTCCACCTCGTAAGGAGTGCGCAGAACTGTGGCATGAGCGACTGCTCGCACATCTGACAAACGTCAAACTCACTTTGGTCATCGGCAGGTATGCCCAGGACTATCGACTTGGCGACAAGCTGAAGTCGACGTTGACCGAAACCGTCGAAAACTGGAAAGACTACACGCCGGTCAATCTTCCGCTGCCTCATCCAAGCCCTCGGAACAATCGCTGGCTGAAGAACAACCCGTGGTTTCTGCAGGACGTCGTGCCTTACCTGAGACGACGAGTCAAGAAACTCCTGAAGTCGTCTCAGTGACCGCGCATAGAAAAAGCTGCCGACGGGAATGCCATCGGCAGCTTTTGGAATTGTCGGTTGAAGTTCACCGGGCTGCGGCGGCGGTTTGGCATTGTTCAGGCTGATGCAGACCGACAACGGCCAGTACTGCTCCACCATTCGCCCAATAGAACAAGGCGTCGATGCCTGTGAATCCAAAAGCAAACGGAGCGACAACAAACATTACGCCGACCAGAAAGTCCACGGCCAGATGCACGGAGTAAGGCACAACGCGGATCACCCCGGTTTTGTGATCGGTCAATAGCGTCAGAACAAAGGCTGCAACACCGGTACCAACGCCGAGCCACTTCGCCGCTGGATGCGACGACCCCAGGGAGAGTACGAATGGCAATGCCATCAGGCTGAAAGCAACCGGGTAATCGAGGTAAGCGTGAATCGTTTTGGTGATGAATTTCATCGCGGCGTCTCCGGGGCAAAGGGGATTGTTGTCGCCGACTCAAACTTGCCGGCTCAACAATGAGACGCTCTATCGCCACAATGTCTTACCCCGCAGATAGACAAAATGTCGTAGCAGCCTCTGGCGTTGCCTCGTGTGTCAAAGGGCGATGATCGTCCAGCGGGCAGGTTGTTCTGAGAAACTTGATGATTCATAGTCAGACCCTGGCAACACGTTGCTTTCTGCATCGTGTTACGTCGAACCGACAGCAGCCATTAGAGAATCGGGAAATTCGCGATGAACCGAAGGCACTTCCTGCAGAGCACGGGAGCGGCGCTGTTTGCTTCACTCGCCGCTCCGTCCTTACTGACTGGTGGTGAAGCCATGCCAGACTACGCGAGTACTGGCGTCCGGATGTTGCGAAAGTCCAATCCCGTTGACGATGGCTTCTATTTCCCTGCGGAATGGGAACCTCATGAATACACAATCATGGCCCTTCCACCGCCTCAGAATTGGAAGGGCTATGGCATTCCGCTCAAAGATGTCCGAGGCCAATGGGCAGACGTTGCGAATGCCCTCAGCGAATACGAATCAGTCCTGATGGCCGTGCGCCCTGAGGATAAACAAATCGCAAGGCGACTTCTGAGTCGCGATATTGAACTTGTTGAGATGCCGCTGAATGACGGCTGGGCTCGCGATTCCGGGCCGATGTTTGTCGTCGATGGAAAAGGGGTTCGGCGAATCGCGGGGTTCACGTTCAATGGCTGGGGAGCGAAATTTCCACCATACAAAGACGACGCTCTTTTGAAGGCGCGATTGGCAAAACACCTCGACGTGGCGATGTACCCGGTCGATCTGGTCCTTGAGGGCGGAGCCGTGGCCTGCGACGGTGAGGGAACGGTGATTACCACCGAACAGTGTCTGCTCAATAAGAATCGCAACTCAGCAACTGATCGGCGACGCGTCGAGGCCATGCTGAACAACTCACTGGGGACGAAGAAGGTAATCTGGTTAGGAAAGGGCCTCGAGCCAGACCCGGTGACTGATGGGCACATCGATGGCATCGCTGCGTTCGCCGCTCCCGGAGTCGTTCTCCTTCACACAACCAACGACCGCGATGATCGCAATTATCGAATATGCAATGACGCGAAACGACGTCTTCAACAGACGACGGATGCAAACGGGCGGAAGCTGGAAGTGATCGACGTTCCGCTTGACGCCGAGCTGTCGCACATGAATTTTTATATTGCAAACGACTGCGTGCTCGTCCCGGTGACGGCTCAACGCCGTGAAAATTCTCGACCGCTGGCGATCCTGCAGGATGCATTTCCGAGGCGAAAGATCGTCGGAGTCGAAAGCACCGTTCTCGCAGCAGGTGGCGGCGGCATCCACTGCATCACACAACAGGTTCCGAGCATTTCGTAATACCTGGACGATTCAGACCGCTTGTTTGGGAATGACGCAGATCGTTCTACCGATCCTCGACACCGCTCGTCTGAGAAAGTGCAAGGACGTCGATTCGTGCTTCCTGCAGAATCGAACGGGCAGAGGGTGTGACCGAACCAGTTACCAGCAGATGCACGTCCTGTGACGGATAGGCCGATCTGAACTCGCTGACATATCCCGACAAGGCATGAGCATCATGCACGATATCGACAGCGGCAACTCCGATGAATCGTCCATCTTTCAGTCGAGCAACCGGTATCTTGAGCGGAAGAACATCCACGATTACGAATCGTCGACGCAAATTCGCGAGCAGTTCCAGTTCCTGAAGTTGTGACAAGAGTGATGCTTCCGACTTCGCATTCGTCGCGGATGTCACAAGAGCTTCCAGACGTCCGACACCTTTGAGTGTTTCCAGGTGCGAAACAAACAGCAGTTTCTCGGTACTTGTCAGTTGTAGATCGTTCGCAAATGACACACTGATCTGATTGCCGATCCGCAAGGCCGACAACCGACGATGAACATCATTCGCCAATTGTCGCGGACCTGTATTACGAACCTGTTCGCGAATCGTCTCATTCGTGGCGAGAAGGCCCAGGCCCGGAACAGCGAAGCCCAGTCCCGTTTGCGTCGCCGATCGACCGATATTCTTTCTGATGGCAAGTTGGTCGAGGTAGAAATCGAGAACTGGATTTCGGGTCTCTGGGTCAGCACCAATCGCTGCCGCTAGTTCGCGTCGTGCTTTCGTACCTGCACGACGCTCCAAAGGATCAACAATCGTGTTGACGTTCGCTTGAATCCCGAGCGGCAAGCGTCGTAACGAACCGACCGGATCGCTCAACAGCGTTCTTGCTCCGGCGGGAGTTTGTCGGACAACCTCGATAGCACCTCTGATGATTTGTGAGTCGCGGGACAGGACGCGAGCATTTTCGATGGCATGATGCTCACGCAGTCTGAGTTCCAGCATTGGCAGACCAAGAGCCGTAAATTCACCGTAGTCCGCTCGTACTCGAAAGAGATATCGATTGTTTCGGATCTCGACCCGCTCATCGATCGCATAGCCAACTCCCCGCAGATACTCAGCGGGTACCACATGCGATGCACTCACCGACGGTACTCTTTCCTGAGCCATCGTCGGGTGATTCAAGACCGCCAGCGAAATCATCACGACGCTCGCGCACTGAATAAGCAATTTTAGTCGCATCTTTTTCATCGTCGTCCTTCGTTCCTTTCGTCAGGTATCAGCAGTTGGCTGTTCGCTCGTCAGAATCGTTCGCGGAATCTACTGAGAACGCCCCATCATGGAATGCCCATCAAACCTGGTTAGATCGTGACAGCATGGCCGATCATCCCACGCCGACGAACAGCAATCGCTCGATAAGTGCTATCGACGTTCGCTCAAGAGAGCGTCTCGACCTGCTACTGGCGACTTCGAAACGTGATTCCACACCGTTGGCGGAAATCGAATGTTTGCAAAGGCGCATCAGTTGATGCGGCTGTGGTGACGGAAGATGTAGGTGCCGTAGTCGATCTCGCGGACGACATCCCATTGCGACTCGTCAAATTCCGGGAAGTAACTGTCGCCGTCAAAGTCGCCTTTGATCGTGCTGAGGTACATTTCGTCCGCAAACGAAATTGCCTGCCCATACACGGATGAGCCGCCAGCGACAAACACCATCCTTCCCGTGTCCACGGCGATTTCGAGAGCGTGTTCCAGAGACGCCGCAACCTTTGCGCCATCAAGCGAACGTTTCCGAGTGAGGACAATGTGGTCCGTGTCGACAAGATCTTTCCCGAAAATGTTCCAGCTTCGTCGACCCATGACGACTGTCTGCCCCGCTACGGTTTCCAGGTAGCGTTCGTATTCTTCGGGAACATTCCACGGCATGCCTTCGCCGCTTCCGATGACTCGTCCTTCCGACATCGCTGAGATGATGATCATCCAGAAACTGCTTTCCCGCTACGCTAACAGAGCATCAGCTTCTCCGTCCGACTCTTTCAGAATCTCAAGAATTATTCGAAACTCCTCGCTGCATTCCGGGCAGATATCGAGGTGATGTCGAACCGACGCGTTGGCCGTCGCAACTGCCTCGCCGTTCATGACTTTCTCGCTCCATTCAGCCAGAAAGTTGACGAATTCATCGCAGTCAAGTTCTCGGTCTTCGGTCTTAGCGACCAGTTCGATGAGCGTCTGAATCTGTTTGTGATTTAGCGGCATGGCATCTTCACTTTCCCGGCTTAGTCTGCAAACAGCGACTGAATCGAGTCACCATCGAAACCTGCGCGTTCGAGCACTCGTCGCAACTTCTTTCTGGCATCGTGAGTGAGTTTGTAAACAGCTCCGCGATTTGTTCCCAGCTCTCGCGCGATCAAATCGACAGCCTGCCCCTGCAACTCCATAATCAGCACACACCTCTGCCGAACTGTCAGTGAGTTGTTAATCGCGTCTTCAAGTGCATTCAGGACTTCTTTCTGCTGTGCACTGACGGGTGGGCCAAGAGATGTGCTTTGCCATTGTGCGACAAGATCAATTCGCTCGTCAGCCATCAGGTCGACGGTGGTTTTTGTTTCCCAGAAACCTCGTCGAATCAACTCCAGGCCCGTCCTTACGGCAACCGCGGTTGCCCACGTGAGAAATCGACTTTCACCACGAAACGTGCTGATGCGACTGAAAATTCGCAGGGAAGCTTCCTGAACTATATCGTCGACACAGCTTGTTCTGAGACCTCGTTTTATGAACTGTGCCGAAATGTGATTCCGAATACTTCTCTGCATGTCCGATGTTGCTTCGTCCTGAACGGCAGCGTCGTCAGCCCCGAGATCGGATAACCACTCATCATTTGTTCGACGGTTTGCCATTGGGAACTGCCGATTTCAGACACTCAACGCGACATGTGACTCTTCGAAAGATGAAGTTATTTCGAGACGGTTTCGAAGCAACTCCAGTGCACTTCGTCCGCCAAATGAGCTGGCACTCGTCACATCGAGCACCAGTCCAAATGGAATTCAGTTAGAGGCCACCCAGGCGGACAAAATCTTTGCCCGGTGAATGACACCCGATACAAAGCTGGTTGCCGAGTGATGCGGCTACGGGTTTCGAGCCGTCCGTCGTGCTGAGCACTTCGTACCAGTACCAACCGTTTCCTTTGCCGTCGTCGTCTCGAGCCTTCAGGCTCATTGCCCAGCCATAAAGGGAGCCATCTTTGTGCAATTCCTTGACGGCAACAGACCCAACCGGATGTGTCTTTGCGCCCTGTCGCATGCTTTGATTCAACTTATCGTTGAAGAAGACCCGAACATCGCCATGAACGGCGGCTCCAGATGACGACGGGTGGACGTTCGCCTCAGCGGCATAGTTCTTGTAACCACCACCCTGCAGCCATTTGAACAGCTTCATCGAATACTCATCAGCCGATGCGTTGGCCGATGAAGCTCCGACGGCCCCCATTGCCGCACTCATCGTTTTCTTATCCATCTTCTTCGCCGCTGCACGTCCGGCCTCTGCTTCCATTCGCTTGTGTTTTGGCATCGCCGCCTTCAGCACCGGGTAGTACTGAGTGAAAACGTAGTCAGTATCAGCACTCGCCGCGTGACACGAGTTACATGATTCGGCTGGAAACATTTTTGCGGTGGCTGCGTATTCTGACTCGGATGTGTGACCGAAACTGAAGTATGCCCAACCGCCGGGTTGATCTTTGAAACGTTCGGTATCTTTGACAGCGATCTCCAGCCCAGAGAAATCGCCCATGAAGTAACCGTTACCACTGACCGCCGACTTCGAGCCAACCAGTGTCAATTCTTTGACAAGCTGCGTGCCGTTCGGAAATTCGCCGGTCCGTTCGAAAGTCGAAAAGCTCTCTGGATCTACGTAGACATTGTGGAACTCAGGAAAGGCGGCCTTTCCATCATTCATATCGTGAGGCGTCACCGGAGTGCCGACGTAAACCCATTTACGCCAACCCTCGGGCCGAAGGATCTCACCGGCCGCGGTGTAACGAGGCCCTGACGAATTGAAGGCTCGCTGCGGATCGCTCTCCTGAGCCATAACAGCGAACGCACTTACCGCAGCGACAGCCAACGCCAGTGACAAAAATTTCTTCATGAGATTCTCCATACACCTCGGATAGACGGCGGGCATCGCACGTGATGCGGTGCTCGCAAATATGACCAGACGGTCCGTTGGTGATCCAACTGGCAAAACTCTTACCGAGGATTTGAAGAATCTTTTGAATTCACTCCAACTTCACTGACGGCACTAATTCCTGGCGACGCACCGGAATGGCCATCTGCCTGGACTCAGTTGAAGTGCCTGGCCAGGCAAAAAAAGGGCGACGGTTGCTTACGGAACGCCAGGAAGAGTGAACCTGCAGTCCCATCCCCAGTGAAAGCAACCGCAGCCAGCAACCTGACGCGTCCTGTCGTGTCTCGCGACCAATTGGAGCGAAGCTTCGATTCTTGCAGCTCAGTCTTCCGGGTAGACAATGTCGTCGGCTGCCCAATGCTTATCCGCGTCCTGCTGACGCGACTCAGGACTTTCCTGCCACTGTGGAAGTGTGTTGCCCATTTCGGCGTTGTAAAACAGGAAGAGCTTGTCGTCCTGGATCGTGTACGTTTTCGGATTCACTGGAAAATACTTTCCTTCCGAAACGGCGACGGCACACCATCCGCCGTACTGAGGCGCGAACTTCTGCGGATCAGAAGTGAATCGCTCTTTGTTCGCACTTGATGCGAAGCGATATACGACGCCTTCGGATTCTGTGGTGATGTCGCTCGATCCTTCCAGCGGCTCGCCATCGAAGTAAGACACCGGATCGAAGCCATCGATCCCCAGTTTGCATTCCTGCACATTTAGTTTCGGCACGTCGAATTCCTTTCAAATGAATTCACATTGAGACTCAGTTTACGATTACAGAAAATTGGAACTTCGCTACGGAGCACGCCCCCGGCTCCTGAAATCAGACGGAGAGTTCACACTTCGTCGCCGGCCAGCGAGGGCACTGGTTCCGGTAAGGCGAGGACCAACAAACGCCGCCATCCCGCGACGAAATGCGTCAACCTGCGGTCAGCAAGACCCGACGCGGCAAATTGAAACGGCCCTTCGACAGACATTGTTTCTCCATAAATCAGGACAATGCCTCAGTGACTTCAGCCACTCGTTTCTTACTCGAATTCTCGATAATTCGCAGAAAAGCAAGACTCATGTTTCAGGAGCCCCATTCAGATCAGTCGTCATCCGGTGGTCTGCAATCTCAGTTGCAATTTTCGGGCGTGGGCTCGGCGAGGAAAACTTCGTTTGG
>Ga0055584_100001336_pt1 | contig 24230 bp, 27 predicted proteins | sample OSDHelmetaG_FD_58716 | JGI IMG/M metagenome (GOLD analysis project Ga0055584, IMG submission 58716) | Pelagic marine sediment microbial communities from the LTER site Helgoland, North Sea, for post-phytoplankton bloom and carbon turnover... | ecosystem: Environmental > Aquatic > Marine >...
CCGAACAGAAACCCCGCGATCAGGGCACAGCTGCCGCTGAGCGCCATCGCCAAGATGGTGATCGTCGTGCGACCATATCGATCCGCCAGTACCCCCCTGCAACACAGCCCAGCGCGCCCGATCCCATCACCACGAAAGTGGCCAGGGCCGCCAGCGTATCCGCATCCGCACTCGACCCCAGCGTGGCGCGAAAACTGGCAACCAGAAACACCCCGATCCACGCCCACATGGCGTAGAGCTCCCACATATGACCGAGATACCCAATATTCGCGAGGCGCAGCCCGCGCTGGGTCCAACCACGGAAGGCCGCATCGATCCGAAAGGGCGGTGTGGGGGGCGTGTTCGGACCCACCACGACAAGCAGGATCGCGAACGCGGCGACCGTTGCCGACAGCGACGACGCAACCAGTGTGAAGACCCAGTCAATTCCGCCCAGTGCATTGAACAGATGCGGACTGGCAGATCCCAGCGCCAGCGCCCCCACCAGCGCCCCGATCATCAGGCTCATATCACCCCGGGCCCAACTTGCCGCCAGTTTCATTCCAACCGGATAAATCCCGGCCATGCAGACGCCGGTCACGAACCGCAATGCGATTACCGAATAAGAGGCCTGGTCGAATGCGAGGATCAGAATATTCGCGCCCGCGGCCAGCAACGCCGATGCGAGAAAGAACCGGCGTGGCTCAATCCGGTCTGCCAGATTGAGCAACGCGCTGATCAGAGTTCCGACAACGAACCCGGCCTGTACCGCACTGCTGAACAGCGCGGCAATCAAGGGGGGCAGGTCCACGCTCTGACGCAGCGCCGGCACAACAGCCGATGCGGAAAACCACAACGACATCGTCGCCACAGCGCAGAAAGCGATGATGACCAAAGAACGGATGGGCACCGTCAAGGCAATCTCCGACCGAAAAAACCGTTGCCAGACCTAATCCCGACATCACCTGCCGGGCAAATGACGTTTGCGTTTAGCCGCCGCCCCGGCGGAACGAACCAGCCTAGCTCAGAGCAGCCGCAGCGCGCTGGATCCGGGTGCAGGCCTCTTCCAGCACCTCGGTCGCTGTCGCATAGGACACCCGGAAATGGGGTGAAAGGCCAAAGGCCTCACCATGCACCACCGCAACGCCTTCGCTGCCCAGCAGATAACGCGCGACATCCTCATCGGACCCCAGAATGTCCCCATCAGGGGTCTTCTTGCCGATCATTCCCGCGACAGACGGATAGACATAGAACGCGCCTTCCGGGGTCGCACAGGTAATGCCCTCTGCCTGATTGAGCATCGAAACCACCAGATCGCGGCGCTGCTTGAAGATCACGTTGTGCTCAGTGATGAACTCCTGGGGTCCACGCAGCGCTTCCAGCGCGGCCCATTGGGAAATCGTCGAGGTCGAGGTTGTCGACTGGGACGAGATCATGTTCATCGCCTTGATCAGTTCCAGCGGACCGGCCGCATAGCCGACACGCCAGCCGGTCATGCAATAGGCCTTGGACATGCCGTTCAGGGTGAGCGTGCGGTCATAGAGTTCCGGGACCACCTGGGCGATCGTCGAGAATTCGAAATCGTCATAAACGATCTTCTCGTACATATCGTCAGGCATGATCCAGACATGGGGGTGACGCAACAGAACCTCACCAAGAGCCCGCAACTCGTCCGCCGTATAAGCCGCACCTGACGGGTTGCAGGGCGAGTTCATCATCAGCCATTTCGTCTTCGGCGTGATCGCAGCTTCAAGCTGCTCAGGCGTGAGCTTGAAGCCGGATTCCTGCTTGGTCTCGACCATCACCGGCCGACCTTCGCAGAGCAGGGTGATATCGGTGTAGGACACCCAATAGGGTGCCGCAACGATCACCTCGTCGCCCGGATTTATCGTCGCGAAGAGTGCGTTGTAGATCGTCTGCTTGCCGCCACAGCCCACATGAATCTGCGCCGCCGTGTAGTCCAGCTCGTTGTCGGTCTTCAGCTTGTCGCAGATCGCCTCGCGCAGCTCGGGAATACCCGCCGGTGCGACATATTTGGTCTTCCCTTCAGCCATCGCGCGCGCCGCCGCATCCTTGATATTCTGCGGCGTATCGAAATCTGGTTCACCGGCCGCCAGGCCGATCACATCCCGCCCCTCGGCTTTCAGCTCCTGGGACAGAGTGTTGATCGCAATCGTCGGCGACGGCTTGATGCTGTTGAGACGTTCGGCAAGAAGAGCCATGGGACTGCACCCGCTGTGAGGTTATATTGCAGGTGCGAACGTAGTCCCGGGCCGGTCGCCGCGCAATACTTGCGGACGAAATCCACCCACAGATTTCATTCGATAAGGGGCGTTTTCGCCTCACGCTTGCGGGCAGCACCGCTTTCCGCGGTCAACCAGCCCGTTACCACCGTGAATGACACCATTCCGACAACGACAATTCCCAAAATAATCAGGTTTTCAACAGGCATGACAGGTCTCCTTCTGTAATGCCGCCGAAACTAATTTCCGACACGGAGCCTGCATTGATTCAGGTCAACCCGGATTGTGCGTTCCACACTGGTTTTTCCGCCCGCGCACAATCTATATAAAGGCCCATGGCCGAGCTTACGGAAATTCAGGCGAAGTACCTGCCAATGGCACAGGAACTGCCGCGTCCCGTCTTCACAGACGATCACCCGGCGGGTCATGCGCGCGCAAATTTCGAGCTGGTCTCCGATTATACGCCAGCGGGCGATCAGCCTCAGGCCATTGAAGACCTGATCGATGGTCTCGACCGGGGTGAAACGGATCAGGTTCTGCTGGGCGTGACCGGGTCCGGCAAGACCTTCACCATGGCCCATGTGATCGAGCGAACAGGTCGTCCAACCCTGATTTTGGCACCCAACAAGACTCTGGCCGCGCAGCTTTACGGGGAGATGAAAAATTTCTTCCCGAACAATGCCGTGGAGTATTTCGTTTCCTATTACGACTACTACCAGCCCGAAGCCTATGTCCCGCGCTCGGACACCTATATCGAGAAGGAATCCTCGATCAACGAACAGATCGACCGCATGCGCCATTCGGCCACGCGTGTCCTCTTCGAACGACGCGATGTGATCATCGTCGCCTCGGTTTCCTGCATCTACGGTATCGGGGATGCGGAATCCTATCTGAAGATGACCAAGACCTACGAAGTCGGGGATCGCGTGGATCGCACACAGATTCTGCGGGACCTGACCGAATTGCAATACCGGCGCAACGATGCGAATTTCTACCGTGGCATGCTGCGCGCCCGTGGCGACACCATCGAAATCTTCCCGGCCCATCTGGAAGACCGCGCTTGGCGCCTGTCGCTGTTTGGTGACGAGATCGAATCCATCAAGGAATTCGACCCGCTGACCGGCGCGAGCATGGATGATCTGGACCGGGTCAAGATCTTCGCCAATTCCCATCACATCACGCCCAAACCCTCCCTGCAGCAGGCGCTCAAGACCATCAAGGCCGAGCTCGACAGCCAATTGAAGGTGCTACACAGCGAGGGACGGCTGCTCGAAGCGCAACGGATCGAACAGCGCACGACCTTTGATCTGGAAATGATCGCGGCCACCGGCGTCTGTCCGGGCATCGAGAATTATTCGCGCCACCTCACCGGACGCACTCCCGGCGAACCGCCCCCGACATTGTTCGAATACCTGCCCCAGGATGCGTTGCTGTTTGTCGATGAATCGCACATCGCCGTGCCGCAGGTCGGCGGCATGTTCCGTGGCGATCTTTCCCGCAAGGGCACTCTGGCGGAGTTCGGCTTCCGGCTGCCCTCCTGCGTCGACAACCGTCCCCTCAAATTCGAGGAATGGTACGCCATGCGGCCCCAGACGGTGTATGTCTCCGCCACTCCGGGGGATTGGGAAATGGAACAGACCGGCGGTGTCTTTGCCGAACAGGTCGTGCGCCCCACCGGACTGATAGACCCGGTCTGCATTGTCCGCCCTGTCGGAACCCAGGTCGATGATCTGATCGCCGAGTGCAAGGAGGTCGTTGCAAAGGGCAATCGCATTCTGGTCACCACCCTGACCAAGCGCATGTCCGAGGATCTCACCGAGTACATGCACGAACAGGGCCTGAAGGTCCGTTACATGCATTCGGATATCGAGACTCTGGAACGCATCGAGATTCTGCGTGATCTGCGGCTGGGCACCTTTGATATTCTGATCGGCATCAATCTGCTGCGTGAGGGACTGGACATTCCCGAATGCGCCCTCGTGGCCATTCTGGATGCCGACAAGGAGGGTTATCTGCGCTCCAAGACATCGCTGGTCCAGACCATCGGCCGCGCTGCGCGAAACGTCGATGGACGGGTCATCCTCTATGCCGACACCATGACCAAGAGCCTGACCGCAGCCCTCGACGAAACGGCACGACGCCGGGAAAAACAGCAGGCCTACAACGCCGAAAACGGAATCACCCCGGAATCGATCCGCTCGAATATCTCCGACATCCTGCGCAGCGTCTTCGAACGTGACCGTGTGACGGTAGAAATCGAGGATGACGAGACATCACATCTCGTTGGCAAGGACCTGCAGACCTATATCGCCGAACTGGAACAACGCATGCACAATGCTGCGGCTGATCTGGAATTCGAGGAAGCCGCCAATCTGCGTGATGAGATCAAACTGCTGGAAACCAAACAGCTGGAATCCATGGGCGCCGATCTCGACGGTTCCCCGTGGCAGGACAGTGACGACGCCGAAGCAGGATTGCGTGCCCAGCGCGCCGCCCGAACCAAGGTCAATCTCACCGCCAAGCCGCAGCGTGGCAGTGGCAAGGGTGGTCGGAAACGTCGCACCCGTCGCGGGGCCTGAAACGCGGGTTTCACCCGATCCGGGGGCACCTCTGGATATTTTGGGAACTTTTTCCGCAGAATTGTCGAAATCGGCCGCACCCGTACGACAGTTGTATGCGATCGTCATTCGCAAGGAACACGATGCTCATTCACACGCGAACCAAGGAGAAACCCCAATGCAATTCATGGCACTGATCTACAACGAGGAAACCGGCAACCACGACCCGGAAACCTTCCAAGCCTACGGCAAATTCACTCAGGACATGATCGCCCAGGGACATTTCAAGAGCGGTGACGCCCTGCAGCCCACATCCACCGCCACCTGCCTAACCGTGCGGGACGGCAAGACCAGCCTGAAGGACGGCCCGTTCTCCGAAACCAAGGAACAGCTCCTGTTTCGATAATACTGTTCACCATCTGCAGCTGCGGTTCCATGCAAACCTCTTCTCACGCAAGCATCTTTGGAAACCGTAACTTATCTGCAATTTGCATATGCGGCCATGCCGCATGACCGCCGAACAGCATGAATTTTCCGGTTCACAACAAGCGGAAATCCAATATTTATCTTGAAAACACAACGTTTCATCGCGATGTAGGTCGCACACTGCGTGCGGTCCCTCCAAGTGCCGCGTTACGGGGCACAAATTCCGGGAGAACCCAAATCAGTTACACCGGCTTTCTTATGGCAGCGATCGGACTGGCGCTGCTTCTGTTCTCAGCGGATTTCATGGTACGCGGCGCCGTCGGCATTGCCCGGCGCCTGGGCCTGTCCCCCCTCATCATCGGCCTGACCGTCGTCGCGATCGGCACCTCTGCGCCTGAACTCGTCACCACGATGACAGCCACGTTGGAAGGAGCACCTGATCTTGCGTTGGGCAATGTGATCGGCAGCAATCTGGCGAATATGCTCCTCATTCTGGGAATCGCCGCACTAATCCAGCCGGTGGCCTGCGCACCGCATGTGATCGCGCGCGACGGCTCGATGGTGCTGATCGCAACCATTCTGTTTGTGGCAATCGCCCTGACCGGAGTCTTTGCGTTCTGGCATGGCATCGCGCTGATGGCCACCTTGGCGTTGTATCTGATCGTTACCTATCGCGCCGAACGCCAGTCCGAAGCAGAAAGTCTCCACGCCAAGGAGGTCGAAGAGGTCTCCGGCGTGCCCGAGCGCACCGTGATCGCCGCCGTCTTCCTACTCGGAGGCCTCATCGGCACAGTCATTGGCGCCAAACTTCTGGTCGATGGTGGTGTGACCGTCGCCGAATCTCTGGGTGTGTCGAAAACCGTGATCGGCCTCACCCTGGTGGCCATCGGGACCAGCCTGCCCGAACTGGCCATCGTCGTTGTTGCGAGCATGCGCGGACATGGCGACGTGGCGCTCGGCAATGTCCTGGGCAGCAACATCTTCAACCTCCTCGGAATTACCGGCGCGGTTGCGGTTGTCTCCCCGCTGGCGGTGTCACCGACATTGCTCGAATTTGACATCTGGCTGCTGCTTGGGGTGACGGTCCTGCTGATCCCGCTGATGCTCAACGGCGGGCGTCTGTGTCAGCGCGAAGGTACGCTTCTGGTCCTGCTGTATGCGGGCTTTCTCGCTTTCCAGATCGAAAGCGTCCGCGCGTTGATTCTCTAAATCCCGCGCACAACGAAAAATCCCGGAAATGTTTGATATACAGAGTTGAATTTCTGAGAACGCCCGGCCGCAAAAAGGCCGCCTGACCAATTCGCGGAAGTCGTTTCAGCTGTTCGTTCCACTGCCTGTTTTTTAGGCAATGAGATAAACTTGTAATGTTTTCCGTGGCGCGCGCCCGGTCGCAGGCAAAGCTTGCACAGACTTATCCACGCGAATGGGGGAAAACCCCGAACACAGATTCGTCGGTTGTTATCGCACCCCGGAGACGGGTATTTATCAGGCCTGATGACTGACGCTGCCACACCCGAATCCAAGACGAATCCAACCACACCGGGAAACGGTCTGGACGTGATCCGCGGTCGGCTGCGCACCCTGCCCGAGGGCCCCGGGGTCTATCGGATGCTCAACGCTGCCGGCGATGCGCTCTATGTGGGCAAAGCGCGAAACCTGAAACGCCGGGTCACCAACTACACCCAGTTGACCCGCCTGCCCTACAGACTGCAGCGAATGGTCGCCGAGACCGAAGAGCTGGAAATCATCACGACCCACACCGAGGCTGAAGCGCTTCTGCTCGAGTCCAATGTGATCAAGCGGCTGGCGCCGCGTTACAATGTGTTGCTGCGCGACGACAAGAGCTTCCCCTATATCCTGCTGACCCGGAATCTGGGGCGACAGACCAGCAAGACCGGCGCCGCCCCGGACGTTCGGCAGGTCCGGGAAGAGTTGAAGACAAAGCGCCAGAGCCGCAACGGACCCGACCCGGCCGACTGGCCCGGCGTTGTGAAATACCGTGGCGCCCGCACGCTGCCCGGCGAATATTTCGGTCCCTTCGCTTCCGCCGGTTCGGTCAACCGCACGCTCAATGCCCTTGAACGGGCGTTTCTGCTCCGCAGCTGTTCCGATGCGGTCTTTTCCGGCCGCTCCCGGCCCTGCCTCAAATACCAACTCAAACGCTGCGCCGCCCCCTGTGTCGGCAATGTCTCCGAGGCCGATTACGGTGTCCTGATCGATCAGGCGCGCGCTTTCCTGACCGGACGGTCCCGGGAAATTCAGGAGGAACTGGCCGCGGAGATGCAGGCCGCATCGGACCGGACGGAATTCGAGGCCGCCGCGCTTTATCGGGACCGAATCCGGGCGATGACCCAGATCCAGTCCCACCAGGACATAAATATCGAGAATCTCGATCTCCGTGACGCCGACATCGTCGCCGCCGAAGAAGATGGGGGACGTATCTGCATCCAGGTCTTCTTCTTCCGGGCAGGTCGGAACAACGGCAACCGGGCGTATTTTCCCCGCCATGACAAAACGGAAGACATTCCCGAAGTCCTCGCCGCGTTTCTCGGACAGTTCTACGAAAACAAGCCAGCCCCCCACGACATCCTGCTCAGTCACCGGCCCGCCGAGATCAATCTGATTGCCGAAGCGCTGAGCGTGCGCACGGAACGCAAGGTGCGAATCTCGGTCCCCCAGCGCGGGGCCAAACGCAAACTCGTCGACCATGCCCGCACCAATGCGCGCGACGCGCTGGAGCGGCGGATGGCCGAAAGCGCGACCAACCGCGATCTGCTCGCGCAGGTCGGGGAACTGTTCGGGCTCGACGCCGCACCCGAACGCATCGAGGTCTATGACAACTCCCACGTTCAGGGTGCTCATGCCACTGGTGCCATGATCGTTGCAGGACCGGACGGTTTCATCAAACAGGCCTATCGACGCTTCAACATACGGGGCGCAGCCACAGAGGAAAACACCGGTTACAGCCCGGGTGATGACTTTGCGATGATGGAGGAAGTCCTCACACGGCGATTCTCGCGCGCGTTGAAGGACGACCCGGAGCGCAACAAGGGACAATGGCCGGACCTGATTCTGATCGATGGCGGCAAGGGCCAGCTTTCATCAGCGCTCAATGCCCTGTCCGAACTGGGAATCGACGATGTCCCGGTTGTCGGCATTGCCAAGGGCCCCGACCGGAATGCCGGGCGAGAACATTTCTTCACCCCCGATGGCGACCCCGACGGGTTTCAACTGCCGCCCCGTAATCCGGTGCTCTACTACCTGCAACGGCTGCGCGACGAATCCCATCGTTTCGTGATCGGCGGACATCGACAAAAGCGTTCCCGGGCCATCGCACAGAACCCGCTCGATGAAATCCCCGGCATTGGCGCCCGCCGCAAGCGCGCCCTACTCAACCATTTCGGCTCGGCGCGCTCCGTCTCCAATGCCGGCCTGCAGGATCTCGAAAAGGTGGATGGCATCAGCAATACTGTGGCACGTCGTATCTATGACTTCTTCCACACCGCCAGCTAAGGTGTGACCCGATGAACATTCCCAACGCCCTCACTCTCTCGCGTATCGCCTTGACGCCCGTGCTGATCGTGCTGCTGTTTCTCGACACGGCGCAAACACGCTGGTGGGCCTTCGTTCTGTTCACCCTGCTGGCCTTCACGGACTATCTCGACGGATACCTCGCCCGGAAGCTCAATCAGCAAAGCGAGCTGGGCGCCTTGCTCGACCCGATCGCCGACAAGGTTCTGGTGGCCGCCCTGATCCTCACGCTTGTGGGCATCGGAGACATTGCCCGCTGGGATGTGGCCGCCGCCGTTCTTATCATCAGCCGGGAATTTCTCGTCTCAGGGCTGCGGGAATTTCTGGCCCAGCGAAACCTGCCCTTGCCGGTGACCAATCTCGCCAAATGGAAAACCACGGTCCAGCTCGTGGCGGTGGCCCTGTTCGTTCTTCCCGAGCTTGCGATCACTGGACAGGCTGTCGCAACGTCCGCGATCTGGTGGCTGGCGACCATTCTTACCCTGATCACCGGGTATGACTATGTGACATCGGCCCTTGACCGTATCCGACAGCAGACTCAGGATTCCTGAGATGAAGGTGGCGGGCATTGTCGGCTGGCACAACAGCGGCAAGACCACACTCGTCGTGGCCCTTGTGCGAGAGTTGACAGCGCGAGGCTACCGGGTTTCAACCGTCAAGCACGCTCATCACGAATTTGACGTCGACACGCCGGGCAAGGATTCTTGGCACCACCGCGAGGCCGGTGCGGCAGAGGTCATGGTGGGATCCAGCAAACGCTGGGTCCTCATGCACGAACTGCGCGGATCGAAAGAACCGGAGCTGGACGAACTTCTCAGCCATATTAGCCCGGTCGATCTCGTCCTGGTCGAAGGCTTCAAGAATGCCAGCCACGAAAAGATCGAGGTCTATCGGGATGGTCTCGACGATCCGCCCATTGCCTATACCTCCGACACCGTGATCGCTGTGGCGAGCGATATCGCCCTCGAGCAACTGAAACCGGGAACCATCCGGCTCGACGTCAACGATCTCCCCGGCATCGCTGATTTCATCGCGCAGCACTGGTCTCTCCCCCATCGTGACGTCACCGGGAAGAGCGCCTGAACCATGGCGCAACTCTCTGACGACTGCTTTGTTCCCGGCGAAGGCCTGATGGCCGCTGATGCGGCGCGCGACATGCTGGAAACCCGACTTGTCAGCGTGGTCGCGACCGAGACACTTCCGCTGTCGGCTTGCGCCGGCCGGTTTCTCGCCCACGATCTCACAGCCGCACGCGATGTGCCGCCACACGACAACTCGGCCGTCGACGGCTATGCGATCTTTTTCGATGACCTCGAACCCAACGGGGAAACCCGGATTCCGGTTGTCGGACGCATGGCAGCCGGACAGAAACCGGAACGTGCGCAACAGGAAAATACCGCGCTCCGCATATTCACGGGAGCGCCCCTTCCTGGCGGGACCAGCGGGCCCGACACGGTGTTCATGCAGGAAGACTGCCGTACGGAGACTATCGGTGAAACCGAGTTCGTCATCCTTCCCCCGGGGATCACCCGTGGTGCGAACCGACGCTCGAAGGGCGAAGACGTCTCGATCGGAGACACTGTTCTGCTCAGCGGTGATCGGCTGCGCCCTCAGGATATCGGGCTTGCGGCGTCACTGGGCGTATCCGAGCTCACCGTCTTTCAACCTTTGAGAGTCGGCATCATGTCGACGGGCAATGAAGTGGTCGATCCCGGACAGACCGTTCCGGAAGGTGGCATCTACGATGCCAATCGGCATGCACTGATTGCAGCCATTTCCGACCTTGGCTGTAGGGTTCGCGATTTCGGAATTGTGCCGGACGATGCTTTTCACATCGCAGAAACCCTGCAAGCAGCCGCCCGGGAATGCGATGCAATCATCTCCACCGCCGGCATGTCCGTTGGTGAGGAAGATCATCTGGCCGCAACACTGCGTGCACATGGCGCGCTTCATTTCTGGAAGGTTGCGATCAAACCGGGGCGTCCGATTGCGTTCGGCCAGATCGACGGGACACCCTTTATCGGCCTGCCCGGAAACCCCGCAGCGATGATGGTGACATTCCTCTGCATGGCGCGTCCCGCCCTGCTGAAGCTGTCCGGTGCAAACCGATTGCGCCCCCGCCTTTATCCTGTCCGGGCCGGTTTCACCCACAGCAAGAAAGCCCGGCGGCGGGAATATGTCCGAGTCCATCTCGAGGATGGTGAAAACGGCATTCCGGTCGCCCGCAAATACCCGCGCAGCGGCGCCGGTGTCCTCTCATCCCTGGTCGGGTCGGACGGGCTGGTTGAATTGCCCGAAGAGATGACCCAACTCTCCGAGGGAACAATGGTATCCTTTCTGCCTTTCACGGAAGTGGCCCGATGAAAATTCTCTATTTTGCTTGGATGCGGCAGCGTATCGGTGTCTCCCACGAAAACATTGAACTGCCGAATTCGGTGAACACCGTTGACGGACTGGTCGACTGGCTGATCGCCCGGGACGATGGCTACGCAAAGGCCTTCGCCAAACGTGAAGTTATCCGCGCCGCGGTGAATCAGGAATACGTGCCGTTTGATCACGCTGTCTCGGATGACGACGAGATCGCCTTTTTCCCGCCCGTGACCGGCGGCTGAGGGCACCAATGATCCGGGTTCAGGAAGAGGATTTCGACATCGGTGCCGAACTGGCCGCTCTCACCGGCGGCGACATCTCCATCGGCGGTGTGGCGAGTTTCACCGGTCTGGTCCGCGACATGGCCCCCATCGATGGCACGGACCACAACATCAAGACCATGACCCTGGAACACTATCCGGGCATGACCGAAAAGAAACTGGCCGAGATCGAGGCCGAGGCAAACACCCGCTGGCCCCTGGCCGCGAGCCTGATCATCCACCGATACGGAAGCCTGTCACCCGGCGATCAGATCGTATTTGTTGCCTGCGCATCCGCACACCGACAGGCCGCCTTCGATGCCTGCCAGTTCCTGATGGACTGGCTGAAAACGGATGCACCGTTCTGGAAATTGGAAGACACGGACACAGGGAGTGTCTGGGTCGAGGCCCGGGATTCAGATGACCGCGCCAAGTCACGCTGGACAGACAAGCCGGACACAACGTCCTGATATTCGATCGCGTTACTCCGCAGCGACCGATTCGGCCCGTCCGTTCACCAGATCGTCGTAATCCTGCATCAGATTGCGGGTGATCTCGCCAACCTCGAAGGTGTGATCGTCAGCGATCTGCGCAATCGGGGTGACCTCGGCAGCCGTGCCCGTCACGAACATTTCGGATGCATCATTGAGTTCCGCCGGCATGATCGCCCGTTCAATGACTTCATAGCCGCGGGCCTTGGCGAGTTTGATCACGGTCTGCCGCGTGATGCCGTTGAGGAAACAGTCCGCCGTCGGCGTGTGAATCTTGCCATCAATCACCAGGAACATGTTGGCGCCCGTGGTCTCTGCGAGCTGTCCGCGCCAGTCGAGCATCAAGGCATCAGAATACCCTTTTGCCTCCGCGGCGTGCTTGGACAGGGTGCAGATCATGTACAGACCCGCTGCTTTCGCATGCACCGGCTGGGTCTTCGGGTCCGGGCGGTTGTAGATGGCCCAGTCGATCTTGATCCCTTTCATGCGCGCCTCCGGCGTGAAGTAGGACGGCCACTGCCACACGGCGATGCCCATATGAATTTTGCAGTTCTGTGCTGAAACGCCCATCTGCTCCGGACCACGCCATGCGGCCGGACGGATATAGGCATCTTCAAAGCCGGCTTTCTCAAGGGCCTCACGGCTGACCGCATCAAGATCGGCCACCGAGTACGGCACTTCGAAGCCCAGCATGGCCGCAGAATCATGCAAACGCTGATTGTGTGCGGTGAGTTCGAAAATCTGCCCGTTATAGGCGCGCATGCCTTCAAAGACGCAGGATGCATAGTGCAGCGCATGGCTCAGGTAATGCACTTTGGCATCTCGCCAGGGCACAAATGCCCCATCCATCCAGATCACACCGTCGCGGTCGTCATATGGGACTTCTTGCATCTTTCTATTCCTTGACACATTCGAACGTTTTAAGCCTGTCCGGAGACTTAAAATTCCGCAACAAGCTTGCGTGACGTAACATTGACCTGTAATTAAGTCAATATGGTTGACCTTAATTCGAGTATCGATCCTAGCCCATTGCGCGAGGAAGATCTGCGCCAGGGTATCGAATTGCTGTTCTACGCCTATCGTGATTTTACCGGTGAGCCGGACGCCATTCTCGACAAATACGATCTGGGTCGCGCCCATCACCGCGTGATCTACTTCGTCGGCCGCAATCCGGGGATTACCGTGACCGAATTGCTGGAAATCCTACGGATCACCAAGCAGAGCCTGTCCCGCGTGCTGGGCCACCTGCTGGAAACCGACTTCATCAGCCAGCGCGCTGACCCGGCCGACCGCAGACGCAAACAGTTGACCTTGTCCGACAAAGGGAAGGCCCTCGAGCACGAACTGACCTCGACGCAGATGGAACGGTTTGCCCGCGCCTATCGGGAAGCCGGTGCCGAAGCAGTGGAAGGTTTTCGCCGGGTTCTCATCGGCATCGTCGAACCCGAAGACCGGGCCCGTGTCCGGCCAGCAGCCATCCGTGCACAGAACCGTCGTTAGAGTTTCGTCCGGCGCGCCTCGGCCAGCGCAGGTTCGAGGGCGATGTTCGGCGCCGGCCGCGGTATACTCATCCGATCATGGATGAAAACCCGCACATTCTCGTCGTGGATGACGACCGCAGGCTTCGTGAACTTTTACAGAAGTTTCTGAGCGATAGCGGGTTTCGGGTCACCACTGCAGAAAGTGCCATGGATGCGCGGGAAAAGCTGGCCAGCATCCAATTCGATCTTCTCGTTCTCGACCTGATGATGCCCGACGAAAGCGGACTGGAACTCACCAGTGGGCTGCGAAAAACCAACCCGGTCCCTATCCTCATGCTCACAGCCATGGCGGAACAGGATGACAAGATCGAGGGGCTCGAGCGTGGCGCGGACGACTATATGACCAAGCCCTTCGAGCCGCGTGAACTGGTAGCCCGTATCCGCTCGATTCTGCGCCGGGCTGGTGATGCCCAGAGCGCGATCACGGAATTTCGGTTCGGCAGCCATATCTATGATTCCCAACGCCAACTCCTGCGGGGCCCGGACGGGATGGTGCCCCTCACCGGCGCGGAAGCTCGACTACTCGAGGTGCTGGCCCAAAATTCCGGCAAACCGGTCAGCCGTGACGCCCTGAAGGATCAGAGCAAAATCACCGGTACCGCGCGCGCCGTGGATGTGCAGGTCACACGACTTCGGCGTAAGATCGAGCCCAACCCGCGAACCCCGCGCTACCTGCAGACCATTCGGGGAAAAGGTTACGTCCTATGGCCCGACTAGACCCATGACCCGCAGAGAATCATGTCCCGCATAGAAGATGTTCTGCGTGTGCCACGCGCTCTGCGCCTGTCCATGAAGCGGATTCTGCCGCGCGGCCTGCTGGCGCGATCTCTGCTGATCATCGTGACCCCGCTTGTACTGCTCCAGATCGTCAGCGGGATCATTTTCTATGACCGACACTGGTCGAATGTCAGCCGCCATCGTGCCGATGCGCTCGCCGGCGACATTGCAATGGTTCTGGAGCTGACAGACCCCAATGGCATCAACAGCGATCAAAGTGCGGTCTACGACCTTGCCTGGCGAACCCTCGACCTGATCATCACCTATGAGCCGGATGCCATTCTGCCGAACACGAATTACACCCCGTCCGGCAATCTGGAGACCACACTGGCCCGCTCGATCGCTCGGATCGTCCAGCGTCCGGTGGTGATCGACGCAATCAGCGCTCAAGACCGCATCCTGATCGATCTTCAACTTCCATCGGGGGTTCTGCGGGTTTCCGCAAACGAAGAGCGGCTGATCAGTTCGACGACGAAAATTTTCATTCTCTGGATGACCGGAACATCTCTGATCCTGTTCGGCGTCGCCACTCTGTTCATGCGCAATCAGGTCAGCCCGATCCGGCGACTGGCAACCGCGGCCGACAATTTTGGCAAAGGTCGCGACACGCCCAACTTCAAGCCTTCAGGCGCGATTGAAGTCCGTCAGGCAGCGAGTGCATTTCTAGCCATGCGCAGTCGTCTGGAACGCCAGATTCAGCAGCGTACGGAAATGCTCGCAGGGGTCAGCCACGATCTACGAACCCCCCTCACGCGGATGAAGCTGCAACTCGCCATGCTGAACAAGAACGCGGAGATCGAGGAACTCAGTTCTGATGTCTCGGCAATGGAAAGTATGATCGAGGACTACCTCAATTTTGCACGCGGTGAAGGCACCGAAGAGCGACAGATGGTCAATGCGGGCGAATTGCTGGAGGAGGTTGCCCGCGGTGCCGCGCGTAACGGTCCTCCGATCAATCTCCATATTGATGACGAGGTGGTTCTGCCATTGGCGCGCAACGCCATGCGCCGATGTCTGACAAATCTTATCGACAACGCCGCCCGCCATGGGACCCAGACCGAATTGACCGCCTCACGAAATGGACGGGTTCTGGAAATCATCGTCGATGACAATGGCCCAGGTATCGTTCCGGAATTGCGCGAGGATGTTTTCCGTCCATTTTTCAGACTCGATCAGTCCCGCAACACCGAAACGGGTGGAACCGGGCTGGGCCTCTCCATCGCTCAGGATATCGTCCATGGCCATGGCGGCGAGATCAGCCTTGATGACTCCCCGATGGGCGGTTTGCGCGTCATCATGCGAATCCCGATCTAGGACCTGTTCTTAGAACAGGCGTCCACCATTGGGCACCGGTTTGTCGATGGCAAAAAGCACAACCGCGCCATCCGGATCGGGGATCCCCAAAACCAGTATTTCCGACATGAACCTCCCAATCTGTTTGGGTGGGAAATTGACCACCGCTGCCACCTGCCGTCCGACTAGTTCTTCCGGTGTGTAGTGCACCGTTAGCTGAGCCGAGGTTTTCTTCACACCCAGACTCTCACCAAAATCCACCCAGAGCTTGATCGCCGGACGGCGGGCCTCCGGAAAGGGTTGTGCGTCCACGACTGTGCCGACACGTACATCAACCTTGGCGAAATCATCGAAGGTAATATCCATCGACTCAGCCTCCCACGTCCGTTTTTCCTGCTCCGAAAAGGGAGCCCAGAACCGGATCTAGTGTGTCCATCGCACGGCGTAGGTTTCGATCCAATGCCGCCATGGTCTCCGACAGATCATCGCTCTCATCCTTCAGCCAGATGCGTTGTGTGGACAGCCAGACCGCGGAAAGGGCCTTCGCAAAGATCACGCCCTGCCAGCCCGAATTCGGGAAACCGGCCGCACCGGCAAGAAAGGCAAAGGAGCGCTGGCTCTGTGGCAATACGCCAAGCAACGTATCGGGTTCCCGGACAACCTCCGTCAGAACGTGCGACACAATGCTTCTGTGCGGATTCATCGTCTCGAAACGATGCATGAGGATATCCAGCAACATGTCATATCGCGCCTCAAAACCCTCCGGCGGTGTCCCGGCCCCGGCGACGCTTGCCAGATCAACCCGGCGCGCAAACATGTTCAGCAAATGGACACGGTCCGGACACAGCGCGTAGGCCTCGTCCGGGCGCAGACCGGCACGCTCTACCACATCCGCAACCTCGATTCCCCGCCAACCGAACGCGGCCACATGTGCCAGCGTGGCATCGACAAGGCGATCCGCCGGGTTGTTCTGATCTTCGTTCATGATGGGTTGAATGTACCGCAAATCACTTGCGGCTGCAGCCTATCCGGCGAGTTCTCGCGAACGTTCTGTCGCACGCGCAATGGCCCGGGTCATCAGTCGTGTCAGACCATCATCAGACATCAGAATGTCCAGAGCCGCAGCTGTCGTTCCGCCGGGACTGGTCACATTCTCACGGAGGGTCGAAGCGGAATCATCACTTTGCGCCAGAAGTTCACCGCCTCCGGCGACAGTCTCCCGTGCAAGTTGCGTCGCAAGGTCAGCTGGCAAACCGGCTTCGACACCGGCTTGAGCCATCGCCTCGACCAGGTAAAAAACATAAGCCGGACCACTGCCCGAGAGCCCGGTCACGGCGTCCATCAGGCTTTCATCCTGAATCCAGGCCACGGCGCCCACAGCAGACATCAAGGCCTCGCAGGATTGCTGCTGCGCCGGCCCGACACGCGTGTTGGAGAACAGAACCGTGATCCCTCGTCCCACCGCGGCCGGGGTGTTGGGCATGGCACGCACAATCCCTGCTTCGGTACCGAGAATATTTTCAAACGAGCGGATGTTGCGGCCCGCAGCGATCGACAGAAACACCGTGTCCGGCGAAACAAGCGGCCGGTAGGGCGTAACCACGTCATCCATCATCTGGGGTTTCACGGCGAGGACAATCACAGCCGGGCGAAAATCTCCAGGAACGTCAGGTAATCCGGCGCCGACCCTGACGCCATCCGGGACGGCCGGTCCCGCCGGATCAACAACGAAAATCGTATCCGCTGCAGTGCCACGCTCGATCCAGCCCGCCATCAGGGCGCTGCCCATCTTGCCGCAACCGACGAGAAGTATGGAACCGGATTTGGTCACGTCTGTCCCTACTCCTGAATGATCAGGCTTCGCCGACCGTTTCGAACACCACCGAACTCACAGCCGTCTGGGCGCTCTGATTGCCCCAGACGACATACTGGAATGCCGGATAAAACCGGTCGAGCTCGTGCAATGCGATATCGATCATATCCTCGACCTGCTCAGCCGAAAGCGAGCCACCACGCAACAGGAGTGCGTGGCGATAGGCCGGCAGGCCATCTTCCGTACCGATATCGAAATGCCCGATGCCAAGACGCTCGTTCAGCACGGCCAGCAGTTCGAGAACGGCAGACCGCCGTTCGGGTGGCGTGCGAATGTCGAACGCGCAGGTAATCTGCAGGGCGCCGATTTCATCGATCCAATTGAACATCGTGTGATAGTCGCACCAGCGCCCGCCCGCTTCCGCCAGCAACTCATCACGTGCAATGCGATCCACGGCCCAATCCCGCATGGCAACCGTCTCCTCGACCAGGTCGAGGGGGTGCATGGTCTGATCGAAGATGGATTGGGACAAATTGCCCATATGGGTCGGCCTCCTGAACACCATTGGTTCAAACACCGACCAACCCACAATATCTTGTAAAAGTTACGAAATATTGGGGGTTAAACGGGTTCAACCACTACAGGAAGTAGATTGTCATGAAGGCGTGCTGCGCCGCAACCACGGGGGTTGTGGACAGTAAAGTTTCGCTGGCGCGGTCTTGACGAGTGCCCGGATGCCTCAGGATTTGGGTGTTTTCGGCTTTGTGGCAGGCTTCTTTGCCGCGGCGGATGCCAGTTTCTTTTCCAGGGTCGCAACGCGCTTCTCGAGCGCTTCCTGGGCTTCTCGGGCGCGGATCGCAACCGCCTCGACCGCTTCGAACTCTTCCCGTCGAACAAGGTCCAGGTTCTCGAGCACCCGTTCGAGGCGTTGCTGCACGAGGGTTTCCACCTCATCACGCAGTCCGCTAGCCACACCGGCAGCACCATTGGTCAGGCGGGCAATGTCATCGAGAATTCGGCTTCGTGTCTGCACGTCGATTACTCCTTGTCAGACCCCGAGACTACGCTTCCGCGCATAGAACGAACAAGCACGATAGATTGCGGCGCGCCGTCGCACGCGCCTATAAATCGGCCAACAATCGGAGTGACAGATGTATCTGGTTACAGGTGGTGCGGGCTTTATCGGTTCCAATCTGGTCGCAGCTCTCGCCGCGTCCGGACAGGAGATTGTCGTCAGCGACAGGCTGGACGAGTCCAACCAGTACAACCTCAACAAGCGTGGCGGGCTGGAAACTGTTGCGCCGGATGAGCTCCTGCCATGGCTCGATTCGGTGTCACGAAAACCCGATGCGATCTTCCATATGGGCGCAATCTCATCAACCGTCGAACGCAATGTCGACCTGATCATGCGCAACAACTACCTGTTGAGCCTGCGCCTCTGGGAACGGGCGACCCGCCATCAGATCCCCTTCATCTATGCATCATCGGCCGCAACCTATGGCGCCGGGGAACGCGGTTTTGATGACAGCAACGATCCCGACGCATTGCAGCGCCTGAAACCCCTCAATCCCTATGGCTGGTCGAAGCTCCTGTTCGACCGGGCCGCGGTGCAGATGGCCGGAGCCGGCATCGCGCCACCGCAATGGGCAGGGCTACGCTTTTTCAATGTTTACGGCCCGAACGAGTATCACAAGGGCGGACAGCGCAGCGTGGTGCCCCAGTTCTGGCAGCAAATCCGTGAAAACAAAAAGGCCCGCCTGTTCAAGTCCCATGACCCGAACTATGCAGATGGCGGACAACTCCGCGACTTTGTCCATGTCTCGGACACTGTCTCGGTGATGCAGTGGCTGCTGGATTCGCCGCAGGTCAGCGGGATTTTCAATCTCGGCACCGGCCAGGCGCGCTCTTTCGACGATCTGGCTGCAGCGATCTTCAACACGCTGGATATGCCGCGGGATGTCGAATACATCCCCATGCCCGACAATATGCGCAACCAGTACCAATACTTCACGGAAGCGCGAATGGACCGGCTGCGCGCAGCTGGCTACGATACACCGTTCACCACGCTCGAAGACGGTGTGCGTTCCTATGTGGGGGACTATCTCGAGAGCAACGATCAATACGTCTAACAAACCAGTATTTCCCGGACGGGATATTTGATGAGCGGCCCAATCCCCTTCCCCGATTTCGACCCGGTCGCCCTTGCCATCGGACCCATCGTCATCCGCTGGTACGCGCTGGCCTTCATCACCGGATTGCTGGCGGGCTGGGGTTACATCCTCTGGCTGCTTCGCCGCCCGCCGACGACCCTGACCGGACAGCAGGTCGGCGACTTCTTCAGTTGGGCCATCGTGGGTGTGATCATGGGCGGGCGCCTAGGTTTTGTCAGCTTCTATCAGGCCGGATACTTCCTCGAGAACCCGTTGCAGATCTTCGCTGTGTGGAATGGTGGGATGTCCTTTCACGGGGGGCTGATAGGTGTGGTAGTCGCGGTATATTTGTATGCACGCCGCCACAACATCCATGTTCTCTCGCTGGCCGATCTGGTGGCCGCCGCGGCCCCGATCGGGCTGTTCCTCGGCCGGCTGGCGAATTTCATCAATGGCGAGCTCTATGGCCGGGCGACCGATGTCCCCTGGGCCTTCGTCTTTCCCACCGGCGGCGAGCTCGGCCGCCATCCCAGCCAGCTTTACGAAGCCGGTCTCGAGGGGCTGTTGCTCTTCGTCATCCTGCTTGTCATGGCCCGACTGACCACAGCCCGACTGCGCCCCGGCCTGATCGCCGGCGTGTTTCTGGCGGGCTATGGCCTGGCGCGGATGTTCGTCGAACTCTTCCGTCAACCCGACACCTATGTCGGTGACGGCGGTTTTCTGGCCTGGGGCATCACCATGGGACAGGTCCTGTCTGCGCCAATCGCCATTGCAGGCCTCGGTTTCATCGTCTATGCCGTGACCCATGAACGGCTCACGACCACATCCCGGACACCATCCGCCAGCACCCGATGAGGATGGGCCGGTGGCGGCCGAGAACCCGGTCATCGCGCGCCTGAAACACCGCATCCGGCACAACGGCCCGATCAGTGTGGCTGAGTTCATGCAAACCGCGCTCGGCGATGCTGATGGTGGCTATTACACCACCCGTGATCCTTTCGGCGCGGCCGGCGACTTCACGACATCACCGGAAATCTCGCAGGTCTTCGGCGAACTCATCGGCCTGTGGTGCGCCGATACGTGGCAGAAGATGGGGGCGCCCGCGGCCTTTGCGCTGATCGAACTGGGCCCGGGCCGCGGCACGCTGATGGCCGATGCCCTGCGCGCCCTGCACATGGTGCCCGCCTGCCGCGCGGCCGCCAGTCTGCATCTGGTCGAAACCAGCCCGGTATTGCGCGAAATCCAGCAAACCACCCTGCGCGGCGAGAACATCATCTGGCATTCCGAACTGCCCGATCTGGGCCGTACCCCGGCAATCTTCATTGCCAATGAGTTTCTCGATGCCCTGCCCGTGCAGCAATTCATCAAGCTCGAAGGCCAATGGTGCGAACGTGTCGTCACTCTCGATGACACCCATGACCGGTTTTGCTTCGGCATTCACCGGCGCCACAAATTGCCTGCCCGGGATGTGACCCAGCACCTCAAGGAGGCCGAAGACGGTTCCATCTTCGAACACGCCCCGGCGGTGCAAAGCCTGGTCTCGGACCTGTCCCATCAGCTGTTCCGGAATGGCGGTGCAGGCCTGATCATCGACTATGGTTATACCCGCCACGAAATTGGCCAGACCCTGCAGGCCGTCCGCAAACACCGCCCGGTCGACCCGCTCGACACACCCGGTGATAGCGACCTGACCGCGCATGTGAATTTCCAGCTGGTGACCGAAACGGCGCATTCCGCCAAAACCAAGGTCTGGGGTCCCGTCGATCAAGGCGTGTTCCTGCAGAGGCTCGGCATTGCAGAGCGCATGAACACGCTGTTGAAGAGGGCGAATGTCGTTCAGGCGCATGACATCCGCACCGCCGTCACACGCTTGATCGCGCCCGCTGAAATGGGCATCCTGTTCAAGGTACTGGCCATCACCGATGACCGCATTTCGCATCTCGCCGGGTTCGAGACCGATAGCTGAAACCATGAAGACTTCTCACATCACTGCGGATTCACTCTCCGCCGCACCCGGCATACGCCACGCATTCCTGTCCCGGGAAGGCGGCGTGAGCCGTGGCATCTATGCCGGATTGAATTGTGGCCTGGGCTCGGATGATGACCCTGATCATATCCGCGAAAACCGCGCGCGAGCGGCCCAGGTGGTCGGTGTCAAAACCGATCGCTTGCGAACCCTCTATCAGGTGCATTCGGTAACCGTGATCGATGCAGATGACAACTGGGACGACGCACCGCCGCGCGCTGACGCCCTTGTCTGTACGACGCCGGGGGTTGCGATCGGTGTGCTCGCCGCAGATTGCGCGCCAGTCCTTTTTGCCGACCCGAAGGCCCGCATTGTGGGAGCCGCCCATGCAGGATGGCGCGGCGCGCTCGACGGCGTGGTCGGCGCCACCATCGCGGCGATGCTGGACCGGGGCGCAAGAACCGAGCAGATCATCGCCGTGGTCGGGCCCTGCATCGGCCCCGAATCCTATGAAGTCGGGCCTGAGTTTCCGACCGGGTTTCTGAAACAGGACCGCGCCAATGAAAGATTTTTCACCGAAAAACCGAACTCCGACCGCCTCCTCTTCGATCTGCCCGCCTTTGTAAAATCCCGGCTCACCCAGTCGGACATCGTCGATGCGAATATTACCGGACACGACACCTACAGCGATGACAGCTTTTTCAGCTACCGCCGCAGCTGCCATCGCGCGGAACCGGATTACGGACGCAATCTGTCCCTGATCACCCTGCAGGCCGGCATCTGACCCATGCCCTATCTGTACATGCTCATATTCATGTCCATCGCAGCCATGATGGTCAGTTGTGCGATTTAGCTTCCTGAGCTCCGTCCTGATGGCCCTTGTTGCCTGCCAGCCAGTCCCGCGCCCCTTCGAAGCGGACCGCAAAGCCCCCAACACCCTACTGCAACAGGCCGATTTCCGCGGCATCCGGGTTCTACCTATCGCGGATGCCCCACCAGCAACGGCCGAAAAGCTGGCACAGAACACAGCCGAAGCGCTGCTCGACCAGAATGTGCCCGCCTATGTGCGCGCGGGAAACCGGTCCAGCCTGACCCTCGTGGGCAAGGTGATCGACCGGGGCCAGAACGCGATCATCGCCTGGATCCTGGTCGAATTCGACGGCACCGAGGTCGGTCGACACAACCAGTCCATCGAAGGGACACCGGTGGACCGCTGGGTTGCTGCAGATCCGAACCTGATGGCCGCGCTTGCCGCGCAGGCCGCAGGCCCCATTGCCGCGATGGTCCGCCAAGATGACATTCAGGAGGTCAAAGCTCCTCCGATCTTCATCGGTGACATCAAGAGCACCACACAGCCCGAGGCGCTCCGGCTGCAGGCGGCCCTGCGACAGGCTCTGGGAAAGTTTGGCGCGCGCATGGCGAATACCTCTTCCGATGAGACACTCGTGGCCACCGCCAGTGTTTCGATCACCCGGCTCGACGACGAATTCAGCGAGGTGGCCATCAGTTGGGCCGTGACCGATCCGTTCGGAACCGAAATTGGCCGAATCGATCAGGCGAGTCCCATCGCGCGTACCGTGATCGAGCAGGATTGGGGACAGCTTTCCCGTCAGGCTGGCATCGCTGCAGCTGCCGGAATTGTTGAGCTGATTTCCCAGATTGACTGGGGTCAGGGCTTCCTGCCGCCACCCGGCAAGGGACGGAATTGACACCAATCCGGCGGGACGAAGATATCCCCAGATTCAGCGTGTTTACATGATCCGGGCGGGTTGATAATTTCTCGCCCAAGCTCGTGCCTGATCGCGTTGGTCGGGCAGCGTTCCGCAAAATTCAAATGCGTTTCAAGGAACCATTATTCACTGCGATGGCAGTGCGGGGGCAAGTACGATGAAGGTGCTGGCATGCAACAGCAATCGTCCACTTGCCGAGGCGATTTCGGCATACCTTAATATTGAACTCACACGCGCCTCAATCCGACGGTTCTCGGATATGGAAGTGTTCGTGGAGATTCTCGAAAATGTCCGCGGTGAGGATGTTTTCGTCGTGCAATCGACGTCCTATCCGGCCAACGACAACCTGATGGAATTGCTGGTCACGCTGGACGCATTGCGGCGCGGATCAGCCCGCCGTATCACAGCGGTCATTCCATATTTCGGTTATGCCCGGCAGGATCGGAAAACCGGCCCGCGCACCCCGATTTCGGCGAAGCTGGTTGCCAACCTGATCACCCGTGCCGGCGCCGACCGCGTCCTCACGCTGGACCTGCATGCCGGCCAGATTCAGGGGTTTTTCGACATCCCCGTGGACAATCTCTTTGCCGGCCCACTGTTCTCCGAGGATATCGGAATGGCGCCGAAAGACGGTGAAACAGTGGTCATTTCACCCGATGTGGGAGGTGTTGTGAGGGCGCGCGGGCTTGCCAAACGGCTTGACGCCGACCTTGCGATCATTGATAAGCGCCGCGAACGGGCTGGCGTCTCCGAAGTTATGAACATCATCGGTGACGTCGCCGGGCGACATTGCATACTCATCGACGATATCTGTGATAGCGCCGGTACCTTGTGCAACGCCGCTGCAGCGCTGAAGGAACAAGGCGCCGAATCCGTTTCTGCCTACGTGACACATGGTGTCCTCTCAGGTGGTGCGGTTGGGCGTGTTGCGGCTTCGCCGTTGGAAACCTTGGTGATGACGGACTCGATACAGGCGACCGAAGCGGTCCGTGTGGCGAGCAATATCCGTCAGCTGACGGTTGCCCCTCTCCTCGGAGAGGCCATCAACCGCATCAGCAAGGAAGCCTCGGTTTCAAGTCTGTTCAATTGAGTGACGGCGCAT
>Ga0055584_100001337_pt1 | contig 24229 bp, 33 predicted proteins | sample OSDHelmetaG_FD_58716 | JGI IMG/M metagenome (GOLD analysis project Ga0055584, IMG submission 58716) | Pelagic marine sediment microbial communities from the LTER site Helgoland, North Sea, for post-phytoplankton bloom and carbon turnover... | ecosystem: Environmental > Aquatic > Marine >...
AATTCAATAAATCTCAACGTTGGAGATAAACCCATTATCGATCTGTTAAATGACACTAGAAGGGGCTAACTCCTCTCTGTTTTTTTTGATATGGATGTTTTTGTTGCTAAAAACACATATATAGTTGTTGCTAATGATTGTCACTGTGCTAATATTAAAACTCTAAAAAACCACACGCAAAGGTAATTTATTATGTTAGTAAACAACTCGGCTGTATCTATTGATGATTCTCTAAAACAGGGCTTAACGATGAATGAGGCTGTTATGAGATCGCTTGTCCTTACTGCTATCATTGATTTGGAAGAGCCAACCGTAGATGGTATCGACTTCTCAAGTTTAAGACTTGAGAATAAGGATATGGAGGTGATGTATTTAGATCCAGTTCGCACATCTTGTTTCCCATTGGATGATGATTCTAAAAAGTGCATAATTGTTGTTACTTTTGAATATCAGTTTGATGAAATTGAAGCGATTTACAGTGAAAGTGACCTAGATTTTGACGTTAAGGCATTTTTTAAAGAAAACCCATCGATCGCTTATGAAGTTGACTCTGAGTACTTTGATCCTGAGTTGTTCAAAAAGCTTAGTGATATTAAGTTTGAAAACTGTGAAGCTGGAATTGAATCTAAATGTGTATTAACTCTCATTTAATAACGTAAAAAACACTTAAAACCACCAACTTTAAAGCTGGTGGTTTTTTTTGTTAAAAAGTAGCTAAAAACACCAACTTAACCATTGACTACAGTCGTGAATTTGGTAGAATGATAACTCAAACCACACAGGATATTATTATGAAACATTCAAATACGTTAATTATGCCTCGTTTTTCAGTACCCGTATCTCAAGTGCTGGAACTTTGCTCCGAAAGTGAAGTTGAGTTATTCAACGGCGAACAAATCATACGCACACCTTTACGTGTTGTATTAGATTTAGAGTTCGGCTTAATTCAGTCATTCAAGCGCGACTCTGGCAATACAGTGGCTGATACTTTATCTTCTGAACCTGATGTTGATGTTACAAATTACATTGGTAGCAATCCAGTTTTCATTAGTGATAACCTTGTTGAATTTAGCACTACGGCTGTATCAGCTTGTTTTTATGATGCTAGTAACTCAATCATCCCTATTTATTTACCCACCATAAATGATGAGCAGTTAGATAAGACTTTCTTGAAAGATTTTACAATTAAAAGAAACGTACTAAAGCTAAGTCCCGAACTGCGAGCCTTAGATCTTGATGGCGAGTGTGTTGCGACTATCGAAATTAATACAGGCGAAGTTAAAGCTATTGCAAAAAAATCACACTGCGACACAGGCAAAGTTATTTCCCGTAGTGATACAGAGATAGAAATACTTTGTCTAATCAATGATGATGGTTGTTTCGTCGCCGGTTTTATTGCTTAACTAATTTTGGCGGGGATTACCCGCCTAAGGTTTATTTATGAAAGATCGTTTTTACTTAGCTAGTACACGAGATATTGTTGGCCCTAACCTATCCTTTCATGGCATCAGTGGCTACAGTTATGTTACTGATGTCGATAAGGCTAAAGTGTATACTCGCGAAGAGGCTCAGCGCGCATGGGATTTCGGGCGTGATTTTGACGTTCCTGTCTCGGCGGATCACGTTGACGCGGCGACAACGATAAAAGTTGATATGCAATACATAAACAGTCAAAATGAGTTCCCTAAAGACTGTGATTGCTTTGTTGCGTATAAACGTGGGTCTTACAGTGGTAATGATGTTTACTGGCTAAATGAGGGTGGTTCATCTTGCCTTAGTTTCGACTTAGCTAAAAAATTATCTAGCAGCGAAATTCGTGAACTAAACCTCAATATTTGGATTATAATACCTTTTGAATCAGCCGACAAAGTGAAGCGTCGTACATTTGAATACGGCAATTACAAACCTCGAAAAATGACGCAGGGTGCGGGTATAATAAAACCTAAGCACGCAATAAAATCAAGACGCAAAGTAAACGCCAAAACAATGTATAACTGCACAAGCTGTGGTCAAGCTGTGTGGGACGAAAACCCTTATCGTCTTGATTATTCAGATGAAGTGTTTTGTGGTAAGTGCGAGTAATTATCGTAATTCAGGTATAGTTATTAAAAAATTTAGTACGCGGCATATCGCTGCGTACTAAATTAAAAAGGGGATCATTGTTGAGCTACTATATTCACTAAAACGGCTAAAACTAAGCTACGCATAAGTTTTTATTTAGAAAATAGCTTATTAATAAACGCTTTTACATCATCTAAGAATCCACTAAACATATCACCAATACTCTTTTTTGGTGGGTTAATCTGCTTTTCGTCAACTACAACCAGGTTGGTTCCAATTAATCCATTTTCATTCTTAGGAGTGACCTTAGCATCATCCTTTGACTTTTCTGTTAAAGTATCCATATATCCTTTTCTCCAGTTTGGCGACTAATGTCATTATGTACTATGTACTATATTTTTAAGCTAAATAAGTAAATTCACCCTGGACCTAATAGGTAAAGTGTTAATCACTTTAAACCAGGTTTGAATCTATAATTCATCATTCTATTGTAGCGCATTTTACTAAATCGAATAATCAAATAAAAATTATTTTGTTAACTCAAACAACACACTCATTTCACTGCGAAATTCAATGGCTTTGCCCACAAGTAGATTTGGAATAAAACAACTACGCCTCTTTTTTCTCAAACTATAAGCCTGCACATAAGTCTTATTTTCAGTACTAACTAATAGAGCTAAACTTTTACTCTCATTTATTTCTAATAAAGTGTGGGTTGTCGGAATACACATACTAACTTTATTTTGTAGTAAATTATCGCAACTCCGAATATCAGGCATTTTTACCCCCTATCTTCAATCAGCCATAATAATAATAATAATAATACAACAAAGGTCTTTATATCAAGTAAAAACAAATGCAAAGCAATATTGAACTCGCTAACCTACTTGTTATTTATTGTTATTATGTAATAATATTTAAAATACAATTATTTCGGATAAACATGGAAAAGCAACCAACACACTCACTTGATAAACCTGGCCGTAATGATTGCAGCCGAAAATTGTGGCTCGAACTAAAGAAGGGGGAAGTTGAAAAAACATTGACCCGCCTTGGTCTTAATTTTAAGTGTTGTAATCCTAAGAATAAACATTTCAAAATCAAAGGTCATAAACGTGATATCCATTTATACGCAACGACTGGCACTGTGAACGCACCCCCTTATGGAAAGCTGAAAGCGTGTAAGTATACTGATATGAAACCTTCTAGTGCGTTCAATCGCATACTATCGCTCGCCAAAACCGGACACTAACAGGTTGAGTTTACCTAGCTAAAAACAACAATATAACAAAATAACCATAGACTCAATCTATCAAAACTGATAATCTACCCACTTAAATAACACTAAATAGAGCGAATATATGATTAATTGCAAATTAATATCTGAATTTACTGGGTTTTGCGTTAAAGTTGATAAAAAAAGTGACTTAGACAAAATCTCAAGTGCTTTTGATTGCCACACGAATACTACTGATACAGACGAGGTTATTTTAGACACGACGACAATTTCTGAGTGCGAAGAATCAACTAGCCTGGCTATCGAAGTTTTCGGCGAAGATGTTTGGGAAACACTACCTATAGGGCTTATTCTTTTTCATGGATAAATAATTACTTATAGGTAATTTATCTCACTAAAAACACCCATTTGGGTGTTTTTTTGTTGACTAGCTAGCGTTTTTTTGAGATTATAGCTTTACTGAATTAGACCACAACCACACAGGAATTATTATGACTGATATCAATAAGCTAGAACGTTTTTTCGGAACAAAAAAACCAACTTTATCTACTTCAAGTGGATACCCTTGTATTAAAATGCAAGTTTCACTAAGAGCTGAAGAATATATTGGGGTGTTTGGTTACGGCACAGAGAGTACGCCGGATTACTTCCGCTTGTTACTATCTGCTTTGTCGGGTGAAATTGTTGATGTTACTTTTTTTGGATTAACTCCAACTCCAAATATTTCAGGTTCAACGAATGAAGTTCAGCTATCTCAAGCTATCGACCGCTTTCTTTCCGATAAAGAGCGTTCTAAGCGATTCGCAGACTATAATCAAGATGACTTAGATAAGATGAAAAGTGTTGTTATGGATAAATTTGCTAGTGGCGAATTGGGTTTTCACCTTAAATATAGTCAAATATCGCCGATGATTGACGATTTCAAAGAATACCTTGAGTACCACAATCTTTCTCTTTAATCTTTTTATTTAATCTTTTGAACTAGGTTGGTATTCCAGCCTAGTTATTCTAATTCGGAGTTTTAGTTATGTGTAATTTAGATTTTGGCGATAAAGTTAGTGCTCCAGGCGTTGTATGCCGTCTGGAGGGGTTTTGGAAAAGAAATGATACAAACAGTACTCCTAGTACTACGAGTGTAATACCGTGCACTATAGAGCAAGCTAACGTAGTGCTTATTCGCGGCAATTTCTTTGATATCGAAGTTGTTACTCTTGTATCAAAAGATCCTGATTTTTCAGCAAAGTCATTACTTGAAAAACGCCATGAAGCAAAATTAGCCAACTATATAAAAAATGGCAAGAAGTCTCCTTGGGGTGATGTATCGGTGAAAACAAAAAACTTAACAAAAGGGCGTTAAAACGCCTTTCTTCTTTATAGGTCTCTACTTATGTTTGGTAATCTCGTTTTACTTAAATTTGTACCTTGCAACAACGTATCACCCAACATGGAAATCATTCTTGATGGCAAAGAGTGCGTTGTGACTGATGTTATTGCCATCCCATCTAATGATGATATTACGCTTAAATTTGAAAACCACAGCGATCTAACTATTTCTATTGATACGCCGATTGAACTATTGATAAGGCTGGCTATTCTGAAAGTGAGCCCTGATATTGATGCTGATCTTGTTTTTCTTGATAAAATAAATGCCGGTGGCGGTATTGTTTTAAATAAAGACAGCTCTTACTCGCTCGCTCGCCGGGTAGACTCAGTTCCTCATTTAGCAAAAAAAGCTTTTGATACATACCAAAAGGTAAAAGAATATTCTAAATATGCTTGCTTGATTATTCATAAAGACCTAAGTGCTTAAATTAATCAGCTAAAAACAACCGCTTGTATTGACTTATTTTGTTCGTGGTGTTATTCTTGCTTTATCAACCAAATAGGAATTCACCATGAATAAACATACTTTTGTACCCAAGCAATTAGTAGTAATGGATAAAATCAAGACTATCTGTAGCGAGGCAAATCTTGAAACTCTTAGCAAAGGAGAATCCTTTGCCGCTATTCTGAAACTCGTTGTTCGTAAGTCTACCGGGTTAGTTGATTCTTTCGAGCGTATATACCTAACTCAAGAACAAGCCAATTCGTTTGTACTTCGAGACTTCCTTGGTCAAAATGTTCAAGATATTGATGATGAGTTTTATTCAGTAAATGGGTCTGTCGTTGTTCATGATCATGGAAGTATCGATTCATTAATGGAAATGTATTTTCATCGTAGCCCAAGCCAACCGACTAAAGAAGAGGCGAGCGGTTCTTATTATGAAAACTACGCCATTAAATCTGATTTTATCTCATTTAATGAGGAAATGGCTGGTAAGTATCCGGTCGGGACGGCTATGGCAACTATCGACATTGAGAGCCAAGAAATTGTAAAAGTCAAAATTGAAGACTTTGTTGTTGTTGGTGAAGTCTATAAATCAAAACCAGGCACAATCAAAGTGGCTTGCATGATATCCAATGGTGGGTGTTACTTCGGCGGGTTATTCATGTAACTTTTTGTCAAAAAAACCGCAACTTAACGCTGCGGTTTTTACTTTTTACTTTATGGATAATTGAACTTCAATACTATTTTTCCTCAACATATTCACTAGTCTATTTATGTTCAAAGCACTTATAGTCACAAACCACAAGTAGACAATACAGACCGCAAAAATCAAAGAGTCACCAGGCAAGTCATCAGATTTTAAAAACATCCCCATAACAAAACTGATCGCAACATAAATAACAGTACCAGTGAAAACCTGGATTCCCCCTTTAATTCTCAAAAAAAGAAAATCACGAATACACAAATCTGTTTTTTTCTTTATGTTTTTTGATGATAAAAATTCATTTGATGCTAGAAACTCTTTCCTAATAAGCCCCGCAACAATGAAATTAAAAACAATCGCGAGCAAACCAAGTATTGCGACTTTTAGTTCTGGCTGATTTAATGATAAGTAAACATAAGTTGTTATGCCCGCAGCCGCCATCGTTATCAACTTCATAACAAAGTCTAACTTGCCAGTCATTAGAATGAGTTTTTCATGACTGTAGTCAACCCAATCACCACTTCCATTAACCAGTGTTGCCTTTAAATTTCGTATCACAAACGTTCCTTAATTTAGCGTTTAAATTTTATTAATTTCTTTTGATATTTCACTAATCCTATTATTAACCATAATTGTTACTAATAATAACGCGCGCAAGCAAATTAAGTCAAACAAACTAACTTCATGCCAGTAGTTCAAATCCAATTTAAACAATGTTTCTATTGGTTATTAACGCTCGTAAATTCATTATTGTTGTAATTATTTGCGATTCGTGTACAATATGGCGCAACCACACAGGGAATCAACTTCATATCCTCTGTTATATTTTATTACTAAAGCACCTCATCAATCATTATTATAAAAATAATGCGTTCAGCTAATTAACTTAGCTACCCAGGTGCGTTATTAGTTGCAGTTTAAATTACGAGCTATAAATGAAATCAAAAAAATTAAATGATCTTAAAAATTTATTAAACAATTCAATTAGCATCATCTCTAAAAAATACACACCGGAGTTATTTACAACCACTCATTCCGCAAATTTGGCTATGGCCTTATTTTTACTTGCAGAAAAAAAGCTATGCACAAAAAACATCGAGCTTGGGGTTATTTATAAACTAGAAAGAAGAAAAGATGATAATAGTGAGAAATCTCGCGTATTAAGTCACGTATTTGTTTCTGTCGATCTTAACTCACTTGATATTAATGGCTGGAATGCTTGTGATCGTTGGTGTGACTATATTTTTGATGACATCAAACCATCTAGCCATACTCTATATAACGACGTTGAGTACCTTACACTAAAGGGGGATGAAATCCTTGATGTCTTACCTGGTTTGTGCAAACAATATAACGTTCCTTTTGATTTTAATTTCATTCGTAACTTAGTATGTTTGATAGAAGGAAACAACCAACCTGTAAAAAAGTTAGTAAGCTTGAAGTCTAACTTGATTAATTTTAATACTCTTGTGGCGAATGAAAATCAACAACTAGAATCAGTAGTTTATTTGTAATTGATTTAACTAATTCGTTGCGTCATGCGCAAAATGATGCAATAATATCTCTACTGAATCAAATACACCACAGGCAGTAAAATGTTAAATATAGTTACAAGTTTCACTAAAGAACTTATAAATCCAGGGTTTGTTAAATTCCTGTCTCCAGATGTTTTATCTGTTGAGTGCCCTATTTCGTATAAAGAAATGAACTACACTCCTCTTTCTGATGTTATTGCTTTTTGTAATCAATGCCGACTAACAACGCATATTGATAAAACTGCGAAGAACAAAGATTACACGGTTTATTACGGGCGCACTCCTAACGGCTTAAAGATGAATGGTTACAAAAATGAAATGGACGTTCGCCTGGCTTTTTGGCAAGCGAATAAAAATCGCGAAACCGCGCACTTTAGTACACCAAAAGAAAAGCGTCGCATTCCAGCTAAAACCACTAACACTCCTAAAGTTGATAATAAATTAGCTGGTGGCAATAAAACTAATTCGCCTACAGGCAATAAACCTAAAGTTTCTAAGCCTGTAATTAAAAAACCAAAATCGCCTATTAACGTAAAGCCTAAACACCCTATTGCAGAGCCGGTAAAAGCTTGTGATGAAACCGCAAGCAAAAAGCCACGTAGACGTACTCGACGTAGAAAAAGCGGCTCAAAAACTAAAGTAGAGTGCGGGGTGGCTGCATGAACGAACTTGTGGCTGTTGAATATCTTGATGGCGCACTCTTAAGTGAAGAGTCGTTTGCCGAAGCTTTAGAGTTTTATGCTACATGGTGCTCTGACAATGAGCAATTTCCAGAACTTGATCTCGATATATTAGATAATGTAGAGTTCACTGAGATTGACGAAGGTATAATTGCTCATGTATTGCATCACGCTGAGATTGCTGGCTTTAATACTGATGAGCATACGGTAAGCTAAATTTATCCTGTGTAAAAAGCCCATAAAATAATTTTTATGGGCTTTTTTTTGTTATAGTAAAAAAAACAAACAATGAGATTTACGTAATGAGCACTTACTCTTTTTTATTTATGCCTAATGGCGTGTCGGTTTCCTCATTAAAAGCAAAAGCCACACTTGCATCTCATCGCAAACAATATAGTTCGAAAGCTAAAGCCCTAGACTCATTCTCTCTCTTGAGTAGTGGTATGAATTTCAAAAAGGCACTCCAGGAGTCCTACGAACTATCACCTCGCATTAATGATGGTATTCTTTACGTACCAATGAAAGTTGATACTAATTTCGCTGAGCAAAATGGGTATTTTTACTATTACATTGCAGTAACCACAAGCACCATAGCCCTATCATCTTGTCTTTTTGTTGATGTGGATTTTTCAAAAAAATCAAACAAACTAAATATTCATGATCTAACGATACTTAACTTCACAAAGTTGGCAAATGGTTGGCTTATCAGTTTCGACAAAAGCTCTCTAAAATTAACTGTAAGTGATTTGGGTATAAAAATAAACCTTCATCATAATGGAGAGTTGAGCAACTTCTATGAGGAGTTTATTAAAAACCATGAAATTATAGAGGTTACAAATAACGTTCCTCTCAAATCACTACCTAATTTGAGCTTGTTCGAAATATCATTAAAAAAACATTTATATGATTCTGAAAGTTATTCGGTACTTAATACTATGGGAAAAGTCTCTACTGCGATTGTTGGATGCTACACTTTTGAGGTGGATAAGGAGGAATATAACGCTCTTGAAATAATTAAATACGTAAAATCTAAAGGGTGCTCTGTGCGTCAATTCAAAAACTGGCTATTAGGTGGTAATATGGCGATCTTCTCAAACATTAAAATAACTAGCTTTCCACACTTTCAATTTTACGATGGAGATGGCCGAGTTATTGGTTCTGATTTTTACAATTTCCCGAATAGCTTATCTCGGCTATCTAAAATGATTAGCAAAGCTCTTATTACTAATCATTTTCATCATAGCGAAATACACAACACCACGCTTTTACGATAAAGGATTAACCTAAAAACGCCCTTATTTTCCCTACACTTATTGAATTATTCAAAGAAATGCTCCCTTTTTTAATTTCATCTATTGATGATTCATAAGAGCAATCTAAATTAGAGATTAATGCTATCACTTCATTACTTCCCAAATCCCAAACTAGGTGCTTTAATTTTTTAAGCAATAAGCGTTGTGAAAGAACATTGTGGTTGGCCGCATTTAAAATCTCAGGAACCCCCCCCATCCCCTCTATCAAATCGCTATTTCTCATAATAAAAAGTGGATCTATTGCGATATCTCTAAGCCCGAAGCTTCCTATATCATTAAAAGAGGTCTTTATTTTATATTTTGACGTATCTTTATTTTTTAGCAACCTTGTACCGGCTGCTAAAAAACACATGTTATGGGATAAAACTATTTCATCAGGAACACTCACCGGCTCAAGAAACTCAATCTTCTCACCTGGGAGTGGGAGTTTGGCGTAATAGTTAGCAATCAGCGTCTCAAGTACTTCTATTGGGCCCGCGTATTTAATTTCATCCTGTCTAAATATTGCATCAAGTTTTGTGTACGAAAAAAGGGGAGTCCTCGAATCTGTGTTTACTTCTTTTACATTGGACTGATTCACTTTTGTGTCTGAAAAACAAACATCTCTAAGTCCTTTGAATGGAGGATTCGTATTCATCACTCTTTTTTGACAAGCTAAACGAAAACCTTCTCTACGATAATTAACAAATGTACCTTGAGCGATAGAACCAACTCTATTCATCAATACACCAGTGTTAAAATACTTCATTCTAAATAACCTCAAAAAAACAATGTTTGTAATATAAAAATTCTTTGGCTTGGCTTGGCGCTCAAAGAGTACCAAGGAAACCTTTAATTCTTTTCGTAGAAAGGCTTTCGTATGGCTTACTTACCACAGATCTCGAACTGTATAATGAGCTTTCGTATATACACTCTAAATTAGATATCAGTGGCATTAAAAGAGTATCCCCTACAGAAAGGTGTTTGAGTTTCTTTATCAATAAATTTTGAGTCAATGTTAAATTATCAACATCAAGTAATGCAGATAAATCACCTTTCATTTCCTTTACAGCGTCACCGTTACGACTAAATAACTCTGAACTTATTCTTAGGTTTTCACAGTTGTGCACCGCTAAAGTTGACATATCTTTTACTAGTCGGTAATCCCACTCGTTTAACCTTTTAAATCGAGTTCCTGCCGAGAAAAAACAAAGATCGTGTGATAATTCAATATCATCTGGCACTTCTTCCATATTAAAAGCGTGGGTCACTTCTCTTTCAGGGGTTCTTTCAAAGTAATTACCTATTAGAAGCTCTATAACGTCAAGTTGAGCTTTACTTTCACTTTCATTTTCATTACCTAGAAGTATTTCTTTTATTTGGCAAAAAATGTTTGCCGGAGTTCTTGTCGGAGAAACCCGAATAACTGACTGTTCTTCTAAGTTTCGGCTATTAAGAACATCGTTAGATAAGTATATATTTTCCGCGTTCGTAATTGGAGAGTTTTCATTTAGAGTTCGCGGGGTTGTTGATATCGCAAAGTGATTATTTAAGTGATGATGGACGACTGTACCTTTTACAAGAAACCCAACCTGTTTTGTTAACACCCCAAATTTAATATTACTCATACCGAATAGCGCCTTACTTTATTAAACTAGTGTTTATAGTATGCTTTTTAGAGATTAAAGTAAATACAAATAAATCCACTTTACGTTTTTATTATTTTATTTCCTGCGCAAAACCACTGCGTCAGGGCGGGCATTAAAACTCAATCCCTGACACATATTTGTTATTTTGGTTACTGGCTTATTAAACGATTTAATTCAACATAGCTTTCGCAAAACAAATCAATATCCTTCCCGCAAAATTTATCACCACTAATAATGTTTTGACTATCTTTGTTAATAACACAACCAAGCATATCGTAAACAGCAAGTTTGACTTGTTCAATTGTAGGGTCGATCGGGATGGCTAGATAAGACATATCTTCGCCATTATTTAATTCTAACCCAGAATCCATTAACTCAATAATTCCGAAAATGTTTAATTTGTTTTTATCTTTTTCGTCATTTTCTAAAAAAATCTCAAGTTTAGCGCCACTCTCTTTTTTACAAATACTCAATGTTAAGTAGTTTTCTCCATCGTACTCAAAACCAAGTGATTTTGTTTTTTCTACAAATTTATTAAAACCGACAACACTAACTAGCGTTTCAGCAACTAACGACGATTTAGCTTTAGCATTAAACATTAACAACTACCTTTTTGAATTTATTAAGTCATTATATCTTACACTAAAAACAATGTTTTACAAGTACCTGGCGCTGTTAGTTACCATGTTCTCAATAATAAATCCTGACACAAAAAACAAATATAATCGACTAAAAACAAAAGTGTACGCCAAGATTGCTTCTTATTTCTATGCTGAAAATCTCGTTACGAACTTATGTGATAAAATAAGTAGATACTAACAAGGGGAACTTCGATGACTACTATTACTAATCTGGCTGAATACAGAAAGGGGTTACAGGACGCTGAACTCGACAAAAAAGCGACTCAATTTGCTGATGATGTTATTGCTACAACACTTTTTGGGGATAATGAATTAAATAACTCAGTACTGAAAGCTATACTATCTAAAGCTGAATCCATCCACAAAATGACCCACAATGAAGAAAATCCATCTCTGCCACCGGTCTCTATTGAAGAGGTTAGCGCTGATACGCCTTTGTATGCATCAAGATCCATGACTTACAACGTCACACCAGTTTATTCAGTTGGCTCTCTTAGGTTGGATTTTGATGGTGCTAGCTATGCCGCTCACTTCCCTACTGACACCCCGCACAGTGATTTAACTCAATTCACTATTCTCTTAGAAAGGGAGTTGCTTGTAAATCATATAAAAAATCGCGAATCGCCAATAATGAAAGCATTTAGTGCGATTGCACCGGCAAAAGATGCGAAAGAGTGGTTGCCCGAACCTCTTGACAATAGTTTTTTAGAGATAATCCTAAATAATGCTAAAAACATATCCGTCCTGGCTTTAAATGAAGATAAAACCAAATTAAACAAAAATGACGTTACGCCCGAAGCCATACTAAACGAAGCTAAGTACTCACTACGTGCTTTATATTTGAGCGAACACAACAAAGAAATCACAATTGCGTTCGAAGAAAGTAAGGTATCTTGTCACATTGAACTCCCAGATTCCTTCACCTTAAGTAATGTTAATAAAATAGCAACTCGACTTTTTGAAGAAAATTCAAAAAATACTTCCTATTTTCATGATAACAACCCAAGAATAGAAGCATACGCTAAACGTGCCGGAGAACTTGATATTGATCTTGGCCTTGATGTTGATAGGGAAATGAGTACGGATGAAATTATCAATCAACTAAAGCAATCTCTCGAAAACGCAGGAGTAGCCAGTGATGATGAGAAAGAACCTGAAAATCAAGAGGTGAAGCGAGACAGTAATGTTTACTCGCCTAAATTTAGATAAAAAAAGGGGCTAATCTAAAGCCCCTGTTCTATTTTACTTAATTATAAAATAACTTCCCGATTGAGATCTTGAAATACGACTCTAACCAGTGCCAAATTTGTTGTTTTTCAGTACCTACTTCAAAAAACATGAACTCCGATTCAATTTCATCTTCATCATTAACCGCCACGTCACCTAAGGCTTCGTGTATAACACGCAAACCCGTCTCTCTTTGCTCTAGGTCTATATTCCAGAACAATCCATTAGGATGTTCCTGACGAAGCTGAACTAAGTAACTCCAAGCATCAAATTCAGTTTTTAATTCCATAGCGAAGTTTTCAGCAAGTGGCTCAGGAACTACAACTCGAAAACTTTTATTATCAGGATGATCACCATCAATAACAGAAAAAACATGATCCACAGTTCGCTCTAACTCAGCTTTTGGAATGTCTGCATATGATAACGATTTAATAATATCAACTTTACTTGTTACTAAATCTAAATCAAAAGATTCGATAGAGACATCATCATCAATACCTAGCGTCAAAGCACCATTTTCACGTTCGTTTTCAAGTGAATCGAAAACATTTTTTCTGATTTCTTCTAAATCAAAACTTGCGTCTTCAACACTTACGAATAAACTTAATTTTAATTCTACTAAAACTTCTTTCATGACTTTATTTCCTGCGTGGTTATTTGGGTGAGTTGAGATATTACCTACCACCACAATAAAAGTCAAGCGAAGTAACCGTTTTACCTGCTAAAAACAGTCATTTATCAATGTATTTATTTACTAACTTTAGATTTCTAATAAAAGACAAAGCCCACACTAAGATGGGCTTTGTTTGTCTTGATTGAATTTTTCGGTATGAATTTTGGGATATGGTAAACCATGGCTTATTTCGACATCAAAAGAATGGTCCGAGTCTTTATCTTTGAATGTCATTTTATGTTCACCACTTGCGAACCAACTAAAATAACGAGTTCCATCAAAAATAAATAAGGCGCGCTCGACCTCTTTCATTTCTCCCGTGTTGTTCAAATCCCCTTGAGTTACCGCAAACTCTCTAAATGCAATCAAATTAACCATTGCTGGGCTATAATCAGTAATCAAACTTTCCTCCTATCCTTAGTAAAGAGCCATCGCACTTTGCGATGGCTCTTTCTTATTATAACCCAGAAATCGATTCCCAATCTTCGGAGTGAATAATTTTCCCATCACGGAGTAATTCAACGTCGTTTTCGCCATCCCAGCGACACTCTAAAACTTCTGCATCCCAAGCGTCGTCAGGCTCTCTTTCGCCATCATCAATCTGATCTTGATAGTTACTAACCATATCGTCATTTTCTTCAACAGCATCTTCTAGCGTTGCGAATAATGATGGAGCTTGATCTTCAATATTACCAATTGAATAACCGTCAGAAACCAGTGGTTGAGCTACAACAAAAAACTTTCCAGTTTCAATAGCTTTATTCATTGCATCTAATGACGTACCTGAAAGACCTTCTAATAACACTGCTTTAATTTCGTTGTTCATAATAAACCTATAAGTTTGTGTGGTTGAGGTTGTATTTTACTACAACCCGCAACTATGTCAACTGCATTTCGTACAAATAATTGTTTTTAGTTGCTTTTAACAAGCTTAACTTGATCCACTGGTGTTCCGATGATACTATTTAGATGTTTCTAATAACCACAAATAGGCACAAAATGAATAACTCTATTTTTATAGGAAAAAACATAAAATTGAACATTGATATAGAAAGTATACAAATTCACTTTGGAGTTGAGGAAGAACATTTGATTGATTGGATTAAAATGTTTTCCTTAGACAAAATTGATATTGAGTTCGCTATGGGAAATTTAACTAAAAGGCAATTAGGGGCAATGGTTACACACAATCTCAAACCTATCAGTTTTCTTGTTGAAAATCCAAAATTCATTGATTCTCTATCGAGCATTGAAGATGAGGAAATAAAAGCATTGTCTCAAGACGATTTTGACCGCTTGCTTGCGGTTTATGCTGAGGCCGACAAACTAACCAACGAAAAGCGTGGCTACACATTCCCATTTGACACCTGTGAATCAGTTGTCCTTCTTGCCCTAAGAAAAACCAAAGATAAAAATGATATTGCATTTATACGTAGTATGGAATCTCGTTCCTTCTCAGATGGCAACTACACAAAACCTCGCAAAAAACTTCAATCCTTAAGTCTATAACTTAAAACAAAGAAAACGGCTGGTGATCCCAGCCGTTTTCTTTTGGTTTAGCTTTTATTTTTTACACCGGCTACCAACATCAACCCAAAAAGCTCGCTCTCTGGCAATTCTGCGTTGCATAATTTTTTCTGATCCCTCAGCAGAGGGTGAATTAACTAACTTGTGATCATCACTAAGTGACTCAATTCCACCCATCGCTACTTTTATTTTCTTGGCCTGTTTATTAAGTGCTGTTATCAATGCGCGTGTAGTGGCTTTAAATTGAGAAGAAACTAGGATAGCATTTTTACCATAAAGCATTAAAGCTCGACTTAAGCCGCGTTCAGTCACATTTAAAGACGGCGTTGAGACACCCGATTTTGTTCCTGATATTACAAATTCCAATTTCATGGCTATAAATTCAATTTCGCTAAACTTATCGCTCGAAAACAATTCATCTATAAAGCTTATGCCATAAAAGTAATCGTGGCTTTGCTCTATGTGCTCTATACACTTTTCAATATCCAGCTTTATAGTGTCAAAATTACTAATCATTTGCTCTACACTACTAACCAAAACGTTAACGTTGCGTGTCGCGGCAACCTTCGCTCTTGTATTCAAATAATAAAGGTGGGGATTTGGTGAGTCTTTGTGCTTTTTATTATTAAAAAACTTAATAACACTAACCGCATCAAAAGCTCCAAACATAAGCTTACTTACAGCTAAGTGCTTTTCTTCATCCGCCGGACTCAATCTAATGCGATTGTGCGTCTTAGAGTTAACAAAGCGATAATAGTCGGAGCCTTTTTCTAGTAAGTTACTCAGCGTTTGAGCTCTAACTATAGCTGTGTAGTAATATTGATTGATCTCATCTTCACTAGCGTTAGAGCTTGGCTTTTCTAAATCATGGCAAGACAAAACAACGCGCAATAATTTACGATACAAACGATCAAACTCTTCTTTTGACAAAACAACTGAGTTTTCAACACTGAAAGGATAGTGAGCTAAACAAAAACGACGTTCCTTTTGCCCCAAGTAGGCGACAACATCAATTTGCTTTATAATATTTACAGCTTCTTTAATTGACGTGCTTGGGTAACCAAATTTAGACAGAGCCATTAAAACGCTAACTTCATTCACTTTTTCCACAATAACCTCTATTCTCTTTTTTAAAGCTCAACACTTAAGCACTGAGCCTTTTAATTACTAAATATCGCCCATCGTTTCTCTTAAAAGCTCATCAACACTTTTATCAATCGCGGCAATTTCACTTTCAGTCAATAGTCGATCAAACATTTCAATTTTAATTGGTTGTCGCTTTGACATTTCCCTTACAAACTCAATGTAATCCTGATCCGTATTAACTAACAAATACTTTTCACGCATTTCTTGCTCTGTGCTGTCAGAAACAACACCATCGCAACTTATTTCTTCGTACTGTTTACGATAAATAGCTCGAATGTGTGCTGGCAAATCACTTGATAATCTGTAAGGTGTGCCGTCATGAAGTGAAAATAAAGGGCGCGTATAGAAACTCTTTAAACTATCACCCTTTAATTCTTTTAGTAGCTCATTGCTTTTGTCTACTTCAAGTTTGAATTCATAGTTATCTCCAAACTCAACAGCTTCTACACTGCGTAGGATGGCATGATCATCAATGTCTAAAATATTTTCTTTATCTTCGATAACCGAGATCACAGCCATTCTTGATGTGCTTGCAGCGTCTTCAAAATCAAATAACAAATTATCGCGCCCCATGATAACACCACCAAATTCAGTCTTATCTTGAGTCTCATATCTACGCCACAAATCTTCCGTTGCCAGGTCAGTTAACGAATAATCTTCTAATGAGCTATTGAACATAGTTTTTGGCTTGTACTGCTCTTTTTTAACGCTTAGCTGAACACTACCATCATGGTTGCGTTTACCATACATTTCCATTGCAGACAGATCTTTAGCACTAAACGTGTCACTTAGAATAACTCCGGTTAATATCAAGTAGTTTGGTACGCGACGGACAACTAGTTCTATTTTGATTTGTGGATTACTTTTCATTTTAACGCCCCTCTGTGTGGTGAATACATAGTATAACAGATAAGCTACTCAAAACAATCTCTTCGTTGTTTCTACTTAATAAAAATGACTTGATGTGAATTATTTTTGGGCTGGCAAACTCCCCCTAATTAGGGGAGTGTGATTCATTGGATTATAGCAAACCGGTTTTAGGATTAACTTTGGCTGTTAATTCTGTAGAGCCCTTGCAGACCCAATTAAGATTATCTTTATCAAACAACCAACCTTCATCCGAATTTTTTATATTGTAGCCGTTTTCAAAACAGCACCCAATATTAACCAGCTCACTCGTTTTTGATGGTAGTTCGTAATTAAGCTTGCTAAACACTTCAATTGCTAGCACAGCGTACTTGTAAGATTTTTTATTTCGAATAGCAACAGCACGGCTAAACCCTTCATTTAAACTATCCCATGAATCACCGCCGTCTTCTTCCATAACATTATCTAACTCTGAGATAGAAACAAAGGTATCCCCTTCAAACGCCCCTAACTCTACTTCTTGACCTAACTTAGCTGCAACCGCAAACGCCGTTCTCTGCACGTTGTATAGCATTGTGTAAGAGTCTTCATCGATGTCGATAGAATCAACCGCACCGTCATTTTTAGCCGCCAAAAAGCCTTTTTGACCTTGTTTGTAGTCACCTAATGAGAAAACACATAATTGAGCCATAACATTTGAACCTTAATCTATAAATAATGCGCTGGTGGCGCGTATAACAAGCCCTAAGCTACCCTAGGGCTTCGCAGCTTTACTACTTGGCGAACTTAACTAGATTTACGTAATGTCCGTCAACATTCCAACAACGCGCGTTAGGGTCGAAATAAGCGCCTTTTACTTGCTCAAGATTGAACTCATATTGAATGTCTAATTCATTATCCGCGTAATGTGCTTCAACATATGAACCCAGATCTCCACCAGCAACATCTTCGGGAGTAAGTAAGTTGAAGTTTCTTACAAAATTACCGTCTATTTCTATCGCATCAGCGTCTTGAAGCTGCTCTATAAAAGAAGATGTAGGAAGCTCTTTTATCTCGTAATAAGAGTGCATATCATCTTCATCAACTGAGTCAAAATAATAATTAACCAGCGCTAACTTTTCATCGTAATCATTATTTATTAAATCCCAAGTACCATTTATGCCTAGCTCTTCAAACTCACTTGAAGACTCCACGTAATTATCAAACACATCACTCAAACCATCATTGATGCGATTTTTCACATAACCAAAAACAGCATCAATCGCTGATTCACGAGTAGATGAAATTATTGGCCCAACTAAAGCTGTGTCTATATTTCGAGTTCGAGTCGAGCACTCTAAATAAACTAAACAAAAAACAGTATTCATAATACATATCCTGTGGTGGTTAACTAAGTAAGTGTGTTTAATTATACTTAAAACCAAATTCTTTGCAACTATATATTTGTTTCTAGCGAAAAAAAAGAGGCTAAGAGCCTCTTTTTCTTCTTACTTCATTTTTACCTTTATTTAGCTTTGGTATGCCTCTTTGAACAGTTTGGCAATATCTAGATTACCTTTTGAGTAAAGAGAGACTTCATCGCTTCTTTCGACCCGATCAATTAGTATATCTCTTAGCACAACTGAGTATGGACCAAACAATTCCATAAACGAATCTAATACGATACTAACCTTGAGCTCTAAAGCTTTTGATTTGTTGTATTCATCATCTGATAAGCTGGCTTTCTTTGAGCGCAAACATGCTTCACGATACTCAGAATACTTACCGTTCGGATCTAAAAAATAATCAAGCTTAAAATACAACTCCATCATTGTGAGATTGTTTTCAGAATAATCCTTACTTAAATTATTTATGAAGCTTTCAATCCAACTATCTAGCCCTAAGTAATAAAAAGTGCTCTTTAGTTCGTTGTCATTTTCAGGTGGCCTGGCGTTTGAAATTACGCTTTTGTATTTACTGCGCAACATATACTCCATATCAAGCTCTGCCGCAAAGTGCGATAAGTTTTCAACACCCAAAGAGTCAATAAAACCAATAGTTTCCTTTTCAACTTGCTCTCTTAGCTCACCCATACTGATAGGCTTACCATTAACTAAAGGGGTCTCTGATAATGGTTCTTTCGCGTTTGTCTGCCCATCTCTTCGAGATACAAACCTGATAATATCCTCACCTAGCCCTTGCCCAAAGATATTGTTAACTAGTTTTTTCACACTTACCATCACAAATGCGACGTTAATCAAAAACAAAGTAATCACAAAAAAAGTATTGAGAATGAGGTTATTCGGATCAGTATAGACACTCGGCATTACATCTAGTTTTACCAGTTGGTAAAAAATAATCAAAAGTGCGCCAAACAAAAGAATACCGAAAGCACGAACTCCTTTGTTTTTGCTGTTTTTGTTTATGCTCTTTTCAATAGCCACAAACTGCCTAATGTGACTTTGCATTTCACTTCTAGTGAAAGGGCTTAACAATGATCTTCTTTTCATCGCTTTTATCAATTCATTAGACTTCGCTAAAAAAAAATGCGTGTCAACCTGTAAGGCTAGTAATGGGCCTGTGATTAATATTGCAATATTGCTCACTAAAAACTCTCCCGCATCGCCTAAACAGGCGATCATGTACGCAATAATCAAGTACGACAAAGTATTTGCTAAAAATAAAAAAGTCACAACATTGCTTAAGGTATTCTCACTAAGCTGGTGGTTTTTTTTTATTCTTTTAGCTATCGACACTAACTCTTCTACATCATTTTCATTTATATTCACACTAATTTCTCCAACTAAGCGTTTGTGCTATATTTCAATACTATCAAAAAAACAAACTATATAAAATCACTTTTTTTGACTAAAAAACTGTATATGTAATTAGTCATAACTAACAAAAGAACCGCTATAACCAATGAGAAAAACGCTCTAAATGTAAAGAGCAACCTTATTAATAATTCATAAAAACTCAGCGATGTAATGCTAACCGGTAGGTTTTATCGCGCAGCTTTTCTCTTCACAATCATACACGCCCAAACGTGAACTTTAAGGGTGGGAACTACAGGTAAGCTTGCCTTATCTCTTCATTGGCTTCTTTATATCGCTTTACACCATTATTAACTGTGTTTGGTTTTGTTTTTAATTTGATAGACGCTTCAACCTGGCTTCAACCGTCCACCAGCACCAGCTTTGCCGATTGGGCTGAGAGGCTATTTATGTCGCCTCTCATTAACTTAACGAGCGTTTTAAGTTGTATTAGAGTCATCACCCCCGCTATTTAATATTAAAATTAAAAATTAAATCTCATCAACATCTACCGGCTCCAATGCGTAAGCTCGCAAAACTCTAATCATCAAATTCGATTCAAGTGCATGCCACAAATGCCAAGAGCTTAAGAAAACAACCATGTAAGCCGTACTCAACACTAATAAAACAATTGTACCCACATCACTTATGTTCGCGATGAAGTCATCAAACAAAACTTGAAAATCCATATCGGACTTCGCTGTAAAATAACCAAATAAAGCAGCCGCTATATAAACGAACAAAGCAAAAGCAAATACTTGATTCTTTATTAGTAGAAACCCACTATATCTTTCGCCTATCAAGTTTTTAATCTTTCTTTTCTGAGATTGCTCCCAAGGCTTTGTAACTGCCGCATCTTTTGCTAATGACTCTACAATTTTATAAATTCCGTTTGCGACATAAGATTCGCTGGCGAAAAACATAAGGAAAGGGCTCACCGCCCCTAACATTAGTACTATGCTGTACTCTTCTTTGAATGCAGCCGCTCCGGTATAAAGCCCCATAAGCTCAACCAGGAAAGCACTTAGTATCACCATCAATGCACTTGGTAATATAATCCCCCCTTCTTGATTTTTGATGAATATCTGACAATCCAACTTCACTCGGGAATAACCCGCCGTACCATTAAAAACTAACATTTAAACCTCTAGCAATAAATAAGCGCATCTCTTCATGGCCTACTGAGAAAACAAACAATCAATACTTAACTTTAAGATAACTTTCATCTAACAACCGTTCCGTTTTGTTTTGCAATTCAATAAACAAGAAGATCAAAGCTAAAGTTAACATCGACAAACAAGGCACTCCTAAATCAACACCCTGAATTTCTCTTGAGGACATTAGATAAACATGCCTTACCACACCGCTATACATAATTACAATCGATACAAAAAACACAAGTCTCATCACTCTTGACCTAGGTAGAAACAACTCGTTTAATAACGCTATCTTGTACTTTAAGTGTTCAAATTGCATCACGGCTAATCCTGTTTGTATGCCCTGTTTAAATTCGATTCGATTAGCAATTATCCTTACTCCCTTACAAAGCCCTATTTTTCTTAGTAACTGCCAAGAGAAAAACGTTATAACTACTGAGCTGGTAAAAACAATTAATTCAGGAATAACATCGTAAATACTTTTATAATTAAGTGACATATCAACAAAAATGGCAATACTAATCACCTCAACAAAGCAAAATAAAAACAAAGCGATTGACAATAAGTAACAAGGTTTCAACTCTTCTTCATCCCCCATAAAACTACCAACCATTCGTGTAAGATAGGTAAATTCGGTTTCGTTATTTTTTATGTCACTCATAGTTTTGCCAACCATTATTTTAAATAATAAAACCACCCTAAGGTGGTTTTATTATAGTAGGAGTAAATGCAGACAACCAAGACTACATTTGATTCTTAAATTAACAACTCACCACGCAACTGTCAAACCTAAATGAGAATTAAAACCCTGTTATTAGGGTCTTAATTAAAGCACCAGCCCATACAACGACTAAATGAGCTTTATTTTGTTGCATCTAGCGCTTCTGTAAGGTGTTTTAGCTCAATATTAACCAAACCTCGACCTTTTATCTCTTTGATGTAAGACTGAACTGCCGCGTTACTTTTGCACTCACTGGCTTTTTTGTAAAAAAGAACAGAGTCTTTTGTTGGCACAAAAGAAAAATCATAAACATTCTTCAACTGGTTACCACTACCATTTTTCAGGGCGCGTTTAGCTAACATTCCTACCAACTTATCAAGTACTAAAGAACAGGCAAGCAGCATAACTACAAAAAAAGGAAAAAACTCTAACAGTTCATTATTAAATTCAACATCTACAAGAACATGAAAAACTAAAGACACAACAATGGTTATAGCCACAGACGCTATTAACCAATAAATACCAAATATTGGGTTTGATTTAATTGTAACTCGCTCACTTAGCGCATTTAGTTCCACCAGCAAATCCAATTTATATGGGGCATTTATATCAAACTCTAAATTTGAACTCGCTATTAATTCTGAACCAGTCATATCAATTCCTCTATTTTTCTCAGTGTAAACATTTTACATCTTCTCTCACACAATACTTCTAACCCTAATATCACTGGGCGTGCAAAAATAATAAATACCAATTAAATGCTGAACACTTTCTTTAATTTTTCTTGAGTAAGTCGAACCTAAGTTAAAGCCTTTACTCAACAAGCGACTATCAACCTTAGATAGTGAGGCTGTTGTTAATAAAGACATACTTTGAAAACACCTTTTCCCATGTAGATTGAGTCTCCAATATAGCAATTTAACGCAAAAAATCCACAAGTTTGTTGTTTTTAGTTAATTATTTTATCAATAAACAAAAAATACAATACGCAAGTTTCTGGCAATGCTCTGGCAATGCTCTGGCTAAAAACCCGGTGTCATTTTAATCCCGGTACCACAATTAACCCGGTGTCGTTTTGCTTCGGGCCTACTCGCTCCAGGTGACAAACTCTAACTTGGCCCGCAAAAAAAACAACATTGATAAAGCATAATAAGAAAGGAATGGGTTCATCACGCGAAACAAGCTACCTTCAAAGCAACTACGTTCCAATTAAAACAAATCATCGTATAGCCATCATAACGCGTACACTTCGCTCTAAAACCACCAGCAATACAATAAGTGCAATCAACCAACTATGGTAAGTAACAAGCAAAAAAATACGCTTAACCGATTAAAGCTAAGCGCATTTGTCCTTCAAATTATTTCGGGCATTACCCCTTAAAAGCTATCTCATGCCAATATAAATCTTCTGAATCATTCTCAAAGAACAAGTAACTACGCATAGAAAATACACCGTCTTCAACTTCGGCAAACAACCAATCGCCCGAAGATCGCTCGTAAATCGCGGGTAGCGTTGGTATAGCATCAGTGATAACAAACACACCTTCAGGTGGATAAGTTGAGTCATCACCTTCAACAAATTTAACTTTCGCTTTGAATGCCGCTGGATTTGTATTACTCGCTTTAAAGCTTTTATAATCATCGTTAATGCTTAATAAAAACATTTCATTCGCGGTCTGTGGCTTAGGTTTTCCAATCTTAACCGTAGCATCAATAACAAAACTCGAATCAGTTACGCTTGCTACATTACGCGCATCAATGCTCAACTCTTTTCTACGAGCATCAATTTCTTCAATTACTGCGCACGAATACGGCATAGATTTGTTATCTAAAAAATCAAAAAGGGAATCCAGGTCACCACTTATTTGGGTAATTATTTCACTGTTAAACAACTCACCTTCTTTGTTAAGCACAGCCTTTGTATTTAATGCAGAACCTAAAATAAACGCCTTAACATAATCATTGCTAAGTAATGTTTGAGCAAAACCCACTATTTCTTCTAGCGAGTCTTCCATTGCTGTTATTATTGCTACATATTTAGATATCGGAGAATGGTCATAATTAAACACTTTAATTTCAGCTATCTTTTCATCAGACATTGAGTTGTTTTGAATAATGCCCACAATTTCAGCACTCATTTTCATTTTTAAATACGAGCCAATCTTCAAACCTGACGATAATAGTGATAATTCAAAGCTGTTAGAGCCGCTAACTTGAGCTATATCTTGTGTGGTTAAATTCTTATTCATTAGTAATATTCCTGTTTTGTGGTTTAACTAACAATACCAAAACAAAACACTAAAAACAATGAAATTATTGTTTTTAGTATAATTAAATAAGAATAAAGCCACCAGAAACATAATCAGTCAGCGTCTTTGGTTAGTTGTGCGCTTTGTTTCGAGCGCTTCTTTTTGAAAGTTGGTATTTAGCTCGTTTGCTGTAGTTAATCTTGGTTTGCTCATTGTAGTAAGCATCAGTACGCCAACGAAGAAT
>Ga0055584_100001340_pt1 | contig 24211 bp, 19 predicted proteins | sample OSDHelmetaG_FD_58716 | JGI IMG/M metagenome (GOLD analysis project Ga0055584, IMG submission 58716) | Pelagic marine sediment microbial communities from the LTER site Helgoland, North Sea, for post-phytoplankton bloom and carbon turnover... | ecosystem: Environmental > Aquatic > Marine >...
CGGCCTGACGCATTGAGGCCATTCAGGGTCTGGGTTTTTGCATCCCAGACCATGGCGAAAAGGTCGCCGCCGATGCCGCTTCCAGTTGGCTCCATCAGGCCCAGAGCGGCGTTGGCAGCAATGGCCGCATCTATGGCGTTGCCACCGTTTTTGAGGATATCCAGGCCGATCTGCGTAGCCAGCGGATGACTGGTTGCCACCATGCAACCGGGAGCGATCACTTCTGAACGGCCGGAAAAGGCCAGGCCCGTTACTCTGTCAGCGGCCATTTTCTTCTCCGTGAAGGTTTATGCAGGGGCAATAATCCGGCCCGGGCAGCGCGACTGACCACGGTCTATTATTACTTCTGGATAAGTAGATTATTAACGTTTGCAGGAGGTTGTTTAAAGTCATAATCGGTTATTATAGTAGGGTTTCGTCGCCGGTATTTTCCACTCCGTACCGACATTCTGACAAATTGATTTTTTTCTAAGGAGACCTAAATGAATCGCCCTGTTCGAATTACCATTACCGGTGCTGCTGGCCAGATAGGCTATCAACTTTGTTTCAGAATTGCAGCCGGGGATATGCTGGGCGCGGACCAGCCGGTTATCCTGCAGTTGTTGGAAATTACCCCCGCGCTCGGTGCGCTCGAAGGCGTGGTGATGGAATTGCAGGATTGCGCATTCCCCTTACTCGAGGAAGTGGTGGCGACAGATGATGCCGAGACTGCTTTTCAGGATGCGGATTACGCCCTGTTGGTCGGCGCAAAGCCACGTGGTCCCGGCATGGAACGGAAAGATCTTATTTCCGCCAACGGCAAGATTTTTGGTCCGCAGGGCGCTGCGATGAACAAGGTCGCCAGTCGTGACATCAAGGTGCTGGTTGTGGGAAATCCGGCCAACACCAATGCATTGATTGCACGGGCTGCCGCGCCGGATCTGAATCCACGTAATTTTACTGCGATGACCCGCCTCGACCACAACCGGGCCCTGGCCCAGTTGTCTGATCAAACCGGAATACACCACTCGAATATTTCCAGGATGGTGATCTGGGGTAACCATTCCTCCACCCAGTATCCGGATATTCGCTTTGCTGATGTCGACGGGAAGTTGGCGGCGGACCTGGTTGACCAGGATTGGTACCGCGAGACCTTCATTCCCTGTGTGCAACAGCGCGGCGCGGCCATCATTAAGGCTCGTGGCGCTTCCAGTGCAGCTTCAGCAGCCTCGGCGGCCATTGATCACATTCGTAGCTGGGCGGATGGAACACCCGATGGTAACTGGGTTTCCATGGCTGTGCCGTCAGATGGCAGCTACGGAATTGAGCCAGGCATCGTTTACTCTTATCCCTGCATTTGTAAGGATGGCGAGTACGAAATCGTGCAGGGCCTGGATGTCGATGCATTCAGCCGCGAGCGTATGGATGCGACTGATGCAGAATTACGTCAAGAGCGTGCCGCGGTCGAAGACCTGCTTTAAAGCCTTTGAAAGGGATCAGCCGATTGGCGATCCCGGCGGAATAGTGTCAGGAGCTGTCACAGCTTCAGCCGATTGACGGTCCAGGAAGCTGCGGATTTCATGTGCCGCAGCTTTGGCATGTGTATCTGTTTTTCTCAATTTTTATCTGAATTCAGATCAACGTTTCATGAAATTGAAGAATTCCTTGTTGGTCTTGGTTGCTTTCATCTTGTCCAGCATGAATTCGATGGCCTGGGCTTCGTCCATCGGGTGCAGCAGCTTGCGCAGGATCCACATTTTCTGCAGCTGATCCTGCTCAATCATCAACTCCTCGCGGCGGGTACCGGAGCGATTGATGTCAATGGCCGGATAGGTTCGGCGTTCGGCGATACGACGGTTCAGATGAACCTCCATGTTGCCGGTGCCCTTGAACTCCTCGTAGATGACTTCGTCCATCTTGGAACCCGTTTCGACAAGTGCTGTGGCAATGATGGTCAGTGATCCGCCCTCTGTAACATTACGGGCTGCACCAAAAAAGCGTTTTGGTCTCTGCAGCGCATTGGCATCCACACCGCCGGTCAACACCTTTCCCGAAGACGGGGCGACGGTATTGTAGGCACGGGCCAGGCGGGTTATTGAATCCAGCAGGATAACCACATCAAGCTTGTGCTCGACCAGGCGTTTGGCGCGTTCGATTACCATTTCCGCAACCTGAACGTGACGCGAGGCCGGTTCGTCGAAGGTACTGGAGATGACTTCAGCATCCACAGTTCTTTGCATCTCGGTGACTTCTTCCGGCCGCTCATCGATCAGCAGTATGATCATTTTATTGTCTGGATTGTTGGCCCGGATGCTGGTCGCGATGTTCTGCAGCATGATGGTCTTGCCCGCTTTTGGCGGTGATACCACCAGGCCTCTCTGGCCCTTGCCAATGGGTGATACCAGTTCGATTATTCTGGCCGTGATGTCCTCGGTGCTGCCATTGCCTCGCTCCAGATTCCAACGCTCAGTCGGAAATTCCGGCGTCAGGTTTTCGAACAGGATTTTGCGCTTGGCAGCATCGGGCGATTCGTAATTGATTTCCTCGACCTTGAGCAATGCGAAGTAGCGTTCGCTGTCTTTTGGCGGTCTGATTTTTCCGGTGAGCATGTCGCCGGTGCGCAGCGCAAAACGCCTGATCTGGCTTGGAGAGACGTAAATATCATCTGGTCCTGCGAGGTAGGAACTGTCTGCGGCCCGGAGGAATCCGAAGCCATCCTGCAGAATTTCCAGAACGCCGTTTCCGAAAATGCTTTCACCACTTTTGGCGTGAGCCTTGAGGATGGAAAAAATGATGTCCTGCTTGCGGGAGCGTGCTGCGCCTTCAATGCCCATTTCTTCTGCGATTTCCAACAACTTGGAAATGGGTTTCTGTTTAAGTTCGGTTAGATTCATGGGTAGACTCTGGTTTGAGGACTGTGCCTGTACAGTTTAAAAAGGAAGTTTTTTGTTGTTTATCAATAAGGAATATTCAATTCAGCCCGGGGCCTGAATTTCAATAGATCATTTGATTGTTTGCAGCTTGTTGCCGCGTTGCTCATTACTTTTTTCAAAGCTTTACCAGTTTGATGGTCCCAAACAACTGGCAATCGAAACAGGGAAGTCTTAATTCCGGGCGCGAGGGACCCGGCTATAGATAAACTAAAACTATCACGATATGGCGCTAGCGTCCAGTGGCCGTGAATTGTCAAAAAAGGCGTGGCTCCATCCGTTCCGGTTGCCGCCACGCTTCAGGTTGGTTTTGGGTTGATTCCCGGTCAGACAGCTTCGTCCACGAAAGCCTTCAGTTGACCCTTGGTCAGGGCGCCAACCTTGGTGGCCTGCACTTTTCCGTCGCGGAAAATCATCAGCGTGGGAATACCACGTATGCTGTATTGCTGCGGGGTCATCATATTGCTGTCGATGTCCATCTTGGTCACCTTGAGCTTGTCCCCGTATTCTTCAGCTATCTCTTCCACGATGGGTGCGATCATCTTGCAAGGCCCACACCACTCTGCCCAGTAATCAACCAGAACGGGTCCATCCGCATTCAGCACTTCCTGGTCAAAACTGCTGTCGGTGACGTGCGTAATCTTTTCACTCACATTAATTCTCCAAATTCGTACTGCTTTGATACTGGCACATGTGCAGCAGCACGGTTAATATGTTCTGATTCAAGGCCCAAGACAAGGAACAGGGAGCCGGGATCGGCAATGCTCGAGATCGGGGCCACCATTTCAACTGAACCGCAAAACGATTTCAAGGCACAGGCTTCAAAATTCAAGCCCCCTTGCCCTTTTTTTTGTGAAATACACCCATAATCCCGGAAATTTGCCGGATCATGAATAAGTGAACCCAGTATGCCTGAAAATAATTCAAAAAAACCTCTCACTGAACTGGCTTTTTCATCCCTCGATTTGATGCCTGAGGTTCGGGAAGGATTGAAGCGGGCAGGATTTTCGCATTGCACGCCGATTCAGGCGCTTACACTGCCCAAGGCGCTCGAAGGAAGTGATGTCGCCGGTCAGGCCCAGACCGGTACCGGCAAGACCGCTGCTTTCCTGTTAGTCATGTTTCAGCGTCTGCTGAAGAATCAACCGGAAAAGCCCGGTAAAAATCCCCGCTCACTGGTGCTGGCGCCCACACGTGAGCTGGCCCTGCAAATACACAAGGATGCACTGTTACTGGGCGAAGGGACCGGTCTTCGTTTTGCGCTTGCCTATGGTGGCGTGGACTACGAGAAACAGCGTAAAACCATTGAAGACGGAGTGGATATCCTGATTGGCACGCCGGGCAGGATTATTGATTACTTCAAACAGCATGTATACAACCTGAAAAGTATCGAAGTAATGGTTCTGGACGAGGCTGACAGGATGTTCGATCTCGGTTTTATCAAGGATATCCGCTACGTACTGCGCCGGCTGCCTCCGTTGGATCAGCGCCAGAGCCTGATGTTTTCGGCAACCTTGTCGCACCGGGTTCTGGAGCTGGCTTACGAACACATGAATGAACCCGAGTTATTGAAAGTAGAGACGGAGAACGTCACTTCAGACCATGTTCGCCAGTCAGTCTATTATCCAGCCAACGAAGAAAAGTTACGCTTGCTGGCGGGGCTTTTACGGCAGTATGAAAGTGGCCGGCTAATGGTATTTACAAATACCAGGGCGGCCGCCGATCTGGTCGAGCGCACACTGAATGCCAACGGCTTTCACGCAGCCGCCATTTCCGGGCGGGTTCCGCAGAAGAAGAGGCAAACCCTGTTACGCCAGTTTCATGACGGCGAAATCCCCGTCCTGGTGGCAACGGATGTGGCCGCCCGGGGCCTGCATATTCCTGATGTCACCCACGTGATCAATTTTGACCTCCCACAGGATGCACCCGATTACGTGCACAGGATAGGGCGCACGGCCCGTCTCGGAGCGAAAGGTGAGGCCGTCAGTTTCGCTTGTGAGAACTACGCCTTCCACCTGCCGGAAATCGAGGAATTCATCGGCTATGCAATTCCGGTGGAGCAGGCCAGTGAAGTGGAAATGCCCGCATTGAAGCGGGCGCTTCCCCCTGCAAAACGCCCCGACCGCGGCGGTCGCGGGGGTCAGCGCACCTCCCACAGACACGGAAAAGGCGGGGGGCGCAGTCACAAAAGCCGTCACCAGGCTGGTTCCGGGAGTCCCGCCGGATCGGGTAGTGGCAAACCCCGACGCCGGCGCCGCCGCAAGCCCCAATCAGTCGATTAGGGAGTGCACACAGGTCTTGTTTGAATGATCACCTTTGAACATGTCAGCAAGCGATACCCGGGACCTTCGAATGCTCTTCTTGATGTCAGCTTTAATCTCGATGTCGGAGAAATGGTATTCCTTACCGGGCATTCCGGGGCCGGCAAGAGTACGCTGTTACGATTGATTCTGATGCTGGAGCAGGCCACCAGAGGTCAGGTTCTGGTGGATGGTCGGAATCTGAGTAAGGCTTCGCCGAACCAGGCTCCTCAGGTCCGGCAGCGGATCGGCATGATCTTCCAGGATCACAAACTCCTCAATGATAAAACGGTATTCGACAATGTATCACTGCCGCTCATTATCGCCGGCATGCGGTATGCAGACATCAAAAAGCGGGTTCGTGCTGCGCTGGACAAGGTAGGTTTGCTCAGCAAGGAGAAATCCTGGCCCCTCACCCTGTCTGGCGGGGAGCAGCAACGTGTGGGTATTGCCCGGGCAATTGTCGGGATGCCCCCGATCCTGTTGGCCGATGAACCAACCGGGAACCTGGACCCGCAATTGTCCAGGGATCTGTTCGGGCTTTTCCGGCAACTCAATGACCAGGGTGTCACCGTGATGATTGCGTCTCATGACCTCTCCCTGATAAGGGCGATGGGACAACGGGTGCTGGTACTTTCGGGAGGAAGGCTGATCGATGACATTCCGGCAGCGGCAAGTGGGGGAGTTACCAGGTGAGCACAGGATCTGCCCGGAGAAAATTTCGAGCGCAGGCCCGCCGACAGCTGTTCAGCTTTTTCTCGAGCCTGGGCACTCTGTTGGGGCATCGCCTCGGAACAATGATGACCGTACTGGTGCTGGGAATCGCGATGGCCTTGCCCCTGGGCCTGTATGTCACGCTTCAGAATCTGCGCGGCCTGGATCTGAACCAGGATGAGTGGGGCGCGATTACTGTATTTCTGAGCAGCGGGATCAGCGAGGCAGGAGTAACAGAGTTCGCACAGCAAGTGAACGGCCGGGGGGACGCCAGCGCTGTTGTCATTTCCCCACAGCAGGGGATGGAAGATTTCCGTAAAGCTTCCGGTTTCGGACAGGCGCTGGACCTGTTTGACAGCAACCCGCTTCCCTGGACTTTACTGGTCACCCCGCAAATCACAGACGATGGGGAGCTTGGCAGCCGCGTGGCCTCGCTTGCTACGTGGCTGGGGGAGCAGGAAGCCGTTGACATTGTTCAGGTGGACTACAAGTGGATGCAAAGACTGTCCGGCTTACTCGGGCTCGGGGATGCGCTTGTTACGGTTCTTTCAATTATGTTTGCACTGGCTGTGGTTGTGGTGGTTGCCAACACGATTCGTCTCGATGTCGCCAACCGGTCCGAGGAAATTCAGGTGCTCAGCCTGGTCGGGGCAAATAATAGTTTTATCCGACAGCCATTCCTTTACACGGGGTTATGGTACGGCCTGCTGGGCGCACTGCTGGCGCTCATGCTCCTGCAGCTGTCAATTTTCTATCTGAACAGGCCCCTGGAACGCTTACTGAATGCCTATGGAAACAGCTTCGAACTTGACGGGCTGGGGGGGCTCCAGGTCATGGTTGTGCTGCTGGCCGGCGGCATTCTCGGATTCTGTGGTGCCTGGCTGTCGGTGCAGCGTTATTTGCGCCAATTGAGGGTGAGCGGAATGATCGGTAGAACATGAAGTGTATTAAATTATACTAATAAAAAATAAGCCATTGATATATATAATTAAAAATCCTTTTGAACATATTGGATCGGGCAATGTCCAAACTTGCAGTTGAGAAAAATTTAGGTATGTGGTCGAGGATGCATCCAGGCAAGCCCCGCAAGGGGTTTGTTCTGGCTTTAAATGCCGGAAATATGCTAGACTTGCCCGCTGCCCAGGAGGATTAATGAGCGACAAATTTGCACCAAGCCATTTACTGGTTCCAGCGGGAACAGGAAGCCTTGACGCCTATATTCAGGAGGTCAACAAAATTCCCGTGTTGACGCTGGAAGTAGAGCAGGAACTGTCACGCCAGTTTCGTGACAAAGATGATCTTGAATCAGCTCGCAGGATGGTTCTTGCACACCTGCGTTTCGTGGTTCACGTGGCCAAGGGTTACACCGGCTACGGACTTGCGCTGGGTGATCTGATCCAGGAAGGCAACATTGGCCTGATGAAGGCGGTCAAGCGATTTGATCCGGACCATGGCGTGCGACTGGTGTCGTTCGCAGTGCACTGGATCCGCGCCGAGATGCACGAGTTCATCCTGCGTAACTGGCGTATCGTTAAAGTCGCGACCACCAAGGCCCAGCGAAAGTTGTTTTTCAACCTCAGGAAGTCAAAGAAACGCCTTGGCTGGCTGAGCCACGCTGAAGTCCTTGCTGTCGCAAAAGACCTGGGTGTGAAGCCCGAAGTCGTATTGGAAATGGAATCCCGGCTTTCCGGCCAGGATGTGGGTTTCGACCTTCCGCCCAACGCTGATGATGAATCGCCTTATGTCGCGCCGGTAGCATTCCTGGAAAGCAAGTCCAGGGATCCACAAGCGGAGACCGAGTCGGAAGATCTGACGTCGCATAACAACACCTTGCTGTATGCCGGTCTGGATGAACTGGACGACCGCACTAAGGACATCATCCGCAGCCGCTGGTTGCAGGAAACCAAGATGACGCTGCAGGAACTGGCAGACCGCTATGGCGTGTCAGCCGAACGTATCCGGCAACTCGAAGCCAATGCATTGCGAAAGATGAGGGCGTCAATTACCGCCTGATTCCGCATTGAGCTAAAGAACTACAAACGGCCTCCCAAGTGGAGGCCGTTTTGCTTTGCCGGCTATGAAAGATTAAAGAGGGAGAGATCATGAGTGATCAAAACGGCCATCAATGGGTCGTGATGAAATTTGGTGGAACCAGTGTCAGCTCGATCGACTGCTGGCATACGATCTGTGAACAGGCACGGCAGAAACTGAGTGATGGAAAACGGGTCTTGATCGTGGTGTCCGCTCTTTCCGGGGTCACCAATCTTTTGACCCGGCTTGCAGAAGGTGTCCCGGAGCAGGAACGTGAAGAAATCCTGGCCGAACTCAAAGAAAAACACTCAGGCCTGCTCGCATCACTCGGCATGCAGCCGTCGAAGCCATTCCTGCACCTCTGGGACAGTCTGCTTGAATTAATCAAATCGTACGGACCTTCATTCGATGATTCCGGACGTGCCCTGATGCTGGCTCACGGGGAATTGCTTTCCAGTACGATCGGCAAAGAAGTTCTGGCTGCCGCGCAACTGGAACCCGTCTGGCAGGACGCAAGAAACCTGCTGAACATCGCAGCCGAAACCGAGGTGGACTTTTTATCGGCCCGCTGTGACGACGATAGCGATGGTGCACTGGAACAGCGACTTGGCGGCGAAGGCCTGTTGCACATCACTCAGGGTTTCATTGCATCGGGCCCCGGTGGAGAAACCTGCCTGTTGGGCCGTGGTGGTTCAGATACTTCGGCAGCCTATCTGGCTGCCCGCCTCCAGGCGGAATCACTGGAGATCTGGACAGATGTCCCTGGAATATTCAGTGCGGATCCCCGCCTAGTGCCGGAATCACGCTTGCTGAACCGTCTCAGCTACAGCGAAGCTCAGGAATTGGCATCCATGGGCGCCAAGGTTTTGCACCCACCGAGTATTCAGCCGGCCCGGCGGCATCAGATTCCCGTTTTTATCAAGGACACGAACCGGCCTTCCGATCCGGGTACCCGGATCGGTGCGCGCACGGTCAGCGAGGAGGCACAAGTCAAGGGTGTAGTCAGCCGCAGCGATATCACTCTGGTCAGCATGGAAAATCCCTCCATGTGGCACCAGGCGGGTTTTCTGGCGGATGCATTCGCGGTATTCAAACGCCACGCCTATTCGGTAGATCTGATTTCCACATCGGAATCGACGGTAACGGTCAGTCTCGACCCGCAGGTACCAGCTCACTCAGACGAGGCACGTATGTCCGCATTTCTGGAGGATCTGTCGAGCCTGTGCAAGGTCAGGGTTCACAGCGGCTGTGTTTCCATCAGCCTGGTGGGCAACGCGATCCGCACCATCCTGGGCCGCCTGTCAGCAGCGCTGGACGTTTTTCAGGACCGGCATGTGCATATGGTGACCCAGTCGGCTAATGATCTGAACCTGACACTGGTGGTGGATTCCGAACACGCGGTCAGCCTGGTCAGAAAGCTGCATCAGTTATTGATTGCATCGCAGGCGGAAAACAGACCGGAATTCGGGCCGAGCTGGACGGAACTAACCCGCTTGAAGCAGGTGGAAGATCTGCCCGACCCCTGGTGGAAAGAGAAAGGACAACAACTAAGACAATTGATGTCCGGACAGGAGTCAGCGTTTGTATACGACCTGGAAACAGCGCGGAGGGCCGCCAGGCGCTTACAGAATCTCAGCTCGGTAAGCCGCATCCTGTACTCCGTGAAGGCCAATGACCATGTGGACCTTCTTAATGCGCTGGCAGGAGAAGGATTGAGCTTTGAATGTGTGTCGATGGAAGAAGTGCGCTACGTATTGTCTGCCGTTGAAGGAATCACGCCGCCGGATATCCTGTTCACACCAAATTTCGCACCACGCCACGAGTATGAGTCGGCCCTGGAGTCGGGCGTGACCCTGACGGTAGATAATTCCTGGGTTCTGCAGCAGTGGCCGGAAATTTTCGCCGGCCACGATATTTTTCTGCGCCTGGACCTGGATGCCGGCTATGGGCACCATAAGAAAGTGATTACTTCCGGTGCTGACTCCAAATTCGGCATTGCGCTGGATCATTTGCCGGCGCTGAAACAGTCCATCGACAGTAATGGAATTCGGGTAGTCGGCCTGCATGCGCACACGGGCAGCGGCGTCAGCAATACCGATGTCTGGCGGGAACAGCTGCAGGCATTCCTGGATGTCCTGCCGGGCTTCTCGGACGTTCGGGTTCTTGACCTCGGTGGTGGGCTGGGTGTTCCTTACCGCAGAGGGCAGGTCGGTTTCGACCTGAAACGGTTTGATGAATTGCTGGCCGAGACGCTGGTTGGCCACGAAGTCGACCTGTGGCTCGAGCCTGGTCGCTACCTGGTTGCCGAAAGCGGTGTGCTTCTGTCTCGCGTGACCCAGTTGAAAACCAAGGGCCAGTATCACTACCTGGGAGTGAGCACCGGCATGAATTCATTGATCCGGCCGGCTCTGTACGGGGCCTACCATGACATTGTGAATCTGAGCAGGCTGCATGAGCCGGCGGACTGCCACTACCGGGTGGTCGGTCCCATCTGCGAATCAGGTGATGTGCTCGGCGAGAGCCGGTTTCTGCCAAAAAGTGAGGAAGGGGATATCATACTGGTCGTGAATGCAGGCGCCTATGGCCGGGTGATGTCTTCCCGTTACAACCGCCGTGATCCCGCCGGAGAATTCACCATTTAGAAATCCGCGTTGTTAATTGCGATGAATTCGGCCAGGTTCAATTGCTGAGATCGACCACTTCTGTGAGTCCCTGCTTTATGACAAGTGGGGAATGGATCATCTGTTTGTACTGGTGCCGGCACAGGCCCCCTTGTTGTTTTCGTTGGGAGCGGTTGTTCTGTAACTCAGGTCTCCCCCATCTCACCCGACATATCCCAGGCTTCGGGCGGCGGGCAGGAGCAGATCAGGTTGCGGTCGCCGTAAACATTATCCACGCGGCCGACTGGTGACCAGAACTTATCCATGCGCAGACCCTCCACGGGATAGGCAGCCTGGTTACGGCTGTAAGCATTGTTCCATTTGCCGGCCAGGTCCTGAACAGTATGCGGCGCATTTTTCAGTGGGCTGTCATCGGAATCGATCTCGCCGTTTTCAACCGCGCGTATTTCTTCGCGAATGGACAGCATGGCCTCACAGAAACGGTCGATCTCAGCCAGCGACTCACTCTCTGTCGGCTCGATCATCAATGTCCCTGGAACCGGAAATGACATGGTCGGCGAGTGGAATCCGTAGTCGATCAGGCGTTTTGCCACGTCTTCCTCGCTGATACCACAGGCTTCCTTGAACGGCCGTAAGTCGACGATACATTCATGCGCAACCCGCCCGGTGCGGCCGGTGTAAAGGACCGGAAAGGCTTCCGACAAGCGTTTTGCGATGTAATTGGCATTGAGGATAGCCACCTGCGTGGCCTTCTTCATGCCGTCCCGGCCCATCATGACAATGTAGGCCCAGGAAATGGGCAGGATTCCGGCACTGCCCCAGGGGGCCGCCGAGATGGCGCGGTTACTTCCGAATGAGCCTTCCATCGGCACAATGGCATGGCCCGGCAGAAAGGGCGCCAGGTGCCGGCCGACGCAAATTGGCCCGACGCCCGGCCCGCCGCCGCCGTGCGGTATGCAGAAGGTCTTGTGCAGGTTCAGATGAGAGACGTCTGCGCCGAATTTACCCGGCGCCGCGCAGCCCACCAGGGCATTGAGGTTGGCGCCATCCAGGTAAACCTGACCGCCATGTTCATGAATGACATCACAGATTTCCCTTATGTCTTCTTCGAACACGCCATGCGTTGAAGGGTAGGTGATCATCAGGGCTGAAAGATTTTCTGCATACTCCATTGCCTTCGCACGCAGGTCGGCCATATCGACATTGCCCTGCTCATCGCATTTCACAACGATAATCTTCATGCCTGCCATGGCAGCACTGGCCGGGTTGGTGCCGTGTGCGGACGAGGGAATCAGACAGATATTCCGCTCTGTATCACCACGTGACTCGTGGTAGGACTTGATGGCCAGCAAGCCCGCATACTCACCCTGGGAACCGGCATTGGGTTGCAGGGATACGGCGTCATAGCCGGTGCAGCTGATCAGCATTTCCTCCAGCTCTTCCAGCAAGTGCTGGTAGCCGCGAGCCTGATCCAGGGGCGCAAAGGGATGGATGTCACTGAACTCAGGCCAGGTGATTGGAATCATCTCTGTGGTCGCGTTCAGTTTCATCGTGCAGGATCCCAGCGAAATCATGGCATGTGCCAGGGACAGGTCCTTATTCTCAAGGCGCTTGAGATAGCGCAACATTTCTGTCTCAGAGTGGTATTTGTAGAAAACAGGATGTTGTAGGAAATCACTTTCACGTCTCAGGGAATCAGGTATGGCTGACCAGCCATCTTCAAGCCCCTGGTCGATCTCAAGTACGGACGGAACTGAAGAACTGCCGGTGAAAGCCTGCAATAACAGGGCGACATGATCACGCGTGGTTTTTTCATTAACGCTCAGGCCCAGAACCGTATCGCCATCGCGCCTCAAATTGATCCCGGAATCCAGCGCGCGCTGGTAAATGGCCTCTGCCTCGGCTGCATCCAGATCAAAACTCAAGGTATCGAACCAGTTGCCGGATCGTGCCGGGTAACCCAGTGATTTGAGTTCATGTGCTAGCAGACTGGTAAGTCGATGGATTCTCAGGGCGATTTTTTTCAGCCGTTCCCGTCCATGCCAGACAGCATACAGGCCGCTGATAACAGCGAGCAGAGCCTGGGCAGTGCAGATGTTGCTGGTCGCCTTGTCGCGCCGGATGTGCTGCTCACGGGTTTGCAGCGCCATGCGCAGCGCCGTTCGCCCCTTGCTGTCCTGGGAAACGCCTATGATCCGGCCCGGGATGGACCGTTTGTATGCCTCGCGGGTGGCAAAAAAGGCAGCATGCGGCCCACCGTAACCCATGGGAACGCCAAAACGTTGCGCGGATCCTAGCACCACATCTGCTTCCATTTCGCCGGGTGGGGTCAGAAGTACCAGGCTCATCAGATCTGTAGCCACCGCCACGAGCGCTCCTTTTTTGTGTGCCCTGGCTATCACCTCACGGTAGTCATGAACTTCGCCGTTGACGCCGGGGTATTGCAACAGAACACCGAAGAAATCTCCGTCTTCGATGGCTTCGAATACATTGGCGCTCACCGTTTCGATGCCAAAATATCGTGCCCTGTTTTCCACTACGTCCAGGGTCTGGGGCAATACATTTTCATCGACCAGGAAGCGGCGGGACCTGGATTTCCGGTTGGCCCGCTGGAGCATGGTCATGGCTTCCGCTGCGGCCGTGGCTTCATCCAGCAAGGAGGCGTTGGCGATCGGCATGCCGGTCAGGTCGCTGATCATCTGCTGAAAGTTCAACAGGGCTTCCAGCCGCCCCTGGGAAATCTCGGCCTGGTAGGGCGTGTAGGCCGTGTACCAACCCGGATTCTCCAGTACGTTTCTCTGGATCACCGCCGGCAGCTTGGTATCGTGGTAACCCATGCCGATCATGCTGTGCTGAACCCGGTTCAAGGAAGCCATTTTACGCAGGCGCGCGATGGTCTCGGTCTCATTCTGCGCTCGTGGAAGGTCAAGCGGTTCATCGTTCAGAATGGACGGTGGAATGGTCGTGCGGATCATTTCATCCAGTGACGGGGCGCCAATGGTTTCCAGCATGTGCCGGACATGCTCGTCACGTGGTCCGATATGCCGCATCAGGAATTCGCCGTGGTCTTCCAGTTGCGCAAGGGGTGAATCTTCGATCTGTGGCGGCCTGTTGTGTTTCATCTGAATCTGCTCCGGCAGGGCAATCATCTGTTATTACGGGAATGACGCGTATTTTAAGTGCAAATTATAGATCTTGATACCCGCTCAGGAGATGATCATCAGCAAGTAGTGATCGACCAGCAGAAATACAAACAGCACCATCAGGTAAATCACGGAATATGAGAATGTCTGCATCGGCAACCCTTCATCATTTGTGCTCAGCAGGCGCAACGCGTACCACAAAAAGCCCATATTCAGAACGGTTACCCCGGCCAGATAAAGCAGGCCGCTCATGCCGGTCAGGTAAGGCAAGGTGGTCACAAGAACCAGCAAAATCGTGTAGAAAAGGATGTGCCAGCGGGTAAAGCGCACGCCGTGCGTCACCGGGAGCATGGGGATATCGACAGCGGCATAATCGTCCCGGCGGTGGATGGCCAGGGCCCAGAAATGAGGAGGAGTCCAGACATAGATAATTAAAAACAAAATCAAGGCATTGGGATCTATCGCCCCCGTCACGGCGGTCCAACCCAGAACCGGGGGAGCTGCACCCGCCGCGCCGCCGATGACGATATTCTGCGGAGTGGCCCGCTTCAGCCAGACCGTGTAGACGATGGCATATCCAATCAGGGACAAAAAGGTCAGCACCGCAGTCAATGTATTTACCCAGACCATGAGGATGGACATGGACAGAACACAGAGAGTGAGCGCGAAGATAAGCACTTGCTTGATTTCGAGCTGCCCGGTAGGCAGCGGCCGGTCACGGGTTCTGGCCATGACGGCGTCAATTCTCTGATCCAGCAAGTGATTGATTGCGGCAGCCGAGGAAGCAGCGAGCCCGATGCCGAGCGTGCCGGCGATCAGGGCACTGAGCGGAGGCCAGCCCGGCACTGCCAGGAACATACCGACCACCGCGGTGAATACGATCAGGTAAACGACCCGCGGCTTACACAGCTCGAAATACTTTCCGGCCCGGGAAGCCATCAGATCATGCAGGCCGGAAGCTGGAACGGTGCAGCAGCCAGACCATCGAGGCAACCAGCAAGGCACCGACCGCGTTGTGTGCCACCGCATTGGGCAGCGGCAAATAGAGCACAATATTCAAAATACCCAGCATCACCTGGGTAACAAGCAGAGCACCGAGAACAATGCCACTGTTCCTGCTCACCGGTTCCCGCAGGAGGCGGAAAGCCAGCAATCCCAGAACAATGACTGTAACCAGGGCTCCGATTCTGTGGGCCATCTGTATGGCTACCCGGGAAGGCAGATCGAGTACCCCGCCTTCATAGTCAACACCGATTTCCCGCCACAACTCAAAGCCCTCACTGAAGTTGGAGTCCGGCCACCATTCTCCCTGGCAGGTAGGAAAATCAGGGCAGGCTAAAGCGGAGTAATTGGAACTGGTCCAGCCGCCGAGTGCCAGTTGCAACACCAACACAGCGGTTCCCAGCAGGATCAGGGACCGTACTTGTCTGAAGGGCTGAGTAACATCGTATTCCAGGTCACCGCGGCTGCGATAAGCCATCCAGGAGAGCATCGCCAATGTAGCCAGGCCACCGAGCAGATGACTCATCACAACGATGGGCCATAATTTGAGCGTGACCGTCCACATACCAAGCGCAGCCTGGAACAGGATCAGGGCAAGCAGGACACCGGATAGCAAACGAAATTTGCGTTGATGCTCATTCGGCCGCCACGCAAGGAAATTGATTGCAAGAACCAGAAGAACCAATGTGCCAGCCAGATAGCGATGGACCATTTCTTTCCAGGCCTTTTCGCTTTCAACAGGCCTTTCGGGAAACTGCTGATTGGCATCCAGCACTTCCTGAGACGCTTCCGGCCAGGTCAGTTGGCCGTAACATCCCGGCCAGTCAGGGCAGCCCAGACCAGCGTGGGAAAGGCGCACATAGGCGCCGAGAACAATGACACAAAACGCGACTATTGCCGCTATCACGGCCAATCTATGCAGACCAGATTTCATCGTTGTTCGTCCAGTTTCGACCAGGTAAACAGCCTCTTCAAGTCTTGCTTGATGTGGTTAGGATCAGCATTGGCTGCGTAACGCATCATTATATTCCCTAGCGGGTCAATCAGGTAGGTGCCGTGTCGTTCAAAAGAGTTGTCCGTTGGTGCGGACTGGATTTCTGCCAATTTATGCCACAGCTGGCCGGAGGGGTCCCTGATCAGGGTGAAATTTTCATATATGGCATGGAGCATGGCCTCCGTTCCCCCGGAACCGGTTTCATCCAGTAATAAGGCCAGGCGCAGGCGCGACCGGTGACGGCCTGATGCAAGGTGAATCTGGCGCAGGGAAGACACAGTTTTCTGGCAGTTTTTCCCGCAATCGCCCGACACCGGGAAAAGAATCACCCAATGCTCAGCCAATAAACCGCTGGCCTCAGCGGGCACTGAATTTTCATTCTGTTTTTGTTCGGCAAGTGCTACGTCCTGCCAGTCAATCGAGACGGGGGGATCGACCAGTTCGCCCAGGTTTCTGCCTTCTCCGGGTTCAAATTCCAGAGCCCCGCTGAACATCAGCCAGGCCAACAGGAGCGGCAGCAGAAACATGGCCGCTATGATCAGCAAAGTGAACCTGGGTGACAATGAAGTTTTCATTTCTGGCTTTGGTTTACCTGGTCGTTTTTCTGTTGGCCCCGGCGTATGCCCAGAGTAACCCAGATGATAATCGTCGCCAGCATCAATGAAAACCACTGCAAAGCGTAGGCCCGGTGAACCTGGGGTTCCATTACAGCCGCTTTCCATTGCCTCCCGCCAAAACCGGTCGGATCATCATCATCCAGTTGCAACAACCAGGGTTCAAGCGTGGTTTCAAGAGCTGAACCGACAGATTCCAGGTCGAGGTAAGTTATGAGCTGCGGCCACCTGTCGCGCACCAGAACATCCGGGTCGCCCAGTCGATGGCCGCCAATCGTGGGCTTCTTCATGATTCCGGAAATCACCCGGGGAGCCGGGTCCGTATCCACAGGGGGTAGTTCGCGACGGTCGGGCGGCAGCGGAAGCCAGCCGCGATTGATCAGTATCATGCGGCCGTCAGCCAGTACGAACGGGGTCAGCACATGTACGCCAACCCGTCCATTCAGAATCTTGTTATCGAGCAGAATATGGCGCTGTTCATCATAGTGTCCATATGCCTCCACCCTTGAGAACCCGTCTGTTCTCTTGAGGGCCTGCTCAATGGCCATCGAGGGTGCATTTTCGAACTGGTCAAACAGCAGTTGCTTTTCTTCCTGGCGGTCGAGTTGCCAGGATCCCAGCCATGCAAACAGCATACCGATGATAAGCAGAGCGACTGTCAGGCCCAATGATGGTTTGAATCGCATTTTCTAGGGGACCGGCCAAGGGGATATAATGTTGATCCCACCAAAATAAGGAGAGAGTGTCATGGCCATCAAAGTGTTGACTATCCTGTTTTTGCTCACCATTTTGTATAGCCTCGCGTCCTCCCTGATTTTCCTGGTGAGAGACAAGGGCGAGGGCGAACGCACAGTCAAACGTTTAACCTGGAGAATCGGACTTTCCATTGTTCTGTTCGTCTTTCTGTGGGTCGCTTATCAATTTGGTTGGATAGAACCAAAAAGCGGCCCGGTTCGGGTTCCCCAGGTTGTGCAGCCAGAGGGAGATTGAGAACCGGCCCGGCGCTTGAACAAAGCCCACCTTGCGGTGGGCTTTTCTTCGCTGCGATCTTCAGGCCCGACAGGCTGCCAGCCTCGTGCAATCAATAAACATACACGAAAATAAACAGGCCCAGCCAGACTACATCCACAAAGTGCCAGTACCAGGCCACAGCTTCGAAACCGAAGTGATTCTCGGGTTTGAAATGGCCTCGCATACTGCGAATTGCTATCACTGTCAGCATGATGGCGCCCAGTGTCACATGCATCCCGTGGAACCCGGTCAGCATGAAGAAAGTTGAACCATAGATTCCGGATCCCAGGGTTAAGCCGAGGTGCTGATAGGCTTCCTTGTACTCTTCGATCTGCAGGTAAACGAAGGCGAACCCAAGCAGAACGGTAGCGACCAGCCAGATAACGAGCTTCGCACGATCATTGATTTTGAGCGCATGATGCGCCAGGGTCACTGTCAATCCGGAGCAAAGCAGAATCAGCGTATTAGCAAAAGGCACGCCGAAGGCGGGAATGGTCTGGAACGAGCCGCCCAGTTTATCCGGACCGGCAGTAGGCCAGGCGCCCTGATACCCCTGCCACAGCAGTTCGTTGGTCATGGCGCCGGTGCCTTCACCGCTGAGCCACGGAACGGAGAACATTCTTGCGTAAAACAGGGCACCGAAGAAAACGGCAAAAAACATGACTTCTGAAAAAATGAACCACATCATGCCCATGCGGAAAGAAGTATCCACCTGGGCGTTGTACATGCCGGCCTCACTTTCCCGTATGACCTCGCCGAACCAGCCGAACATCATGAAAATCAGTATCAGTACGCCTGCGAGGAAGGTCCAGGGTGCAATTTCCGAGCCATTTACCCAGAATGCTGCGCTGGACAGCATGGTGATCATGCCCAGCGAACCGATAATCGGCCACTTGGTGCCGTGCGGTACGTAATAGGAATCGTCAGCGTGTTGTGCCATTTCTAAGCCTCGTTACTCTCGCGTGCTGCCCGGGGTTGCGTTCGGGAGTGTATTCGCTCCCGTTGCCAACGTGACAGCATCAGCATTCTCACTCCGGTAAAAAGTGTAGGACAAGGTAATTTCCTTGATGTATTCGGGTAAGTCCGCCTGGATAAAGTAATAAACCGGCATTTCCCTGCTTTCATTCGCCTGCAGTATCTGCTGGGTAAAGCAGAAGCATTCGGTCTTGACGAAATACAGGCTGGCTTCCGGTGGTGTTACGTTATAAATCGCCTGGCCGGCCATGGCATTTTCGTTTGGGTTCATGGCCAGGTAGAGCGTCTCGCTCATTTCACCCAGGGTAACCGTTGCTGACTTCTCTTTCGCCTGGAATACCCAGGGAAGACCAGAATTGACCGTGGCATCGAACCTGATCCTGATTTTCCGATCGGATTTCTCAAGCACACCTGGATTTTCCACCACCTGCACTCCACGCCCACCCAGGCCCGTCAAATCGCAGAACACGCCATAAAGAGGCCACATTGCAAAACCGAAGCCAAACATGCCGACAGCCAGCAGTATCAGCTTTCTAACCAGTTTGGCGTGAGACGGCTTGCCTTGCTGCTGGTTCAATTTGCTCATGTCACGAACCCTGTACGCCAGAAAAAATGAAAGCCAGGAAAATCAGAATAGCAATTGCAGCGAGCACCCAGGCAGTTTTGACCGCCCGCTTGCGTTGCTCTTGCAGATCGCGTTCATTCACTGCTTCCATTTCCTGGATCAATGTGTCTCGTCAGCATGCGCGATGGTGCTTGAATCAATCACCGGAGGCGTGTTGAAAGAGTGGTAGGGCGGGGGAGATGACAGGATCCATTCCAGGCCCCTGGCGCCTTCCCAGGCCCTCCCGTCTGCTTTCTGCCGGCTCTTGTAAACACAATGGATGATGACACCCAGGAATATCAGTTGCGAGGCTCCAAAGAGAAAACCCCCGATCGAAGAAATCATGTTGAAATCAGCAAACTGAGTCGAGTAATCCGGAATTCTCCGTGGCATACCGGCCAGACCCAGATAGTGCTGTGGGAAAAACAGAATGTTGACCGATATGGTGGAAAGCCAGAAATGAATTTTCCCCCACTTTTCGGAATACATGTGTCCGGTCCATTTGGGCAGCCAGTAGTAGGTGCCGGCCATTAAGGCGAAAACGGCGCCTGGCACCAGCACGTAGTGAAAATGCGCGACCACGAAATAGGTGTCGTGGTATTGCAGGTCTACCGATGCAATCGCGAGCATCAGCCCGGACAGGCCGCCGATGGTAAACAGCACGACAAAACCGATCGCGAACAGCATGGGTGTTTCAAAGGTCATGGAACCCTTCCACATGGTGCTCACCCAGTTGAAGACTTTGACCCCGGTCGGCACCGCGATCAGCATCGTGGCATACATGAAAAACAGCTCACCGGTCAGGGGCATACCCACCGTGAACATGTGATGAGCCCACACGATGAAAGACAGGAATGCGATACTCGCGGTGGCGTAAACCATGGCGGCATAACCAAACAGCGGTTTGCGCGCGAAGGTCGGAATAATTTCAGATACCACGCCGAAAGCCGGCAGGATCATGATGTAAACCTCAGGGTGCCCGAAGAACCAGAAAATGTGCTGGAACATAACCGGGTCGCCGCCACCGGCGGCATTGAAGAAGCTGGTGCCGAAGAAGTGATCTGTGAGCAGCATCGTCACCGCGCCGGCAAGCACCGGCATGACCGCGATCAGCAGGAATGCGGTAATCAGCCAGGTCCATACAAATAGCGGCATACGCAACAGGACCATTCCGGGGGCGCGCATATTCAGGATAGTGGCAATCACATTGATCGAACCCATGATGGAGGATATTCCCATCATGTGCACAGCGAAGACGACGAAGGCGAAACTCTGCCCACCCTGCAGGCTAAGCGGTGGATACAGGGTCCACCCGGCAGCCGGGCCACCGGAGTCCATGAACAGCGTGCTCAGAAGCATGGTAAAGGCAAAAGGCAGTATCCAGAAGCTCCAGTTGTTCATCCGGGGCAAAGCCATATCGGGAGCGCCGATCATCATCGGAATCATCCAGTTGGCAAAACCCACCCAGGCGGGCATCACCGCTCCGAACACCATGATCAGGGCATGCATAGTCGTCATCTGGTTAAAAAATTCGGGCTCAACCAGTTGCAGGCCCGGCATAAACAATTCAGCCCGGATCACCATGGCCATGGCGCCACCAATGAAGAACATCAAGAGTGAAAAAACCAGGTAAAGCGTCCCGATGTCTTTGTGGTTAGTCGTGAACAGCCACCGGTCCAGGAATCCACTGGGTTTGTGATCATGGTGATCGTCATGGGCATGACCCTGCGCATGATCGGCTGTGTGTGTTATGTCGTGAGTGCTTGCAATACTCATCTCGTCGGTTCCTGAGTCGATTATCCGTTCTTGATACGGGCGATCATCTGTGGCTGAACCACATCTCCCGTTTCATTTCCAAAAGCATTTCTTGTATAGGTGAGCGCAGCTGCAATGTCGGTGTCCGACAGCATGTTGCCCCAGGCTTGCATAGCCGTTCCTTCCCTGCCGTTAAGAACCAGGTCTATGTGCTGCCTGACCGGCCCCATGGTCACCGAACTGCCCGCGAGCGGCGGAAAAGATGGCGCCAGCCCCTGCCCATCACCCTGATGGCAACCGGCACACTGGATGGCATAGACGTTTTCGCCCAGATCCATCAGTTCATCACGGCTCCACAGGCGTTCGACTTCTGATTCCTGATGAGCCATCAGACGTTTTTGATCTTTCACCCACTGGTCGTATTCCGCCCGGGGCAATACCTTCAGAACAATGGGCATAAAGCCGTGGTCCTTGCCGCAGAGTTCAGCGCACTGGCCACGATAGATTCCTGGTTGCAGGATTTCAGTCCACGCTTCATTAACAAAACCGGGTACCGCATCCCGCTTCCATCCGAGGGCCGGAACCCACCATGAATGGATGACATCGTCTGCGGTAATCAGGAATTTGATCTTTGTTTCCGCGGGCAGAACAAGCGGCTTGTCTACTTCCAGAAGATAATTTTCTACAGAATCCGGTGGTGTTCCCGACTTGGGGCGGCGCGCGGCATTCGATGCAGCGTCCAGGGAAGAGATGAATTGAATTCCATCTTCCACGTATTCATATTTCCAGCGCCATTGAAAGCCGGTTATCTTCACGGTCATTTCAGTTTCCGGAGCGACTTCCATATTGATCAGAGCTGAGGTAGCCGGAACCGCCATGACAATGAGAATGAGCACCGGGATAATGGTCCATACAATTTCAGCTTTGGTACTGTGTGTGAACTGGGCAGGCTCGTGATCCCTGGATTTGCGGTGCAGCACGATCGACACGAACATGGCGCTGAACACGATGACCCCTATCACCACGCAAATCCACAGGATGATCATATGCAGTTGGTAGTTGATCTCGGACTGTGTTGTCACGCCGCGTGTCATGTTTATTTCATTTCCGGTATACCCGGGTGCCGCCAGCAGTAACCAGAAGGCAGCAATGACTGCTGCTGTTACCGCTGCGGCAACAATGAAAGTATTTTGCTTCTTCATCGGGATATCATGCCTCAGAAATTAATGCGTCCTGGTAGGGTAGGTTGTGCGGAATTTTACCGGTAGCATTGATGTGCAACCCAGACCTGCCCGAATTCTATAGAAACGCTCGCCCCAAACGGCGAATTGTATCCGGCCTGCAGAGCGATGGGCAAGAGATTTTCCTGCTGTATTTCCATGTACTCGCACGGAGAGTACACTTGCCGCATATCCAGATAACAATTCACACCGGATTTCCCCCGGGGGAAATCCGATCTGCCTGAGGAGATTCAATTGAACGACCGCCAGGTTTTTGATTTTTTGAAATCAGATCCTGCTCCTGCAGATTTGCTGAGGGAATCCATCGACCGCGATTACTTCGCGGATGAGACCGGCATGGTCCAGAAGTTGCTTGCAGCGGCCCGTCTGGAGCCATCTGCTTCTGAGCGCGTGAACCAGGGCGCCCGTAACCTGGTGGCCGCCGTGCGCAAGCGAAAGGCGGAGCAGGGCGTGCTCGAGGCGTTCATGCAGGAGTATGACCTCTCTTCCGAGGAGGGCGTCGTCTTGATGTGCCTGGCAGAGGCCCTGTTGCGAATTCCCGATGACGACACCGCTGAAAAACTGATCGCGGACAAGCTCGGTGATGCTAACTGGGAATCACATCTGGGCAAGAGTTCCTCTGTATTTGTTAACGCCTCGACCTGGGGTTTGATGCTGACCGGGAAGCTGGTTGCTTTGTCCGCGGGCACTCAAGGCAATTTCAAAACGGCTTTGAAACGCCTGGTGAATCGAAGCGGTGAACCCATGGTTCGTACTGCAATTCGGCAGGCCATGCGCATTATGGGCCATCAATACGTCATGGGCCGTAATATCGAGGAAGCCCTGGATCGGTCCAGGCAGAAGAAAAATCTAATTTACCGGCATTCTTTTGACATGCTGGGCGAAGCTGCATTGACCAGCAAAGATGCGGGGCGTTACCTGGAATCCTACCGATCGGCGATTAATGCCATCGGATCTCGCGACCACTCTGACAGCATTTTTTCCGCAGCAAGCATCTCGGTGAAGTTGTCGGCTCTGCACCCGCGGTTTGAATACAGTCACCACCAGGAAACGGTCGCCATGGTCGCTCCCAGGGTTCTTGAGCTGGCTCAACTGGCCATGGCCAACCAGATAGCGCTCACCATCGATACCGAAGAAGCAGACCGACTGATGATGAGTGTCGACGTATTCAGCCAGGTTTTGCGGGATCCGACGCTGGCCGGGTGGAATGGGCTGGGCCTGGCCATGCAGACTTATCAGAAAAGAGCGCCCGCACTGGTGGATTTTCTGGCCGATCTGGCACACAAGACCGGTCAGCGGATTCCAATTCGCCTGGTCAAGGGTGCTTACTGGGATACCGAGATCAAACATGCCCAGGTTGAAGGTCTCCAGGGCTACCCTGTGTTTACGCGCAAAGCCAACACCGATGTGGCCTTTATCGCCTGTTCCAGGAAAGTTCTGAACAATCGCCAGGCGTTCTATCCCCAGTTTGCCACCCATAATGCCCACACGATTGCCGTCATTACGGAACTGGCCGGCGATCGCCTGGACTACGAATTCCAGCGACTGCACGGCATGGGTGAGGACCTGTATGCAGAGGTTATGACCGGGGAAGGGTTCCGGCACGCATGCCGGGTGTATGCCCCGGTTGGCAGCCATGAAGATTTGCTGCCTTACCTGGTCCGCCGACTGCTCGAGAATGGGGCCAATACCTCTTTTGTCAATCGGATTACTGATGTTAGCTTGCCGCTCGAGGAGGTTGCGGAAGATCCCATCGAGAAAGTGGCCACGACCGACCCGGTGCCGCATCCTGCCATACCTTTGCCTCGTCATATTTTCGGCAGTGAGCGACTGAATTCACGCGGCATCAACCTGGCCAACGAGTCCGAGTTGCAGAGCCTGGCGGCGGAAATGCAGCCATTTGCCCGTTGTGCCTGGGATGTGGACCCCATTCTCGCCAGCGGCCTGCTGGAAAATGGAGAGACAGGGCATAACATCAACCCGGCCCGGCTGTCTGAAACGATTGGCCAAATCCGGGAGACCAGCATGGCCGAGCTGGAGCAGGCGATCAGCGACGCGCGGAAATTTTCAGCCGAATGGGACCGCACACCCGCGAATGACAGGGCTGCCATGCTCGAAAAAACGGCAGAACTGATGGAGCAAAACTTTCCGGAATTGATGGCTTTGTGCGCAAGAGAGGCCGGCAAAACCGTTCATGATTCAGTTTCTGAAATCAGAGAAGCGATCGATTTTCTGAGATATTATTCTGTTCAGGCAAGATTGCACTTTGCTGCGCCGATGGTGCTCCCGGGCCCGAC
>Ga0055584_100001342_pt1 | contig 24195 bp, 18 predicted proteins | sample OSDHelmetaG_FD_58716 | JGI IMG/M metagenome (GOLD analysis project Ga0055584, IMG submission 58716) | Pelagic marine sediment microbial communities from the LTER site Helgoland, North Sea, for post-phytoplankton bloom and carbon turnover... | ecosystem: Environmental > Aquatic > Marine >...
GCGCTGCAGCGCTGGTGCGCAATTGAGAGAATATTGATGAGTCCATCCGAGGCGAGTGCAGATGAAGCGCAGCAAGCGATCATTGACGAGCTGGCGTTTTTTGATGATTGGTCCGACCGCTATCGCTACCTGATTGATATGGGACGGGCGTTACCTGATTATCCGCCTGACTTACAAACTGAGCAGTACCGAATTGATGGCTGCCAGTCGCAAGTTTGGTTAAGCGCTCAAGGGGACGCAGCGTGCGTACAGTTGCAAGCCATCAGCGATGCCGCAATTGTGTCTGGACTCATCGCAGTATTGTTGCGTATCTACAGTCAGCGCAGTGCCGCTGAGATTTTGGCGACGACGCCGCGCTTTATTGAAGAGTCAGGATTATCCCGTTACCTGAGTCCGACGCGTAGTAATGGATTGGGCGCAATGCTCAAGTCGATCTATGCTCATGCGCAGCATTTGGCGGCTTAAGTTTCGGCCAGCGAATCTGTGCGTGCGGGTGTAGCGATAAAAACTATTGTTCGCGCTACAATGCGGCGGTTACGCGTTACAGTCCGACCAAACTTCACGGAGCAGCCAGTGCAACCAGCAACCACCGGCGTCACTGTCAGATGCTTGCGTTGGGTGGTGCGCGCTTATCAACTAGTGTTGTCGCCACTGCTACCGCCGAGCTGTCGATTTGCGCCGAGCTGTTCGGACTATGCCTTGGAAGCCTTGCAGCGCCACGGAGCGCTGCGTGGTACTTGGTTGGCAATACGACGTATCAGCCGCTGTCACCCCTGGGGCGGAAGCGGCTTCGATCCTGTGCCTTGATTAATGAGTTGCGCACCTTTTATTGGCGCAACGCTTGGGGAGAAAAATGCCAGAAATTACACTTCCGGACGGTTCAGTTCGCCATTTTGATGAAGCGGTACTGGGGTCCGAGTTGGCTCGTAGCATCGGTCGCAGACTTGAAGAAGATGCAGTCGCGATTCGTTTGGATGGGCAACTCCGGGATCTGAGTACTTCCATTGAGACTGATGCAGCGGTCGAGATCATCACGCGAACTACCGACGCAGGTGTGGAGATCCTGCGCCATGATGCCGCCCACGTGATGGCTGAGGCGGTTAAGGAGTTGTTTCCGGAAACGCAGGTCACTATTGGTCCGTCGATTCAAGATGGCTTCTATTACGATTTTGCGCGGGAAACGGCGTTCACCCCTGAAGACTTGGCGCTTATCGAAGCGCGCATGGCAGAAATTGTGCAGCGCAATGAAGTGATCGTGCGCGAGGTCTGGGAGCGTCAAGAGGCAGTCAGCTTCTTTGAGAGCATAGGCGAGCACTACAAATCGCAGATCATCGCCAGCATCCCGTCTGACGAGCCGGTGAGCTTGTACCGGCAAGGGGATTTTGTTGATCTTTGTCGTGGACCACACTTACCGAGTACCGGCAAGCTTGGGCGCGCCTTCAAGCTCACCAAGCTGGCGGGTGCTTACTGGCGCGGTGACTCCAAAAACGAACAGTTGCAGCGTATTTATGGCACCGCTTGGGCCAGTGAGAAAGACCTCAAGGCATATTTGCGGCGGATTGAAGAAGCTGAAAAGCGTGACCACCGCAAGCTTGGTAAAGCGCTTGATTTGTTTCATTTTCAAGAGGAAGCGCCTGGTGCGGTGTTTTGGCATCCCAAAGGTTGGACACTATTTCAGCGCCTGATCGACTACATGCGTAAACGCCAAGACGATGCTGGCTATCTGGAAGTAAGCACGCCGGAGTTGATGGATCGGTCTTTATGGGAAGCCTCGGGTCACTGGGAGACTTTCGGCGAGCATATGTTCACGACCGCAACGGAAGATGACCGCGTCTACGCCATCAAACCAATGAATTGTCCTGGCCATGTGCAGGTGTTCAAGAACGCGCTTCGCAGCCACAAAGAATTGCCATTAAAGATCTCTGAATTTGGCAAGGTGCACCGCTATGAACCTTCGGGCGCATTGCACGGCTTGATGCGTGTGCGCGCATTTACCCAAGACGACGCGCACGTGTTTTGCACCACGGCACAGATCACGCAGGCGTCGAAAGATGTTTGTGATTTGTTATTGAGCATTTACCGGGACTTCGGTTTTGATGAAGTGCGGGTTAAGTTCGCGGACCGGCCTGAGAAACGAGTCGGTGATGATACGGTGTGGGATGAGGCGGAAGCGGCGCTGCAACAGGCTTGCGATGCCTCGGGTCTGGAGTACGCGCTAAACCCCGGAGAAGGTGCATTTTATGGCCCGAAGCTGGAGTTTGTGCTGCGCGATGCGATTGGGCGCGATTGGCAATGCGGAACTTTGCAGGTGGATTTGAATCTGCCGGTACGTCTTGGCGCACGCTATATTGGTGAAGATGGTGACCGCCATACACCGGTGATGCTGCACCGGGCCTTGTTCGGCTCGCTGGAACGCTTCACTGGCATTTTAATCGAGCATCATGCCGGCGCGTTTCCGTTGTGGCTGGCGCCTGTGCAAGTCGTTGTGGCCACCATCACCTCAGAGGCAGACAGTTACGCTCAGGAAGTGGTGGCGCAGTTGCGCAAGGCGGGCGTGCGCGCACAAGTGGATGTACGTAACGAAAAGATCGCTTATAAGGTGCGCGAGCACAGCGTACAAAAAGTGCCTGCAATCTTTGCTGTCGGTGGGCGTGAAGTTGAACAGCGTACTGTTGCTGTGCGTCGCTTTGGTTCAAAGCAGCAAGTGGTGCAGGCCTTGAGTGATGCCATTGTTGCAATTGTTGACGAGGCCCGCCCGATAAGTGAGATCGAAATGCGAGATGCGGCCGAGTAAACCCGCTATCGCCAATGGCATCGTGATACTAATTTGACGATGCACAATTGCGCGACAGCGGATCCAACAGTGACACCCCGCGGGCGACGAGAAGTCAAAGCTATGCCAAACAACTCTTATGTGATCGATGGCCTGCAGTATTGTCGCTGGAGCGACAAGATCTTCGCGCAGATGGCCGAAGGAAAACTCGACGCGGTGCACGTCACTATCGCGTACTGGGAAACCTGCCGTGAGGCACTCGAGCGGATCGGGCAATGGCAGCGTCTGTTTCAGCGCTTTGAACCGCGCATCATGCAGGTACGCACTGGTGATGATGTGCGTATGGCGCACGCAAGCGGGCGCACCGGCGTGGTGTTTGGCTTTCAGAACTGTTCGCCGATTGAAGACGACATCGACCTGGTGCAGATCTTTCACGAGCTGGGCGTGCGTTTCATGCAGCTGAGCTATAACAACCAAAGCCTGCTGGCAACGGGTTGCTACGAGACTGAAGACCCTGGGATCACTCGATTTGGTCGTCAGGTGATTAAAGAAATGAACCGCGTCGGTATGGTTATCGATATGTCCCACAGCGCGGAACGTTCAACGCTGGAGGCGATCGAAATCTCGTCGCGGCCGATCTCAATTACGCACGCGAATCCGGCATCGTGGGAACCGGCGTTGCGCAACAAGTCCGATACTGTGCTGCGCGCTTTGGGCGAATCTGGCGGGATGCTCGGGTTTAGCGTTTATCCGTTTCACTTGCAGGGCAAGTCAGCATGCACCCTCGCTGAGTTTTGTCAGATGATTGAATCCGCGGCCGAGCTTATGGGCATCGACAATATCGGTATGGGCACCGACATGGTTCAAGACCAACCGGTTTCCGTCGTTGAATGGATGCGCAATGGCCGCTGGACCAAAGATATGGACTACGGCGAGGGGTCCGCCGACGATGCCGCATGGCCGGAGCCGGTGTCATGGCTTGCCGATAGCCGTGGTTTTCCGACCTTACGCGGGGGCCTAGTCCAGCATGGCTTTAATGCGGAGGAAGTCGACAAAATCATGGGCGGCAACTGGCTACGGTTCTACGACGCGTCTTTTATTCCAGCTTGAGCGGCCGTTTGCACGCTGATGGTCCAAAACCACGGCGTTAAAAACGTCAGTGCTGGACCATTCCTTTGCTGGACCGGGCTCTCGCTGAAGCCGGCGCGCTGCTCATGCGCGCCAAGATGGGCACGCATTGTTGCGCCGTCAGCGCAGTTGCTTAAGCCTGCGCTTTCGCAAGTAAGGTCTGTAGGTCGTCATATAGCACTTGCGCGACACTGACACCGTCTGCGGCGGTGCGCGTTCTGGCTGCGAAGCGTCGATCTGACGGCAAGCGCGTGCCATCCTGTCCAAGAATACGCTCAAACAGTAATTCGGCGTGCGCCATTGTCGCAACGCCACCGTCTTTGCGGGTACGGCTCGGATCTATTGCGATCATAAACTCGCCGCCCGTAGGTGGGCCGCCGTCACCATTATCGCGTTCTGAAACCTCAAAGCTGAACACGTCACCTATCAGTGCGCCTGCTAACAACTCGACCATCAGCGCGATCGCTGCGCCCTTGTAGCCACCGAATGGGAGTTGCGCGCCGGCTAGTGCGGCGCTTGGGTCGTTGGTCGGGTTGCCATCTGCATCAATAGCCCAGCCGTCAGGGAGCGTGTGGCCATCACGAAGATGTAGTTGAATTTCTCCACGTGCACTGGCGCTTGATGCTTGGTCGAACACTACCGGCGAACGGCCTGCGCGTGGCCACGCAAATGACATCGGATTGGTGCCGTAGAGTTTTTGCTTACCGCCAGCAGGCGCGACAAAACTGTTTGAGCCGGTAAATGCGAACGCTACAAAGCCTTGTTCGGCGAGGCGCTCAGTTTCTGGCCACAACGCGGCAAAATGATGGCAGTCCGTGATCGCCAAGGCAGCAATACCTTGGGTGCGCGCTTTTTCTGCCAAGTGCACCGCGCCAACTTCCAATGCCAGCGGTGCGTAGCCGCGCTTTGCGTCGACATGCACCACTGCAGGGGCCAAATCGTTGACCTCCGGTATTGCTTGGCCATCGACTTTGCCGCTCAGCACGGACTTTAGATATCCGGGAATGCGGAACAGGCCATGCGATTTACATTCATCACGCTCGGCGTTTGTGACCGTGTCGGCGACTGCACGTGCTTGCTCTGCAGACACACCGTGCCCGGTTAAAATAGTTGTGGCGATCGCGTGCACTTCACTCAAGCTGATAACCGGGTCACTCATTAGATTTCCTCAAACGGCGCTGATTCGCGCAATGGTAATAGTCAATAACGGCGATGTTATTGCTGGTCGCCATGAATCTAACGCGAATGCTCAATAAGGCCTAGTGCTAGATGCGCAATCTCGGCCTCAGGTGCGGATGAGCTTGAGTCGTTGCCGAGCTTTGGGCTGTGTCCCTGGCGCCAAGTCGTTGAGCACCCGAAACCAGGCTTCGTTTTGTGGCCCATATGGCATTTGCTGCGACAATTGCCGCACCGTCTGGCCTGCGCTCGCAGCGCCGATGCGGACCTTGAGCGGTCTTACCGCTGCAGCCTCCGACGAGCTCAATTGACGGAAGCTGTAGGTCGCGCTCTGGAATGCTTCGCGCATACTCGGCGTGACATTCGGTGGCGACAGGAACATCAAACGGTAAACACTGCGAGAATCGCGTTGAAAAGCCACCAGCCGCGCATCCATTTGACGATTGTCGATACTGGCGAGGGTGGTACCGGTCGCCGCTTTGAAGCCGTTCACCGTCAGCGGCTCAAGCCCTTGTAGCTGCGCTTGTGGTGCCCATTCTTTGGCGACGTAAGCGCTCGGGTTCCGCGAGTTTCGTGCAGGTGCCAGATCGAACACCATCACGGCGCCGGATTGACTTTGCGCAACTACATTTTTTGCGCTGTTGAAGAGCCGAAAGCCAGGCGGGGCGTCGAAGCGCAAACCCAATCCTGGATGAATAAATGCTTGGCCTTGAACGATGCCTTCACTTGGGTCATCGCCAAACAGCATGCCGTCGATCTGGCGCAGGTATTCGTCACGAAGAATCTTGGTCTGGGCGGTGCGACTAACCTTGGCGGCGACAGTGGCTTCGCGTACCCGATCAACGGTGCGTGGATGTGTCGACATCATGTTGTACTGGTCGACCGCGCCGGGCGGTAAGCCTTTGGCCGTAGCTTCGAGCAGACTTTGCTCACGCAGCGTGTTTAAGAAGGTCACCATGCCATCCGGGTCATAACCAGCAGCGCTCATATAGCGCACGCCCAACATGTCCGCTTCGAATTCTTGTTGGCGCGAATAGCCTTGGATTGCAAGTGCGGCGACGGTTTGCCCGAGTCGTGCAATGTCTGACGGTAAGCCCGCTAGTTGTAAGCCGATGGCGGCCAGAGTTGTACCAACTTGGGTCGCTTGCTGGGCACTGATGCGCTCGGCGGAGTGGCGCGCATTGACGTGCCCAAGTTCGTGCGCCAATACACCAGCCATTTCTGCTTCGCTGCTGGCCAAAGCCAGCAAACCACGCGAAATGTAGACATAGCCGCCAGGCAGCGCAAAGGCATTGACGATGGGCGAATTTAGTAGCGTGAATTCATACGGATATTGGGCTGCATACTCGGTGTGTCTAGTTAGGCTGCGGCCAACCCGATCGACATAGCCTTGCAGCCGCTTATCTTCGTATGCGCCACCGAACTGAGCGACAAGTTTGGGATGCTCGGCACGCCCAAGTGCAACATCGTCAGCCGGCGAGTAAGCGCCGGTGTAGCTGGTGCGGCTAGTCGCTTTATTGGTTGCGACGCAGCCGGCAAGGCCAATACTCGCAGCGCCCGCTCCAAGTGCCAACGCAAAGTGGCGTCGACTCACTATGTGTTTTATGTCGTTCATCGCTAATTCTTCACAGGTTTAAGAATGCACGCCGCGGTTGCCAAGCCTACAACATTCTGTGCGCGGAAATCGCTCGATTGCGACGCGTATACTGGCGTGACATTGTTCTCGGTTTAGTGATTCGAAGGAGCTCGGCTTAATGGTCAGATTGACCGATCTAACGACTGCGATGCGCAGCGTTGTAGCAAGCGTTGCTGCAACTGCGGTTGAGCCCAAACCGTGGGTGAACGTGCGCCGCCGAGAGGCAGCGACAGTTGCGCTTATCTCAAGTGCCGGACTTGGTGTGCGAGGTGACCCTCTATTTCGTGGCGGCGATGGCGATTATCGAGAGATCCCGCACGGCGCACCGGATGCGGATGTTTTGATGAGCCATGTTTCGGTCAACTACGACCGTACGGCTTATCAACTTGATTTGGAGACAGTGCTACCGCGGCGACGCTTAGCGGAGCTCGCTAGCGCTGGTGTGATCGGCGCGGCTGCTGACACGCATTATTCGTTTATGGGCGCGAGCGCGCCCGAGCAAATGCAAACACAGGCGCAAACGCTGGCGTCGACACTGCACGCGCGCGGCGTTAATGCCGCGGTGCTGTTGCCGGTCTGACCCTTTTGTACGCGCGCCGTGAGCGCGCTTGCAAATATGCTGGAAGCCGAAGGCATCGCCACAGTGATGGTGAGCTTAGTCAGTTCACAGTCGCAGCCAGCTGCGCCGCCGCGCGTGTTGTGGGTGCCGTTTGAGCTCGGTCGGCCTATGGGCGCGGCCTTAGAGGCTGATTTTCAACGCGAGGTGTTGCGTGAATTGCTCATGCTGTTCGATGTTCCGCGTCCGCCACAAGCAGGCTCGGTTCTGGCTGAGTTCGCGCGTGATGCGCCAGCCCAGCTAGATGAGCCCAGCTGGTGTGCGCCTGCGCTCAGCGGTGCAACGAGTGTGGCGGAAGAAATAAGCTTATTGGCGCCAGCGCACGCGCAGTTCGTTGCGCGTATTGGGCGCTCAACGGCGGTGTTGTCAGGCCTGGATGTGCAAACTGCGGCAGAGTTTCTGAGCGGCTTCGACGCGGGTATCGATACACCACCAAGTGTCGAGGGTATGTCGGACTTGTTGCGTTTGCGTTTCGCGGTAGATGATTTGAAAGCCTACTACCTCGAAGCGGCGAGCGCTGCGCGCGAGCAGGCGTCCAGTCGGCAGCTGCACAGCTGGCTGTGGCAGCAAACACGCCTTGGCACAATGCTAAAGACCTTTAGGCGCGAGAGTCTTGAGTCAGATGATCCGCGCCGCGAAACTGTGGGCGGCAAGTTCATCGTGCCACGCGATTGGCTTGATTGAGTTACGCGGTAATTTCGCTGCACGTGGTTGCTGAAATGGCGCGCGCAATCTGGCGCGCGATACAAATTAGACGGCTAAGCGGGTGCCAGTGCCGAGCGTGGGCTTTCGATCATGGCCTGCAATTCCGATAAGAAACGCGCGGCTATCGCGCCATCTATGGCGCGATGGTCTACCGACATGGACACACGCATGCGCTGTCCAACGCGCACCACACCTTCATGCACGATCGCTTGTGTTTGACTCGCGCCGATCGCGAGAATGCTCGCCTGCGGCGGATTCAGCACGGCGACCGCCTCGCGCACGCCGTACATGCCGAGATTCGACAGCGTGGTTGACCCACCAAGACTTGCATCCGCAGGCAGGGTGCCTGCGTGTGCTTGCTGCCCCAGGGATCGGAGCGTGGCTGCCATCTGATCGACTGATTTCTGATCGGCATGGCGCACCACCGGCGTCAACAAGCCGTTTGGGGTCGCCATAGCGACAGCGACATCGACTTGGTCGAAGTGCACGAGTTCTGATTCGGCCCACGCCATATTGACTTGCGGGTGAGCGCGCAGTGCGCGTGCCGCGAATGTCACCAACAAGTCGTTAACGCTAATACGCTGTGTTTCGACACGCGCATTGAGCTCTTGGCGATACGCGATCAATGCATCCACTGTGCATTCAACATTGAGGTAAAAATGCGGCGCTTCCCGTTTGGACCTAGTAAGACGGGTCGCGATTGTACGGCGCATCCGCGATGTGGTTTCGAGGTGGTGAGCCGTGCCAAGGTGTTGAGCGATACGCACCGCGTCGGCGGCCGTATTACTTGTCGCGGCCGCTGCTTGCGCATCATTGTCAGTCTCGACGCGGCTGTCGCGTGGGGCGGCAGCGACGCGTGTGTTGACCCGCATTGCGGGGCCGATAGCGTCGAGCAAGGCAAGGGCGTTGCCGGATGATGTGGGGGGCGCAATTCCCAACTGGCGCGCGATAGCCTGACCTAGACTAGCGCTGGCGCCACTTGGGTTCGCTGCCAGCGTTGACGTGCTCGAAGTCGCAGGTGTTGCTAGCGCCGGGCTGGCTGCGGGTGCCAGGCCCTTCGATAGGTCCACTGTCGCGCCGAGTGCTGGCGCGGGTGGCGTCGCTGCTTGGCTGGCTTGGTTTGAGGCCGTGGGCTTTGCTTCTATCGTCTTGTTTGCTTGCGTCGCAAACGCCGGCGGGGCAATTGCTGACGCGGGCCTTGTATCTAGTGCGTCGCTGTCTGCAAGATGCAGCAAGGGTGTGTTGACTGGCACATCCTCAGTGCCCTCTGCTACCAGCCATGCCTCAACAACGCCAGCAACCTCAGCTTGCAATTCAACTATCGACTTGTCCGATTCAATTTCAGCAACCACGTCGCCTGGGACGACACTCTCGCCGACGCGTTTTAGGCACTGCACCAAGGTGCCGTGCGTCATCGTCGGTGAGACCGCAGGCATCACTATTACGTGGCTCATGCGCTTTGCTCAGCAAGGCGCGCGTCGATGAGTGCGCGCGCGCAGGCGTCAACGATTGCGTCAGTATCTAGGCCAAAATAATGATAAAGATCTTGGATATCACCGGACTGGCCAAATTTCTCAACGCCCAGGGGTGTCAAGCGATGGCCAAATACACTGCCAAGCCATGCCAGCGTCGCCGGGTGCCCATCAATCATCGTGACGATCACAGTGTCGCGCGATACACCGCGCAGCAGATGTTCAACATGCGCCGTTTGCGTGAGTCCCGCTTGGCGCGCCTTGCGCGACTGTGTCCAGCCGCCGTGCAGGCGGTCGCTTGAGGTGATCGCTAACAACCCTGCATTGGGTAGATCTACACTTAATGCTGCATAGGCCGCGTTGGCCTCATGTGCTAACACGCCCGTGTATACCAGTATTAAGCCGGGTGATGAGCCGGGCGGCTCAACCCAATAACCACCGGCGATGACCGCGCTTTCGTCTAGACTGCGCTCGGGCTGGGCAAGCGGGCGTGTCGACAGGCGCAGGTACACCGAGCCACCGCTGGCTTCATCTTGCATGTGTTCAAAGCCCCACCGCATGATTGCCGACAGCTCGTCTACATAAGCCGGTTCGAAACTTGCGAGCTTATCGAGACCCATGCCAATGAGCGGCGTGGCGATGGACTGGTGCGCGCCACCCTCCGGTGCCAACGATATCCCGGACGGCGTGGCGACCACCATAAAACGTGCATCTTGATAAAGCGCATAGTTCAGCGCATCGAGTCCACGTTTGATAAACGGGTCGTATAGCGTGCCAATCGGCAGCAAGCGCGCATCGAACAGTTGATGCGAAAGTCCGAGTGCACCCAAGAGCAAAAACAGGTTGTGCTCAGCGATGCCGAGTTCTATGTGTTGACCTTGCGGATGCGAACGCCAGGCTTGCGGCGAGGCGACACTTTGTTCTTTAAAAGTATCAGCCACTTTGCGCTTGTCGAAGATGTCTCGGCGGTTTACCCAGCCGCCGAGATTGGTCGACACGGTGACGTCTGGCGAGGTTGTGACAATGGCCCGCGCGAGCGGTGAATCTTGCCGCGCAATGTCGGCCAAAATGCGCCCGAAGCCCTCTTGCGTAGACATGCTAGGGCGGCGTAGTGTCGGCAATTGCGCAGGAATTGGTATATAGCCGCCAGCGTGTCGACGGCCGCTGTGTTGGTTGTAAGGTACTTTATCGAGAAAGCTCTGCAGTGCGTCTGGGTCCATCTCGAGGCCGGCAAATTTATCCCATTCTGCGCCATCAGAAACTGCCATTAATTGCTTGAATTCGCGCATTTGTGCCGGGTTCATGATGCCGGCGTGGTTGTCCTTGTGGCCAGCTAACGGCAAGCCAAAGCCCTTAACGGTGTACGCGATGAAACATGTTGGAGTGTCACCTACGGTGGCGTCGAACGCTTCGAGGATGGCCTCCAAATCATGCCCAGCAAGGTTGGTCATCAATGACCCTAACGCATCATCGTCAAGCGATTGCAGTAAACCGACAAGCTCCGACACATGACCAATATCGGTAGTGAGCCGCTCGCGCCATGCCGCGCCACCTTTGAAGGTTAGCGCAGAGTAGAGTGAGTTAGGGCAATCGTCTATCCAGCGCCTCAAGTCCTCTCCGCCTGGGCATTGAAAGGTGGCTTGCAGCCGCTTGCCGTACTTCAGCATCACGACATTCCAGCCCATTGACTTGAACAGCCCCTCGATTGGCCCGAACAGGCGGTCACTAACGGTGTTATCCAAGCTTTGGCGGTTGTAGTCGATAATCCACCAGACATTGCGAATGTCGTGCTTCCAGCCTTCCAATAGGGCTTCGAAGACATTGCCTTCGTCGAGCTCTGCATCGCCTACAACTGCGACCATGCGACCTTGTGGCTTGTCGGACAGTTGCTGCAAATGCACATAGTCTTGCACCAGCGAGGCAAAGCTGGTGAAAGCTGCGCCGAGCCCAACCGAGCCAGTGGAAAAATCGACGTTGTGAGTGTCTTTGGTTCGTGACGGATAGGACTGCGCGCCACCAAAAGCACGAAAGTTCTGAAGCTTCTCCTGCGTCTGTTGCCCCAACAAATATTCGATCGCATGAAATACCGGTGACGCATGCGGTTTCACCGCTACTCGATCCTCAGCACGTAGGGTGTGGAAGTACAAGGCCGTCATCAGCGCCGTGACGGATGCGCATGAAGCTTGATGGCCGCCAACCTTCAAGCCATCACGACTCGCACGCTCATGGTTGGCGTGGTGAATCATCCACGCAGACAACCACAGAACTTTGCGCTCCAGTGCTTCCAATGCACTCAGTGTTGCGGAGTTAGATTGTGTTAGCGCTTTGAGTTGTTCTGCTGACAATTTCTTGAGGTCCGAGAGGGTACACACAAGCGGCTATGGTAAGGGCATTACTCGGCAAGTAATGGTCTTTTTGCATGGTAAACTGATGACAAATAGCAATAGTATTGCTGAAAAGTATATTTTTGAGGTAAGTAATGCCTGATTTCGCTCAACTGGACAGAACTGACAGACGTATTCTGGCAGCCATTCAAGATGATTCCCGAATTTCTAATGCTGACTTGGCCCGCAAGGTCGACCTGTCTCCATCGCCCTGTTGGCGGCGCTTGCGCGCGTTAGAACAGGCCGGCGTTATTCGCCAGCATGTTTCGTTGCTGGACGCGGAGGCAGTGGGTTTACCGGTGAGTGTTTTTGTCAGCGTTTCGTTGGAGAAGCAAGTTGAGGAGAACTTGGAGCGTTTCGAAGCGGCCGTTGCCGAGCGACCGGAGGTTATGGAGTGCTACCTAATGACCGGCGAAGCAGATTACCTACTGCGTGTAGTCGTACCCGACTTACGCTCTTTCGAGCGTTTTGTATTGCAGCAGCTCAGTCGCATACCAGGGGTTGCCAACATTAAGTCGAGCTTTGCGCTCAAACAGGTACGCTACAAAACGGCCTTGCCGTTAGAACATCTTGCTCGTTAGCCGTGTGGACCCCTTATTCGTGCGTTTATAGCTCTATGAGATCAAACCGGCGGCTGACGATCTGCTCTGCGCCGTAGTGGACCTTAACCCGCCAGCGTCCCGGTTTTTGTTGCGCCGTAGTGCCCGCGATTTTGAGACTGACGATTAGACTGTCATTGTTGCCAAAGATGGTGCGAACACCGCCGGCGGCATAGGGTTTGCCACTCGGCTCGAACCAGGTCACGCGAAAGATCTGCGTGCTGGCGACAACGTTATAGCTGAACTTCACATGCAGGGTGACTTGCTCATCGGCGACGGAAAAGACGTTTTGGCGCGGCTGGTCCTCGGACCAAATCCAATAAGACCTTGCACCCTTGCTGAGCACGCTGTCAGCAACTTGCACGCTGCACCCGCCGATCCACAGCGTCATCAGCAATACGCTCGCGTAGCCGAGCAATGTTGTCCGGCTACATGATCGATTCATGCTTGGTGGTTTGGGACTTTGATGCATGAGCGATTCCTGCACGAGCTTTGGAGAGTCACGTATATCAGTCAGGCGAACTTCTCAGGTTTGTGGCCGAGTTCATAGATCACCCGCGGTTTGCCATTCTACTATGCCGCTTACAGTCCACCGCTACCCGTAGCATCGTTTCTGGAGCCCTAATGCCTAGGTTTGCTGCCAATATCAGTACCCTGTTTACCGAAGAGCCTTTTCTCGAGCGCTTTGAGTGCGCGCGCCAGGCAGGTTTTCGTGCCGTCGAATTTCAGTACGCCTATGATTATGAGCCAGCCGAGCTGGCGGATCGCGCCGCAACTGCAGGCGTCAGTGTTGAACTCATGAATGCGCCGCCGGGCGAGGTCGCATTGGGCGGGATGGGGCTCGCCGCGTTGAGCGGGCAAGAAGACGCATTCAAAGCAACGATCGATGAGGCTTTGCGCTACGCGCAGGCCCTTGGCTGCGAGCGGGTGCACGTGCTGGCTGGGCAAGTAGGCGGTGATCGCGACCCACACGAAGCGCTAGAAACTTACATCTCCAACCTCAAATGGGCTTGCGAGCACGCCGCATCATCGTTGGTGTCGTTGTTAATTGAGCCGATTAACAGCCGCGACCGGCCGCGCTATTTTTTGAACGAACTCGCTGATGCCCGCAGCGTGATAGAGCTGGTCGATGAGGACAATTTGCGCCTGCAACTGGATCTTTATCATTGCCAAATTATGGAAGGCGATCTGCTTACACATCTAGACGAGTTCGCTGGTCTGACTGAACACATTCAGATCGCGGGCGTGCCGACTCGCAATGAGCCCGATGCCGGAGAGATAAATTACCCCTACATTTTTGCGCACATTGACGCAATGGCGTACCCCGGTTGGATTGGCTGTGAGTACATCCCGGCAAACGGAACATCGGCAGGGCTCGGTTGGTTTGCGCCGTACCGCAGCTAATTGCCTAGCTCGATTGGAGCTGCGTTGGGCGCAACTTTTAGTGCTGCACCGGCCAGCGAAGTAAATCCATTTGCATTGAGACGTGTTCTCCGGCGCCACCACCTGCTAAGATCACCGAGTGGCCCGTATTGGTCCCCTCGCATCGTCTAACTGGAAACCCCGTCAGGCCCGGAAGGGAGCAGCGGCACCGGCTAAGACGGGTGCCGAGGTGTGGCTGATACGGGCCGCGCTATTTCAATCGCTGTGGTTCGCGACTGGACCCGGCGAGCAACGCTGCCGGATAGCCACATCCTGCCGGAGGAGCCCCAATATGTCTGAACTCAACCAACAACAGCTCGCGTTGCGAGCGCGGGCGCGCGAACTGGCGCAAGCGGAGTTTGCACCTAAGGCGGCAGCGGTGGATCGCACCGAGGCTTATCCATGGGACAGCGTCGGGTTACTGCGCGATGCTGGCATGATGGGCATGACTATTCCGCGCGAGTACGGCGGGCAGGGTGCAAACTATTTAGATGCAACCCTGGTAGTCGAGGAAATGGCCAAGGCTTGCGGCACCATGGGGCGCATCGCGGTCGAGGCTAATATGGGCGCGATTGGCGCGATCATGAAATATGGATCGCAAGCGCAGAAACGGCGTGCTGCTGAACTTGTGTTGGCAGGCGACAAGCCGGCAATTTGCATCACTGAGCCGGACGCTGGCAGCGCCGCCACTGAAATGACCACGCGCGCGGACAAACGTGGCGACAAATACATCCTCAACGGCAAAAAACATTGGATCACCGGTGCCGGCGTGTCGCGCCTGCATCTGATTTTTGCACGCGTGTTTGACAACGGCGTGGAGCAGGGCATTGGTGGTTTCATTGCCGTGCGCGATGAATCTCCCGGGTTAATTATCGGCGCGCGCGAACCGGCAATGGGTTTACGTGGCATTCCTGAGTCGGAAGTCATTTTAGAAAACCTCGAAGTCGATGCTGCCGATGTCGTTATTCCGCCACGCGGGATGCGCCATGGTTTTGCAGGGTTGATGAACGCGTACAACGGCCAGCGTGTCGGCGCAGGCATGGTCGCGCTAGGAATTGCTGCTGGTGCATACGACCGCGCACTGGCATTCGTGCAAGAGCGCGAACAATTTGGGCGCCCGATCGCCGAGTTCCAAGGCGTGCAATGGATGCTGGTAGACATGAGCATCAAGTTGGACGCAGCGCGAGCACTGCTGTGGCGAGCTGCAGCAAGTGCCGGTGACGACGGCTTCCCGGATGTTGAAATGGCGGCGAAAGCTAAGATCCTGGCGTCCGAATCAGCCATCGACATTACTAACGATGCCTTACAGCTTTACGGTGCTGCGGGTTATTCACGCAACCAGCCGATGGAGCGTGCCGTGCGTGATGCGCGTATGTTCGCCATTGCTGGGGGCACCGCGCAGATCCTACGTACGCTTGTCGCGACTCAATTGCTTGGTCAGAAGCTGCCGCAAACGCGTGACGGCTTTAGCAAACTCGCCGAGCGCAAAGCGGCTGCGAACTTGTCTGAAGCGGTGTGATAACGGCATGCAAACAATCCTGCAGTCCGTGTCGCGTTAGCTGGTCGTGAGCTATCAGGTTCTAGCCCGTAAATGGCGTCCACGGACGTTTCGAGAACTGGTCGGGCAGGAGCATGTGGTGCGAGCGCTCAGCAATGCGCTTGCGTCAGACCGCCTGCATCACGCCTACCTTTTTACCGGCACGCGCGGCGTTGGCAAAACCACTGTCGCGCGGGTATTTGCAAAGTGTTTGAACTGTGAGTCGGGCGTCACAGCGGAGCCGTGCGGCACCTGCAGCTCATGTCGTGAGCTTGATGAAGGCCGATTCGTTGATTTGATCGAGGTTGATGCCGCCTCGCGCGCTAAGGTAGACGAGACGCGCGACTTGATGGACAACGTGCAATTTGCCCCAGCGCGCGGCCGCTACAAAGTCTATCTGATTGACGAAGTACACATGTTTTCATCGCATAGCTTTAACGCTTTGCTGAAAACCTTAGAAGAGCCGCCGCCGCACGTTAAATTCTTACTGGCAACCACCGATCCGCAAAAGCTCCCAGTCACCGTGTTGTCACGTTGCCTGCAGTTCCACATGCGGCAATTGGCGCCTGCGGAGATCGTGGCGCATCTGGCGCAACTTTCACAAGCCGAAGGGTTGCAAGCGGAGGCAGGGGCCTTAGCTGTGATCGGACGCGCGGCCAGCGGCAGTATGCGCGATGCGCTCAGTTTGCTCGACCAAGCTATCGCGCACGGTGCAGGCGATGTGCGCGAGGCAGATGTGCGCGCGATGCTGGGTGCCGCCCACAACCAAGTGCCGTTCGATTTACTCGACGCAATTGGCGCACGTGACGCCGCAAAGATGTTGCATTACGTCAGTGCCGTAGCGGAAGCTGCGCCCGATTTTGATGCACTATTGGGTGAAGTGTTGCTTGCTTTGCAACGCGTCGCTGTTGCGCAGTTCGTGCCTGAACGGGTCGACGAAACGGATGTTGAAAATGTCGCGCGGGTGTTGTCGCTGGCACAGACACTGACCCCCGAAGACGCCCAGTTGTTCTACCAAATTGGGGTTATGGGGCGTCGCGATCTGCCCTTCGCACTGGATCCGCGCAGCGGTTTTGAGATGGTGTTGTTGCGCATGCTCGCGTTTCAGCCGGCCGCGCCTGCGAGCGCATCGGGCGCCGCACCAGGGGCGGCGTCGGTGCCATCGCGCTCCAGCGCTAGCGACGCAGTCGCAGTGCGCACACACACGGCGCCGAGTGCACCCGCGGCTGTGCCGAAAACGCCTGTAGCGCCAGTTGCCAAAGTGCGGCCCTCTGCGCCGCCGGTACCGAATCAAGCGTTGCCACAGGAGCCCTCGGTGGCGAATGCGAGCATGCCGCCGCCAGATGACGAGGAACCGCCACCGCACGGTGATGACGATTGGCGCCCTTCGCAAGACGATGAAGCGGCCTTGGTAGGTAGTATGCCCAATGGGCCGCAGCGCGCTAGCCGTCGGCCAGCGCGACCAGCGGCGCCTTCGCACACGGAGCAAAGGCGCAATCCCGCAGCCACTCGTCGCGCTGATGCGCCTGCGGATGATGCGAGTCGTCGTAACAATACAGCTAACAAAGCTGCGCGGTCGCCTGCGCAAGCCACCCCGGCAGTGGAGAGTGCGGCCGTTGTAGCGAATAGCGCGGCACAAAGTTTTGACGGACAAGTGGCCGTGCTTACGCCGCAGTCATGGACTGATACGGTTCCGAAGCTCGGGCTGACGGGCCTCGCACGCGAGCTTGCAAGTAACACGGAATTCGTTAGCCACGCTGACGGTCGCATCAATTTGCGTATCGCGCATCAGCACGCGCAACTGCGCATGCCGCGCGCGGAAGAAGCCTTACTCGGTGCGCTATGCACGCACCTGCAGCAACGCGTTCGCCTTGAGATCACTCCGGGCGAACTGAGCTCTGAGAGTCCGGCCTTGGCGCAGCAGCGCAAGAGCGAGGCGGCGCAGGCTTCGGCTACAGCCGCTATACGCGAGGATCCTACGGTACAGGCTATCTGCGATATGTTTGATGCTACTGTAGACCCGCAAGGTGTGCGTCCGCGCCAAGACGGCATCGACCCAGGTGCGTCACGGCACTAGCTGGTGTGTTTGGCTTGATGACGTTTGGGCACGGCTACGCATGGCGGGTATTGCTAGGAACTTTCGCAATTCGCATCTCGCGCGTCCAATATTGCGTCGCGTAATGTTTAATTCCTGATGGAGATAGATCAATGAAAGGCCCACTGGCCAATATGCTTAAACAAGCGCAGCAAATGCAGCAGAAAATGGAGGATGCCAAGGCGGAGTTGGCGAGCCTGCAAGTACGCGGCGAGGCTGGCGGGGGCATGGTCAAGATAAACATGACTGGCCGCAATGACGTAGTCAGTGTGGTCATCGATGATTTGCTCTTGAGCGAAGACAAGGCCATGTTAGAGGATTTGATCGCGGCGGCTATGAACGATGCGGTGCGCAAGGTTGAAGCTGCGCGCGATGAGAAGATGTCGGCAATGACGTCTGGCCTCAATCTTCCGCTTGATATGAAGCTACCGTTCTAAGGTGGCTGGTCCGGGCTTGCTTGAGCAACTCATCGAGGCGCTGCGAGGTTTGCCGGGCGTAGGCCCCAAATCGGCACAACGCATGGCTTTCCAACTGCTTGAACGTAATCGTGACGGCGGTCGACAGCTGGGACATTCCCTGCTCGCAGCGATGGACGGCATCGGCAATTGTCGTCGTTGTGCAACGCTGACTGAGCTAGATGTGTGCTCAACTTGTACTAATCCGAACCGCGATGCGGGTCTTTTATGCGTGCTCGAAACGCCAGCGGACTTGCAGGCAATTGACGGCGGCACCGATTACAGCGGGCTATTTTTCGTGTTGATGGGGCGCTTGTCGCCGCTTGATGGGATTGGCCCTGACGAACTGGGTCTCAGCAGGCTTGAGGCACGCCTTGCAGAAGGGACGGTGCGGGAAGTCATCTTAGCGACCAGTGCAACCGTCGAAGGTGATGCAACTGCACATTACATCGGCGAGATAGCCGCTGAGTGCGGCGTCAATGCGACCCGCATCGCCCATGGTGTCCCGGTTGGCGGAGAACTCGAGTATGTCGATGGCGGCACCCTGGCGCACGCACTTAGAGGCCGTACGCAATTCAGCTCGCAGTAGCGCTACGCGCAAGCCCTCCATGCTAGGCTCAATCGTTGCCGGCTCGGTGTGTCGTGGTGGTGAACTAAAATAGCTCGTGCTGGATGTGCGGCTGCGCTGACGCTTGCGTGCAACTGCTAGCGCGGCAAACTCAGGGTGACGCTGCTGCCGTTACCGGCGTGGCTTTGTACGTCCAGACGACCGTCATGCGAATTCAGAATCTCAAGTACAAGGGACATACCCAAGCCGGTACCCTGCACCGACTTGACCGCGCTGGCGCGGTAAAAAGGATCGCAGATACGGGCAATGTCATCGGCTGACATGCCGATGCCTTGATCGTGAACGGTAATGTTGACGAAGTCCGAATCCGAATCTAAATGAATGCTGACTGGCGCGGTCTTGCTGGAATATTTGAACGCGTTGGAGAGCACATTGGTTAGTGCGCGCGTCAGTTTTTCTGGGTCGCCGGTCGCTGGCGGGATCGGTGCGGCTGCCGTTACTGCTACCTGGCGGTCATCGTTGGGGCGTCGGAACTGACGCACAGTGGTGGCGACCCATTCTTCAATGTCGATTCGTTGCAGCGCAAGATCGCGTGCGCCAAGGGCGCCCATGCGCGTGAGCTCCAACAACTCATCAACTAAATGGCTCATGCTCAGAGCCTGCGTTTGAATAGTTTCAACAATTTCCGCAAAAATATCGGAGTCTTGAGGTGTACTCATTAACAGATCAGCGAAACCGCTGATGCTTGCCATTGGATTGCGCAGTTCGTGCGCTGCGGCCGATAGAAAACGCGTCTTGAGGCGGTCAATTTCGTCCTCACGAGTAATGTCTTGTAACGCTAGGATCGCTGAACTACTGTCGGCGCCCAGGGTTCGGAACTGACATTTTACCGTACGTTGTTTTGGGGTGGCGAGGCGCACGCGCCGGTGTGGCGGCGAAGTCAGGGTCTCGTCAGGGGATTGTTCCTCCCACTGACTCAAGCTGAGCGGCAGCTGTCCTTGCTCGGCGCGGCCATTGAGTTCAGCCTCGATCTCCTTGACCGACATCCCAATAACCTGGCCCACGGTGCGCTCGAGAAAGCGCGCGAAGGCTGGGTTCGCGACTTGTATTCGCTGGTTGTGGTCGATCAGGGCGAGTCCGTTTGGCGTCAATGAAAACACCATGTCCAGCTCGTTCAAGCGATCCTGTCTGGAATTCTCAGGCTCTTGTTCGGCAGTGGGCTCGACAATGCTTTGGATCACGCTGCGGCCATCAAAATCGACCGCGCTTGACGAGAATTTAACAGCTATTACGTCACCTGATTTGCACTGCAACGAAGCTGCAAACTGCAGTGGCCGTTCGCTACGGACTTGCGCAAAGGCTGCCGCCACGTGTTCGCGGCTCCCCGCAGCTACAAGCTGCGCAAGCGTGTGGCCTTGCAGCGCATCTCGGTCGTATCCCAGCAGTACACGAGCCGAGTGATTGAAATTGACGATGCGTCCCTGTTCGTCGTGCACAAATACTGCTGAGCGCGTCTGCGCGAGCAGATGCTTGTAGAGTTGTTCGAAGCGAGCTGAGGCGTCCATATCCATTGAGCCTCCGTCGAGACCTGTAGTTTAGGCAGCAGTGTGGGCTGCGAGTTTAGCTTCTACCCGCAGTCTTATGTCAGGAAATGGTACCGGCTTGTGGTGACGGGTGACTTGTTCGGGTAGGCCGCCGCGCGAAGAGATCTCGTCATCGGTGAGGCCACTGACCACCAAAACATCGCCAATTTCCTCGCTCGGCATCGATACCAGCGCGCGTAGCATGGCAAAACCATCCATACCCGGCATGTCCAGATCGGTGATCACCAGCGACGGACGCAGCCGCCCGATATCTACCAAGCCGGCAAAACCGTTTTCGCAGACATGGATTTCAATAGGTAGATTCCAGTTGCTCATAGTGAGCTCGTATAGGCGCCGTAAGTGCACATCGTCTTCGACAATGACAACGGTAAAGTCGGTAGCGATATCTGGGCTTACCACTTCTGCTTCTGGCGGCGGCGATTGCGGCACTTCCATCAGTGCGATCACCGAATCTCTGGCTACGCGGCGGTGTCCGCCAGGCGTTTTCCATGCCCGCAGGACGCTGCTTTCTACCCACAGCTGCACGGTCCGAACTGACACGCCGAGTAGTTCGGCTGCCTGTCGTGTCGTGAGCGTATCTTCCCTGGTTGGCACTTGGATTAACTTCTTATGAGGACTGGTCGGCCGGTGTGTACTTTTATCATTCCTAGAGCAGGCGCGGCAACCGAATCTTAGCTAAGCTCGACATAATTCTAATGGGCCCGGGTACTAAACAGCCAGAAATAGGCCTTAATAGTTACCCTGCTTAGGCCCCCATACCGTGTGCGTTGTCTGCATGTTTAGATTTTTTATTACAGTCACTTACGACCGGATTACGATTGCCTGACGCGCTTCTCGTGCCGGTTTGGACGGTATGCGTAGTTGGCCAGATCGCCGACTACGCAGTTTTCCTAGATCCGGGAGTCAGCGCATCGACACTGTTTGGCTGATTTGCGCGTGTCGTTGATGCGTCGCTTAGTTGCCGAGCGCGCGCTGCAAGCGGTTCAGGGCTTCTTCGAGTTGTTCCATCGAGGTTGCATACGACAAGCGGAATGCGCCTGGATAGCCGAACGCACTGCCCGGAACCACCGCCACGCCGGTGGTATTGAGCAGCCACTCTGAGAATGCTAAATCGTCGTCAATGCCGTCCAAGCGTGCGATCGCTTCGCTGATGTCAGGAAATGCGTAAAACGCGCCTTGTGCTTCGAGGCAACGCACGCCCGGCAGTTGGTTCAATCGGTCGACGACATAGTCATGTCGTTGCTTAAACACTGCGACCATTTCACCAACGCAGCTCTGATCGCCCAACAATGCCGCTTCAGCGGCGTATTGAGCGATTGAGGTTGGGTTCGAGGTACTTTGCGATTGCATCTTACGCATCGCTGCAGCGATTGGGTCTGGAGCGGCCGCATAGCCAATGCGCCAGCCGGTCATCGAATAGACCTTGGACACGCCATTGACAACAACTATCTGCTCGGCAATCTCGGGGCACGCTGTAGCAATACTACAAAACGGCTCGACTCCCCAGCTGATGTGTTCGTAGATGTCATCCGCGCACACAATAAGCTGCGGATATTTCGCAATCACTTGCGCCAACCCAACGAGCTCAGCGCGGGTGTAACACGCACCGGTGGGATTCGACGGGCTATTTAACACCAGCAGTTTCGAGCGCGGTGTGATCGCCGCTTCGAGCTGCTGCGGCGTCATCTTGAACTGCTGGTCGATGCTGGTTTCGATGATCACCGGCTTGCCGCCAGCCAAAATTGCCATATCTGTGTACGAGACCCAGTAAGGCGCTGCGACGATGACCTCGTCGTGCGGGTTGATCAAGGCCTGTATGAGGTTATAAACAGTGTGTTTCGCGCCGCACGACACGACAATCTGCGAGCGCTTGAAGGCAAGCTGGTTATCGCGTCGAAATTTCTCGATTATTGCGTCTTTTAGGCTTGGGGTGCCGTCAGGCGCGGTGTATTTGGTCATACCCTCGTCGAGTGCTTTGCGCGCTGCCGCCTTAATGAATTCAGGCGTGTCGAAGTCGGGCTCACCAGCGCCGAGGCCGATAACGTCCTCGCCAGCTGCAATGAGCTCAGCGGCGCGGTTTGTGACCGCGATCGTTGGTGATGGCTTAATTGCACAGACACGAGCCGAGAGTTGGTAGTCCACCGCGATATACCTCAAGGATTGAGCGGATTAGGGGCAACTGACCATTGTACTCGGACCGGCCGCTTCACCGAAAGATCAATGTGCGATCGAAATGCGCTTGCCTAGCTAGACGCGTTACGATCAACGCTACGAAGTGTTACTGACTGCAGGGCATGGACATGGACCGACAATTTGAATTGGTATCTGACTTCGAGCCAGCCGGCGATCAGCCTGCTGCAATCGAGGCCCTGCTCGGCGGTATTGATGACGGCCTTGCGCACCAAACACTGCTTGGTGTTACCGGTTCCGGCAAGACCTTCACGATGGCGCATGTGATTCAGACCCTGCAGCGCCCAACCATTGTGCTGGCGCCCAACAAGACCTTGGCGGCGCAGCTTTATGGCGAAATGCGCGATTTCTTCCCGCGTAACGCGATCGAGTACTTTGTCTCGTATTACGACTATTACCAGCCGGAGGCCTACGTGCCTTCGTCCGATACCTATATCGAAAAAGACGCATCCATCAACGAACACATCGAACAGATGCGACTGTCTGCGACTAAGGCGCTGATGGAGCGCTCAGATGCATTGATCGTTGCGACTGTGTCATCCATCTACGGACTCGGGGACCCGAGCCAATATCACTCGATGGTGTTGCACTTAAAGCGCGGCGACAAGATAGATCAACGTGCGTTGCTGCGCCGGCTTGCCGAACTGCAGTACACGCGCAACGAGATCGAGTTGCATCGCGCTAACTATCGTGTGCGCGGTGACGTTGTGGACATCTATCCGGCGGAATCCGAGCGCGAGGCTGTGCGCGTGGAAATGTTTGATGACGAGATCGAGAGCATTGCATTTTTTGACCCGCTAACCGGCGAGGTAGCGCGGCGCGTGCCGCGAACCACCATCTATCCGAAAAGCCACTATGTGACGCCACGGTCTAAAGTGATTGCGGCCGTTGATTCGATCAAGGATGAGTTACGCGAGCGCCTCCAGCAACTGCGCGAGAATAATAAGCTGCTGGAGGCGCAGCGCCTGGAGCAGCGCACCATGTTCGATCTCGAAATGATGCAAGAACTTGGTCATTGCAAGGGAATCGAGAATTACTCCCGCTACCTGTCCGGGCGCGCCGCGGGAGAGCCGCCGCCGACACTATTCGATTATTTGCCCGCCAATGCCTTACTCATCATCGATGAAAGCCACGTCACGGTGCCGCAGTTGGGCGGTATGTACCGCGGTGACCGCTCACGCAAGGAGACTTTGGTTGAGTACGGGTTTAGATTGCCGTCTGCGTTAGATAATCGGCCGCTGCGCTTCGACGAGTTCGAAGGCATAGCGCCACAAGCGGTGTTTGTCTCAGCAACCCCTGGACCCTACGAGAAGGAGCTTGCTGGGCAAGTGGTGGAGCAGGTTGTGCGCCCAACCGGATTGGTGGATCCAACCGTAATTGTGCGCCCGGCATCGACCCAGGTCGATGATTTGCTGAGCGAGATTCACAAGCGCGTCGCGCTCAACGAACGGGTGCTGGTAACGACCCTGACAAAACGTATGTCTGAGGACCTAACCGACTATCTGGCCGAACACGGGGTGCGCGTGCGCTATTTGCACTCAGACATTGATACCGTCGAGCGCGTCGAGATCATCCGTGACCTGCGCCTCGGCGAATTTGACGTGATCGTGGGTATCAACTTGCTGCGTGAAGGCTTGGATATGCCGGAAGTTTCGCTTGTCGCTATCCTCGATGCGGATAAAGAAGGCTTCTTGCGCTCCGACCGTTCGCTCATTCAAACCATGGGCAGAGCCGCGCGTCATATCAATGGCACCGCGATCCTGTATGCGGATCGTGAGACCGACTCAATGCGCCGTGCAATTGGCGAAACCGTGCGTCGTCGTACCTTGCAAGAG
>Ga0055584_100001344_pt1 | contig 24190 bp, 21 predicted proteins | sample OSDHelmetaG_FD_58716 | JGI IMG/M metagenome (GOLD analysis project Ga0055584, IMG submission 58716) | Pelagic marine sediment microbial communities from the LTER site Helgoland, North Sea, for post-phytoplankton bloom and carbon turnover... | ecosystem: Environmental > Aquatic > Marine >...
CGCCACATCAGGCCTTGCATGATGCCGGAAACCCACATGGCACAGATGTAGAGAAGAATGCCAAGGGTCGAGATCCAGAAGTGCCAGTTAACCAATTTGTTGGAATAGAGCCCTTCTTTTTTCCAAAGCCACGGAACGATGCAATAGAGTGCGCCAAAGCTGATGTATGCAACCCAACCAAGAGCACCAGAATGCACATGGCCAATGGTCCAATCAGTGTAGTGACTAAGGGAGTTTACAGCTTTGATTGACATCAACGGTCCCTCGAAAGTGGACATGCCATAGAAGGCCGTGGAGACCACCATCATTCTGAGGACAGGATCGGTCCTGAGTTTATCCCAAGCACCGGACAGGGTCATCATGCCATTGATCATGCCACCCCAAGAAGGCATCCAAAGCATGATTGAGAACGTCATGCCGAGAGTCTGTGCCCAATCCGGCAAAGCGGTGTAATGAAGATGGTGAGGACCGGCCCAGATGTAGAGGAAAATCAGCGCCCAAAAGTGAATAATCGAAAGTCTGTAGGAGTAAATTGGGCGGTTAGCGCGCTTAGGGATAAAATAATACATGATGGCAAGGAAACCTGCCGTCAGAAAGAAACCAACAGCGTTATGGGCGTACCACCACTGGGTCATAGCATCCTGAGTCCCAGCAAAAAGGCCATAGGACTTGGAACCAAAAAAGGAAACTGGAATGCCTGCGTTGTTGATTAGATGCAACATGGCCACCGTGACAATAAAGGCGAGGTAGAACCAATTAGCCACGTAGATGTGCGGTTCTTTTCGTTTGAACAGTGTGAAAAGAAAAACCAAGAGATATGTCACCCAAACAAGCGTGAGCCAAAGGTCGACGTACCATTCGGGTTCTGCGTATTCTTTGGACTGGGTGCCGCCGATAAGGTACCCAGTTGCTGCCATGACGATAAAGATCTGATAGCCCCAAAAGACAAACCAAGGGGCAATGTCCCCGGCCAACCTAGCTTTGCATGTTTTCTGAACAACAAAGAACGAGGTCATAATCAGGATGTTGCCCCCAAAAGCGAAAATAACCGCCGAGGTATGCAGTGGTCTAAGCCTTCCGAAGTTCAAATAAGCGGTGTCGAAGTTTAAACTTGGAAATGCCAACTGAAGGGCAATGACCAAGCCAACAGCAAATCCAACAACACCCCAGAATGTAGAAGCTATCGCACCGGCTTTCACCACATCCATATTATAGGGCTCATTGTCTTGTTGAGCTCTATCGGCCTTCGTTGCTCGCGCCGCCAGTAGAAAAATGGCAACGAGCGAAATGATGGCTATCAAGTAGCCATGGATTTCCATGACTGGGTCTACACGTCGACTGGCGGCGACAAGCCCATAAAGTAACGTGCTGCCGGAAAGAAAGAATAATCCTATCTCCCCAAAGCTGAGAGTGGTTGAGTTTTGCTGCATAGCTCCGCTTTCTGAACAAATGATTCGCGCCAATCTAGCAAGCGGAGGCAGCGCGCAATTTGATCTAGATCAAAGCTCTCAGATACAAAGTCGCCTAAGGCACAGCGATGACTGTTATTCTTACCAACGAAGAGCGTGAGCTCATTGCTTCTTATGGCCAAGGCTCTGTGCCGCGCTATACGTCGTATCCGACAGCACCCAATTTTCAGTGTGGGTTCAATCCGCACGTAAAAGAGAAATGGCTCTCAAATCTGAATTTGTCGGACCCGGTTTCTCTGTACCTGCACATTCCTTTTTGCCGGGAAATATGTTGGTATTGCGGGTGCAATACAAAAGCGACACAGTCTGACAAGCCCATTGAGGCCTATATCAAGTGGCTCATTCAGGAGATCGAACAAGCAGGGGCTTTATTGCCGGGTCGTCTCACAGCATCTCATATTCATTGGGGTGGCGGAACGCCCAATCTGTTGCAAGTAGAGGAATTCAGCGCCATTCTTCAGGCGGTCCGCAACCATTTCGACATTGATCCAGAAACCGAACATGCCATTGAAATTGATCCGCGCTATTGTTCAGATGATCTCATCAAGGCCTTACCTTCGCTCGGCATTAACAGAGTGAGCCTTGGCATTCAGGATTTTAACTTGAAGGTCCAGCAGGCCATCAATCGGGTTCAAAGCTATGAACTTGTCAAAAGTTGCGTTGAAAAGTTAAGAGCGGTAGGCATTTACAACATCAACTTTGATCTCATCTTGGGCTTGCCCTTTCAAACACTAGAGTCTTTTGAAGAAACTTTAGAGCTTTCAAAAAGCCTTAACCCGTCAAGATTGGCGGTGTTTGGCTATGCTCATTTACCTCAACGGCTGCCTCACCAACGGCTGATACCGACAGAGAAACTTCCTAACAGCGAGGAAAGATTTCTGTTGAACAAGCTTGCGAAGCAAAGGTTGTTAGAGCTGGGTTTTGTAGAAATAGGTCTCGACCATTATGCGCTCCCCGACGACACGATGTCTGCGCAGTTGGACAGTCATGAACTTACGAGAAATTTCCAAGGCTATACAACTGACAAAGCAACCTCTCTACTTGGTTTTGGGGTTTCATCCATCAGTCAATTCAAGGAAGGCTATTGCCAGAATTGGTCCACAACCAAGGATTATTATGAGGCGGTGGCAAAAGGTAATCTGCCAGTGAACAGAGGCCTCGCCCTTGATGAGGACGATCTCATTAGGGCTGAAATCATTCAGCAGATTATGTGCCAAAAGAAACTTGACCTAGCGACACTTCCTGGAGGTGTAGAAGCAGCATTGCCTGCTTGGCTCTCAAGCCTCGATAAACTTAAGCAACTGGAGAGTGCTGGCCTCCTCATATTGGGTGTTGAAAAGCTGAATGTGACTGACTTGGGACGCATTTTCTTGAGGGTTATCGCCAATGCGTTCGATGCCTATTCAAAGGACAATCTGACGCGACATGCATCTACCCTCTAGATTTAGGCTCATTAGGCACTAGATAGAGGCATAGAGTTATTCGCAAACAAGTCAGGTAAGCGATGCAGAACGCTGCTTATTGCAGGATGGAATGCCAGGATTGTGGTGCGCGCCATGATGCGGTCTGTGGCGTGTTGGGTCCAGAACAACTTTTGTCTTTTGCCAAGCTCATCGATCAATACAGGTATGAACCACAGCAAGAAATTTTGGCTCAAGAAGAATCTTACGACTTCTTCGGTACGATTCAAAAGGGAGTGGTCAAGTTAACGCGTCTTCTGCCGGATGGACGGGAGCAAGTTGTTGGCTTGCAGTTTCCGGGTGACGTCATTGGCCGCATTGGCAGCGACCCTATGCACTTTGCTGCTGTCGCTGTGACTGAGGTTGATATTTGTGCCATGACGAATCAGAGCGTGTCTAAGGCTATGACTGATTACCCAGCCGTCAAAGACAGTTTGCTAGATAAAACCTTCAAAGCCTTGGAAGCCTCGCAACAATGGCTAGTCGTGGTCGGCCAATTGCATGCTGAAGAACGCGTTGTGGCCTTTATTCAATATCTTTGCAAACGTGCGGGAACGGTGTCAGACGATGAAAGCGTTTCTTTCACGTTGGCACTGACACGACAGGAGATCGCTGAAATGCTCGGTCTCAAGCTTGAAACAGTCAGTCGTCATTTTAGTAAACTGCGTAAAATGGGTCTCCTTTCTTTTGAAGGCGATAGCCATTACCGAGTGAGTGACTTGGATGCGTTAGCTGACCGCAGTGGTGAAGTCTCTGGAGTTTGGAGCGATCTGTAGAACTACGACGTTGAGGACATGATTTCTTGCCGGGCTGTTTCTTCCAACGATTTGAGGTGTGCTTTGATTGTTTCTTCGTCGATAGCGGCATTTTTCCCCGTAGTGAAATCAACGAGAAACTCAACAACGTCATCGCTATCTACTTCTTTGTTGTCGGCTTCGGCAATCGAGTTCTCGAGCGAAGCTGATTGACTCTCAGTAAGCGCTAGTTCGTTGGAGAGCCACCAGACAAGATGAAGATTGCGTCGCTGGCGAATTTTATCAAACATCAGGTCGCGCCCACTGCGGTGCAGGTCTCTTACAGATTTATTGATGTTGTTTGCATTCATGGTCTAGTTCCCTTTTTTAGTGGAAAAGTAGGCGGAAAATCTCTGCAGCAATAAGGAAAAATGAACTCAAGAAACCCAAAACTGGGATCACGAGTGGGTTCCGAAAAGCGCTGCCATCTGGGCATAACCCTAAGGAAGTCGCTCCCTTTTTCAATTTCAGTAAAATGAGGTTTACCGAAGTAAAAACGGCAAGGGTAACTAACGACGTTATCTTGGCCAGCGTGCCGAGCGGAAGACTCAGGGCCAACAACAAAATGAAGCTGGCCGTCAAAAGAACACCCGTTATGGGGGTGCCGTTAACCGGGTTGGTTTTTGCGAATGGTGAAGGAAGTAGCCCCATTCTTGCCAAGCCTGCCAATAATCGGGATCCAAGTACGATCTGAATAAGAGCACCGTTGGTAATCGCGATCATCGCAATAATAACGAGCGGTAATTCTCCCCAACCAAGCAGTTGTTTCATGACGTCTGCCAAAGGGGATTTACTGGTGGCCAGGAGCTCTTCAGGCAAGGCCCAAAGGGCGATTAGAGTCACGAGCACGTAGAGGCCGGTGGCGATCACCAAAGACAAAATAATGGCCAACGGGATGTTTCGCTCTGGTCGTTTTACTTCCTCGGCGACATTGACGATATCTTCGAAGCCGATAAAGGCGAAGAATGCGATCAGTGCGCCGGATGAAAGAGCAAAAGCAACTGCCGGTCCGGTGCGATCTTCCATGGTAAACACTAAGTCCAAGGTTGCCGACGAAAGAAGTGGGAGCTTAAAAACACCAACAACGATTAGAAAAAGGAGCGCCCCAACTTCTATCAAAGTGATGATCGCTATCAGTCTGAACGATAAAACAGTTCCGGTTAAGGCGACCAAGGTAAGGGTAAGAATGAAACCGATGGCCAACACCTGGTCAGGCAACGGCAGCAGGACCGTTGCGTAGCCAGCGAAGGCAACCACGAGGGAAGCCGCAGCAGCGGAGCTGGAGCAGACTACACCGAGGCCAATGCCCAAGGAGGTAGGCCCAGAATTGAAAGCTTGTTTCGCGTAGTAGGCTTCACCAGCATTTTTTGGGAAATAGCTGGAGAGTTCCGCATAGGATAGCCCAGTGAAAGCCGCTGTTACGGCCGCTATCAGAAAGGCGACAGGTGCTAGACCGCCTGAAGCAGAGATCAGCTCTCCGATCAAGGCGTAAATACCAGCACCAACAATCCCCCCGATACCATAGAGGGTGATTAAGGTGAGACCGATCCGACGAGGGAGGGTGGGACTTTCTTCCATCTCTAAATTTCAAACTCTAGCTATTGCGATTCAATCTACCCTAGCAATCAGTGGTTTTGATGCGTTGATCTAGATCAAGGTAGAAGTTTCAGGAGCAAGGTAAAATCCGAGGATAAGTCATTCAATAGAAGGAGCTTACCCATGAAGACGTTTCTTGTTCACTTCTCATCAGACAATCAAGACGACCTGAAACTGGATCAGATAATCGCCTTCGCTAAGCAGCAAGATGCATTTCTGGTCGGCCTGTTCACCAAAAAGATCATCAACTATTATGGTCATGCAGCGCCAATTGGTGCTGGTGTAACGACCTCTCTCTTTTTAGGCCTCGATGAGTTTCAGGAAGAAGAAGATGCTCGTGCATCAAGGATTAAAGATAAATTCACGGCGGCCTGTGATGCAGCGCTTGTTGGAAATGAATGGCGGGAACAAAGAGGTTATGCTTCTCAACTTATTCTTTCCCACTCACGGCTGGCCGACTTGGTCATCATGAGCCACGACAAAAGCTGGGCGAATAGCGTTAGTGGCTTGGATAAGTACTTGATTGGAGATCTTTTAAAGAGCTCGCCAGCGCCATTTTTACTTTTGCCCAAGCCTGCAGTTCTATCCCCTTCAATCGGCACGGCTCTTATTTCGTGGAAGGAAAGTAACGAGGCAGCCAAAGCACTTAAACAAGCCCTACCCTTTATCGACAAAAGCATCGACCTAAAAGTCCTGTCGGTTACCGGGCGCAATGAAAAAGGCCCTTTTGGTAACATTGATATTAGCTTCGTGGCGACCTATTTGGCTCGAGCAGGTTATGACGTTAAGGCTATCACCCGAGATGCGAATGAAGGTTCCGTTGGCCAAGCGATCCTCTCTGTCGGTAGAGAACAGGATTGTGAAATGTTGGTCATGGGTGCGTACAGCCGCAGCAGACTCTCAGAGCAAATCTTCGGTGGGGCCACGGAGTTTCTCTTGGATAACAGTAATATACCACTTCTGGTTTCGTGAGGACAACGACGGGTCTGATCGGTTACATAACATCTTTCTGACCTAGTTCTGCTCTCCTTGCTTGAGCTAGCTAAGTGCATTGGCCCAATCTTTAACAAAAGGTTGGGCCTTCGGTTTTGAGAACATCCCCTTTAGCAGTGGTTGGGACTAATGTTGGGCTAGCTTAGAAACAGCAAAAACCAGCCGCGATGCAATTGCATAATTTGGTTGGCATTTTCAAAATTTTCAATTTATAGATTATTTTAAGAAAAAAATACCCGCCTTTATTTGCGAAGGAAACACCCAATGGTCACCAGAATTCTCGTCATTGCTATCACAACCTTTTTAATGGTCGGCTCTGCTAACGCTGGCTGGAAAAAATGGTCTTCAGATGTGAAGACAGACCCTTTCACGAAAGGTGAAAAGGTGTTTCTGGGCTTTAGTCTTTCGACGAGTAGTTCGCTTATCGTTAGGTGCGACACATCCCAGACAGGGATTGAAGTCAGAGCGATTCCGGGGTGGCGGGGTGATAACTCTCTGTTGGACCGTAAACCTGAGGTCAAACTGGCGATCGACGGCGATTTGCTGTTTACCAATCAAAAGATAGATACAAACGTCAATCTCTATGGCGGTGACTACTTGGTTGGTATCAGCGCTATGTTGAACCGACGCCAGTCAGAAGAATTCATTGCGCGCTTCGTTAAGGCGAAACGCCAAATAGCGATGGATGATGGTATGTCAACTGGCCCCACTATAACGACAGCCCGTGGGTCCACAAGAGCTGGCAGAGCGTTGATCAAATGTTTAGGTAAACAAATCCGCACGAATGAAGGCGGATCAGACGAGGGATCATCTTCCAAGAGCAGCAAGGAAGAGGGTATCCCAACCTTGAAGGAGCTGTCTTTGATGGCAAGGTCCGGCAAAGAAGGCGCGAAGGCAGCAGCGGTTATCTATCATACGGTCATTGCAGGCAGCCCCTATTGCGGCTTCGAAGTAACACCGCTTATTCAGAAGTTTCTAGCGGACAGTTTGGCTGTTGCGAAAGAAGACCAAGATCTCGGCGGTGAAAACAGTCTTGGCGCAAAACTAGCGCGTGCTCCGTTCGAAGAGGACACAGCCATTGGACTTTGCAAAGAATTGTCTTCCGTCTATTTGGATGCTCGTTTTGGTAGCCAATGAACGGCCTCATTTCCCACTCACTTGATGCATCATCAGACCTCCCATGGATTTTTTTGATCCAACGTTGCACCGAATAGAAAACCGTGACGGTCTTTTGATTGACTCACGCCCCAATCTTCTGGAGTATTTTCGCCAAGGATTTCTCTAAGGGTAGTGAAGCCATGTTGACACAAGAGCAGCTCGCATTTTTCAACAACCAAGGTTACTTGGTTGTTGAGGATGTCTTCGATCACGAGAAGGTCATTGCACCTTTGAAAGCGGAATACAGCGACTTGATTGATGGCCTTTATGACGGCTGGTTAGCGGAGGGGCGTGTGACGGTTGATCCGGCTGGTCTCGATTTCTTTGGTAAATTGTTGGAGGCCTATAAAGCAGGCTGTGATTGGTTTCAGCCCATGGACATCTCGCTACCAGGAGATCGCATTCAGCCGGATACACCCATGCACTTTGGGCCAGCTGTGTTCAACATGATGAAGGATTCAAACTTGCTCGATATCGTTGAGCAATTAATCGGGTCCGAAATAACATCCAATCCCATTCAACATGTGCGTATCAAACCGCCCGCACGAGACCTCTACAGCGATGAAATACGCGCCCACATAACCTCAACCGATTGGCATCAGGATAGGGGAGTGGCATTGGAGGAAGCCGATCAGACAGACATGGTGACGATCTGGTGCGCCATCACCGATGCGACGGTCGAGAACGGTTGCCTTCAGGTTATTCCAAAGAATCCTGACACAGATATCATGCCTCACTGCCCGATGAAGCAGACCGCGATTGCAGAGGGTTTTATCGACAAGTCGACAGCCGTGCCTTTACCTGTCAAATCTGGTGGAATTGTCATTTTTCATCCCTTAACGCCTCATTCTTCCTTGGAGAATGTGACGGACGGCTTCAGGTGGTCTTTCGATATTCGCTACAGCAAAACCGGCCAGCCGACGGGACGAGCACACTTCCCTGACTTCGTTGCACGAAGCCGTTCGAACCCAGATTCGGAGCTTCAATCGGTCGACCGATGGCGGGAGATGTGGGAGGAAGCGCGGAATCGTTTATCCATCAAACCACACATTGACATACACCGTTGGCAGTCTGACTCACCTGTTTGTGCTTAAGAAGAATTTGAAACATAGTTTCGAACTCGCATAGCCGATCAAGCTCACTGGCTTTTGACGACATCACAATGCATCACCTTGCCTAGAAAGGGCAAATTTTCATGCAGAAACATTTAGAGGAACTGGCGAAAGCCCTGGCCAATGCTTGGAACGAAAGACAAGTGATCTCTTTGCCAGAGCTTGGCCTCGGCCCAGCTGATCGAGATGAAGCTTTTGAGATTCAAGATCGCATGGCGGAGATTATCGGCGGCAAGGTCATGGGGTGGAAAGTTGGGGCCTCAGTTGAAGCGGTGCAGTTTTTTGAAGGCCACGACGGCCCAATCCCTGGTCGCTTGTTTGAGGACAGGGTTTTCCAAGGGCATGGCCGTATCCCAGGAACCCTTTGCCATACGACCAAAGTCGAAAGCGAGGTTGCCTTTCGATTGGATCACAAACTACCTGCCAAAGACAGAGTCTCGGCAGAGGACCTCAGAGACCGTCTAACCTTTTTGCCCGCCATTGAAATGTCAGCCAGTCGTTGGGCGCCGGGAACCGGTGGCCGGGGCGTGGCGACCCGTGACGGGATTGCAGACAATGGAACCGCAGGTGTTGTTGTGCTGGGCGAACCGGTTGAAAACTGGCGCGATCTGTCTTTTGAAGAGATTTCAATCCGCTCTACAATTGACGACAGCCCTGAAATCCAGGTCTATTCCAATGCTTATCGCAAGGACCCCGTTGAGATCATGGCGGACACAATCAATGGACTATTGGCGCGAGGAATAGAACTTGAGCCGGGCATGGTTGTGCTGACAGGCTCCCTAACGCTACCAACGCCGATCCGCGTGGGTCAAAAATTGACGGTGCAATTTGGCGGTTTGGATGCTATCAGCCTCGAAATTTATGAAGAATAAGATCTTACCTCAAAGGAAAATCCCGTGACGAAACCTGTTCTGATCATCAATGGCCCAAACCTCAACATGCTCGGCACACGTGAGCCGCATATTTACGGTTCAACGACGCTCCCACAACTCAAGGCCCAATGTGAAGAGCGTGGCCAGAAGCGTGGTATCAACATCGATTTCCGTCAGTCGAACTCTGAAGCTGAAATCATTGGTTGGATTCATGACGCAATCGAAACCGTCTCTGGTATCATCATTAACCCTGCCGCATTCACGCATACATCAGTCGCCATCCTTGATGCATTGAACATGATCAAACAACCGATTATCGAACTACACATCTCAAATCCCCATAAACGAGAGCCTTTCCGCCACCATTCTTATGTGACCTTCGCTGCAACGGCGCTTATTTGTGGCCTAGGTGTGAACGGTTACTTGGTTTCGGTCGATGCGATGGCTGACATCGTCACTGAACAATCCTAAAGGCTGGCACTATGCGTCGTTCTTGTGTGATCGGTTACCCGGCCAAACACTCTCGTTCGCCTAAAATTCATGGCTATTGGCTCGAGCAACATGGGATCGAGGGGCACTACGGTATTGAGGAAATCTCTCCCGCGGATTTCCCAGGCTTTGTTACGAAACTGGATGAGCACGGGTATGTGGGGGCTAACGTAACCATGCCTCACAAAGAAGCAGCGCTTCAATATTCAGAGCCTGATCAACGCGCACGATCTGTGGGTGTTTCCAACACGCTTTGGTTTGATAAAGCCGGTGACCTTAAATCCACGAACACTGACGTCGAAGGCTTCATCGGTGCCTTGGATGCCAATGCACCGGGATGGGATAAGAAGAGCGAAAGCGCTGTTGTGTTGGGCGCGGGCGGTGCTGCCAAAGCGGTTGTATATGGTCTCCTGGAACGTGGCCTGAAAGAGGTCCACGTGGTAAACCGAACGATTGAAAAGGCAGAGGCTTTTAGACACGCGTTTGGCAGTGATGTTGTTCCAGCAAGCTGGGACAGTCTACCTTCCTTGCTGAAGGGGGCCACATTGCTTGCAAACTCGACCTCATTGGGCATGCATGGTCAATCTGATCTTGAGATCGACATTTCTGTTATGGCTGAAGGAGCGGTCGTCTCAGATATTGTCTATGTTCCTCTCAAGACTGACTTACTCGCTGCTGCAGAGGCTAGAGGCTTTGCGACATCTAACGGATTAGACATGTTGCTCCATCAAGCGGTTCGAGGTTTTGAACTTTGGTTCGGCACAAGGCCAACGGTGACATCTGAACTTTTTGACATGGTGGCTGCCGACATCGTTGGTGGTTGAGGGCTAGTCTGACCAGAGGTGTGAATTCTGACGTAGCCAATCGGCATAGATTTTCACACCTTCGTCGATCGAATACTGTGGTTTCCAGCCTGTATCTTCTTCTAGCTTTGTGCCAGCAAGTGGATCGCGCAGGGCCGTGAATTGAGTCCAGGGGTCTGTGCCGTCAGCAAGTGCAATCGCTGCTCCTGGCACCGCCCTTTTAATCGCCTCGGCCGCTTCACCAAGCGTGATGTTTTTGCCTGATCCCAAGTGGTAAATCGGGTGATTAAGATTGTTTGCCCGAGCCGCAGCTAACAACCCGTTGGCAACATCATCAACAAAAGTAAAACTAACGGCGAAGTCACCACCGCCTTCATCAATCCTTTCGCCGCTAAGAGCGCGGGCAAGGAATGAAGGGATTGGTCCTCTGGTTGGAGCGTGAACGGCGATGGGCGGACCGTAGACCCAAGAAATCCTCACGACAGAAGCCGAAAGCCCGTACTCCGTCCGATACATACGACAGAGCATCTCCGCCGTTGTTTTGGTAGTGCTGTAAACGTCTTTCGGCTCCGGAGGCTCATCTTCCAGAATTGGTTTACCATGCATGGGCCGAAGCTGGAACACCGATCCAGTACTCACCATGATTATCCGCTGCCACTTATTCAGTCGTGCTTGTTCCAACAGGTTTGCGGTGGCAGTAACGTTGGCATCAAAAGCGCCTCTTGGATTAGGTCGTGCGAAGGCTTCGTTTGGGATCGCGGCACAATGGATACAACGATCTATCTTGTGTCGTTTGACGAGCTCAGCCACAGCTTCACGGTTTATGAGGTCGCAAAAGACCCATCTGCTAGTCCCTCTCAAGTCTCCGACGATGGGTGGTGGCTCGCTGCCCCGATAAGTAGCCACAACTTCGAGACCTTGTGCTAGAGCCATTCTTGCGACACCACTACCGATGTGGCCTCCGGCACCTGTTACCAACAAAACCATGGCCTTAACTCAAGGGTTTCATGATTTGCTCACGATAAGCTGAACTGGTCTGCAATCTTTTGTACCAGTCTTTCAGGGCGGGGAATTCTGGATGGGGAACATCAAGGGCGTACCAACGATAGACCACGGCACCCACAGGAATATCGGTGGCCGTAAGCTTTGGACCAAGCAGATAGTCTTTGTCTCGTAAATGACCATCAAGGATCGCCATGTGTTGTTCCATGTTTTCGGCGGTGCGACTTATCAGTTCAGCGTCTTGCTGATCTTTTGGCGTTCTGATCAGACTCAAAAAAAGTGGCCCCAAATCCAACATAACTGTTGTTTGCTGCCAGTCCATCCATTGTTCCATCAAGGCTTTCTGTTGGGGATCTGTTGGGTAAAATTCTTCTGGGCCATAACGCTCTGTCAAGTAGCGGATAATGACGTTTGACTCCCATAGGACGAAGCCATCGTCTTCTATTGTTGGGATCGTACGGTTGGGGTTGAGATTGGCGAACCATTCTTCGTTGTTAACGCCGATCTGCAAACCCGCATCAATGCGCTGATAGTGGATGTTCAATTCCTCAACGGTCCATAGAACCTTTTGAACATTGATTGAATTTGTACGACCCCAAATCTTTAGCATCTCACTTTCCCTTCCAAACGGGTGTGCGCTTTTCAAGGAAGGCCAGCGATCCTTCTTTAGCATCCTCGCTTTCGAGCATAGCTTCATAGGCCGGATAAGAAGTAGCGAAGGCAGCTTCCAATGAGGAGGCCTCTAACCCCTTTTGCATCATCTCTTTAGTGGCTTGATGAGAGAGCGGCGCGCATGCCAAAAGCTTATCGACGAGACCTTCGACTACAGTGTCAAATTCTTCTCGTGCTACGACGCTGTTGATTAGCCCCAAAGCTAGCGCCTTTTCCGCGCTGAAAAGCTGTCCTGTTAGTGCGACTTCCATAGCGGCCTTCATCGGTAGTTGACGGGCCAAACGATGGAGACCACCGGCGGCGGCCAGGCCGATTTTAGCTTCTGGCAGGCCGATTTTGGCCGTGGAAACAGCAATCGCCATGTCACAGGCTAGGACCATCTCTAGACCCCCGCCTATCGCATGGCCGTTGACAGCGGCGATTATAGGCTTCTTCAAATCGAAGCGCTCGGCCAACCCTCCAAATCCAGTGGGTGGCATATCATCTCCTCCCATTTCTGAACGGACTTTGAGGTCGGACCCGACACAAAAGGCTTTGTTCCCGGAGCCACGAAGGACTGCCAATTTTAATGAATCATTATCAGAAAATTCGTTGAAGGCCTGGTGAAGTTTGAGATGAGAAGCTGGATCCAAAGCATTCAGCACATCGGGACGGTTGATTGTCAGATAGAGAACGCCGTTTCTTTGCTCAAGGATGATGGTCTCGTCGTCGCTCATAACATGATCCGTTGTCCTGTTTTTGCGGCGTCAAAAACTGCCAGTGTGGCTCTGAGCGTTGCTGTGGCATCTCTGGCTGTGATGCGGGGTTCTTCCTTGCCTTGGATAACAGCACAGAAATGGGCGATTTGATCGGCATAAGCGTTGATCATATTGTGCTGCATTTCCTCGGCCATCATAGCGTGGTTCCAGTCCGGGGTCTGACCATCATGGTGCCACAGAGTCAGGTTAGGGAAGTCCAATGCGGCCTTGGTGCCGATGAAGCGAATACAATTTTGACCTGTCTTCGGGAACGCGGGTGTTTCACCGGTCGAGAACTCCCAAGCCCAGGGTGAAGTCGCCTGGTCAGAAACAACGAAAGTCCCGATCGCACCATTTGTAAACTTCAAAACCATAGCGGCGGCGTCTTCTTTTTCGAAGTTCCAGACCTTGTGAGAAACCTCCGCTGAGAGCGACTCAAGTTCTCCGCAGATAAAGCGCAGATAATCCATCTCGTGGATCAAGTTGGTAAGGACAGGGCCAGCCTCCCATTTCTTGCGCCAATCTTGGTCGTAGTAAGATTTGTTTTTGCGTGCAGACCAGATGCCCGATACAGCAACCAGGTCTCCGAGCTCACCGGACTGTACGATGTCACGTGCCTTCAAAACCAATGGATAGTACCGGCGATGATGCCCGACCAATACATTCAAGCCCTTCTCTTCTGACTTAGCGACAGTCGCTTCAGCCTGCTCCAGGGTTGGCATAATTGGTTTTTCGACCAGCACATGAACGCCCGCATCCAGCGCTTCAAGCGTTGGCGGTGCATGATATTCTGTTGGCGTTGAGACGATGACGCCGTCTAGGTTTTCGGCAGCCAACATTTCAGCAGTGCTTTGATACAAGGGCACGGCCATTTCATTGGCGAGACCTTGACCACTAGGGGCTGGGTCCGCAACGGCAACGAGTTCCGCCTCTGCAACTTCCTTCATGGAGCGCGCGTGACGGTGACCAATGACGCCACCTCCAACTATGCCTAGGCGGACGGTCATAAAGGGTTCTCCAGATAAAGATTTTTGTTAGAGGTGGTCATATTTGGATCAATGATTGGCGCGAAGTCCATCTGATCCAAAATATCCGTTTGCAGGTCTACGCCTGGTGCGATCTCGATTACATGCAGGCCATCGGGTTTAAGTTCGAAAACACAACGCTCCGTGACGTAGATCGTTTGATGCCCCTGTGCGAGAGCTTGTTTTCCGGAAAAGGTGATTTGCTCAACTTGTTTGACCATTTTTCGCACGGCACCCTGCTGTTCAATCTTCAGTGATCCGTCGCCGGTCTTCAGTTTGGCTCCTTTAGCGTCAAAGGTACCAACAAAGACAACTTTGCGCGCGTTCTGGGCAATGTCGATAAACCCGCCTGGTCCAACCGTCGTACCTCCAAGCTTCGAGACGTTCACATTGCCCTCTTGGTCGATTTCACCAAAGCCTAGGAATGCGATGTCTAGCCCTCCGCCAGAGTAGAAATCAAACTGAGAGGGCCCATCAATCATGCAGCTAGGGTTTTGTGCATAGCCAAAGAGCGTACCTGTTAACAGGTTACCGCCATAAGTGCCGTGTTCGATGGTTTGATAATAGAGGTTCTGTTCTTCACGTGCGGCAACAATGGAGGCAACCTCGTCTGGAATACCAAATCCATAATTAATAACGGCGCCGTCAAACAGTTCTTGGTGCGCACGCCGGGCTATGATTTGACGTATCGAAAATGCAGGTGGCTCTGGTTTTGGCTGAGGAACGAATTCTTGCCCGGAGATCGTAGGATCATAAACCAAATCATAGCCTTGACGTTGGCCTTCATCGACAACGATAGCATCAACAATGGCGGAGGGAACACGGACGGACCGGGCTGAAAGTTCGCCATTCTTGACCTTTTTCCGCACCTGGAAAATGACCTTGCCGCCTGAGTTATGAGCGGCAGCGGCCATGGCGTAAATGTCAACGTTTGCAGGTTCTTCGTCCAGGCTGATATTGCCGTCCTCATCCGCGAACGAGCCTTTGAGCAAGGCGACATTCATCGGGAAGGGAAGATAGCGAAGGTAGGTTTCACCGTCGATTTCAATCAGCTTGACCAGCTCGTCTTGTGCCGCCTCATTCATCCTTCCGCCTTGTTGGCGCGGGTCAACAAAGGTACCGAGGCCAACATGCGTGATCAGGCCGGGTCTTCTAGCGGCGATTTCCCGCATGAGCTGCATAGCAACACCACCCGGCAGGACGTAGGCCTCGATTTTGTTCTCGCGCGCAAGCTCTTGCATGCGCGGCGACCAGACCCAATGACCACCAATGACTTTCTTGACCATACCTTCGTGCGCAAAGCGGTTAACACCGCGTTTGTCTCTGTCGCCAATACCGAGCGCATGGAGAACGGTCAGGTTATTGGGAACGCCAGAGGCAAGAAACTTCTTCTCGACTTCCTCGTGAAGCAGAGTGGCTTCCACGAGCCCGCCACCGCCACCAATCAAGCCGACCGAATCGCCATCATTGATGAGGTCCGCGATCTCATCTTTGCTGATGAATTTGTTCTTTTTCATGAGTAAAGTTCGATATCTGGGTTAATAGTAACCTTTGGCACCACCGCCATCGATAACAATGCCGGTGCTATGAATGTGACGTGCTGGCGGTGAACAGAGATAAGCCACCAATTCAGCGACGTCTTCTGGACGCCCGAGTCTGCGGATGCCTTCAGCTGCGACAGCTTCCTTCTCGACTTGCTCAGCGGTCTTGCCCTGTTGTTGGGCGCGGTCTGCAAAGATTGTTTCAAGGCGCTCTGTAACTGTCAGTCCAGGATGGATCCAGGTGACGTTGACATCGTCAATCAGGCCCTTTTCGCCCAAGGCTTTGGTGAAGTTGGCCAAGGCTGCGTTGACAGCACCACCCACCATAAAGTCCGCCGCAGGTGTTCTAGAAAACCCGCCGACGATGTTAATGACGTTGCCATTGTTTTCTTTCAATGACGGCCAAAGGAGCCGAGATAGGCGCACACCAGCGTGAAACTTGAGGGCAAATCCATCAACCATTTCTTCATCGGGTTGGTCGGGGAAGATCCCGCCTTTGGTGGCACCGGCGGAATGAACAAAGATATCGCACCCGCCCCATTTCGCGAGGAAAGCATCAGCGGCTGATTGACAGCCTTCCATGCTACGCAAATCGCTGGCATGGAAAGCACTTTCTGGTGCACCTAAAACATCCAGGCTGGCCGCTGCACCTGAGAGGCGTTCTTCGTTTGAAGAAGACAAAAAGACCTTTGCTCCCGCGTTAGCAAATCTTTTCGCACAGGCTAGACCGATCCCTTTTGAGCCGCCACTAACAAATACTCGTTTACCTTCAAAGCTGTGCATCAATCTTGCCTTTTGCTGAATTGGGAAATCACCTTAAGCAGATGAATCATTTCGACCATATTACGTTGCTGGTTGTTCTGCGCAGCAAATTTTTGAGACCATGAAAGAATTGATGGCCAAATTGATGTCTTATTTCTATAGATGATGGAATTGATGCATCATTAGAGCTGAAAATGACATCTGATACGCCGAAGCCGCGAATTATTGACATAGCCCTACAAGCGGGCCTGTCGACTGCAACTGTTGATCGGGTCCTTAACGAACGGCCCGGTGTTAAGGCCAAAACGGTGGCCAAAGTTAACGAGGCGATACGACAGCTCAATCTAGCATCACCCCGTCCTCAAGTTATTCCTTCCATAGCAGTTGGGATGGAGATTGACGTTTTGATTGCAGGTCGCTCAGGTTTTGCCAACGATCTCTTGGCAAAGGGGCTGAACTCTTATGCGAAACGCAGTGGGTTGCTGTTGAATTTCGACTATTCAGCGCGGATGAATGCTGAGGCTCTGGCTACTGGCCTAAGAGATTGCTTGAAACGCAAGAGTGCTGGCGTTGTTGTTCAGGCCGTTGAGCACCCTTTGGTGCGAGAGGCGATTGCCAATTTGTCAAACGAGGGCATTCCGGTAGTGGCCATACTGACACCGCTACCTGATTCAGGTGTTATCGGTTATGTCGGACTGGACAATCGCGCTGTTGGTCGGACAGCTGGCTTACTGATGGGGCGGTTTTCCAACGTTGAAGGCAGTGTAGCTTTGTTTACTGGCGGCAACATTTATCGTAACCATGAAGAGCGCGAAATTGGCTTCCGTTCAGTTATCAGGGACGAGTTTCGACATCTGAAACTCTTGCCTGATTGTCTCGGATATGACGATCCTGATAAGATCTACATGCTTACGAAAGATATTTTGGCTCAGGAAAAAGACTTAACGGGCCTGTTTAATGTCGGCAGCGGTAACAGAGGCATTGAACGCGCTCTTCTTGAATCTGGTCGCGCTAAAGAAACTACCTATATCGCGGTTAACTTTACACCTCTCACGCGACAGGCCCTGGTCCAGGGGACCATTGATGCTGTTCTACATCAAAACATGAACTACACCGCCAAAGCCGCCCTTAGAGCCATCATCGATCATTCCAGTGGTCGAACCGCTGATTTCGAACCGACTTATCTTGAGATCATCACCCGTGAAAATCTGAAGCAAGCCAAAAGCTGGGGAATGGATTTTTCTAAGTCTTAAGTTCTTGATTTTAAGTTCTTGGCATGCCTTTGGCCCGACCAGCTCGTTTTTGGGCGGCTACTCGGAAGGGAGCGTTTGGCCCTCCATAACCCTGATACCCTTTTTTTCGTTGGATGATTTCGAAGAAGAAACCTTCGCCATAGGTTTTGGAATACAACTGAAAGAATTCACCCTGCTCATCTTTGTCATACATGATGTTAAGCGCTTGCATTTCCGACAAGATGTCCTCCGTTAAATCGAACCGCGCGGCGAGATCCAAATAGTAGTTCGGGGAAATCTCTAAGGCTTCAAATCCCTTATTCTTCATGGCTCTTGCGGTTCCGAAGATGTCTGACGACTCAAAAGCCAAGTGTTGAACAGCAGAACCAAATGAACTTGCCAGATGCTGTCCGGCAAATGTGCGGTGGCTTTCGGCCCCATTAAGGGTGATGCGAAGTAGCGAATTTTTCCCTTCTACGGCCTGGCTTCTAACCAGACCACCGGGATCAACAACGTCGACGAGTGGTGTTTTGGTTGCGTCGAAAATGGATGTATAAAAGAGTGTCCAAGAGAGCATCTCATCGTAGTTCATGGTTTGGGCTATGTGGTCTACCCGTTTGAGTTTGGCATCTGTCGCTGCTTTGGTCGCGTCTTCAATGAGTATGAATTCTCTTTCCCAGACTTTAGAAAGTTCGCTCCTTTCGTCGACGAAATGAAGCAGGCTCCCTCCAACACCACGAATGGCGGGGATGGTTAACTCATTTGGACCAACCGTTTGGGAGAAGGGGTCCGCCCCTAGCGCTGTTGCTCGTTTCCAAGCCTCTTCAGCGTTCTCCACTGCCAGGCCGACGTCACAAACGCTGGTTCCATGGGTGACGTAAGCTGAATGTGCAAAGCCTTCCTTTTCGGTATTAATGACAATTTTAATGTCGTTTTGAGTCCAAAGATCCACCGATTTTGAAACATGCTTATGACTGTTTATGAAACCCATTTGGTTGAGTAAGGAACCCAAAACTTCTGCTTCCGCTTCATCGGTTGTGAATTCAACGAACTCAATTCCCTTGGATGTCGCTGGTGCAGGGATAGAGGGAAGAGCCAACTTCAGGTCCGGTGATGAACGGTTGACTTGATCCATTAAATTAACAAGGGAACGATATCCATCCTGAGCCACCAGCTTAGGACTTCCACCGCGGAATTGATCGTTAAAAATCTCAAGAGAAAGCGGTCCTGAATAGCCCGTTGCCATCACGGCCTTCATGAAGGAAAGGAGATCCAAATCGCCCTCGCCTGGCATGTTCCGGAAGTGGCGTGACCAATAGAAGAGATCCATTTCAATCAGAGGGGCATCAGCCAATTGCAGAAAGAAGATCTTGTCCGCCGGAACCGATCGGATGGATTCACTATCGATGCCGCGACCCAGGGTGTGAAAACTGTCTAAGATCAATCCGATATTGGGATGGTTGGCCCGACGGACAATTTCCCAGGCGTCACGGTGATCCCAAACATGTTTTCCCCACGCCAGAGCTTCGTAACCGACACGAATGGATTTCTTTGCTGCGCGCTCACCCAGTTCACTGAAATCGTCCGCTGCACGATCTATACCCCCAAGAGCTTTTGGATGTAGGGAAGAGCAAATCAAAACAAGATCGGTCCCCAGCTCATTCATCAAATCGAATTTGCGCTCCGCACGATCAAAAGCTTTAGTGCGCTCAGGCTCTGGAAGCCCTTCGAAGTCACGGAAAGGTTGGAAAAGGGTGATTTCCAACCCGTGGTCTTTGATTATTCGTCCGACTTCCTTTGGTCCGCCATCGAAGGCTAAAAAATCCTGTTCGAAAATTTCTACACCGTCAAAACCTGCGTCAGCAATGGCGGATAGTTTCTCTCTCAGTTCTCCTGGGACAGAGACTGTTGCAATGGAAGTTTTCATGTTTTGACGATCCTTCTATTGATCCTGAGAAGTTCCCCAGAAGCCTTCTAACCAAATTGCTTAGGCTCTCTTTATGCCAATCAGGGAGAGTAAATCAACAGATGATGTTTATAAATATAATTTTGATGCATCAAAAATAGCCAAGCAGCACCACTACTTTTTTTGTTGCTTTGGCTAGTTTGGCGGAATCCTGCCATTTTGTTCTGCGCTGCCAAATTGTCAGTTGCTGTCAAAAGAAGCTCACGATAGAGTTCATGTCAGTGGCTAAAGTGGCCACTATTTTGATCCTGAAAGAAAGCCTGCATCATGACAGTGAACGCTAACTGGTCTTACCCCACCGCTATCCGTTTTGGCGCGGGTCGCATTGCTGAAATTGGCGAAGCCTGTAAAGTGGCAGGTATGTCAAAGCCCTTGCTAGTAACGGACAAAGGGTTGGCCGTTTTGGAGATCACAACGGGGACGCTTGATTTGATGGAGGCTGCGGGTCTGGGTAGAGGCCTGTTCAGTGATGTCGATCCTAATCCAAATGAAAAGAATGTCGAAGATGGCTTGCGGGTTTACCGTGAAGGTGGGCATGATGGTGTTATAGCATTTGGCGGTGGTTCCGGTTTGGATCTTGGAAAAATGCTCGCGTTCATGGCGCGGCAGACTCGGCCGATTTGGGATTTTGAAGATATCGGCGATTGGTGGACGCGGGCTGATCCAGACGGCATTGATCCAATCGTGGCTGTTCCGACAACAGCAGGCACAGGCTCTGAGGTTGGGCGTGCGAGCGTCATCACTAACTCCGTCACTGCAGAGAAAAAGATCATCTTCCATCCGAAAGTCCTACCGGCTGTCGTGATTTGCGATCCGGAACTGACGGTCGGCATGCCTAAAATGATCACGGCCGGAACCGGTATGGACGCTTTCGCCCATTGCCTGGAGGCCTTCTGCTCACCCCACTACCATCCTATGTCACAAGGCATCGCGCTAGAGGGTTTGAAGCTGGTTAAAGACAACTTGTTGACCGCCTACAACGATGGCGCAAACCTGGACGCCCGTGGCAACATGATGAGCGCCGCTGCGATGGGGGCTACAGCCTTCCAAAAAGGCTTGGGTGCAATTCATGCTATTTCCCATCCCATCGGCGCCAACTATCATACCCACCACGGCACAACGAATGCGGTTGTGATGCAGGAGGTGCTTAAGTTTAACCGTTCAGCTATCGAGGATAGGCTCGGTATGGCTGCAAACTATTTGGATATTGCTGGCGGTTTTGACGGCTTCTTTGTATTTGTTGGCGAGTTAAACGAAGCCTTGAGTATTCCCAAAAACTTAACTGAACTTGGGCTGGTCAATCCAGATATCGACCGCTTGGTGAAAGGAGCTTTGATCGACCCTAGTACCGGCGGCAACCCTATTGAAATGACGGCAGAGAACACAAGAGCGTTGATTGAAGCTTGTCTTTAATCCGTGCGACGGAGCCTGCAATTTGTCTAAAGCCGTCATCTGGAGTGCTGCTATCAAGATAGTCTGATTTTTGAAGCTCTTGTATAGGGGATTTAACGGCGCTTTTGGTTTCCCATGCGCTCACAAAAATGACTCTTACAGGTAGCTTCATGACTTCTCATTACAGCGACAATCGTAAAATCGATCCGACTAAAGGCGCGTTGTTAGGCGACAACACGCCCAATGACAACAATCGCATCGAAATTGGGCCAACGCAGTTGGCCTTTGGTGAATGGGAAGCGGCTGGACTGGTTTTGCCAGACCTTCAACGCATGCGAGAATTCCGCTGGAAACGCCTTACCCAGCACATTGTTGATCGCGACCTGGCTGGCATGTTGATGTTCGACCCGCTCAACATTCGCTACGCCACCGACAGCACAAACATGCAACTGTGGAATACGCACAATCCTTTCCGCGCGGTGCTGCTCTGTGCGGATGGCTACATGGTCATTTGGGATTACAAGAACTCACCCTTCCTATCGACGTTTAATCCGCTAGTGAAGGAACAGCGTTCAGGCGCTGACCTATTCTACTTTGACCGTGGTGACAAAATTGACGTCGCCGCTGATGTCCTCTCCAACGAAATTAGAGTCCTCTTGGAAGAACATGCCTCGGGTAACAAACGATTGGCGGTGGACAAAATCATGCTGCACGGTTTGCATGCACTGCAGGCGCAAGGGTTTGAAATTTTGCCGGGCGAAGAGGTCACCGAGAAATCCAGATCCATCAAAGGGCCAGACGAAATCATGGCCATGCGCTGCGCCCATGATGCTTGCGAGAAAGCCGTCCAGGCGATGGAAGATTTCGCGCGTGAAATAGTGCCTCAAGGCAATACCTCGGAAGATGATATCTGGGCCGTGCTTCATGCTGAGAACATCAAACGTGGTGGTGAGTGGATTGAAACACGCTTGTTGGCATCCGGTCCGCGCACCAATCCTTGGTTCCAGGAATGTGGTCCGCGCATTGTACAGAACAACGAGATCATCGCTTTCGATACGGATCTGATTGGCAGTTACGGTATTTGCATCGACATTTCTCGTACGTGGTGGGTCGGTGACGAAGCGCCTCGGCCTGATATGGTTTATGCGATGCAACATGCCCACGAGCACATCATGACGAACATGGAGATGCTGAAACCAGGCGTTACGATCCCCGAACTCGTCGAAAACTCACATCGTTTGGACGAGCAGTTCCAGGCTCAAAAATATGGATGTCTGATGCATGGTGTTGGTCTTTGTGATGAATGGCCTTTGGTCGCCTATCCTGACCAAGCGGTGCCGGGTTCATTTGACTATGCGCTGGAACCAGGCATGGTGCTTTGTGTTGAGGCGGCTGTTGGCGCTGTCGGCGGTGACTTTTCTATCAAACTAGAGGACCAGGTCCTAATCACAGAAGACGGCTACGAGAACCTCACCACCTATCCATTCGATGATCGTTTGATGGGACGTTAGTTCGCTGCAATCTGACTGTCCCTTACCTTGCGCCAGGTCACCTATCCCTAGAGGGCACGTAAGTGCCCGAAGGATCTCTTTGAAGTTTTAGCTTGGTCGCGAGGGGAAATTTCGCGCTCGTTTCAAACAGATCCTTCGTCACATCGCTCATCCAGGAACAGCGACTCCTTGGGCTACGCCGGATTCTAGCTGCCCCAATACAAACGCATGGGGTTATCAACGAGCAAGGCTTGTTGCAGCTCTGCTGTTGGTGCGATGTGTGGGATTACATCTGCGAGAACGCCCTCATCGGGAACATGAGACTTCATGTTGGGGTGTGGCCAATCGGTACCCCAGAGTACACGATCCGGAAAACGCTGTACTAAGTGGCGAGCAAAAGGGATGACATCCTTGTAGGGCGGGCCAGCAACAGTTAAACGCTCAGGACAGGAGACTTTGGTCCAGATGTTTTGATTCTCTTCGAGAAGCGAGGTAAATGACTGAAAATCAGGGTGATCAACACCCTTGGTCACATCAGGCCTGCCCATGTGATCAACAACCACGGTCGTTGGGAGTTGTTTCAAAAAGGGCTTAAGATCTTCTAAGTCCGGCGCTTCGAAGTAGACGACAATGTGCCAGCCAAGTTTGGCAATCCTCTCTGCAATGCCAAGAAAGACTTCTTTGGGCGTCGAATCAACCAAGCGCTTAACAAAGTTAAAACGCACGGCCCGAACCCCGGCCCGGTCCATGACGTTGAGTTCTTCGTCAGTGATGTTTGGTGAAACAACGGCGACGCCACGTGCCAATTCCCCAGCGGTGACAAGTGCATCGACAAGAGCGTCGTTGTTACGACCATGGCAGGAGGCTTGGACAATGACGTTGCGCTCGAAGCCCAGGTAATCCCTCAGTTCAAACAGTTTCTCTTTGGGCGCATCACAAGGTGTGTATTTGCGCTCCGGCGCGTAAGGAAATGTCTTCGCCGGACCGAAGACATGGCAATGGGCATCGACCGCGCCTACTGGGGCAACAAAGGTTGGCTTGGCAGGGTTTGGGTGAAAGGGAAGGTAATCGGGATCCATGTCTTTACTCCGAAGCGAAAATGGTGCCGTCAAACAGCTTGCGAGCTGTGCGAAGGATGGCGGTGGAAGCAACAGTGCCTTGATCATCTATGTGAGCGACGACTGTTGTTTGTCCGATAGGGTGTTCTATAGCTAGATTTTTTTGTGAACCGTCTGGAATGTCGGCCATTGCAAAAGCTGGGCTGTTTTCAAGAAGGCAAGCAGTTGCCACCGACACTGCACCCAAAACGCCAATAGAAGCATGACAGCGATGAGGGATGAAAGTGCGAGTGGAGATCGTTCTGCCCTTTCTAGCAGGTGAAACCATCGTCATTTTGGGAACCGTTTTGTCTTTCACATCACCCAAATTCATGAGCGGGCCACAAGCCAAACGAAGTTTTTCAAGTTTGTCACGAAGCGCTGAATTGGCTTCTAGCTCTTCACGAGTTTCAGTGCCCTTGATACCCATGTCAGAGGCCAACATGACAACGCAAGGCATACCGTTGTCGATCATCGTTACAGGCACCCCTTCGATGAGGTCGACTTCATTGCCAGTTGGCAGTAAAG
>Ga0055584_100001345_pt1 | contig 24190 bp, 26 predicted proteins | sample OSDHelmetaG_FD_58716 | JGI IMG/M metagenome (GOLD analysis project Ga0055584, IMG submission 58716) | Pelagic marine sediment microbial communities from the LTER site Helgoland, North Sea, for post-phytoplankton bloom and carbon turnover... | ecosystem: Environmental > Aquatic > Marine >...
AGCAGGATTGAGAGATATGGCTAATACAAGTTCCGCAAAAAAGCGTGTCCGTCAAAATGAGCGTCGGGCCGAACGTAACCGAGATCGGCGCAGCCGCATTCGGAGTGCTGTCAAATCCGTCGAGATGGCGATTGATACTGGTGATCGCGCCGCTGCTGAAGGGGCGTTTAAACTCGCCGAGCCTGAATTGATGAGCGGTGTCACTAAAGGCATCATCAAAAAGAATACGGCATCGCGTAAAGTATCGCGCCTGTCTGCTCGGGTGAACGCCCTTACCTGATTTTCCCTCTATGAGGGTATTAATCTGGAAGCCGTGCCAGGTCACCCTGGCGCGGTTTTTTGATTCTGCCGGTTTGGCTTTTTAATGACATAGCGCACTTCAATACCCCAAAAACTTAGGGTTTTCGCGCAAGTCCTTGACTCGATGACGTGATTCGCAGGTCGTTGGATTGTCAATAAATTTTTTTATTTTTTTGTCGCTGGATCGGGTTGCTATCCATTCCGGCCCCAATTAAATTTGCAATCGGCGACGGAATGGATACAGAAGCATTTAAGTAAAAAAGGACTGTTTTCTTTCTAATTTAAGTAATGGATTAGTTTGTTTTAATATAAAATCTGTTTCTTTTTCAATCTAATACTATCGGTGGGTTGGCGCCCAAATAAAGGCAGTAAGGCTGGAAGCACTAAATATAACGGACACATTTCAATACCGCCGATGCCGGTGTCGAAGATTTCCGCTTCCAGACGAACTGAAAAAATAACGCAATTCACTATTTCGTGGATTGTTTGGGGGACTGGGGACATAAAGAATGCCGGGACCAAGGCTTGATCCGAAGATTACAGCTCAATGGGCAAGAGTACGCGGGCTGTTAAGATCGGAAGTTGGTGACGCCTCATATCGAAGTTGGTTGAAGCCGTTAACGCTGGTTTCAATTACAGACGGGACGGTGAGAATAGCGGTACCGACCCGCTTCATGCGGGACTGGGTCGTAAGCCACTATGGTGACCGGTTGCGTGAATTGTGGGCTGGCGAGAATGAGACTGCCGATGTGATCGATGTCTTTGTGCAGACGCCGACCACCCGTCCTTTAAACAGACCCGTTGAGAAGCCCGCTATTGCGCAGCAGGTAAATGGGTCCATTGGTTTAGCATCGGCGAATGGTGCGTCTGACACTCGACCTGGGATTAGCGCACCAATCGATCCCCGTTTCACCTTTTCAAACTTCGTCGTGGGCAAACCAAATGAGTTGGCCTATGCCGCAGCGCGCCGGGTGGCTGATTCAGAGGACGCGGCTTTTAATCCGCTGTTTCTCTATGGTGGTGTCGGCCTTGGTAAAACGCATCTTATGCATGCGATCGCCAACCATACGCGTGCAAAATTTCCCGAGCGGCGTGTGGTTTATATGTCCGCCGAAAAATTCATGTTCCACTTCATCCGCGCCCTGCGGTTCAAAGATACGGTGTCCTTCAAGGAGCAGTTCCGCTCGGTTGATCTTTTGATGATCGATGATGTGCAGTTCATCAATGGGAAGGAAGCCACCCAGGAAGAGTTTTTCCATACGTTTAACGACCTTGTGGATAATAATCGGCAAGTCGTCATTTCGGCAGATAAGTCGCCTTCGGATATGGAAGGCATGGAAGAACGGCTGCGCTCGCGGCTCGGCTGGGGCCTTGTTGCAGACATCCATGCGACGAGTTTCGAGTTACGGCTGGGCATTCTTGATGTTAAGTCTGAGCGGCTGGGCGTTGAGATCCCGGCAAAGGTCAAAGAATTTCTATCGCACCGGATTACCTCCAATGTTCGCGAGCTTGAAGGGGCGCTAAACAGGGTGGTTGCCCATGCTGAGCTCGTGGGTCGTGAAATTACGCTTGAGTCCTGTCAGGAGGTCCTTCACGACATCCTGCGGGCTAATGACCGACGCGTTACAATCGAAGAAATTCAGAAGAGCGTTTCGGAGCATTTTAATATTCGAATTGCCGATATGCATTCTGCCCGCCGGGCGCGCGCCGTGGCGCGTCCACGTCAGGTGGCGATGTATTTGGCGAAGCAGCTTACGTCTCGATCACTACCGGAAATTGGCCGGAAATTTGGTGGCCGGGATCACACGACAGTCATGCATGCGGTCAAGAAGGTCGAAGAGTTGCGGCAAACAGATTCGGCGTTCTGTGAAGATGTTGACCTTCTGCGGCGTATGCTAGAGGGATAACCGCAGTTTTCTGAGATTTTTCTCGTATTTAATCCGGTAAATTTTGGGCATCTAAACCCGTGCGGGCACCCGGTTGAAATGCTATAATTTCAGCTGTCTGCAAGCTGTTGCAGGTGGCAGAGACAAGCCGGTGTTTTTTATTCTTATGAGAACCATGTGACGCCATGAAGTTTACGATTGATCGCGGTGCTTTGTTGAAGGCATTGACCCATGTCCAGAGCGTAGTTGAACGCCGGAATACCATCCCAATTTTGTCGAATATACTGATGCGTGCCGATGACGGTGCTGTCGAGTTATCAGCGACAGATATGGATATCGCTGTTGTCGAAAAAATTTCAGCTGATGTAAGCCAGCAGGGTGCCACCACGGTTCCCGCACACACCTTGTTTGATATCGTTCGCAAGCTGGAAGATGGTTCGCAAATCGAACTTGGTGGTGGCTCTGAAGAAGGCCAGATGGCGATGCGCTCCGGGCGGTCGACCCTAAAGCTTGCGACACTGGCCAGCGAAGACTTCCCGGCAATGACAGACGATGACATGCCCCACAGCTTCTCGCTGGAAGCGGCTGCGTTGAGGTCCTTGATTGATCGCACGCGCTTCGCGATTTCGACGGAAGAAACCCGCTATTACCTGAATGGCATTTATCTGCACGCCGCAGAAGGTGATGACGGCAATGCCGTCCTGCGTGCTGTCGCGACAGACGGCCACCGGCTTGCCCGAATGGAAGTGCTAATACCGGCCGGCGCGGAAGGAATCCCTGGAGTGATTGTGCCGCGCAAAACGGTAAACGAGTTGCGGAAATTGATCGATGAAACGGAAGATGACATCGCTGTTATGATGTCCGATACAAAAATCCGCTTTGCAGTCGATCAGATTGTTCTCAGCTCTAAATTAATTGACGGTACGTTCCCTGACTATGATCGGGTTATCCCCGAGGCAAATGACAAGTTTCTCGAGGTAAGCTGCAACCGCTTTGAGCGGGCTGTGGATCTGGTCTCGACAATTTCGACAGAAAAATCTAGGGCTATCAAGTTAAGCCTGGGGGCCAACAGTTTGGTCCTCTCAGCGACCAGCCCCGATGCGGGTAGTGCTACTGAAGAGCTCGAAGTCGAATATGACGATGGCGAACTCGAAATTGGCTTTAATTCCCGGTATTTGCTCGACATTACCCAGCAGATTCAAGGCGATAAAGCGCGCTTCGCCCTTTCTGACGCGGCATCGCCGACTCTCGTCAAAGATCTTGAGGATGAGAAGGCGCTCTACGTCCTGATGCCGATGCGCGTATAAAGGCGGGCCCCCTGTCTACGTCGCAACCCGTTTTCCTAAAGGATGTTCAAGCAGCGTCAATGGCGGTGCAGCGTTTGGTTTTGACTGATTTCCGTTGTTACGCCTCATTGCGTCTGAAGATTAATGCTCCCCTGATTACCCTCACTGGCGCAAACGGTGCCGGCAAGACCAACCTTCTGGAAGCTATTTCCTTTTTGGTTCCGGGCCGTGGTTTGCGGGCTGCCCGCCTGACCGACATCGCCCGCCGTGATGCCGACAAGAATGCACCCGATCAGCGGTGGGGCGTGGCCGCGACAGTCGAAGGCCTTGATGGGGTTTATGAAGTTGGCACTGGCGTTACCGAAGAGATAATTGTCGAGAATCCTCGGCGCGCCGTGCGCATAAATGGAGCACCCGTGCGCGGTCAGTCTGCTTTAGGGGAGCGGCTGTCCGCTCTCTGGCTTACACCCGATATGCAACGGCTATTTACGGAAGGGGCTTCGGGTCGTCGTCGCTTCCTTGATCGCCTGGTTTTTGGTTTTGACCCGGCGCATGCTGGCCGGCTCAAGGCATTTGAGCGCGCGCTGCGCGAAAGGTCGAACCTGTTGCACCGTGAGGTAACGCAAGGAGCTACTCCTGACCCGGCGTGGCTTGATGTGCTGGAAGAAACAATCGTCGAAAAAGGTGTGGCAATAGCCGCCGCGCGGCTCGCACTGATTGATCGTTTAAACCCGGCCTGTGCTATGGGGGTTGGGCCCTTTCCTTCCGCGCATCTCGCCCTTGACGGCGTCCTCGATAGTTGGATCAGCTCAATGCCGGCCGTCGAGGCGGAAGATAAATATCGCGCGGCGTTGGTGGAGTCTCGGCGTGTAGACCGCGCAGGCCGCGGTGCGACCATTGGCCCGCAGCGCAGCGACCTTGCAGTGACGCATATTTTAAAGAAGACCCCTGCCGGACAGTGTTCGACCGGTGAACAAAAAGCATTACTTATCAGTATCGTGCTGGCGAATGCCCGTTTGCAGTCCCTGGAACGAGGCGCTGTGCCGATTTTATTACTTGATGAAATCGCCGCCCATCTCGATGAAGACCGGCGCGCCGCTCTTTTTGCAGAAATTCAGGCGCTTGGCGCTCAAGCCTGGATGACGGGTACCGATCCGTCTCTCTTTGCCCCTCTCTCTGAGGCAGCTCAACATTTTGCCGTGGCGAATGCCGAAGTAACAGAGTGTTCCCTCGATGCATATGCCGCATGAAACTCAAGAAGAAATGGTTTAACTATGGCACCTCCCGCTGACGATTCCGCCGAAAAACAAAATGCCGACTATGGCGCAGATTCCATCCAGGTTTTGCGTGGCCTGGATGCCGTTCGAAAACGGCCCGGAATGTATATCGGTGATACGGATGATGGGTCGGGGCTGCATCATATGGTTTACGAGGTGGTGGATAACGGCATTGATGAAGCGCTTGCCGGAATCTGTGATCGGGTTGAAGTAACGTTAAATGGCGATGGATCTGTCTCAATCCGCGATAATGGACGTGGGATTCCGGTTCAGCTCCATGAAGAAGAAGGGGTGTCGGCCGCTGAGGTCATCATGACTCACCTGCATGCTGGTGGGAAGTTTGACCAAAGTTCTTATAAGGTTTCCGGCGGCTTGCACGGCGTTGGTGTGTCCGTTGTTAACGCTTTGTCGTCATGGCTGGAACTCAGAATCTGGCGTGAAGGCGCAGAATGGACTATGCGTTTTGAGCATGGCGTACCCGTTAAATCGCTCGAAAAGGTTGCCGACTGGGATGGCCCAACCGGTAGCCAGGTCACCTTTCTCGCGTCACCAGAAACATTTACCAATATTGAGTTTGATTTCGCCAAGCTTGAGCACCGGCTTCGGGAGCTTGCCTTTTTGAACTCAGGTGTCACGCTGGTTGCCAATGATTCACGTGGCGTTGAGCCAAATATTGTCGAAATGCATTACGAAGGCGGCCTTGCAGCGTTTGTGAGCTATGTTGATCGTGGCAAAACGCCCTTGTTTGATGAACCTATCGCGATCCGGGGTGAACAAGATGATATCGCCATGAAAGTCGCGCTGGAATGGTCTGATAGTTATCACGAGACCACACTGTGCTTTACCAACACGATCCCGCAGGGTGACGGCGGGACCCATCTGGCAGGCCTTCGCGGCGCCCTCACAAGAACGATTAATGCCTATGCCAATGAGACGGGTATCGCGAAAAAGGAAAAGGTCACCCTGACCGGGGATGATATGCGTGAAGGGCTGACCTGTGTTCTGTCAGTCATGGTTCCCGATCCTAAATTCTCCTCACAAACCAAAGACAAGCTGGTTTCTTCCGAAGTCCGGCCGGTTGTTGAAAGCCTGGTTGGCGAAAAACTCAGCCAGTGGTTCGAGGAACACCCCAATGAGGCAAAACGGATTGTTACGAAAGCCGTTGAAGCCGCCGCCGCTCGTGAAGCCGCGCGCAAAGCACGTGATCTGACACGGCGAAAGGGGGCCCTCGATATTTCCAGCCTGCCCGGAAAACTTGCCGATTGTCAGGAACGCGATCCGTCGCAATCAGAAATCTTCATCGTTGAGGGTGATTCAGCGGGTGGCTCTGCCAAACAGGGACGTAACCGGCGTAATCAGGCGATTCTGCCACTACGGGGTAAGATTCTAAATGTTGAGCGGGCGCGGTTTGACAAGATGCTGTCTTCGGCGGAAATCGGGACATTGATTGCGGCCCTCGGCACGGGTATTGGCCGCGAAGATTTTGATGTCGAGAAAGCCCGGTATCACAAGATTATCATTATGACGGACGCCGATGTCGACGGTAGCCATATCCGGACATTGCTCCTAACCTTCTTTTTCCGGCAAATGCCGGAGCTCATTGAGCGCGGCTACCTCTATATCGCTCAACCACCCCTTTATCGGGCCAAAAAGGGATCGGAAGAAGTTTATCTTAAAGATGATCCCAAGCTCGAGGATTATCTGATTGATGCTGGATTGCGCGATTGTCTGCTGATTGTTCAGGATGGTGCCGAGATTGCCGGGGCGGATTTGCGCGATACTGTTGAAAGTGCCCTGTGCCTCAAGCGGTTGATGACGCCTATCCTGCAAAGAATCTCTAATTCGATGGTGCTGGAACAGGCCGCCATATTGGGGGCCTTCAATCCCGAATTGCTGGAAGCAGAAGAGCTGGAAGCACAGATCGCTGAAGCCATTGCCCGTCGACTGGATGGGTTGACGACCGAAAATGAGCGGGGCTGGCGCGCGGAAATTCTTGATGGTGGCGGATTCGCTTTCGCCCGGACATTACGTGGTGTAACCGAACGGCATGTCATTGACGGTGCATTGGTTCGCTCAGCGGAAGCCCGCCAACTTGATGGCATGGTCCCGGAATTACAGAGAATTTATGGTCGTCCCGCGATTTTCAAGGTCAAAGAGAATGAGCAGCGCATCATTGGCCCCTTGGGCCTGGTGGAGGCGGTCATGGAGAATGGCCGCAAGGGTGTCGCCGTCAATCGCTATAAAGGGTTGGGTGAGATGAACCCTGAACAGCTTTGGGAAACGACACTAGATCCAGAGGTGCGTGCCTTATTACAGGTCAGGATTGATCATCGTGATGCAGCGGAAGAGGTGTTTTCAACGTTGATGGGGGATGTTGTTGAACCTAGACGTGATTTCATCCAGTCCAACGCTCTCAAGGTTGTTAATCTCGATGCATAACCGCGGCGGCAATTAATCCGACAGGCGGCGAAAGCTTTCGCCGAGGGCGGCGCAAAGCACGACATCGGTTAGTTCGGGTGCCATAGTCTTATAAAACTTCCGCGCATTTTTATTGCGTTTCAAGATCGACCAGAACATCCACTCACCGCCCAAATCTTTGCAGGCGCTCGCGGTCGCCCGCATAAGGGACCGCCCAACCCCGCGCCGCCGCCAGGCCTGATCAACATAGAGGTCCGATAGGTATACGCCCCGTGTGGCACGGTCCGTGTCATAGCCCGAAAAATACAAGGCATATCCGACTATTCTGCCATCAAGTTCAGCGACCAAGGCAGAAAAAGCCGGGTTTTCTCCAAATCCATCTCGACGATAGTTTTCCTCGGACAAACGAGAAGGACGACCGCCATCAGCTATACTTAAAGATTGCGCAAGCCGTACAACGTCCGGGGCGTCTTTTGCCGTCGCGGCGCGTACCAAAACCGGTGATCGTGTCGCTATGGGTCTCTCTAATTTTGAAAATAGCCCCATTGGTCGATGACGCCTGTTGATTCCTGTAATTGCGGTTAAATTGAACCATCAATCCATCCGTGTCACATCAAAATCACTTTTTGTGAATCGGCGGTATGCTCAAGATAGGCGAATGGCGAAAAAACCGACAACCAAGAAAATTCCTGAGAGGAAGCCACGCGGGAAAAAATCGGCGTCTAAAAAATCGGCCCCTCCGAAACTTGAGGCGCGCCCAGTCGGCCCTAAACCACCGACGCCGCCGAAATCCAGATGGGGCGGTGTGGCGCGATGGACAGCAGTTCTGGCGATCTGGTTAGGCTTGGCGATCTCGGGAATTCTCGCTTATTACGCCTGGGGCCTGCCGGATCTCGAAAAACTGGATACACCATCTAGGCGTCCCAGTGTCACGATCCTGGCGTCAGATAGTTCTGTCATCGCAACTTATGGAGATCTCCATGCTGGGGCTGTGCGATTCAACGAGGTTCCGCCATACCTCATTCAAGCGATAATCGCGACTGAAGACCGTCGGTTTTTTGATCATTTCGGCATCGACGTCTTCGGTATAGCGCGGGCCGCGGTGACGAATCTCATTGCTGGGCGGGTTCGCCAGGGCGGTAGTACGCTGACGCAACAGCTCGCCAAAAACTTATTTTTAACGCCTGAACGGTCTTTGGGTCGGAAGATTCAAGAGCTCCTTCTGGCGTTCTGGCTCGAAGCTCGATTCAGCAAGCAACAGATTCTCACGATATATCTCAACCGGGTTTATCTGGGCGCAGGGACTTATGGCGTCGGCGCAGCGGCGCGACGGTATTTTGGAAAATCAATTCGCCAGATCTCCTTGCGGGAAGCGGCTCTTCTGGCGGGCCTTTTAAAAGCGCCGACACGGTATTCTCCCTTTCGAAATAGAGAGCTTGGCTTGAAGAGAGCTGATCAGGTTCTGGCCAATATGGTTTCTGCGGATTTCCTGACGAAACGAGATGCGGCCGCTGCGGCAAAAGAAAGAATGCAATTCGCCGGGCGGGCGACCGGCAGCGGTGCGCGCTATTTTGCGGACTGGCTCCTTGACCGGGCGGCCGGCTTTGTCGGGCGCACGGATCGTGATCTCGTGATCAAATCAACTCTGATGCCGCGTTTGCAAAAACTTGCAGAGAACCACGTCACGAGCATGCTTGAAAAATCCGGGTCGCGGCGGCAGGTCGGTCAGGCGGCCCTGGTATCGTTGACCCCGGCCGGTGCAATCCGCGCCATGGTCGGTGGGCGCCGCTACGGTACCAGCCAGTTCAACCGCGCCACCCAGGCGCTTCGGCAACCGGGGTCTGCTTTTAAGCTGTTCGTGTATCTTGCGGCACTGGAAGCCGGGATGCGACCTGATGATATGGTTGTCGACGGCCCTATCTCTATAAAAGGCTGGCGGCCTCGCAACTACTCGGGACGATATCTTGGTCGCATCACGCTGCGTGAGGCGATGGCAAAATCAGTGAATACTGCCGCGGTTAGGGTGTCGGAGAAAGTAGGCCGACAAGAGGTCGTCAAAGCGGCGGAACGGCTTGGCATTACGTCTAAACTTAAAGAGCATCCGTCAATTGCCCTTGGCGCTGGTGAAGCGAATCTACTGGATATGACAGCGGCTTATGCTGTTTTTGCCAATCGTGGTTTCCCGGCCTGGCCATACGGGATTATCGAAATCCGAGATGGCAGCAATAAACTTTTATACCGGCGGAGTTCTGTCGGGGCTGGCCCTCTCGTCCGTGCCGAGACGGTAAAAGGTATGCAGGAAATGTTGCGCGAAGTGGTGACGTCGGGCACCGGACGCAGGGCGCAGTTGGGTCGTCCCGTAGCGGGGAAAACCGGGACCAGTCAGGGCTTCCGCGATGCATGGTTTGTCGGGTTTACCGCCGAGCTGGTTACGGGCGTATGGCTTGGAAATGATAATTCTAAGCCGATGAAAAAAGTTTCCGGCGGATCGCTGCCAGCCATATTGTGGAAAGGCTTTATGCAGGATGCTTTGAAAGGCACGCCTGTTCGCCAGCTGCCCCTGCCCTAAACACTTAACCCTCCGAACTTTGAGAATTAACGACGTCCGAACCGCTATCGTTCCAGACGCGTTTGCTTTATACGAGGCTCGATGAACGCGAGCTCACCCCCGAATAAATTATTACCTATAGCCCTTCTGCTTATGATCGGTGGTTTGTGGGGTTTCTTTTTTATTCTGATCAAGAACACGGTAACGAGCGGAATTCATCCCACCGCCTACGTCTTCTGGTTCTGTTTGGGTTCTGGCCTGGTGGTGCTGATCATTGGACTGTTGCGCGGAAGTCGCCCGCCAATGTCAAAACGCCATCTCCAATATTATTTCCGGGCGGCAGCGCTGCGTTTTACCTTTGCCAATGTCATCCTATACGCAGCGCAGGGTAAGTTGCCGGTAGGTGTTATGGCGGTGATCATGGCCGTTACACCGATCTTTACACATTTGGTCAGCCTTATCGCACGCGTTGAAAAGCCTGCTTTGCTAAGGTTGCTGGGTATATTTCTCGGCTTCGTCGGGGTCTTGATCATTGTAGTTCCTAAAGCATCGTTGCCTGATCCCTCTCTGACGATCTGGGTGCTTATCGGGTTTGGGACACCGTTGATGCACGGTCTGGCATACGTATTTCTGTCAGACTCAAACCGACCACCAGACATTGATTCCCTGCAACTTGCGACCGGGACACTCTTGGCCGCGGCGGCAATGGCGTTGCCAATTTCGTTGGCTATTGGAGAGTTTCACATTTTGGCGCCGCCATTCACCGATGGCGAATTAACGATGATGCTTCATTTTGTCCTCGCTGGATTCAACTTCTATGGTGTTTTCGAACTTATTCGAATTGCGGGCCCAACCTATATGAGCCAGTCGAGCTTTTTGTCCGTCGTCTTTGGGGTGTTTTTTGGCATTGTGCTCCTCGGCGAGCAGCACAGCCTGTATATCTGGATGGCAATTGCGTTGATTCTGGGCGGTGTTGCCCTCGTCAATGCGCGTAACAGCAAAAGCTAGAAACGTCGGAGCCTACTCCGGCCAGGTGACGATGCGGTCTTTAGGGTCGTCACCGCGCTGTTCCGGAACCACTCTTCCCCGCACCGAAATCCCAGCGTCATGGACCGTTTGGGGGTCTCCTGACACAAGCGGGTGCCACCAGGCGAGATCTTTTCCTTCTGCTATCAGGCGATAGGCGCAGCTTGACGGCATCCAGCAGAGATCCGCAATATTTCTGGGTTCCAGGACAACACAGTCCGGGACGCTCTGCTGCCTGTTTCTATAATCGGAACAACGGCAGGCCCCCTGATCTAAAAGCTTGCAGGCAATATCGGTATAGGCAATTTCGCCGGTATCGATATCTTCAAGTTTGAGCAGACAACAGCGGGCACAGCCATCGCAGAGAGATTCCCATTCCGGGCGTGTCATCTCTGATAAGGTTTTCCGCTTCCAGAACGGTAGCGTGCTGTCGCTTTCCATTGGTCGTTAGAGCTGTTTGGCGATCATTTTGGCCATCGCTTCGGCATTTGTCTGATGCGAGAAATGCGTAACGTAACGGCCCTTTCGATCCATTAAAAACACGATAGAGGAATGATCCATCAGATAATCATCTGCATCGGGCTTGGATTTATCCTGCGGGGCTTTGGCATAGTAGATGCGATAGTTTTTGGCGGCTGCCTTAATCAATTTTTCGTCACCGGTTAGCCCAATCATACCGGGATAAAAGTTCTTCACATATTCTTTTAGATGCGCAGGTGTGTCGCGCGTCGGGTCGACCGTAATGAAAATTGGCTGGACCGCCTTTGCTCGATCACCCAAAGATTGCAGAGCGGTACTCATGATCTGCAGCGCAGTCGGACAGACATCAGGGCAATAACTGTACCCGAAATACATCAACATAAACCGACCTTGAAACTCTGCGCTGTTGCGCAGTCTTCCATCGTGGTCGGTCAATTCAAAGGGGCCGCCAATCTTTGCGATGCCGCTTGAACCAGCGCGTCTACCATCAGGGGAAAACAAACCGAATTGCCAGGAAATGAGAACAGCGGCAAGGACCGCAATTGCCACGAGGGAGGCTGTTCGGAAGGCAGAGAGATTCATAAACTGTCTCTATGGATAATATGTTTCGATGATATAGCGGCTGCAGGACCAATTCGCCAGTAAACTATTAGTCAATATTACAAACCGGGATTTAAACTAAATTTTGAGTTACTTATGAAACATCTTAACTATACTGTTTCCACAATGAAGTTCCTTCGCCTCGTCTTTTTATTAAAACTTTTAATGGTGTGTACTGCCGAGTCTGCACTTGCCGAAATTCAACTTTTTGGCGACAATCCAGTATTTTCTGCAATCAAGGCTGGCCATTTGGATGCTGTCAAACAAGCGATTGCTCGGGGCGAACGTCCTGAGATTGAGGACTTCGATGGACGGACGCCGGTGATCTATGCCGGAATATTTGGCAATGCCGATATCGTTGACTATCTCGCCGAAGTTCCGGTCTCGTTGAATCATAAGGATAAGCTCGGAAATACGGCGTTATATTATGCGGCTGAACGGGGACATATTGATGCGGTTGAAGCGCTGCTTGCCCGACGCGTTGATTTAAATGCTGAAAATCGCCGCGGTATTACTCCGATCATGATTGCCGCCAGTCAGGGGCGGAATGAAATCGTCCGTATGCTCCTGGAGCATAAAGCCGATGCGACGCGACGCGACTATACTGGAAGGACAGCCCTAATGTGGGCCGAGTGGAATCGCAAGCAGCAAACCGTCAAACTTTTACGAGACGCTGGCGTTCGGGAATAGACGGCCCAGCAGGACGATTTAATATATGGACGTCCCCCTTCCCTTTATTGTTCTGCTGGCTGTTGTTTTTCTTGATGCAGTCTTGGGGTTTTTACCTGGATTAAAGCATGTCTTCGCCATACCGCTTAGGGTCATTCGGGGTATTGTGGGTTGGTTTGATGAACGCCTAAACCGGAAGAATCGCGGCAGAAATGCGCGTCGTTTTCGTGGTGCTTTTGTGCTCTTGGTCATTTTCCTGCCAGTTTGGATTGGCGCGGTCGCCTTGAGTGAGCATGCCAGGCAAAGTGCCTATAGTGCGCTGATTGATTTCTGTGTTCTTCTGTTCTTAATTGGCAGTAGCCGCCCGATCGCTAGACTGCGGAGTGTTAGCCGAGCGCTGCGAGGCGCCTACAATGAGAGAGCCTCCCGCATTTCGAATATTCTGGTGCGCTTCGATACTGACAATATGGATGGTTACGGGATTGCGCGTGCAGCGATTGGCAGTAGTTCGGCACGCCTGGTAGAGGGACTTTTCGGGCTAATTTTCTGGTATCTCCTGTTGGGGTTACCTGCCGTAATCCTATATCGCGTGGTTGGCGCCATTTCTGATGTCATTGGTCGTAGCTCGTCACAACATCTCGATTTTGGATTTGCGGCCCGGCGTCTCGATGACATCCTTTGTATGCCCGCTGCCATAATTGCTGGCCCGATATTATTCATCGGGGCGATTTTCATTCCCCACGCCAACCCTATCAAAACATTTTCCGGTTGGTTGCAGGATTTAGGCACCCGAGCCATCCGCAGTGATTTCCGCGGCGAGGACGCCGTTGCCGGGGCATTCGGAATAGCCCTTGGCGGCCCCCAGGAATTTGGCGAAAAAATAGTACCCCGTGATTGGATCGGTGATGGGCGTGCGCGCGTGATGCGCGCGGATGCGCATCGGACTTCCTGGTTATTGGGTTTGTCTGTCCTTCTTGTTATGGCAGCGATGGCGGCTGCTATCGTGTTTTTTAAGGCAATCATCTTAATTGACGGTGCCGCCGCGGATCGTGTTTGATCTTTTCTATCAGGACAAGGAAACCAAACGGAATGGCTGGAAAACGGCTTCTCATCGTTGCTCATACGCCATCAGAAAATACGCGGACATTACGGCGGGCCGTCATTGATGGCGCAAACTCGGTGAACGAAAATCGGATTGAAATTATCGCGCAGGGCGCGTTTGAGACGACGCCGCAGGACGTTTTGCTGGCCGACGCCATTATCCTGGGAACGACGGAAAACCTTGGCTATATGAGCGGAGCGTTAAAGGATTTCTTTGACCGCATTTACTACCCCTGCCTGGAAGACAAGCAGGGTCTCCCATATGGACTCTTTATCCGGGCGGGTCAGGACGGGACGGGAACCAGGCGCGGCGTCGAGACGGTCGTAACAGGGTTACGCTGGCGGGCAATTCAGGCCCCGCTGATTTGCCGAGGGGCGTGGCAGCCGGAGTTTGTTGATCAATGTGAGGAACTGGGAGCCGCAATGGTCGCGGGCCTTGATCTCGGTGTGTTCTGAGAGGCCGCCTATTCTCCCATTTGCAGCAGCATCCCTTTTATCCGGGCGACCCGGAATACATACAGGAAGATTGAGAAGCCTGCCGTGAGAAAGAGGGCATTTAGCATAAGGGCGTTTATGAACAGATCCATTTGGAAAACGCCGTCGGTCAGTACCGCCCGCATACCTTCAAACACATGCGCTGACGGTAGAGCCCAGGCAATAGGCTCAAGCCAATCGGGTAGAATAGCGATCGGATAATAAATGCCGCTAATGGGGGCAACGAGAAATATACCGACCCAGGCGAGGCTCTCGGCTCCCATGCCATATCTGAGAACCATTGCGGAGACAGCGAGCCCTACGGCACTGCCAAAAATCATCAGATTCATGAAGAAAGCAATCAGCGGCAGACCCATATCGAAAATGGAATAGCTGTATAGTGGAATGGCTAACAAAGCTGCTGGAATGACACCTATGATGGTCCGGACCAGACTAATGAATAGTAAGGAAAGAGCCCATTCATAGGGGCGTAACGGGCTCGCGAAAAGTTGCGCGAGATTGCGGGACCACATCTCCTCGAGAAACGAAACCGCGACGCCAATATTACTGCGGAACATGACGTCCCAGAGCAAAACGGCGGCGATCAACATACCGGCAGCCTTGATCACTGGCGAATCCGAGGTCAGCAGAAACTGGGTCATAAATCCCCACAGAATCATCTGCATCAGGGGCCAGTAAGCGAGCTCGATCACGCGTGTCCAGGAGCTCCGGAGAAGATAAAGGTAGCGAAGCCCCATGGCACCGATCCGGCGCAGGTCAAAGGGTCGATCGGCATATTGCGGTACGGCATGAAAGTCTTTCATTGCGCTGCTTTCTGTTGCGGCAGTGCGTCGTCCCGCCGGGCGATATCGAGAAAAACCTGCTCCAGCGTTTCACGCCCATACTTTTCGACCAGACCGGCAGGGGTGCCGCGATCAACAACCTGACCTTGTTTCATCATCAATACATCTGAACACAGCCGGTTAACTTCATTCATGTTGTGGGATGCCAATAGAATGGTGGCGCCGGTTTCCCGCGCATATTCTTCTAAATAGGATCTGATCCAATCACCAGTGTCAGGGTCTAGCGAGGCGGTTGGCTCATCCAGCAAGAGCAGGGAGGGTGCATTGATAAGGGCTTTAGCCAGGGCGACACGCGTTCGCTGCCCCGAAGATAATTGTCCTGTCGGACGATCAATAAACTCTTCGAGAGCAAGCGCCGCAGATAACTCATCAATGCGCGCCTTGGCATGCAGCAATCCATATAGACCCGTAAAAACCCTGAGATTTTCTCTCACCGTAAGGCGTTTGGGGAGATCGACATAAGGCGAGCCGAAATTCATACGGCCAAGTACGCGATGGCGCGATTTGACCATATCCTCACCGAGGATTTCTATTTTACCGCTGGTTGGAAGCAGGAGGCCAAGCAACATTGCGATGGTGGTGGTCTTGCCGGCGCCGTTGCCGCCCAGCAACGCGGTGATCGTCCCTGACTTCACCTCCATGGAAATGGCGTTGACGGCAGTTACATTCTCAAATGTCTTCGTCAGATTTTCGGTTCGGATCGCGAACGTGTTCATAACACCTCTATATCATGGTCGTGGTCGGCTTGCGCCAGTGTTCACCGAAAAAATTAAGATCATCGCCTCACGAGAAGAGATTTGCGTTATAAAGATTTATCCGTTTTGGCCTATCGGTAATGGAAGGAAATCTAGATGGCTTCGATACCTGCCATCGGTGAAACCAGCAGGGTCCAGCTCCGGACTTTGGTCCTTATTCGCTGGGTCGCGATCGCCGGACAGGTTGCGGCCCTTCTTGTGGTGCATTACGGGCTAAGATTTGATTTGCCGATCGTGCCAACAATGGCGACCGTCATGGCCTCTGCGATCATTAATTTTGCTGCCCAGTTTGGCGGGGGCTCGGGCCCAATCTCGGAAAAAGGGGCGGCAGGTTATCTTGCATTTGATATCGCGCAGCTAGCGGTCCTGCTGTTTTTAACCGGGGGGCTTGGCAATCCTTTTGCCTTCCTGCTGCTGGCGCCAGTAGCGATTTCGGCAACGGTCCTGTCTTTGAGAAGTACGATCATTTTATGTGTCCTGGCTTTGGTTGCCATAACTGTGCTGTCGGTAAAACACCTGGCGTTACCGTGGCGCGGGACACCGCCCGAATTGCCAACCATCTATGTGCTGGGCGTTTGGACAGCCTTGGCAATCGGCATTTTGTTTTTTGCCGCTTATACCTGGAGGGTGGCCCAGGCGGCGCGTGAATTATCGGACGGCCTGTTTGCGACACAACAGGCGCTTGCGCGTGAACAACGATTATCGGCTATGGGCACAATTGCTGCTGCGGCTGCTCATGAATTGGGGAGTCCTCTTGGCACAATTGCTGTTGTTAGTCGGGAGTTATCGCGTGATCTGCCTGTTGATAGCCCCATCGCTGAAGACGTGGCACTTTTGCGGGCTGAGACTGACCGGTGTCGCGATATCCTCGCCGAGCTTGCCCATAATCCGGAAGAGGACGATGCCCCATTTTCCGCCGTACCCGTCAGTGCGGTTGTAGAGACGGCGGCGATACGACACCAGCCGGAAACCCTTTCCGTCGTGTTTACCGCGAGCCCGCTGGCCGGGGAGGACGACCTCGTGGAGCCGAGAATTCAGTCCGCACCGGAAATTATTTACGGTATTGGCTCACTGGCACAAAATGCGATGCAGTTTGCAAATTCCGAAGTGACCATTATAACCGGCTGGTCGTCTCAAGAGGTCAGCGTGAAGATTACAGATGATGGTCCAGGGTTTTCGCCTTTTGTATTGGACAGAATTGGCGAGCCCTATATATCTCTCCGTATGACGCAGGAAGATCACATGGGACTTGGCATTTTTATCGCCCAAACGTTGCTCGCCCGAACGGGAGCGGCGCTTTCGTTTGGCAACCGTCAAGAAGGCGGTGCCGTTGTTGAAATTCGCTGGCCGCGTGCTGTTATCGAAGGTCCAGGCAGTGTAATGGTTGGATAATGAATGACGTGACAAAAGAAAATAAGGCCCCTGGTGGCGAAGGCCCTGAAAAGAAGTTGCTGATCGTCGATGACGACAGACCGTTTCGAGAACGATTGGCTAAGGCAATGGAACGACAGGGGTTCTTGGTAACAGCCGTTGAGAGCGTAGCTGAAGGCATGGCGGTTGCAAAATTAGAGGCCCCAAATTTTGCAGTATTGGATTTGCGTTTAGAAGACGGAAGTGGACTCGATATCGTTCCAATTATACGCGAGGCCTATGCCGATTCCCGAATCGTAATATTAACAGGGTACGGCAATATCGCGACGGCAGTAGCGGCTGTAAAAGCGGGTGCCGTTGATTATCTGGCCAAACCTGCTGATGCAGATCAGATTGCGGCCGCTTTATTGGCGCGCGGGACTGATTTACCCCCCCCCCCGGAAAATCCCATGTCCGCCGACCGCGTGCGTTGGGAACATATTCAGAGGGTTTACGAACAATGTGATCGGAATGTTTCGGAAACAGCCCGCAGACTTAAAATGCACCGTCGGACACTGCAACGCATCCTCGCGAAGCGGGCGCCACCAGAAACGAATGACGTAACGTCCTGACGCGACGGATATTTATGACAGACTCCGAGAAACATCCGAAAAAGGATAGGCGTTCTATCGCCTCGTCCTGGCAGTTTGGGCCTGAGAACCACCTGATTTTTGTGCGTAATGCAGAGGCTGTTCTTGCACACCTGCCGCTGTTTCTCGGCGGCTGGCCTATGCGCGGACTGGGCGCTATGCCCGAACTCACGCATGACATCGACATTATAGAAAATGGTGACGGCTCGCTCATCGTGCGGCTGACGGGACCGGGCGGCAATGATATTGCATTTGATGACGGATTAAATGCGGCGAATGGTTTTGCGGGCTCTTTGATAGGCGCATACATAGCGCGTCAGCCGGATACAATTTGTCTCCACGCTTCTACGGCATTGGTCGGTGGAGGCTTGGTTGTCCTGGTCGGAAACTCGTTCTCTGGAAAAAGCACAACCGCTTTGCAGTTGGCGTGTGCCGGGTATCGGTTCTTTGGTGATGACCGTATCGCCATTCGTTGGGATGATGAGTCATTGCCCATTGGGCAGTGCCTGGGGCTTATGCCGAAAATGCACTTGCCACTTCCGCTGGATTGCGGTGCCGCGTTTGCGGAATATATCGAGGCATTTTCGGAATTACAGGATGATGAGGCGGCCTATCTCCGTCTTGGGGACCAGGAAGCGGCGGGGTTTGGGGATGAAGCGCCGATCATCGCCCTGATCGATCTTGATCGTCAGGATTCGGGCAGCACTTCATTTGAAGAAGCGTCGCGACCAGCGCTCGTGAAATCACTCCTATCGCAAGTTTACGCGCCGCATCTGGATATTTCAAAATTAGTGCCTTCTATGAACAGGTTGGCGTCTCTCGTTCCGTGTTTTACGTTACGGTTTTCCAATAGCCGGGAGGCGGCGCAGGTAATTGCTACGCGATTTCGTGAGCCCAGTAAGGATGCGGGAGATGACTAAACAAAAGACATTCAGACGGAATCCTGCCGTAACCGAGACAGATATTGATGATGAGATCTTTCTCGTCGAGCCTGTCTCCGAAGAGGTATTCGATATGGATACAGTCAGTGCTTGTCTAGTCCCCAAGTTCTGGGCCGTTTCTGATTAGAGTTTCTGGAACAGGAGGGCGCATGTTGAGGGCCTGTTCTGGGCGGATGTGATTGTACTGTCTGAGCCACTGGTTGATGACGATCTGAGCCTGCTTCGTTGTGGTGAACCATTCGGCATTGAGCACCTCGCGGCGCAGAGTTCCGTTAAATCGTTTCAATTGTTGATATGCCGGAATTTCTCCCCAATCGGATTGCGATTGATACCGGTGCCTATTATAGCGGTCGGTTAACCTGCCTGGTGCTCGAAGAGTAGGAGCGCCGGTTCTTGCCGGATATTTATTGGAGAATATTCAAGAGCAGGCAGGTGAAGCCTTTATTGACCCAGCCCGCGTTTCTGAAAATAGATTGCTGGCAAAGTTTTCACTGGCGCAGCAGCGTCATTAGGCAAAACTTTTAGCGAGTTCAAAAATTGACTTCGTGTTTCTGAAGGGGTTTGCCAACGGGCATAGCTTTTATCCCGATCCGGTTTTGCGTCAGCAGGGAGACCTTGATTTTCTGATTCGGGAACAGGATCTGCAGGCTACAATAGATTTTCTTACTCCCTTTGGGTTGGCATTTCGGGCAGCACCACTCAGCCGGTGGGGGGCAATCTCTGATGCGAGTTTTATGCCTTTTGTGACATCTGATGGCAGTTGTGATCTGGACATTCATGTTCACCCTGATTGTTACCCCGCCTATTGTTCCTTGACCACTGAGCGGTTGTTCGCCGATTCCCGACTGGTGGATGCGGGTGGTTTTGCTGTGCGTGTTCCGTCGCGCGAGCATGCTCTGCTGCTCTGCGTGAAAAATACGGCGAAGGACAAGTTTGATCTGTTTAGTATTCGAAAAGTTATAGACGCGATGGTGTTGATACGGGCAACGCCAAACCTTGACTGGGGGAAAATGATTGCGTGTGCCACGGAAGGAAACTTCCTTTTGCCAATGCGGGTTTTCTTTTCCCTTTTGGTCGCTCTGGGTTTTCCTTAAAAAATGGTCCCGGCTGAATTACTGAAGCCTCTTCCGCAATGGCGAAGAAGATCGTTCCGGGCCGTCGTCCAGCGGTTTCGCCGTTTATTTCCAGGTGACCCCTATTTGTTACCGATTTTGTGGCGGGAATGGGCGCTATGCGCGGAACCGGCTGTCGAGTTCCATAATTTGCAGTTACGCGCAAAGGGGGTTTTGAGACCCGGTACAGGGATTCCCGAAGGGGCGCCGACGAGTGCTAAAAATTCCTAATTCGACCGCTGTCTATAATTGATGTTAAACATCACACCGGGGAGCAAAAATTGGTCAAACTTATAGCGTAGTATGGTGACAAATTATGGTTTCTGACAAACGGGTTTTGGTTACAGGCGGCGCTGGCTTTATCGGCTCACACCTGTGCGAACGGCTTCTTGAAAGAAATAACGACGTCCTTTGTATCGATAATTATTTTACCGGTTCAAAGAACAATATCGCACACCTGTTGCAGAACCCTAATTTTGAGCTGATGCGGCATGACGTGACTTTTCCGCTCTATATTGAGACGGATGAAATTTATAATCTGGCATGTCCAGCATCGCCTGTTCACTATCAGTTTGATCCGGTTCAGACGACCAAGACAAGCGTGCATGGCGCGATCAATATGCTTGGTCTTGCAAAACGGGTTCGGGCCAAGATTTTTCAAGCGTCAACGAGTGAGGTTTATGGTGATCCGGAAGTCCATCCCCAGGTCGAGAGCTATTGGGGGCGGGTAAATCCGATCGGGCCTCGGGCATGCTATGACGAGGGGAAAAGATGCGCGGAGACGTTGTTCTTTGACTATCGTCGTCAGCATAATCTGTCGATCAAGGTAGCGCGGATTTTCAATACCTATGGGCCGCGCATGCATCCAAATGATGGCCGTGTCGTCTCTAATTTTATTGTTCAGGCGTTACGCAATGACCCTGTTACGATTTATGGCAATGGCGAGCAGACCCGGTCATTTTGCTATGTCGATGACCTGGTTGAGGCGTTTCTGCGGATCATGGATACGGAGGATGATTTCACAGGTCCCGTAAATATCGGCAATCCCAATGAGTTTACGATCCGTGAACTTGCTGATGCCGTGATTGAATTAACGGGCTCTAAATCAGAAATTATTTCGAAACCATTGCCGGCAGATGATCCCGTACAACGCCAGCCTGATATTAGCATTGCACGTGAAAAGCTGGATTGGGAGCCGACTATACAGCTCAAGGAAGGGCTTGAGAAAACGATCGCGTATTTTGACGCTCGTTTATCTGCGCACTAACCAAACTAATAGTTTAAGCCGCGCGGGATTTGAGCGCCCTGCACCACAAGCGTTCCGCGTTTGGCCGTCGTGCGAATAAAGAAGCCGACGACGAAATACAGAATAATGTGGTAAATAATCCCAGCGATGACCAGGGAGAAATTTGATTCCACGCGGAACAGGCCGGTGAAAATTGACACCGAGAAAACCGCAGCAACATCCTGAAACACGCGAAACAAATTTGTATAGGCGGGACAGGGCTTGCCAGTCTTCCTGAGCATATTGGCGGGCTCTCTCAACGCCTAGAACCTGCAGGAATTCCGACGTTACGTGCTTAGCAAGGCTCGTTAGAGTGCGGATTGTATTGTAGGCTGCAATCGTTGCCCCAGAGGATGCCAATGCTGAAATCAGCAGGACAGTCCCGTGAATTGTCAGTGCCATGGCGGCGGGCACGACGGCATAGGCGGGGCCAATTGATAGGGCGGCTCGCAAGGCCTCTTTGTCTGGAACGGCAATCCCGTATCGTAGATCGGGGTAGCGCTGTCTTTGATGAATTATGACTCCTAGCCAGGTTAAAAAGGCGATTGCGGCGTAGGTCAGTGACAGGATATTTGCCGAAACACCAAATGAAAGTATTGCTGCTATGCAGGCAATGAGGCCCAGGCGCATCAGGTTGCCCACCATTACGCTGATGATGAATTCACCGTGGGCGCGATAAACCGAACTGATAAAGCCGAATGGCAACATCAGTAAAAAATAAGCTGACAGAAAATAAAAAACCTGCGCTGCCGTTAGGGCGGACAACGTTTTCAAATTGAGAAGCTCTGGCCACGAGGTTTTAAACCCAATGATCAGAACGCCCAACAACCCAATGGTAATGAGGGCGGCATAGAGGAAGGTGCCTTGTTTCAACAGCGTTGAGAATTCATCCTGATTGCCGCGGGCGAGGGCTCGTTACAGGGCGTTGCCGTAATAGGCGCTTACCAATATCGAGCAATCCGATGAATCCGGCGGTAGAGAGTAAAACCAGCCAGTCACCGTATTGTCCTGGGGTCCAGAACAATAGAAAAACGGGTACGAGCAGAATTTGTTCGCCGAAAATAATCGCTGTGCAGACCGCTTTACCAGCGACGCCCTGGACAAGCCGGCGATGAATGCCTTCCTGGTTCTGTGAACCCGGAGGTGTCGGTGTAGGGGTAGTGGTATTGGCCTCGATCACCTTTGGTCTTTCGACAGGAAATAGTTGAGGCCACTTTTTAGCCCTTCTATGTCCTCCCTGAATCCCCAGTTTTCGATAATTTCCAGGCTACGATGGCCCATTTTTTCGGCGCGCTCCGGGTCCGAAACGATCTGACTCAAGGATTTTGTGAGGGCATCAACATCGCCTGCTGGAAAGACATAACCGTTCTCGCCATCACGGATAAGATCAAAGACCGCCCCAACCTGATCACTGGCGACCACAGCCCGACCCGCTGTCATGACTTCATTGACGACAAGACCCCAGGGCTCGAGGAGCGACGGCAGCACAAACACATCGCAGAGACTATAGAATGATGGCAATTCTGACTGATTGCGGAATCCGGTGAACAGGACGGACCTTTCTATCCCCAGCTCTAGAACCTGTTTTTCAAGCGCTGCGCGTTGTTCGCCATCACCGACCATCATGAGGTAAGGTCGCCGGTTGTTTGGGTCATTCGCTAATCGGGCGACAGCCTCAACCAGGTCCTTAGGTCGTTTGCGCTCCATAAATTTGGAGGCGTAAAGAATGATGGGTCGGTCTGGTTCGAGATTGAGTTCGGCCCGCAAGGCATCTTGATTGGCACTTGCGGCGAGGGCCTGGTCGCGGAAATATTGATTATCAACCGTATACGGCATCGGGAAGATCGTCTCTTTTTTCATGCCGTGGGCCAAATAGTAATCCTTGTTTGCGGACCCAATGACGAGCCAGCCATGGCAAATTCTGCGCAGGCAAAAAAACAAAATTTTCTTGATAAAATTCTTGATCGGTCCACGTGCGGCACTCAGTTCCCAGGCCTCATCACGGTTGAGAACGACAACCCCCATCATTCTGGCGCGGAACATTGAGATCATATGGTACAGGCGCATATAGCCGTGTACCCAAAGCGCATCAAACTGCCCTTCTTTTAGCGCTCGTGCCAGGCCGCTATTGACAGGTCGGGTTACCGACGGTGGACCATTATCGCCATAGGCCTTAAGGAAGACGTGTTTGTATCCGTCCAGAAGGGGGGTGTCCCAGACGATAACCTGCCCGAACCCTTCATCGACATGTTTACGTGTTGAGATATCGCTGCAGAAGAAAACCGTTAGATCAATATCAGGGTCCGCCGCAATTTGGCGTAGCAAAGGCGCCTGATACTGGATCGGGTGGCTGACGAGATACGCGAGACGGATTTTACGGTTCATATTTACAACGCATACTTGGTGCCGCCTAGTTCAACATATGTTGGATATGGGTGGGCGACCGTACTCTACAGAATACTATGTGCTCGTGGCGAAAAAATTCGCGATAACCTTTGAATTATATCGTCTTTCACTTCAAGAGTGAATTAAACGCCTCTTCAACGTCATCATTTGGAATAAGAGTGATGTTGGTTTCGCCGGTTGTGTTCCGCATCGCGAGAGTCTCTCCGCCGGACCATTGTAAGCCGGGATATAAAATCCGGTGCTGCAAGCCACACGGAAACCAGATGCCGGGCTTGGCATGGGTGCTGAATACACAGACGGATGGGGTGCCGACACTCGCTGCGAGGTGCATGGGCCCACTGTCATGTCCCATAAAGACATCGGCGTCTCGCATAACCAGAGCGCTTTCGCGTGGCGTCAGCTTGCCACATAAATCGAGTGTCGGGCCGGTCCAGCCATTAGCCGCCTGGTTTGATCGCTCGCCATCATTGGGCCCCCCGAGAAAAACCAGCCCGAGCTCAGGGTGAGCGCTGGAAATCTTGGCCAACAGTTCAGCCCAGCGATTATCACCCCAGCTTTTGAAATCAATTTTAGCCCCGATACTGAAGGCGATGAAACGATCACGCCCTTTCCAGCCGGCGAGGACTGCCTGGGCCTGCTGCTCCTCTGCCGGTGTAAAATTGAGAGACCAGCTTTTGGGATCGTCCAAATCTACCTTGCCAACATCAGCAACACATCTTGCCAGGCGGGAGGCCTCCGCTTCCCACAAGCCATGTTCCTGAAG
>Ga0055584_100001346_pt1 | contig 24188 bp, 20 predicted proteins | sample OSDHelmetaG_FD_58716 | JGI IMG/M metagenome (GOLD analysis project Ga0055584, IMG submission 58716) | Pelagic marine sediment microbial communities from the LTER site Helgoland, North Sea, for post-phytoplankton bloom and carbon turnover... | ecosystem: Environmental > Aquatic > Marine >...
CATGACCAAGACCAAGACACGAACCGAACACGACTCGATGGGCACCATGACCGTGCCTGCGGATGTCCTCTACGGCGCCAGCACACAGCGTGCCGTCCTGAACTTTCCCATCTCCGGCCGTGTCGTCGGCCACGAAGTCATTCATGCCTTCGCCCTGCTCAAGCGCGCGGCTGCGGAAACCAATCACGAACTTGGCCGGCTCACGCAAAAACGCCGTCGCCTCATCGTCAAGGCCTGCAACGAGATCGCCACGGCGCTCGAAGGTGACACCGAAACGCGACAAGCCATGATGCGCAATTTCCCGGTGGACGTCTTCCAGACGGGCTCGGGCACGTCGAGCAATATGAACGCCAATGAAGTTATCTCGAATATGGCGTGTCTGGCGGCCGGCGCCAAAATCGGAGCACAGGACCCCGTGCACCCCAACGACCACGTCAACTTGGGGCAATCCTCCAACGACACTTTTCCCACCGCGATGCAGGTTGCCGCGTGCATCGAGATTCGCAGCACGCTCCTGCCGGCGCTGAAGAAACTCGCAAAGACCCTCCATCGAAAGGCCAAAAGCTTCGACAAGATCGTAAAAATCGGCCGCACCCATCTGCAGGACGCGACGCCGATCCGGCTCGGGCAGGAGTTCTCGGGCTTTGCGGCTCAGGCTGACTATGCCGTCAAACGCGCGGAACGCGCAGTCGAAGCAATGGCGGGCAATCTTCCCATCGGCGGCACCGCGGTCGGGACCGGCATCAACACGCATCCACGATTCGGCAAAAGCGTTTCGGCGCGATTGGCCAAGGCCACGGGTGTTCGCTTCAAGGAAGCGGCCAATCACTTCGAAGCGCAAGCCACCAGGGACTGCGTTGTCGAAGCGCATGGATTGTTGCGAACCGTCTCGATCAGCCTCTCCAAGATCGCCAGCGACATTCGCCTGATGGGCTCCGGCCCTCGGTGCAGTTGGAGCGAACTGGTCCTGCCTGAGCTACAACCGGGATCCTCGATCATGCCTGGCAAGGTGAACCCCGTTCTGGTCGAAACCGTAATGCAGGTCTGTGCGCAGGTCGAAGGCAACGACGTCACCATCGGCATTGGCGCCATGGGTGGCGTAGGTTCCATGATGGAGCTGAATGTATCGATGCCATGTATGGCCGAGCGGATGCTCGAAAGCATCCGCCTGCTGTCGAATGCGAGTGACACCTTCGCGGACAACTGCGTCGCGGGCCTGAAAGCCGACAAACGTCGGATTGCCGCTTCGGTCGAGCAAAGCCTGATGCTGGGGACCGCTCTGGTTCCCGTGATCGGGTACAACAAAGCAGCAGAGATCGCGCATCACGCTCACGAGAGTGGCCAGACCATCCGAGAATATTGCCTGGCGCACGATATTCTCGATGCGAAGACTCTCGATAAGGTTCTCGACATCAGCGGAATGACGAAACCGCAGTAAGTCTGCCTTGCCCCACCGGGGCAAGGCGTTGTATCGTCTTTGCCGTGGCGAAGATGGCATCGCAACTAGCTGCCGGGCGAGACGGCCCTGTGGACCTCGAGATCATTCTCCCCGTTTTCAACGAGGAGATAGTCCTCGACGCTCTCTTTGGGCGACTGGATCTGGTGTTTGACTCACAGGCCCGGCTGGACCACCAGCTCTCATCCGTCCGCTTTCTGATCATCGACGATGGCAGCTCGGATAATACGGCCGCTCGCATCGCACAACTCATCCGCGAGGGACTTCCGGCGCGTCTGATTCGATTGTCCCGGAATTTTGGTCATCAGGCAGCACTCTCGGCCGGACTCGACCACGCAAAGGCGGACCTCGTCGCCATCATGGATGCCGACCTGCAAGATCCACCCGAGATCATCCTGGAAATGGTTCAAGCTTGGCGCGGCGGCGCCGACGTCGCTTTTGGAGTGCGCAAGAATCGCAAGGAAGGGATGATCAAAAAGCTCGCTTACGCAGCTTTTTACCGCGTCTATGCTTTCCTCGCAGAAGTCGACGTCCCACTCGATAGCGGCGATTTCTCCCTGCTGGATCGAAAAGTAGTCGAGGCGATGAAGCAGCTCCCTGAGCGACTGCGGTTTCCTCGTGGGCTGCGCACATGGGTTGGATTCACTCACGTTGCCATTCCTTACGAGAGACTTGCTCGGCAAGAAGGCGAGAGTAAATACGACTGGCGCTCGCTCTATCACCTTGCGACCGACGGGATCGCCGCCATGAGTATTCGGCCGCTTCGAATCGTCCAATTTTCCACCTTCGTCTCATCGCTCTTCACGCTGATTCTCGGTACCGGCCTCGCGGTGCGAGTGTCCATGGGAAGTAATTTGGATCCTGAAGTCTATTGGTCGCTCATTGTCTGCCTTGCCGTTCTCGCGACGAGCTCGGTAAACCTCGCATGCCTCTATATCTTCAGCGCCTATATCGGACGCACCTATCTGGAAATCAAAGGTCGACCGACCTTCGTGGTGATGGAAACAGTCCCGGCCGAGAAAGATCCCTCTGAATGAAGGCCTCGGTCCAGGAGAACGTGCCCGCGAGCGCCGCCGCAAACATTGAATGGATCAGCGATGTAGCGGGCGACCCTTTTGTCGACGGATGGTTTGAAGTCGGCTCTGCAGAGCATTTCTGGTTTCGCTGGCGTTTCCGCGCCCTCCAGGGCCTGATCCGAAGTCTCGGCTTACCCATGGACCGCCCCCTTCGCGTTCTGGATATCGGCGGCGGCCATGGAGTCCTTCGTGCCCAGATCGAAAGCGCTACATCCTGGAAGGTCGACGTCGTCGATCTAGACCGCGCCGCACTCGCACGATGCGGTCCCGGGCGAGGTCGAATCCTCTTCTACGATATTCTCGAACAACGAGAGGATTTCCTTGGCTCCTACGACATCATCCTGATGATGGACGTACTCGAGCATATCGAGGTCACATCACCTTTTCTGGAAGCAGCATCCGCCCACCTTCGCCCCGGGGGCACCCTGCTACTGAATGTCCCGGCCCTCCGGATCTGCATGAGCATCTACGACCGAGCCGCTGGACATTATCGGCGCTACCAAAAAGATACTTTGGCGGCAGAGTTTGACTCGCCGGTTTTCGAAATCCTCGAGCAACGCTACTGGGGCGTCTCGCTGATTCCCGCAGTTCTCGCGCGAAAAGCGATTCTCGACTTCCGGGATCGGGAAGCGGATGCGATCAAGGAGGGCTTTCCCGAACCACATTGGATCGCCGACGGGCTGCTCCGGACACTTCTGGCAGGAGAGACCTCCCTCTGGAAACGCCCGCCCGCCGGAGCCTCTCTTTTGGCAGGTATTCGCTACAATAAAAATGGCGCGTGAATCATCGAAGCTGCTCGGCTTCTGCCGCCGCCTTCGCAAACGGCCCTGAATCAGCCTGCCTCGCTGCTTCAAGATCATACAGCAGCATTCCCTTCGCGTTTCCGTGCTCGCCTCCTTTGATACGGAGACCGAAGACCATCTTTTTCCCATCGGGACTGACCACCGGATTATTCGCCCCGAAGCCTGCGTAGTCTGTGAAATTGGTCAGACGAATGGCGCGGGCGCTGCCGTCCAAAGCCAACTCCCAGATGTCAATATCGCCCACAGGCACCGCCGTATAAGTATCTGCTTCCCGCTCGATCGCGATCGTCTTGCCCTCGGGGAAAACACCCTCCGCCTCGTCATAGCCCCAATCCCTGGAATAGTTGGTCAGAGAACCGGTTTCGAGGTCGACCCCCATCACTTCGCCCCCTTTGTAAGCATAAGCCGTAAAGAGCAGTTCCTGATCGTTGGGCGGGCGGAAATCCTGCGTCTCGAGAAAGGCCAGATAGTAGAAATCCTCTCTACCTACGCGTCTCCGTCGGTCCACCAATTGCGCGCGGCCGTCGTCGACCACGATTCGACCTGTCCAGATTTCCGAGCGAGCAAAAACAAGTTCCTCGGGATAGTCCGACCGGGTCCAGGCGATTTTCATGTCAATTCGCGAGGTAGCGGGACCTTCAAAGCATGGCTCATTCAAGGACTGGGCCCCGCCCTCGCCCTCGCTCCCGAGAAAGAACAACTCCGTATGCCAACGGTCCCCGGCACCCACGGCACCCTCCTCAGTCGGGGCACTGGGCCCACAAAGTAGGAAGTCACCGTTGGCCAGATAACGTATGCGGGTAAATCCGTGATGAGGGAAATGGCTTGTCAGGCTTCGACGGACACCTGTTGCCAGTTCCAATTCGTAAGCGTTTCCCACGAGCGCATCGAGGTAAACCAGACGCCTTCCATCTGCGGACCAATCCGGTCGAACGCCGGAGTCCAGAACCGGACGAATCCAGTGCGGCAAATCTTCAAGTGGCGAGCCGTCCCGAAAACCAATCGGACCGGCCCGATCGCAACCGGCGAACAACGCGCTCAGCAGAAGAAGCGAAACCCGCCAATGCTCCCGGAGCCAGCGCAGACTCCGGAGACCCTCGACCCCGCGAGGGTGCATCAGTCCGTTTTTGCCGGCGCCAGATCCTGTCGTTGCCGGTGGAGCGCACTCATTACGGCACGAAACGAAGCGGTTGTAATCGATTCGTGCATACCCACCCCCCATTTGAGGCTGCCATCGTGCCGGCGGGTTTCCACATAAGCCACCGCCGAGGCCTCGCTTCCCGAGGCAACCGCATGCTCGCTATAATCGACGACATCGACATCGATACCCAGACTCGATTTGAGACCTGCCATCAGCGCCGAGATCGGACCATTCCCCGCACCCTCAACGGTTTGCGGCGCGCCATCGAGCAAAATATGCGCCTTTACCTGCGACCCATCCGCCCCGGTGGTGGTCTCGTGCGTCAACAACTCGATACTCTGCTTCGCGGGGAAGTACTCTGCCTGAAAAGACTCCCACATAGCCGCCGGACTGATCTCGGTCCCGGTATCCTCAGCGATCCCCTGAATCGTCTGTGAAAATTCGATCTGCAAGCGGCGCGGCAGGTCCAGCCCGTGCTCGGTCTGGATAACATAGGCGACGCCGCCCTTGCCCGATTGGCTGTTCACGCGGATGACGGCCTCGTAGCTCCGCCCGACATGTTTGGGATCGATGGGGAGGTAGGGAACGCCCCACTCCTCATAGTCCGTGCCGAGCGCGGCAAAGCCCTTCTTGATCGCGTCCTGGTGACTCCCGGAAAATGAGGTGTAAACCAGATCTCCCACGTAGGGATGCCGACAATGCACGGGAAGCCGGTTGCAATATTCCGCCACCCGGCGAAGACCGTCGATATCGACAATCGACAACTCGGGATCAATTCCCTGGCTGAAGAGGTTCATCGCCAAGGTCACAACATCCACATTGCCGGTACGTTCGCCGTTGCCGAACAATGTACCCTCAACGCGATCCGCCCCTGCCATCAGCCCGAGTTCAGCGGCCGCCACAGCGCATCCACGATCGTTATGCGGGTGCAGGGACAGGCACACGCTCTCCCGGTTCCGGATATTCCGATGAAAATACTCGATGACGTCCGCGTAGATCTTGGGGGAGTACATCTCGACGGTCGCGGGCAGATTCAGAATAATCGGCCAGTCGGGCGTTGGCTGGATTACGTCCATCACAGCTTCGCAGATCTCGATGCCGTAGGCAGCCTCGGTTCCCGTGAAACTCTCCGGCGAATACTCATAACGAATATTCGTGCCGGGCAACGTGGCCTCCAGCTCGCGGCACTGACGAGCAGCTTCCGTTGCAATCCTGGTAATGCCCTCTTTCTCCAGACCGAATACGACGCGACGCTGCAGAACCGAGGTCGAATTGTAGAAGTGCACGATAACATCTCGTGCGCCCTGCAAGCATTCGTAGGTCCGTTCAATCAGCTCCGGGCGGCATTGGACGAGCACCTGAATCGTGACGCCCTCGGGAACCAGATCCTCCTCGATCAACTGCCGAACAAAATCAAAATCGGGCTGGCTGGCCGCCGGGAAGCCGACTTCGATTTCGCTGAACCCCATCTCGACGACGGTGTCGAACATGCGTCGCTTGCGGACTGGGTCCATCGGATCAATCAGGGCCTGATTGCCATCGCGCAGATCGACGGAGCACCATAGCGGAGCCTTCTCCAGACGACGGTCCGGCCACGTCCGATCCGCCAGATTGAAATCAAGCGGCTGGAATGGACGGTATTTCTCAAAAGGCATCCTTTTCGGTGCCATATTCTGCGACATTACGATCTCCCCTGGCCCGAGATAAGGGCCCTCTGCCGGGATATCACCTCTCTGGCCAATATGCTCAACGAACCGAGATCAGGCCCCTCCAGCATCTCTGCGCGGACCAGCACCTGAGCCGTCTGCAGTGGTGCCGGGGTACCCACTCTCCATCTTTTTTCTAGCCCAGAGGACGGCGGCAGGGAAGACTCGCCTTCCCACGACTGAGGAAGCGAGGATCGCCGACCGACTCATCCCAAATCATAGAGAAGGTGCTGGCTGAGATCTCCAATCAGGTCGATGAACATGGTGCGAGTTTCAAAGCACCACTGACCATCGACGAGATGAAATGTATCGTGATAATGGCCGGAAATAATTGGCTGCAAGGGCAGGTCTTCGGTTCTCTGGAGGACGGTATAATAGCTGCGGGCCTTGGCCGTTTTTTCATCGTCAGCGACCTCGACAATCGCGTTGGTCGTCAAATGGCGCGTCCGGGGAGTCCCGTCCTCGTAAATACGCGTGGAGGACTCATACATCGTAAGCACCTGTGCGGCTCCCTCAAACGTCGCTTCGCGTGGGGCGTCCGGCGATGGCAGGATCCTGCCGTGCCGGAACAGGTCGGCTACCCCCGGAAGGTCTCCGGCATCAATTCGCTCGGCGTAGGTATAGAGTAGATTTTCGATGCTCCGGGCGTGATCTCGCATGATTCCTCCGCGCTAAGTTCGGCGGGGGTCAATGCCGCCAACGATCCGGACCATCAACGATCCGCCCTCCGACGACAACTTCACCCTGCGAGGCGCTGGACGGAGATCTCCTCGTCCATTCCCTCGGCACCCGGCAGGATCGCCGGCGCCTCATCATCGTTCGAGATTCTCTTTCGCATGTCCCGCGAAACTTCCCAACCGCAATTATATCCGGGAAGAAACGTGACACCCGGCCCCGGATGGCAAGCGGCCCCGCACAGATAGAGACCTTCAATCGGCGTCCGGTGCGCAGACCCCGCTACCAGCATCCGTTCACCCAGCATATTCTCGGGATGAATCAGACCATGGGTAAAGTCGCCCTCGGTCGCCCCATGCATGGTCGCAAAATGATCCGAAGAGAAAACCGCCTTGTCGATAATCCGCTCGCGGAAATCAGGCATATAAGTGCATATCTGATCGATCACACGCTCGGCCGCCTGATCCAGCAGTTCGCCGCGAAGTTCCTTTGCCGCCTTGCATGGGAAACAAAAGCCGTAGGCGCTGGCGATATGTTGTCCCTCCGGAGCGAGGCTCGGGTCGACGATCGAGGGAATTTGAAAGGCAACGGGAAGCCAGGCCGGCAAGGCCCCCGTATCGCAGGTCTCGAAGCTTTCCTGCAGGACCTCCGGCGCATTGACCATCGCCCCGCCGAATCGATTATGGATATCGGCATTCAGATGCGCCCACTCACCGCCGTAACTCGGTAAACCCTCCAGCCGGAACAGCATATGGACGTAGGCGCCTCGATGCTCGGCCTTCGCAACATCCGAGGCCAGGGACGCATCCAGATATTCTTCGCCCACCAGACGCCCGAAGGTCGCGGGCTTGTCCAGATTGGACAACACGGCCGCAGCTCGTATTTCCTCACCGCCCTTGAGAATAACGCCGACCGCTCGGCCCTCCTCCATCAGGATTCGGTCCACAGAAGATTTCAGCCGGACCTCGCCGCCGGCAGCTTCAAGCGATCGGACCAGAGCTTCACTCAATGACCCCATCCCGCCCTTCACGCGGCGCATCAGACCACCGTCGCCGCTCTGGGCGAAGGTATAAACCAGACAGAGCGCCGAGCCCAGCGTATAAGGGCCTTTGTATGTGGATTGAATCGCCGCGAAGGCCAGCAGGGAACGGAACGTATGGTGCTTCTCCTTGTCGGGGAAGAACTTGTCGATCAGATCCATCGCCGAACCCTCGAAAGTCAGACGTAACTGCTCGCGAGCCTGCTCGGTGGGCGCTTCTGCCAGAAGTTGCGCGAGACCCCGTGGGACTCGGCCCGGGGTAAAACGATCCATGACGCTGGCTGGATACTTGAGGAACCGGAGCAGTCTGACGAACCCCAACATGGCCGCAAACCCGTGATGGCGAACGATATGCCAAAGCTGTCGACCCTGCTTGCTGTAAAGAACCAGCGGAGGATGACCGGAGCCGACGAGATTGATGGCCATCACCGGCAATTCCAGAAATTCGACCCCGTTCTTTTCGAACTCGTAATATTCCAGAATTTCATCGGCGATCGGAAAGAGACAACTGGCACCAACCTCATTCCGACATCCTTTGAAGATCTCGCGAGTGCCCGCCATCCCACCGACGTAGGCGTTCTTCTCGAGAACCAGGACTTTGCTCTTATGGTTGGCCAGAACCTGTGCTGCTGCCAAGCCATTGTGACCAGCACCGATTACGATCGCATCATATGTTTCAGGCATATTTTCCTCCGCGACGCTGCTCGCATCACGGGGCAAGTCTGCCCCATTTGACGAAAATCTTCCACGCCTTGCAACAAATAACCATCACGGGCTCACCTGCCGCGAAACAGCGGGCCCAAACTTGCGCCCTTCGAAAACCAGGGGTTCGCGCGACGTTCTACAAATTGTAACCAGACTCCTCGTGCAGAGCGATATCCAGTCCCTCGAGCTCGTCATTGGCATCGACACGGATCGGCACAAACAGGGCCGTAAACTTGATCAGCACGAACGTGGCTACCGCGGTATAGACACAGGTGATCACCGCCGCGAGCAGCTGCGTGCCGACCTGACTCCCCATCGCCAGGTCGCCTTCGAGGCCACCGAAGATTTCGGAGGCAAAAACGCCGACCAAAATTGTTCCGACAAAACCGCCAACCCCATGCACGCCGAAAACGTCCAGCGAATCGTCATAGCCAAGCTTGTTCTTCAAGGAAGTCGCGAAAAACCAGCAAGTCCCGCCCGAAATCAGCCCGATGGCAAAACCGCCGAATGGTCCGATGTAGCCAGAAGCGGGCGTGACGGCAGCCAGCCCGGCAATGGCGCCGGTCGCCGCGCCAAGGACGCTCGGCTTTCCGTATTTCACCCACTCGATCGCCATCCAGGCCAACGTCGCGGCGGCAGCTGAGATATGGGTCACGACGACGGCCATCGCCGCGTTGCCATCGGCCGCAAGCGCGCTTCCGCCATTGAAACCAAACCAGCCCACCCACAGCATCGCTGTGCCCATGAAGGTCATCGTAAGATTATGGGGCGGCATCGGCGTTCGCGGGTATCCCTCGCGGGGGCCCAGAACGATGCAGAGAACCAAAGCAGCAATCCCGGCGGTAATATGGACAACGATGCCTCCGGCGAAATCAAAAACGCCCCACTGCGAGAATAAACCGCCGCCCCAGGTCATATGACAGATCGGCGCGTAGACCAGGAATAGCCAGAGCGACGAAAACAGAAGCATCGCAGAAAACCGCATTCGCTCGGCAAAGGCTCCGATGATCAGCGCCGGAGTAATCACCGCAAATGTCATCTGGAAGGCGAAGAATACCAACTCCGGAATACTGCCCCACGCTGCATCGGGACCAATGCCTCGCAGGAAGAACTTCTCGCTGAAGGATCCGAAAAATGCGTTCCCCTCGGCGAACGAGAGACTATAGGCTCCGCCCAACCAAAGGATGCTCATCAGGGCTGTGAGGACGAGGCATTGCATCAGAATCGAGAGAACATTCTTGGTGCGCACCAGTCCGCCATAGAACAGGGCCAATGCGGGTATCGTCATGAACAATACCAAGGCCGTCGAGGTCAGTACCCAACTGGTATCTCCGGCGCTGATCCCCTCCTCGGCCAAAGCGACCGTCGGGAACCATAGACTCAAAAAGGCCCCCCCCAGAATTCCACTCAAACGGTTTGCTGAATTGTTCATGAATCAACCCTTTGCACCTTTCCGAATCTCTGGACCTCGCGTTCAGAGCCCTCGAGTGTGCAAATAATAAGCACACTGAAAAGAGGAAACAACAGGTCCGTGGTCGGTGCACTAAAATTAAGCAGGTTGATGATCAAAGCCTATATAATTCAATACCTTTTGGTTCTTCAGAAGAAGCAGCTCCGGGAGAAAATCCAGACAGACCTGCGCGAGTCCTCGCGGAAACCGCCCGCGGGCCCCCTCAATCGCCCGCCTTTCGGACCTCCCGCGGCGCGGGAGGCAGCGGTGCCCAAAGAACGGGGAACAAGACCAGGGCTGAAGCTGCCGCACATACATAAAGACCAATCTGGTAGGAGCCCAGAATGTCGCGGGAGGCCGCCATCGCTGTTGGTCCGGCAGCACTGCCCCAGACAATGCACATCATCATGGCGCTGTTGATCGCCCCCAAATGCTGCCGTCCGAAGAAACGAGGGATGGCAACGGTCGAGAGCGGGACGAAGCAACCCCCACTGAATCCCAGACCCGCGACGGTCGCCCAATAAAGGCCTGCCTCATCGAGCCCGGCGGCCGAAGCAAACCCGACCACTTGGGCCACCAGCATCCACGCAAAAAGAGTCTGGATGCGCAGATGGTTGGTCAGCCAGCCAATGCCGATCGAGGTCAACACGCTCACGACGGCAATGGGAGGAAAGATACCGATGGTGGCTGTTCGCCCGAGACCCGCCTCCGCCCCCAGATCCAGAATATGAAACGTGATCCCGGTGACGGTCAGCCCCTGCAACGCAAGCGGGACGACAATAGCCCAGAACATCAGGGTTCGCACAGCCTGCGAACGATCGAATTCGGGCTCGCGGTCGGCGGACCCGGGGAGTTCAGGATGGAGGCTGGAGACTTCGGATGAACCCGGAAGTCTGTCGGCCGCCGGCTCGGGGGCCCCGTCCATTCGCAACCCGCATTCCTCTGGAGAGTCCCGGAAGACAAGCCAACCCAAGCTACCCATCCCGAGCCCGATCACCAATGCCATTTCCAGCCAGGCGCCCCGCCAACCGGACGCATCAATCCATCCAGCAAACAAAATCGGAGTCATTGAAAACCCCAGCGACACAAAAGGACTCGAAGCCCCCGAAACGATCCCGCGCAGACGATCAAACCAACGCCCGATGAGGGTCCGACCAATCAGCGTGAGCATGCCCTGCCCCGTGAACCGCAGTGCGAAGAAACCGAAAACCATCGCACCAAAGAAGGCTCCCTGCGCAGAACCGGCGCCGACGATTCCAATGACCGCATCCGCTACGCGGTCCACCGCAGAGAGATACATCAGAGTCACCGAGAGCCCGGCAGACGCCACCAGGGTCGCGGCACGAGCACCCACCCGGTCGAGCAAGGAACCAGCCCACGGCAGCAAGGCACCAGAGAGCAGCGTCCCGCAAAGGTAGGCGTTGCTCAGACCGATGCGTGAGAGCCCGGTCACTTCCATCAGGGGCTCGGTGAAAACACTCACGCCCATCGTCTGCCCCGGAATACTCATCAGAACAGCCAATGTGGCGACGGCGAGAATCAGCCACCCGTAAAAGAACGGAAATTGATTTGGACGGAATGGGAAATCAGGCTCGAGAGCGCGCATAAAAGGAATCGTTCCGGTCGGGCAGGAACGCTAGCGATCCGCCAGCCTCTCGCCGGAAACCGGATCGAGACCGGCGGTGTGCCGGGCAGAGGGCCAACTCCGAGGACCACGATCGATCCCCGTCACAGCACCGATCTGGACAATCGAGCTGTGAAAACCGGGTTCCTGCAATTTCGGATTGGGGTCCGGCTCGACTTGAAGCTGTGACACCACACCGGCCAAGGGAAACGAGCCATAAAGTTCGCGGACGAGGCCTTCATTCAGGACTTCCCAATATTCGATGGCTGGCTCCGCCGGTCTCGCGCGCAAAAACGCGAGCGCGGATTGCCGCATGGCGCGATAATCCGGATACTCCGAAGCCGCGAGGCCCTCGAGATATCGATACCGGACAAAGAGGTTTATCGTGCGCCCGAATTGACGCGTCGTTGGATGGTCCAGAACCGCAAATTGAAACTCCTGAATCACCGGGGGCGCAGCCGGCTTTGACGGCAGCCACGCGGCGCAGCTCGCGAGAAGCCCGGAGGCGAGGATCAGGGCCCATCCGAGCCCACGTGAAGGTATCCCGGGGGCAAGCATTCGGGAGTAAAATTCGGTGATTGATCGCCTCCCAACCCCACCGAGTTGGCGCCGTCCAGACATGCTTCGGGCTACCCGACACACCGCAGCGAAGCAAAGAAGGCCAGAAAACCATGAGCCGGCGTAACCTCACACCGCCCTGGCAGACCTATTCCTTGTCTCTTGCAAAATTTGCATCAGAATCCTAAAAGAACGCTGCGCATCAGGTTGATTCAACTCACCATCCTCATCTTTCCAACCGCTTTCTCCTCTCACCTTTCAAACTGGAGTCCTGCACATGAATAACCTACGCCTCTCCCCACGCGCGAGCTGACTGATCGGAATGGGCCTGATCGCCGCCCTCTGGGCGCCTTCTCCAGCGTCCAGCGGAAGTTCAAGTCTCGCCTTTGATTGTCATGATATTGCGGAAATCTGTGGCCCCGTTGAATTTCCCGTCATAACCGAAATTGATGGACCCTATACTTATTTTGAGGGTCTGGGCGGGGGCGGCAGCTATGAGACCCTGGTTGACGGCAGGATAACCGGTTCAGGCTGCGGCTCGCCTCTTGGTTGTCACTATATGCGGATCGACCAGAATTTGACCGAAGCGAAATTCCGTTTCGACTTTTCAGCACCTCAGAACATCTACGGAATCGTGGTCTGGAATGATCGCAACGAGACCGGGGACGGCGTCGCCGACCTTGCCGTAGAGCTTTATGACGCCGGTGGTAACCTCCTCAAGACCTTCGCGACGCCGATGGAGGATCTTACAACCGAACATATGATCTATTTCGGGGACCCCGCCCTCACGCCCGGCGAGCCGGGTGCTTTGCAAACTACCCCCAACGTGGCTTACGCCATTTGGCAAATCCGCGGCTTCCACGGAGACCCCGGGCCAGACAACCTCGCTCATCAACTGCGTGAAGTTGGCTATAACCCGGTGCTGACATCTACGAGCGGCTATACAGTCATTGCCGTCGAAGAATCCGCGGTCGTGGCAGACACCCCTGTATATGATGTTTGCACGCACCCATGCCCGTCCAAGATCCGGCTACGGCGCGTCCAGAAGGATTTCTTCTACCTGCGCCTGGGCATGGACCTGCCCGACGGATTCGACCCGGCGACATCGGAATTCAAGGTCACTGTGCAAAGTGACGGGAATCCCGTCTTCGAAGGCACACTATTCGCGGGCGACGTGATCCAGCGAGGCCACAAATGGAGCTTCCGCGATCGCACGGCTCGACGCGGTGTCGGGACCAGAGATGGCATCAGCCTGATGTCCATGACCACAAACCGCGAAGATATCTGGCGTTGGCAGATGAAGGGATTCGCGGACCTCGCAGCGGCGACCAGTCCGGATATCCAGGTGGAAATCGAGATCGACGGCACGATAAGCTTTGCCCGCACCGCGACCTGGCAGGACCGCTCGGACGGATACGTATTCGATCTCACGCAGGCACCAGCGCCCGTCGACCTTTGCGAAGGCGTGACTTGTTCGGGCGCCGATCAGTGCAACAACAACGGCACATGTGACCCGATGACCGGCACCTGCGGAGCCCCCATCCCCGTGACCGACGGAACCGTTTGTGACGACGCCAACGGATCGACCACGGGTGACCAATGCACCAGCGGCATCTGCGCGGGAACACCCTAAGGCCGACGCCTGAAAAAACCGATCTCGTACCGGCATGCAGGCTATCACCGTCTGCCTGCGGCCGGTACCATCGGTGCATGAACTGGAGAAAACTTCTCGGGCCCGTTCCGGGAATCATGGTGCTCGCGGTGGCACTCTCACTAACCGCGACAGCAGTCGCTCGTGAGCCCAAGGCCGCACCAAAGATCCTCGAGACGATTCCCGCGGGCCTGAGGGAGTCCTTCACCAGCATCGTGCGCGCGGCCCCCAAACTTCCCGAGAAGGTTCTCTCACTGTCGCTGCGGGCTTACGCGGAGGCGAAAAGCAGGGAATTAGTTTCGCGGCCGCGGCTGGCGATCATCGACTATCGCCTACCCTCATCCGACAGGAGGCTCTGGGTTCTCGACCTCGTGGAGGGAAGCGTTCTTTTCCATGACTGGGTTTCTCACGGCAAAAACTCGGGCGATGCCTACGCAAAAAACTTCTCCAACACTCCGGAGAGTTTGCAGACGAGCTTGGGCCTGTTTGCGGCAGGAAACACCTACCGCGGCAAACATGGCTACTCGTTGCGCCTGCACGGACTTGAGCAGGGTATCAACGACAAGGCCTTCGACCGGAGTATCGTCATTCATGGAGCCGACTATGTCAGCCCGCAATTCCTCCAGCGCCACGGCCGGATGGGGCGGAGCTGGGGCTGCCCCGCTCTGCCCCGGGCAACCTCGAATTCGATCATCGATGCCATCAAGGACGGCGGGGCCCTGGTCGCATTTGCTCCCGAGTGGGAAGCCCGGAGCCTCTTCCTGCCTTGAGGCGCTAGAGGCTCTTGTCCAAGGCGGTCGCGGGCTCGAGCGAGAGCGCATCCGGGGAGACAAGGATCGCAGACCCCAGAGGCACGGTCTGCTCAAACCATTCGGAATCTCCCACCGGAATACGAATACATCCGTGGCTCGCGGGAAAGACAGGAACCGAAGGCTCACCATGCACGGCGAAGCCGCCCGCGTGAAAGTATACCGGGTTCCAGAGCCGACCGAGATGGCTGCGGTGAATCTCCTCGATATGGCGAAGGAAACTCATGGAACCGGTGGGGGTGTTGGCGACACTATCTTCTGTGGCATCAGGCGCCCGATAGGTCTTCCCACTGCCGCTGGAGACGGGCAAAATCCTCAAGAGTTGATTTCCCTCATAAACGGCAAGCACCTGTCGAGGAATATCGACCTCGGTGTGAATTCCGTCGTGGACCGTATTGGCCTTCGGAATCGACGACGTCGCCAAAGCACTCAGAGTCTCGGGACCAACGATACCGTCGCGACTCAGGCCATTGACCTTTTGAAAAGCCTCAACCGCGAACCGCAGTGCCTCGCTGCGCTGCCCATCCACAGGGCCCGTATAATATCGAAGTTCCAGCAACTCCTGTTGGACGGTTGATATTTCTACGGCAGTCGCCCGCGGAAGCTTTGCGTCAACGACAGAAGGCACCAGACCAAGGGCCAACGCGGCCACCAGAAAACTTGAACCTAAAAATTTCGTGCGATGCGCCATCAAAATTCCCCCTCTGAAATCGAGCGATCTGCCGAGGTCAAAGGTACCAAGTTGGACATCAAGGGTCGAGGCTTTCGCAAACCGAGCGCTCTCGCTTCCGGATGGCGATCCCCGATTCCGCCTCGACTTCGAGGATACGGAAGACAGCCGGAAGAAATCTCGCTCAGGACAATTTCAAGCGCGGTTGATCATCCCGACGACCCAAAGCAACACGACCGCTCCAACTGTCGCCGAAACCAGCGCCCCGATGAAACCGATCGCATCCAGCCCGGCCAGGCTGAAAAGAAATCCTCCGACAAAAGCGCCGACAATGCCGACGACCATATCGCCAACCAGACCAAATCCGCCGCCGCGGGTAAGAACCCCCGCCAACCAACCGGCCAATGCCCCCAAAATCAAGAATGCAATTAAACTCATGAAGCCCCTCCCTGTCTGGGCGCAATTGTAAAGCAAGGCCTTCCGGGAGCGAAACCCTGCCCCTGCGCGACCATCGAGGAGCTAGAATTCGTAGCCGAAGTATTCGATCTCGCGCTGGTAGCGACGGCGAACAACTTCTCGCAATTCCTCGTCGTAGTGTTTTCGATACGAGGGAATAGCCGGATCGAAGTCGGGATCGGTCTTTCTTCGGACCGCGCGATCCGCGGTTCCGAGCCGAACATCCACGCCCAACCGATCGGTAATCTTGGCAAAGTCCCGGTGCAGTTCTTCAAACCGACCAATGAAATCGACCGCGAGTGGCCCCTCTACAAAATAGAGATGCCCGAGGTACTCGGGCAGTCGTGAATGGAAAAGACCGCGATTCTTGCGCAGGAGCCATTTCCGGAAAGAAGGCGTGCGATGGCCGTACATTCGTCTCCGCAGATCGGACCGCACCCGCGTCCAATCCCCGCCCTCGTCGCGCAGCCAGTGGTCCGGGTCCATCTGCATACAGTAGAGCGAAAAGATTTTATCCCATGGATTCCGCTCGAATGTGAACTTGAAGTAGTTTTGCCAGATGGCATCTCCGACGAAATCCCGGATTCGCTCGGAACCGTCGTGTTTCTGCAGGCCCGATGTCCTCTTCTGGACGACGAGATCGCTATCCCCACAAATTGGCTGCAATTGGTCGGCGATCGCTGTACCCGCCGTTTTGGGGCCATGGATGAAGATGAATTTATGCTTATGCGATATAATCATCGGAATGGGCGGGTCCCGGCCTACAGGTTACCCCATGGCCTGTGCCACCGGCAGTTTCATCGCCAATCACAGCCTTCGCTCGTCGGGCTTCACTCCAGATGGCCAAGGAGGAACGGAACCAACTCCAGCCCCGACGGATCTTCCCGCGCAAAAGTGCCCTCGACATACGTGACATTCTCAAGCCCCACCGCATCCGCACGATCCATGACGGCAAGCGCGTGCAGACCCGTATGGAGGAAAAGGTTGAGAAGGTCGTCGAAGCCGGTTGCGTAATTTCGGACAAAAAGCGGCGCGTCTCCGGCATCCATCATGCCCAGCATATCGATACTGGCACGATATTCGGCATTCTCTGGAGTATAGATATCCGCCACCTCGGGAACGCCGAGAAACGTCAGCATATAGTTGGTTGCGCCCACGGCCGCAGCGACCGTTGGGATATCCGTCCCGCCCAAAGCTTCTGCGAATTGCTCCGTGATCGGCATGAGGATCGTGTCCCATTTCATCACGTCATAGGTGGACTGCGTGGCCAACGCGCCCGCAGCCAGGATCCGAGTAGACTCCCTCGCGACAGGATCAGCGCTGTCGGCATCGGCCATATCGTCGCTTGTCGCCATCCACAGACTCGCGCCCGCACCAGCCGAAGCACCGTACATCGCGACCCGGGTCGGATCGAGGTTCAGGCTCGCGAAATTGTAGCGCAAAAATTGCAGCGATTGGGCGGCATCCCGCAAAGATGAAAGCACACCGCCCTGCGCGGCGATCGAGTCGGTTCCTTCGGCTCGGGACGGAACGTCCAGAAGAAAGTAGTTTATCGTCGCAAAAGCCACGCAATTATCGAGGAACTCGCGCACATTGCCGGGGTTTCGATGCCCGGCCGACTTGTTACCACCGGTAAACCCGCCCCCATGGACGTAAATGACCAAAGCCGTCGGCTCCGAGCACTCCGGTAGGTAGATGTCCAAAAAGTTCCGTTCGCCCTCGCCGTAGCGAAGGTCCGCTACGAACTTCGCAGCTGTCCCCTCCAAATCAATCGGCGGATCCGAAAATTCCAAGTCCAACGCGGGCCTGGCCTCCTTGCTCGAACTACTGCCCCCGCATGCAACCATCCCGAGGCAAACCAGTGCCAAAAATAATTTCGCTGAACTTCTCATCTCTTGTCTCCGGGGCTGCACATTATACTGGCTTGCAGGGCAAAAGCTTCCGACCTGCGCTCACTTCGATACGATTTCAAGGTTGGCTGCAAGGAAATCCAGCCTGCGCCCCCTCGCTTCTCAGGATCCTCGCTGAAGCGCGTCGATCCTTTCGTCCAAGGGGGGATGGCTCATGAAAAGAGCTCCGAAACGGGACCGATGCCCCGGCGAGATCCCGAAAGCAGCGAACTGTTGCGGCATTTCGACCTCCGTATGGGGGTTCTTCAGCGCCTCGAGGGCGGCAATCATCTTGCCGCGGCCAGCCAACTGGGCGCCACCGGAGTCAGCCCGGAACTCGCGTTGCCGAGAGAACCACATCACGATGACACTGGCGATCATCCCGAACAGAACTTGCGCGGCCATAACGCTCACAAAATAACCGATGCCAAACCCGCCGCGGTCCCGATCGCCGGAAATGGCTCGGTCGATCGCGTATCCGACCACGCGCGCGAGAAAGAAGACGAATGTGTTGAGCACGCCCTGAATCAAGGTCAAGGTCACCATATCCCCGTTGGCGATATGGCTGATTTCGTGTCCGAGGACGGCTTCGACCTCGTCGCGCCCCATGCCTCGCAGAAGCCCCGTGCTCACCGCGACGAGTGCCGCATCGCGACGGGCTCCGGTGGCAAAGGCATTCGGTTGCGGGGAATCGAATATCGCGACTTCAGGCATCGCGATCCCCGCCACCTGCGCCTGATTGCGCACAGTGTCGAAAAGAAATTGCTCTGCAGGGTTCCGTGGCGATTCGATGACCTGCGCCCCCATCATACGCTTTGCCATCCACTTCGACATCAATAGCGAAATGAAGGAACCGCCAAATCCGAAGACTGCGGAAATGGCGAGCAGTGATCCCAGGTTCAAGCCGTTTTGCTGCAAATAGGGCTGGAACCCGAGCAAGCTGACCGCGACGGAAAGTACCAGCATGATGGCGATGTTGGTGGCCACCAAAAGAAAAACTCTTTTCATTCTTCCCCCTCCGGGGAGGCGCTTTGCCACCCCCTGCATGACTCTACCCCCTTGGCCCCGGATCGTGCCAGTCCTACCGGGCAAAATTGCACCAATGGCGCACCATTTCAGGGTCGATCAGGCCCCTATCGCGACCGAACGTCCACTTTTGATAGAGTCGAGAACAAATATGCTGGTAGGGTTCGGTCGTGCTGGATTTCACAAAGACCACAGTAGTCGTCTCGCTCGCCCTTTTTGCCTTCGCATGTGGGGGATCGGGCCCACCGCCGGGCCCGGCACCGGGCCCGACTCCGACGCCGGTACCGACAGATTTCGTAGCGACGGCCGCCGATTTTCGGTGTCTCGCCGAGCAACCACGGGTACGCAACCTCCGGATCGCCAATACTCTCGGTTTTCTCGATGAGGCCATTGCATTGGCCGAGAAGCTCACCCCCGGAGAGCAATACCCCATTGGAACCATCCTCCAGTTGGTTCCCGGGGAGGCCATGGTCAAACGAGGCCCCGACTTCGATCCTGAAAATAATAACTGGGAGTATTTTGAACTCGCAGTCTCGGAGGCAGGAACAGAAATTCGTGTACGCGGGCGCGACGAAGTCGTCAATCAATTCGGAGGTGGGTGCTTCGGTTGCCATGTGGATGCGAGGGAAACCGATTTTATCTGCGAAAAAACCAACGGGTGCGTCGACATCCCGCTCAGCCAGACCCTCATCGACCTGCTGCAGGAGAATGACCCGCGCTGTGGCGATCCGGCAACCGATCCCGACGCGAGCTGAATTGGCAGAGGCCATCTGCCGGGGCGGACCCGCCAACAAGGGCGGGTCCGCTGGCAAAGCAAGCGCCTATGCGGTCTCGGGCGTGAAAACCAGATCCATCTTCTGGAAACTGCGGACCAGAGCCGACGGTGCCATCTCGGGCTCCTCGCCCGCATATTTCATCCCCGGCGTCCGGCGGAGCAACTCACGGAAAGCCACTCGCATTTCCATCCGCGCGAGATTTGCACCCAGGCAAAAATGGTTGCCGATGCCGAAAGCCAGATTGGTCTTGTTTCGATCAATGATAAATCGATCCGGATCCTCGAAGACCTCGGCGTCCCGATTGGCCGACGGGTAGAGCATCAAAACCTTTTCCCCCTTGGCAATCTTCTGCCCTCGGATCTCGGTGTCGCAAGTGGCTGTGCGGACAAAGGAAATAATCGGGGAGGTCAGACGAAGCATCTCCTCCACGGCAGGTTTGATCAGGTCAGGATCCGCTGCCAGCTGCTCCGCAATATGGGGGTTTTCGACCAGGAGCTTCATGCCACCGGACAGACCATTCCGGGTGGTTTCGTTGCCAGCCACGAGCAGAAGGACACAGAACATGATGAGTTCATCGTTGTTCAGTTGGCGCTGCTCGTCCAGAACGATCACCTCGTCCATCCCGGCGTGATCATGATCGACAAGGACGCCTTCATCTTTCGCCGTTACCAGAATACTCATCAAATCGTCTCGGGGATTCGCTCGACGATCCTCGAGGATCCCGGTGCAATATTGGCCGTATTCCACAAACGCATTCGCGGCTGCTTCCACAACTCCGGGCTCGTGCATATTGCCCTGTGCCAGAATCATGCAATCTGACCATTGGTGAAACTTGGCACGATCGTCGGGTTGAACGCCGATCATGTCCGCAATGATCAAAAGCGGAAGCGGCACAGCGATATCATGAACAAAATCGCAGCGTCCTGTATGTGCGACCCCATCAAGCGCATCTTTGACGATACCCTCGAAGTCCTCTTCCATCTTGCGCACCATTCGAGGGGTAAATCCCTTGTTCACCAAACGCCGAAGCTTCTGATGGCGGGGTTCGTCCTCGTCGATCAGTCCCAGTTTCGCCGGGTTCGAGGGGAGCACGCCTTCACCCGAGCAGAAGGTTTCGTTGTTCTTGGATGCGAACATCACGTCCTCGAACCGAGTCAAAATAAAGAGACCGGACTTCTCCGACCAATGGATCGGGTCGTTCTCCCGAAGCCATTGAAGCTGGTCATACATCGGTTTGTCCCAGGTCCAAAAATCGGACTTGCCGTAATCAAAATCAGGGATACTCATCTCAAAAAACCTCTTGGGCATCGGCCCGGGAATTCGAAACCACACCGACTGGACGGATGGCTTCACAAATAAAAGATGCGGCTCGGGGGAGCCGCTCAACAATGGGATAGGATTCGTCGGACAGCCATTGGGTCAAGGTCGCGTGCAACGCGCCCAGCACCATCTCGGCCAGAAACTCCGCTTCGAGATCGGCACGAACTTCCTCTCGCTCCTGACCTCGCTCGAGAAGCAAGGCAATCGGTCGTCCCAGACTGGCCAAATAGGGGGCCGCATCTTCGGGGCGCGAACTCGACCGCAGCATCTCGAGCATGACCTCGCGAGCCAGCTTCTGCTGCTCCGAGATCAGCGCAGCCGCATGCCGCGCAAGGCCCTCCAGGTGCGCCGCAACATTGGCATCCTCCTGAAGATGGGCCTCGATCAGAAGTTCCACTGACGCAACCACTTGTGCGGTGATCTCCCCGAGAAGACCGCCCTTGCTCTGGAAATGATTGAAAAAGGTGGCCGGCGCGATATCGGCTGCCTCAGCGATCTCCTCGACGGTCGTGGCATCGAAGCCCTTGTCAGCGACCAACTCCAGCGACACGGCCAGCACCCTCTCGCGCAACTCGCGACGCCGGCGCTCGCGACGCCCCGGCGTAATATCACTGTCAATGTTGGGTAAATTCATGGAGAACGGTCCAAACTTGGAGAAAGGTATATTATTAGAGTCCCCTTTAGGTCAACGGTAAATCGCGGCCACAGAGAAAAATCCGCCTCCCTACGCCAACTGCGCTAGCCGATGCCCTGTCAATCGCTATTTTTAGGAGATCTCCGTTGATAAACTTCCGTACGGACCAGAAAAACCCTACCCACCGAAAGTCTTCGAGTGATAAGCTCCACCCGTGCGACAGCTTAAATTCAGTATGGCGATCACCCTTGTGGCCGTGCTCGCGACTCAGGTCTCCTGGGCCGCAGTCTCGGGGCCACGCAACGTCTACCGCAATCTGGCCGGGACGCGAGGCGGTACCGCCATCGCCGGGCCGATCATCAATCCCGGTAATCAGGGCCAGATCGTGCTTGGGCCCTACTTTGATGCACGCGAGCGCGGGATCGACCCTCAATCGACAAATATCCTGCCACAACACACCAACTTGCAAATCTGGAACCGCAACTCTTCGGATTCGAACCTGCCGGAGTGTACCCGTAAGGACTTCCTCGCAGGACTCGATGGCCTCCACTGCTACAACCCTCTCGGCGGGATCCTCGCGCGCGTATTCTTCCGAGAAGCCGGAACCAGTCAACTGGCGCTGAGTTTTCCGATCGCCATCGGCTGCGGACAAACTTGGGCAGGCGTCATCTCCATGGGCGAAAACAACTTGCCGCAGGTCCGAACTCGCTTTCCCGTCGTGACCGCGGATGCAGACGGACTCTTTAGCGCCCACATCCCTCTCGATCCGCTTCCGTTTGAAAAGGATGTGAACGCAACCGGCTCCATCGAGGATTGGCAGAGAGGATTTTTCGAGATCATCGGCATCGAGTCCATCCCTTGCGGAGCCACGATTGTTCCGGGCCCGGACGGTGCGCCGGAAAGTCGGACCTGGCAATGGGCGAAACTTCGGCCGGGCGGGCACGAACCCAGCAACGCCCTGTCTGCAAAAGTCTTTATCATTCAGCCCCAATCCGGCCGCTCCTTTTCTTATCAGGGCACCGCGATCGCTCGTTTCGTGGAGTATGAAGGCGGACCGATTCCACTTGGCGGAAACCTGCTCGCGACTCCCGAAAAACCTACACTTCACGACTGCATCACGACGGGTTGGGACCACGAGACCCCCCTCACTCCCGAGGAGTGTATCTCGGCGGTCAATCTGGCAATCTCCTCGGCCGAGACGCTTGGGCAATTTGATATTCAGGACCTGATCGCCGGCCAGACTCGGATTGCGACGGCGATGCCGACGCGACGCTACCGCTGCCTGAACGATTATTACGCCGATTCGGAACCGTTCAGCTGCAATCCTCAGGGCGAAGAGATCAACTGCGAGATATACAGCAGGCTCGGCACACGAATTCAGAACCCACTCGCCCCGCCCCCTTCGATGGATTCAGCTCAACCGGCCCCGTCAACCTGCCGGCTACCCAAGGATATGTCGATTGTAGCGATTCGCGAGACACAACCGGACCCATCCGCCGACCTGACTCTGTGGACTTGGGAGTTACCACTCGGCGGTTCCGGCAAATTCACAATCAATCTGGCCAAGAATTCCGAGGATATCGTGATCCATCAGGAAAAATATATCCCCGCACGTAATTCTTCGGCGCGCGACCAGCGCGCCCTCGCAGAGACCCTTTCTGATTACAGCGGTCCGAAAAACCTCAACGTGCAAGGCGTGGCTGTCGACGGTTATCTCGGACTTCCGGTGGTCTCCGTGGTCATTCAGGAATTCACCAATCTTCAAACCGGAGGCAATTACGGCAACACCACGCCGTCAGGATCCTCTCAAACCATTTTACTGCCCTGTGAGTGAGCAGGAGATATGACGATGTACACGAATATTTATCGAGCTCTCGCCCTATCTCTGGCACTTCTGATTCAGGCCGCGTTTGGCTCGGATCTGCAGGCGGCCCCCCTCCCTCAGAGCAATTGGGAAAGTTACGCGGTCATCGCCGAAGAGCAGATTCTGGTCGGACCTAACCGGAACCTGAACGGAAGCTTTCTGGTCCTCGATCCCGACGGCTATTTCGACCTCGGAACCGACAGCCAGCAAGCGGGTGGGCTGGTCGCGGCCCAGACCACCCGACTCCAGAGACAGTCCTCCGTCGAAAATCTCTACACGCAAACCTTGACCGGTTTGGGCACCATCCGAGGACAGCAGTTGTCTACAGACTTCCCGCCAACGAATGTCACCCTGCCGCCACCGGCCACCCCCACCAGCGACTGCGTTACCGTGGCATTCGATGTCGATGTGCCACGGAACACAACAGGGGAGCCTATAAGTGGTCGTTGCTACGGCAACGTTACGGTGCGCGACGGCGCGACCCTGACTCTGCGCGCCGGCAACTATCAGATGCACAGACTCACCATCGGCAAGGGTGCGCGTCTACAGGCCGAAGGCGCGGTCACGGTACGAGTGCGGCGGTCGGTGCGCACGCAACCTGAGGCTACGATTCGACCCGACAGCGGCAACCCGAGTGATCTGGTTTTCCAAATCGAAGCCCGGGGCAACAACAATGTGATCGGGCGCCTTTCAAACGTCGTGGCCCGCTTCATATCGCCGAACGACAACAACTTCCGCCTGGAACAATTCACGAATATCACGGGAACTGTTCTCGCCAACCGCGTCTATATGGTCGGCTATCACGGTGAAGCACCGCCGACGCCGACCCCACCGACGCCGACCCCACCGACGCCGACCCC
>Ga0055584_100001347_pt1 | contig 24179 bp, 20 predicted proteins | sample OSDHelmetaG_FD_58716 | JGI IMG/M metagenome (GOLD analysis project Ga0055584, IMG submission 58716) | Pelagic marine sediment microbial communities from the LTER site Helgoland, North Sea, for post-phytoplankton bloom and carbon turnover... | ecosystem: Environmental > Aquatic > Marine >...
CCACGGTGCCGCCGGCGTCACCGTCCAACAGGGCGACCACCGCACCGACATCGCCGGTCACCGGGTCGTCGCCGTCGACCCGACAGGGGCCGGCGACACCTTCTGCGGCACCACGATCGCCCGGCTGCTGGCCGGCGATCACCCGGTCGAAGCGGCGCGATGGGGCAACGCGGCTGCAGCCGAGACGGTGACCGCGGTCGGCCCGGCGGCGCTGTTCCGCCCGGGAGCACCCCCGTCGCCGGCCGCGGACGAACGGGTGCGCGTCGACGCCGACGCGGTCGACCGCATGGCCGAGTTGATCGCCGACTCGACCGAGTTCCGCCCGTTCGACTTCACCGGGGAGCTGTTCCCCGACGTCGGCGACCCGGCAGCTGTCGAATGGTTCGCCGCTGCGACCCTGCAGCAGTTCGGCTTCTGGCACGCCCGCGATGGTGCGTGGACCGCTTCGATGATCGCGACCATCGACGGCGTCGAGCGCAAGGGCAGCGACTACCTCTGGGCTGCGTACCGGCGGTGGCGACGGAGCGCGCCGGGGGCGACGACCCCGCCGCGTCAGGCATCGGTGACGCTCGACGAGTGGCACTCGGCCGTCGCCGACGACGCGGGAGACGATCCGTTCCCCACTCCGTCGTCGAATGTCGCGCTCGCCAACGCCTACGGGCGGACGCTCGGCTCACTGGGCCCGACGGCGAGCGAACTGGTCGATGCAGCAGCCGCCACCGCGCGACCGATGCGGTCACTGCTGTCCCTGCTCGACCACATCGGTGGCTATCGCGAAGACCCACTCCGAAAGAAGTCCGCGTTGCTCGGCGTCATTCTCCGTCAGCGCCCCGAACACGCATTGCCCGGTGCGCTCGACGACGATGCTCCTCCGATCGTCGACTATCACGTCCAGCGCACCTGCCTGCGCACCGGCCTGGTGATCGTCGACGATCCCGAGCTGGAGCGCACGTTGCGATCGCGCCACGTGCTCACCCCCGCCGAGGAGGACGCCGTTCGTCGGGCGGCCTTCGAGGCGGTCGGGGAGCTCGTCGAGCGGAGTGGCAGCGACATGGGAACCGTCGACTACCTGCTGTTCCAGATGCGCCACCGCTGCCCCGAGGCGTCTCCACCACACTGCGCGTCGTGCCCGGCCGATCCGGCGTGTCGGCACCGCACCGAGCTGTTCCAGCCGGTACTTCGCACCACCGCGTACTGATCGCAGCCACCTTCGCGGAGCGTGTCGCCGGCGAAGCTCTTGCGTCCCCGATCGACCCGTCCGACGGCCGGCAAACCGAGTGCTCGGCCCATGCCGGTGGTCCTGTCGCCCGACAGCGCCCCGGCCTGCAGCGTGGTGGTCGACAGCGGATCGTTCCGGTCGTGCCCTTCTGGACGCGAGTCACGCCGATCGGCGCCCGACCACGAGCCGCGACAGATGGCGTCCTCCGGCATCGACGCGACCGGGATCACGAGACCTTGCACCTGGGCCGGAGTCCGTCACACCTCATCGCTCGGTCGTCGGGATTCCGTTCGGGGAGGTGTGCGTGCCGGACGCTCGGTACATCGAGTGGGAGCCGAAGCCTTGCAGGGTCGTGAGCACGGCGCGCGACGACACGCTTCTGCACGCCTCCGATGCCGAGGATGCCTCCGCAGGTCGGGGGTCATCACCGAGTTGACGCCGCCCGAACTCCTACCCTGTCCTGTGATGCAGACACAATCCGCGGCCCCGATCGACCTCGGCGGGGGGAACCCCGCATTCAGCGACAAGGTGAGACGCGAGTATCTCTCGGGCGCCGCCTCGGCACCGACGACCATGTCGGTGGGCGGGGTCACCGTCAAGACGATCGCGTTGCTCGTCGTACTGGTTGCCGCCGGGGCGTGGGGATGGGCCTCCGCAACCGAGCCGGTGGCCGTCGATGCCGGCACCGGATACGCGAACACCACCGTCACGATTCCCGGCGGATTCTGGCTCGCTTCCTTCGGCGCCCTGTTCGTCGGCATCTTCGTCGCCGTCAATCCCCGACGAGCGGCGCTTCTCGGTGTGATCTATGCGGCCCTCGAGGGATACGTACTCGGGGCGATCTCTGCGATGTTCGATGCCCAGACCGAAGGCATCGTCGGCGCAGCGGTCGTCGGAACCATCTGCGTCTTCCTCGCCGCGCTCGTGCTCTACGTCCTCCGCATCATTCGTCCCACGCGGAAGATGGCGTTCGGGGTCACGGCAGCAATTGGTGGACTCGGGTTGCTCTACTTCTTCGTCTTCATCTTGTCGATCTTCAATTGGACCTGGCTCTACAGCGACAGCTTCCGCACGATCGGAATCGTCGTCACGGCGATCGCCGTGATCCTCGCGGCGCTCAGCCTCACCTTGAACTTCGCCGCAATCGAGGCCGGGGTGGAGGCCGGCGCTCCCAAGTTCATGGAGTGGTACTGCGCCTACGGGCTCATGGTCACGGTCATCTGGCTCTACATCGAGCTGCTGCGTCTCCTCGCCCTGTTGAGCCGCAACCGCTGACGCGCCGGGCGAGCGGCGTCACTGCCGCCGACCAGGCGACCGATCTCCGCGAGGAAGTCGGCGAATCGGCCGAGGATCTCGCCGGCCCCGTCCGGGTGTTCACCGGCGATCCCTTCGCGAATGCGGGTCCGGTGCACGAAGACGCAGGTGACCGGCCCAGCCGCTCGACACCCTTCCGGGGTTCAGCTCCGTTCGGAGTCGGCTCCCGGCGAAGCAGCGCTGCTCACGGGTGCTTCGGTGATGCCGGCCCGAGACGGTGTGATCCTCGATCGGCGCCGGACCGCCGAGCATGTCGGAACCCGAACCGGGCGCGGGGACTACAGCCCGGGAAGGAACCCGGAAGCGGGCTGGGTCGTCGCGCTCGACCCGCGACCGTCGAACCGGCGACCAGCGGTCTGTCGAATCATGGGTGGACCGGACCGATGAGCGGCGCGATCGTGGAAGCGCGGCGAAGGGAGGCCTGCCATGGGTGATCGAAGACGGACACGGTTCGGGCGCACGGGCCTGATGGGGGTCGTGGGCCTCGCGCTCTCGGCCTGCGGCGCGCAGCAGGCACCGTCCGCAGAACCACAGCTCCGGACGGTCGAGATCCCGCCGACCGGCGATCCGACCGGCACGGAGACGGCAAACGGGTCCGACACCGCAGCCGCTCTCCCGGAGCGGACCGACAACCGGCCGGCACCGGCCGTCGAGACGGCGGTGGCCGAGGTCGCTCCCGCCCCGGAGCGGCAGGACCTCGACCAGCCGGCGATCTGGCCGGCGCCCGACGTCGTCTTCGCCACACCCGAGGAGGCGGCGGCCGACTTCGTGTCCGCCGTCCTCATCTCCGAGGGCGATCCGGCCCTCGGCGAGTTCCGGCAAGGCGATCCCCGCAGCGGTGAGATCCCGGTGTTGTTCACCGGGGAGACCGGCGATCTCGACCCACCGCTCGAGCAGGGGTGGTTGCTCCTGCGTCAGATCGGCCCGGCCGACGGCTGGTACGTGATCGCCGCGACGAGCGACGGCGCCATGATCGACACCCCGTCCGCGTCGGAGGAGGTACCGGCGGGAACGGTGACGGTCTCGGGTGAAGGTCGTGGCTTCGAGGGCACGCTGGCGGTGTCGGCGTTCCCGCCAGGCGACGATGCGGCCACGCTCGATCTCCAGATCGGCGCCGGCGGCGCCTTCGCCGATCTCGAGCCGTACCGTGTCGAACTCGACCTGTCCGCGGCTGCGGCCGGCGAGGTGGTGGTGATCCTCGTGCAGGGCGACACCGGCCTCGGCGACGACCCGGGCACATTCGCAGCGATCCCGATCGTGATCGCGTCGGAGCCCTCGGCGACCATCCCACCGACGAAGTGACGATGCCGGGTCCGGTGGGGACGAAGCTGCCTGCGGACCGGGAAGCGTCGCCCACTCAGATGCGTGGGTGGCCGACCGCGAGCAGGTATCGAGGCTCGTGACCGTCCGGGAGTTGCAGGACGGTCCCGACCGCTGCGTCGTCGAACGCGCCGATCGAAACGGCGGCCAGGTCGATGGCGACGGCCTGGAGCAGCAGGTTCTGTGCGGCGTGCCCGGCTTCGAGGTCGACGTAGCGCGAGGCACGGTCGCCATACTTGGCGGCCGTCCGGGCCTCCACCACGACGACCGCGACCACGAGCGGGGCCCGTCCCACCGCCTCCTGATCGTGGGCGGCGGCCATCAGGTCGGATCGCAGATCGTGCTCGGTCGTGATCTCGGCCCGGTGACGGTCGGAAATGTACCGCATCGTCCTGTTCGGAGTCACCGCGTACAACTCGAGTGGGTACAGCGCACCCGCGGACGGAGCGGTTCGCCCACCCAGGTCGATGGTGACCCCTTGCGCGGCCCACAGCAGTTGACCGACCTCGGCGACCGTGAGCGACTCTGCGGTGAACTCTCGCACCGATCGCCGACGCCGCAGTGTGACCTCGAGTGGAAGCGTGCCCTCGGTCGGCGACGGAAGGTCGACCACGGAGGATGGGCCCGTCGAAGTCGTCATTGCGCTCTCCTCGGATTCGGGGGTGCGGCAGGCGACGACGGCAGGCGACGCGACCAAGGCTCCGAGTCCGCCGATCAGGACCCGCCTGGTGATCCGGCGGCCCGCCGGCGCCGCTGTGTCGACCGCGGGCGGCAAGTGCTGAGTGTTGGCCATATCCCGATCTCCGCGCAACGGGGCCGTGTGGGATAGGGCCCATTGTCCCTCCCAGGAGCGGTAGCCGCTGCCGACCGGGTCGCCATCGCGACGTCTGGCGACGATCATCACCGCTGTGCCGAGCCTGACGGTCGAGTTCGACCGTCAGGTGGTCGAGGCCGTGCGATGGCATCGTCACGGGTGTTGACGCCCAACGTGATGGTTCGCTGTGACCCCGAACCCCGTGTTCCGGCAACACGACGTGGAGCATGTGGGCACCGAGACCCCCGGTGGGATCGAGATCCGGAGCGCCACGCGATGCTCGTGAGCGAGGGCGAACCGCCTCGACGGGCTCGAGCGCGGGTGCCCGAGCGAGGAGTGGAGATCCCACGGAGCAGTCCGAGGTCCGACGACGACGGTACGGCGGATCAGCAGCGAGGCCAGGTGCGGTGCTCGTGCATCCACCTCGTGGCGAAATCGACGACGTCCTGCGACCTCATGAGCCTGCCGGTCCCCGTGCCCACGGGACCCGACCGTTCGTCACCGCTCGCCGCGAAGGCCTCACCGATGGTCTCGAAGTCGCTCGGATCGTCGTCGAGGCACTCGTACGTCACCCATCGACGCTCACCGTCCACCAGCACGGGTGACGACTGGGGACGCCACCGCGCATCCGGCGGCGCGGAACGGCGCTCGGCCAGATGCAGCGACGTGTTGTTGCCGTGCGTCACCCCGATCAGCAGCACCTGACCGTCGAGCTCGTACAGCCGGCCCTGTGGTGAGCGTTCGCCCAGGCCGTCGCGGAGCTCGTGATCGGCCGTCACGAACCCGGCGTTCGGGCCGACCGCCGCAGCCGACACCGTCGGGTGGGCACTTCGGATCACCCCCGGGACGTGCCGGAAGCACTCGACGACGGCACCCATGTCGCGGGTCGGCGTCATCACCGGATCGAAGGCCGGCATCGCCTCGCGGACCGAACCACACCACTCCGCGGGGACCGGCGGGTTCGACCACTCGGCCGGATCGGTGAGATCGGTCGAGTGGGTCGGCATCACCAGCGTTCCGGACGGTCCGACCGCATCGAGCAGGGCGAGCACGACGGCATGCGCGCCGCCGGCGACGTATCCGACACTGGACAGCGAAACGTGCGCCATCACGGTCTTGCCGGCTTCGACACCGAGCGCTCGCAGGTCAGCAGCGAGCGACTCGCCGCTCGCCGGCCGCGAACTCCGGTCGATCACATCGCGCTCCCCCACCGACGTGATGGTAGGCGGCGTCGGACAATCACGAGGCCGGCCGGAAGCGCTTCAGGCGCAGCGAGTTCGACACGACGAACACGCTCGAGAACGCCATCGCGGCGCCTGCGATCGCCGGTGAGAGCCGACCCGACATCGCCAGCGGGATCGCCAAGACGTTGTACGCGAACGCCCAGAACAGGTTGCCCTTGATCGTCGCGAGCGTGCGGCGCGACAACCGGATCGCGTCGGCGGCCGACATCAGATCGCTGCGCACGAGCGTCAGATCGCTCGCCTCGATCGCCGCATCGGTGCCCGACCCCATCGCGATCCCGAGGTCGGCCTGCGCCAATGCAGCGGCGTCGTTGACGCCGTCACCCACCATTGCGACCGTGCGACCGGCCCGTTGGAGCTCGACGACGACGTCGACCTTGTCGGAAGGCAACACGTCGGCGTGCACCCGTTCGATCCCCACGGCAGCGGCGACCGAGCGTGCGGTCGCCTCGTTGTCACCGGTCAACAGCACGGGTTCGAGCCCGAGCCCTCGAAGACGAGTGATCGCCTCGGCACTGGTCGGCTTCACCGAGTCGGCGACCGCCAGATGACCCAGGACGACGTCGTCGCCACAGAGTTCCACCACCGTCTGGCCGGGTGCAACCTCGACATCGGTCGACGGCCGACCCAGCCGATAGGTGACGCCGCCGATCGTTCCCACGACGCCACGGCCCGGCTCGTTCGTGAAGTCGGTGACGATCCCCGGCGACGACGAACCCTCGGCTGCGGTACCGATCGCCCGCGCAATGGGATGCTCGCTGCCCGATTCCAGTGCACCGGCGATGGCGAGCACCTCGTGTTCACCGTGGCCGTGCGCCGGCCGAACCTCTGTGAGCGTCATCGAGCCGCTCGTGACGGTGCCGGTCTTGTCGAGCACGATCGTGTCCACCTGACGCGTGCTCTCGAGGATCTCGGGACCCCGGATCAGGATGCCCAGCTGGGCGCCGCGCCCGGTGCCCACCAGCAGCGCCGTCGGCGTGGCCAGCCCGAGCGCGCACGGGCAGGCGATGATCAGGACCGCGACGGCGGCGCTGAACGATCGTTCGGCATCGCCGGTACGGATCAGCCAACCGGCGAGGGTCAGCAGTGAGAGGCCGATCACGATCGGCACGAACACCGCTGCAACCCGGTCGGCGAGACGCTGGACCGGTGCCTTGCCCGACTGGGCAGACTCGACCAGCCGCGCCATCTGGGCGAGCTGGGTGTCGGACCCGACCAGCCGGGCCTCGACCACGAGCCGCCCGTTCGCGTTGACGGTCGCACCGATCACATCATCACCGGGCGCGACCTCCACCGGCACGCTCTCGCCGGTCACCAGCGACCGGTCGACCGCCGAGCGCCCCTCGACGACTCGACCGTCGGTGGCGATCTTCTCCCCCGGGCGGACCACGAACCGATCCCCGACGCGCAGTTCGGCGATCGCGACACGGAGCTCGGTACCGTCCGGGTCGAGCACGGCGACGTCCTTCGCACCGAGGTCGAGGAGCGATCGCAGAGCGTCGCCGGCGCGACGTTTGGCGCGCGCCTCGAAATACCGGCCGGCGAGGATGAATGCGACGACCGTCGACGCGACCTCCAGGTAGATGTGGTGCTCACCGTCCCCGCCCCTCACGTCGAGCGACATCGACATCGTCATGCCGATCATTCCGGCGTCCGTGAACAGCAACGCCCAGAGCGACCACAGGTACGCAGCGGTGACACCGACCGAGATCAGCGTGTCCATCGTCGTCTGCCCGTGACGGAGGTTGAGCACCATCGCCCGGTGGAACGGCCACGCCGCCCACGTCGCGACCGGTGTCGCCAGCACGAGTGCGACCCACTGCCACCCGTCGAACTGAAGTGCCGGGATCATCGAGAGCGCGAGGACCGGCACCCCGAGCACGACCGCCACGATCAGCCGTTTGCGCAGATACACCAGTCGGTCGGGTTGATCGACGTCATCGGTCGGCAGGTGGGCGCCGTACCCCGTCGCCTCGATGGTCGCGATCAGGTCATCGACGGCGAACGACGAGACCGCGTCACCGGGAAGGTCGACACGTGCCTGCTCCGTCGCGTAGTTCACGGTGGCCGTGACGCCGTCCAGCTTGTTCAGCTTGCGCTCGATCCGTGATGCGCACGCCGCACAGGTCATCCCGGTCACATCGAGTGTGACGGAGTCGGGAGCCCGCTCGATGGTGGGGCGGGGACGATCGGAGGTGGAGGACACGTTCGGAACCGGGGCGCTGGGTGAGCGGTCGCCGCGTCTACGCGACGTCGAATCCGGCCTCGTCGATGGCCGCGACCAGTGCGTCGCGGTCGAGTTCGGTGCCGGTGATCGTCACGTCCTTGCTGTCGAGGTCGACCGCCACGGCGGAGACACCGATGACGGCGCCGACTTCCTCCTTCACCGCTGCTTCACAGTGGCCGCAGGTCATCCCGGGGACGGACAGGACGAGGGTGTGCTGGTTCATGACTTCACCAATCGTTCGATGGCTTTCGAGGCTTCGGTGATGATCCGGTCGGACTCGACGGCATCGTCGGCCTGCACCGCATGGGTGACGCAGTGGCGGAGATGGTCGTCGAGCAGTTGCACGGCGACACCCTGGAGGGCCCGAGTGGCCGCGGAGACCTGCGTCAATACGTCGATGCAGTACGTGTCGTCGTCGACCATGCGCTGCAGTCCGCGGACCTGACCCTCGATGCGCTTGAGGCGTGCGAGGACCGCCGCTTTGTCGTCGTGATATCCCGGGGTCGCCACGGCCCCCATGCTATCTCGCCGGCGACACATACCCTCTGGGGGTATCCCACCGAGTGACTCAGCCGGCGGGCCGCAGCAACTTCTCAGCGAGGAACTCGAGGACCCGCCGCACGCTCGGCTCGTCGCGCTGCTCGGTGAGCACCGAATGGTCGCGCCATGACGCACTCGGCAGCTCGACGGCGATGAACGCGTCGCCGAGCTTGTCGCGCAGCGTGTCGAAACGTGTGCCGACCATCCGATCCCCCGTGAAGCGCAGGCCGAGGACCTGGCAACCGTCCTCGGCGCGCCGGATGACCGCCGCCTCGTCGTCGGGGGACAGCCCGAGATTGCCGCTCGCCTCACCCCGGCCGCGGGCCATCGGGAACGAGTGCTGCGAGAGCACCGGTGCGAGCATGATGTCGTCGACCATCATGCCCAGGGCGAAGCCACCGCTGAAGCACATGCCCACGGCGCCGACGCCCGGACCGCCGACCTCGTCGTGCAGTCGCCGGGCGAGCGCCCGCAGCCACGGCGTGACCGGTGTCGTGCGATTCAATGCCCAGGCCGTGATCTCCTCGGAGACACAGACCTTCGCGAGGCTCGTCAGCGTGTACGGCAGGCTCACCGGTTTGCCCGGCGTTCCGACGAGGTCGGGCATCACCACCGTGAAGCCTCGATCGACCACGTCGTTCGCGAATCGGATCACCGTGGGGGTGATACCGGGGACCTCGTGGATCACGATCACCCCGGGACCGCTCCCACGCCGGTACGTGTCGTGCCGGAACCCGGCCGCCGTGAACGAACCCCGTTCCCACCCCTCCAGTGCAGCAGAGCCCTCGGCCCGATCACTCATGACAGCCTCCGGACTGCGCTCAGCGCCTTCCCGGCGAGGTCGATCGTGCCGGTCCGCACCAGCTCGAGTACGTCGGGATCGTTCTGGTCACCCATCGCTCCGTGCAGGTAGCGGGCGTACACACCTTCGCTGATCACCGCGAGTCGCCACGACGAGAACGCCACGTAGTAGTCGATCTGCGACACGTCGCGACCGGTTCGCCTTGCGTACCGTTCGACCACCTCGGCGTACGACAGGAACCCCGGCGCGCTCGTCGGGTCGTTGTGGCGGCCCTCGCCGTCGGCACCCACCCAGTAGACGCCGAGGTAGCCGAGGTCGGCGAGCGGATCGCCGAGCGTGCACAGCTCCCAGTCGAGCACCGCCGCGATCCGCCCCGACGAGGGGTCGACGAGGCAGTTGCCGAAGCGGAAGTCGCCGTGCGCGATCGACACGCCGTGTTGCTCGGGCACGTTGGCGGCGAGGTGCCGGGCGACTTCCTCGATCGCGGGGATCTCCCGCGTCTTCGAGTTCTCCCATTGGGTCGACCATCGCTTGATCTGGCGTTCGACGTACCCCTCCCGTCGGGCCAGGTCCCCCAGTCCGATCTCGTCGACGTCGGCCGCGTGGAGGTCGGCGAGCACATCGATCAGGTGTTCGCAGGCCGACGCTCGGAGCTCCGGCGGGACGAGGTCGGCCTTCTCGGGCGAGTCGAGCACCACGCCGTCGACGTACTCCATCACGTAGAACGGCGCACCGTTCACGGACCCGTCGGTGCACAGCCCGATCGTGCGAGGCACCGGCACATCGGTCCGGCCGACGGCCGTGATGATGCGGTGCTCGCGGGCCATGTCGTGCGCGGTCGCCAGGACATGACCGGTCGGCGGCCGCCGCAGCACGTACTCCGCGCCGCCACCATCGGTCACCCGGAACGTCAGGTTCGAGCGGCCGCCGACGATCAACTCGAACCGGAACGGCGCGACGGCACCGTCGATGTTGTCGCCCAACCACGCACTGACCCGTTCGACGTCGACCCCCTGCACGGCGACCGACCGTAGCGTCGAGCGGCACCTTCGGACCAGCTGCCGGCGAGGGGCGCGGGTCGGGCTCAGCCGCCGGCGTGCGACCGCACCGCTGCGACGAACGCGTCGATCTCGTCGTCCGAGGTCGCCCAGGACGTGACCATCCGGGCGAGCAACTCGTGGTCACCCATCCGCTGGTCGGCCGGCAGCGCGTCGGGGTACCACTCGTACATCGAGACTCCGGCCGCGATCAACGCGTCGAACAACTCGCGGTCGACGATCACGAACGACTCGTTCGACTGGCAATTCCACGCGAGGCGGATACCCGGCAACGCGCCGATCTCGGCGCGCAGACGCTCGGCACCCGAGTTGGCCGTCCGGGCCAATCCGAGCCAGTGATCGTCGGCGAGCCAGGCGACGAACTGTGCTCCGTAGAGTCGCGCCTTCGAGGTGAGGTGGCCGGTGCGCTTCATCCGGTAGCCGAAATCGGCGGCCAACGAACGATCGAAGAAGATGATCGCCTCGGCGGCGACCGCACCGTTCTTCGTCGCGCCGAGACAGAGCACGTCGACGCCGGCACGCCAGCTGATGTCAGCGGGCTGCACGTCGAGCGCCACGAGCGCGTTGGCGAAGCGGGCGCCGTCCAGGTGGACGCCGAGGCCCACGTCGTTCGCGACGCCGCTCAGCGCCGCGAGCTCGTCCGGCGAGTACACCTGCCCGCACTCGTTCGCCTGGGTGATGGAGAGCACCTTCGGGCGCACGTTGTGCGGAGCATCGGCCGGGAGCCGGCGCAGCATGGACGCGACCTGGGCAGCGGTCATCTTGATGTCACGCTCGGGCACGGGCAGCATCGAGGCGCCACCGGTGAACAGCGACGGTCCGGTCGACTCGTCGAGCAGGACATGTGCCTGGTGATGGCAGACGACGCCGTCCCAGGGCTGCACCATCGCCGACAGCGCCAGCATGTTGGCGGCCGTGCCGCTCGACACGTAGAACGCATCGAGGTCACACTCGAACACGTCGCGGAGCGCGTCGGTGGCGGCATCGTTGAACCGGTCGTCGCCGTACGCGGCCGCGGATCCGGCGTAGGCGGCGGCGATCGCCTCGAGCACCTGTGGGGATGCTCCGGCCTGGTTGTCGCTGCCGAAGATCATCGAGCCAGTCTGCACCAGCGCTCGGGGCACGGCGTCATCCAGCCGTCGGACACGGCGAGCAGCCGACGCCGCGAGGCGCAACGCCGTGGTCGGCGGGCTCGACCCGACTCAGCCGGGACGGCCGACGGCGGTGACCTTGCCCCAGCTCACACTGGCCGTCTTGACGACGCTGCCCGAGTTCGGGGCGTGCACGAGCTGACCGCCGCCGAGGTAGATCCCGACGTGACTGATCGGCGAGTAGTAGAAGATCAGGTCGCCGGGCTGCGCTGCTGCCGGGGCCACACGTGGCGTCGACGCCGCCTGCGCCCGCGAGTTGCGCGGGAGGTAGACACCCGCCTGCCCCCAGGCGTAGTGGGTGAGGCCCGAGCAGTCGAACGACACGCCCGGCTTCGAGGTGGCGTACACGTACCTGACGCCCTGTTGGTTCATCGCAGCTTGGACCGCGATGCCGGCGAGACCGGACACTGCCGGTGCCGCTGCGGGTGCCGGCGCCGGAGTCGACGAGCCGCCACCACCACCGCCGTTGCCACCACCACTCGACTGAGTGGCAGTGCCACCACCGCCACCGCCGCCGCCGCCACCGCCACCACCACCGCTGCTGTCGGCGGCCGCTGCGGCCTGCTGCGATGCCAGTTCGGCCTGGAGTCGGGCGAACGCCTCGTCGGCACGGCGCTGCTCCTCCTCCGCGATCAGCTGACCCAGCCGGGCCTCTGCCTCGGCACGGCGCTCGACGAACTGCGCCGTGAGCTCCTCGGTCTGCTGGCGCTTCTGCTCGATCGTGACCTTCAGAACCTCGACTTCGCCACGCGCCTGCTCGAGGCCCTTGCGCTCCTCGTCGAGGTCGGCGACGAGCTCGTCGAGATCATCGGTCGTCGTGGTGCCGACGGCCAGCGCGACGCGGCTGTACTGGTCCTTGGCGAGGGTGTCGCCGTAGAGCTCGGCATTGGAGAACAGCGGTCCGAGCACATCGCCGCCGGAACCGGTGAACGCCCGAATCGCGACCTCGGACAGGTCACCGCGCAGGGCGTTGAGCTCGGCCTCCTTGGCCGCGACACGCTCCTCGGCCGCGGTGACCTCCTTGTCGAGTTGACGGAGGTCGTCCTCGGCCTCGGCCCAGTCCTCGGCGAGGATGTCCGCCTGGGTGTGGAGCCGGTCGAGTTCGTCGACGATCCGCTCGACTTCGCGTCGCTGATCGGCGACCGATGCCTGGGCGACCTCCGGGAAGGCGGTCGGAACGACGAACACCACGGCTGACGCGGCGACCAGGATCTGCGAAAGACGACGTTTCATAGACGGTCTCGGAGTGTACCGAACATGACGAATACGTTGCGACTGCGCCGGAATTGTTTCGATCTGTGTCTGATGCGTCGGAAACCCGCCCCGGAACCGACATCTTCCCGTCACATCGGGGCCGACAGGTGTTCGAGGTGGCGGGGTCGTCGTCACTCCCACTCGATGGTGCCGGGCGGTTTGGACGTGATGTCGTATGCCACACGGTTGATGCCCGCTACCTCGTTGATGATCCGCTGCGACATCTTCTCGAGCAGGTCATAGGGCAGGCGCGCCCAGTCGGCGGTCATGGCGTCGTCGCTCGTGACCGCGCGGATGATGATCGGGTGGCCGTAGGTGCGCTCGTCGCCCATCACGCCGACCGAACGAATGTCGGGCAACACGGCGAACGCCTGCCAGATCTCGCGCTCCAGACCCGCCCAGGCGATCTCCTCGCGCACGATCGCATCCGCCTCCTGCAACGTGGCGACCTTCTCGCGCGTGACCTCGCCGATGATGCGCACGCCCAGGCCGGGCCCCGGGAACGGTTGGCGCCACACCATCTCGTCGGGCAGGCCGAGCTCGCTGCCGAGTCTGCGGACCTCGTCCTTGAACAGGTCGCGTAACGGCTCGACCAACTCGAGCGTCATGTCCTCGGGGAGCCCGCCCACGTTGTGATGGCTCTTGATCACGTCGGCCGTTCCGTCGACGCCGCCACTCTCGATGAGGTCGGGATACAGCGTGCCCTGCACCAGGAACTGCGCGTCGGTGAGCCCCCCGGTGTGCTCCTCGAAGATGCGGATGAACTGCTCGCCGATGATCTTGCGCTTCGCCTCGGGCTCGGACACGCCTGCGAGCGCCTCGAAATACCGGTCGCCGGCATCGACGTGGATCAGCTCGAGGTGCATGTTGCGCCCGTAGGTCTCGACGATCTGGGCGCTCTCGTCCTTGCGCATCAACCCGGTGTCGACGTAGATGCAGGTGAGCTGGTGGCCGATCGCACGGTGCACGAGCGCCGCGGCCACCGAGGAATCGACGCCCCCCGACAGGGCGCAGATCGCACGGTGGTCGCCGACCTGCTCACGGATCTTCGCGACCTGTTCGTCGATGACGTTGACCATCTTCCAGTCGGGGCGGCAACCGGCCAGGTCGTGCAGGAAGGTGCGGAGCACCGTCATGCCGTGCGGCGAGTGCACGACCTCCGGGTGGAACTGAACGCCCCAGATCCGTCGGTGGTCGTCTTCGAGCACGGCCACCGGCGCGTCCTTGGTCGACGCGGTCGCCCGAAAGCCGGGCGGTACCTCGGTGATGGCGTCGAAGTGGCTCATCCAGACGTCGTGTTCGTCCGGCACGTCGGCGTGCAGCACCGACGACTCGGCCGTGCGCGTGAGGTGGGCGCGCCCGTATTCTCCGGCCATCCCCCGGCCGACGGTCCCACCGAGCTGGGTCGCGATCAGCTGGGCGCCGTAGCAGATGCCGAAGACCGGGACGCCGAGGTCGTAGATCTCAGGATCGAGGCGCGGTGTGCCCTCGATGTTCACGCTCGCCGGACCACCGGAGAGGACGATCGCAGCTGGAGCACGCTCACGGATCTCGTCGGCCGTGATGCGATGCGGCACGATCTCGGAGAACACGTCGAGCTCGCGCACACGCCGGGCGATCAGCTGTGCGTACTGCGCCCCGAAGTCGACGACGAGGACCGTGTCGTGGTCGGGACGATCGTGAACCTCGTCGGTCGGTCGGTCGGGGGCGGCGTCGGCGTTCAAGCCTCCGATGGTAGACAGTGCGCGTGCGACCGAGCGTCTTCGTCCGTCTGCTCCTCGGCATCGGCGCGCTGTCGGCATGGTCCCTCCTGGTGACTCCCGACGGGTTGGCGCACGCACACCCGACGATCGTCCCTCCGACCACGACCGTCGCTCCGCCGGCGACACCACCGCCCGTGACGATCAACGAGTTCCTGCCCGAGGAGCGCGCGATCGGCGACTGCATCAGTGCGCTCCCCAGACCGGGGTGCGGCAGCGAGGCGAGAGGTGGCTGGCGCCAAACATTGGTGTTCCTGTTCCTGGCGGGCGGGCTCGCCGTGATCGCCTGGCGGATCGTCGCCGGCGCACGCAAGGTTCGTCAGGTCGACGCACCTTCCGCGTGACGGACTTCGCGGCACCCGTCGCCGCCGCCCGAGCACAGGTACCGTTGCATCGTGACGCCTGAGGATTTCCGCAAACACGGGCACGAGTTGATCGACATGATCGCCGAGTACCTCGAAGGAGTCGGCGAGCACCGCATCGTTCCCGACATCGAGCCGGGTGACGTGCGGGCGATGCTCCCCGAGCACCCGCCGTCCGAGCCGGAATCGTGGGACGCCGTCATGGCCGACGTGCAGCAGGTCGTCGTGCCGACGATCACCCACTGGCAGCACCCGAACTGGTTCGCGTACTTCCCGTCGAACTCGACGTACCCCTCGATCCTCGGCGAGCTGCTCTCGGCCGGTCTGGGCGTCCAGGGCATGAGCTGGGTCACGTCACCGGCCTGCACCGAGATCGAGACCCTGATGCTCGACTGGATGCAGGAACTGCTCGGCCTCTCCGACCGATTCCGGTCGACGAGCGAACACGGTGGCGGGGCCATCCAGGGCTCGGCGAGCGAGGCTGCACTCGTGGCCATCCTCGCCGCCCGCTGGCGGGCGACCGATGGCGTCGTCAACGCCACCGGTGACACGAGCCGGCTGACCGCCTACACCACGTCCCAGGCCCACTCCTCGGTCGAGAAGGGACTGCGGATCGCCGGCGTGGGCACCGACCGGATCCGGATCGTCGACCACGACGGACAGTTCGCCATGCGGCCCGAGGCGCTCGCCGAAGCCGTCGAAGAGGACCTCGCGGCGGGTCAACTCCCCTTCTTCGTCTGCAGTTCGCACGGCACGACCTCCTCGATGGCGTTCGATCCGACCGATGCGATCGCCGACATCTGCGCCGAGCACGGCATCTGGCTCCACGTCGACGCCGCCATGAGCGGCATCGCGGCGCTGGCACCCGAGTACCGATGGGTCAACGACGGCGTCGACCGCGCCGACAGCTACGCGACGAATCCGCACAAGTGGATGGGCGTGAACTTCGACTGCACACTGTTCTGGACCGCCGACCGCGCCGCGCTCCTCGGAGCACTGAGCATCCTCCCGGAGTACCTCCGCTCCCACGCCGCCGAGTCCGGGCGGGCGATCGACTACCGCGACTGGCAAGTCCCACTCGGTCGCCGGTTCCGGGCTCTGAAACTGTGGTTCACGATTCGGCTGGACGGCATCGAGTCGATCCGCGAGCGGATCCGGCGCGACGTGGCGCTCACCCAGGAACTCGCAGCGTGGGCCGGCGACGACACCCGATTCGAGATCGTCGCACCGCACCCGTTGAACCTGCTGTGCCTCCGCGTCGCCGGTGATGGCGACGCGGCGACCGACGCACTGATCGACGGCATCAACGCCGCCGGTGACGCCCACGTGACCCGCACGGCGCTCGCCGGCGACAGCGTGCTGCGCGTCAGCATCGGGGCCCGCACGACCGAGCGCCGACACGTGAAGGCCCTCTGGGCCGAGATCGCTCGAACCGTGCCGGCGACTGATTGATCAGGCCGGCACCGGGACACCTGCCGTCAACTCGTTCTCGTCGTCACCTTCCCGGCCGGGCAGATCGACCGTGAACCACAGCGACAGGACCGCCAGGAAGCCGACGACCAACAGTCCGGTCTTCAGCGCCTCGAGCTGAGCCTCCCGATACTCGTCGACCACGGCATTCGTCTCCGCATCGTCGACGCCGGCGTCGACGAGGACGGCCTCGACCTCGTCGGCCGCGACGAAGTTGCCGCCGGCCGCCACCGAGACCTCGATCGCCCCGCTCAGCTCTGCCGAGACCTGCTCGTTGCTCGACACGTTGTCGACGAACGCCCCCAGCAGGGCACTGATGACCACTGCGCCGATGAACGCGGTCCCGACCGCAGACCCGATCTGCTGGGCCGTGTACTGGAGGCCGCCGGCCTCTCCCCGTCCGTCGTCGGTGACCGACGACTGCACGACGTTGCCGAGCTGCGAGGCGATCAGACCCATGCCGACACCGAGAATCGCCAGCGCGATCGAGAACGGCGCGCCGTCGAGTTCGGGCTCGATGGTTCCGAGCATCGCGACAGCGGCGACGACGAGCAGCACGAAACCCGCTTGGACGACGCGTCGGGCACCGAATCGACCGGTGAGCACCGGACCGCTCGCCGACGTCACGAACATCGCGATCGAGATCGGGAGCATCTGGATGCCGGTCTCGAGGGCGTCGAAGCCGAGCACGATCTGGAGGTAGAGGGGCAAGGCGAAGAAGATGCCGAGGAGGATCAGATTCTGGCTGAGGAAGCAGTTCAAGCCTGAGCGCAGCGGCGGGATCTTCAGCAGCCGCAGCCGGAACAGCGGATCGAGCCCGAGACGCTCCCGCCGTCGCAGCCAGCCGACGAACGCAGCGAGGACCAGCACGCCTGCGAGCACGACGAACGGTGTGAGCGCGAAGCCGAACGGCTCGATCGGCGACTGCTTCGGCCGGATCCACCCCCACGAGCTCGCCTGCAGCAGCGCGAACACGATCAACCCGAGACCCGACGCCGAGAGCACCGACCCGACGATGTCGAGGCGTGATCGCCGTCCCTGGAGGGGGGCGTCGCCGATCAGCTTGACCGAAGCGATGATGACCAGCGCGATGATCACCTCGCCGACGAACACCCAGCGCCAGGACAGGTTGGCGGTGAAGAAGCCGCCGACGATCGGCCCGACGGCGATGCCGACGCCCGATACGCCTCCGATGACACCGAACGCAGCGACTCGGTCGCGGCCTTCGTAGTTGGCAGCGATCAGGGCGACGAGCGCCGGCAGCACCAGGGCGGCGCCGATCCCCTCCAACACCGACCAGCCGACGAGCAGGGAGGCGACGTTCCACGAGGCAGCGGTCAGTGCCGACCCGGCGCCGTAGATCACGAGCCCGATCGCGAACGTGCGGCGCCGGCCGAGGATGTCACCGATCCGTCCGCCGGTGATCATCAACGTCGCCATCACGAGCGCGTAGAGCGTGATCACCGCCTGGATCGTGGTGACGGTCGTGTCGAAGTCGTCGACGAGCTGGCTGATCGACACGTTCATGACGGCCTGGTCCAGCACCATCAGGAACTGCGCCAACGACAACACCACGAGGGCGCCCCACTTCCGCATCGGTGCGAACGTAGCCGCCAGTGAGCCACGCGGCGGCGAGCCGCTCGATCTCAGCGCCCGTCGAGGAGCGTCCGGGTGAGGAGATCGACGAGCATGTGGGCGGTGGCGCCCCAGACGGTCTCGTCGTCGAGTTCGAAGAAGTGCAGCGTGCGATCGGTCGGCCCGATCCCCCAGACCTCGGATCGGTAGGTGTCGCGGCGCGTGAACTCACGCAGCGGGACCCACAGCACCCGGTCGACCTCCATGGTCTGCGCCTCGAGCGGCATCGGCTCGTCCACTGTCGCGACCTTGGGCACGATGTAGCTGCGGCTCACCACCGTGTTCAGGTGCTCGAGCTCGCCCCGCACGGCGACCGTTTCGGGCGGCAGCCCGACCTCTTCGTGCGCTTCACGGAGTGCGGTCTGAACCGGCGTCTCACCCGGGTCGGTGCGGCCGCCCGGAAAGCTGATCTCACCCTTGTGGCTGCGCATCTCCCACGAGCGCCGGGTGAGCAGGACCTCAGGCCCTCCGGGGCCGGGCGCCAACGCGATCAGCACCGCCGAGTGTCGGGCATCGGGGAACGACGGCAACGACGGCCGATCGGCTTCCGGAACCGCTGCGAGCACGTCGTCGATCGAAGGTTCGGCGCCGGAGTCCCACGGTGCAGGGGGGCCCGGCGCCCAACGTTCGGGTCGGGGGACGATCTGCCGCCCACCGGCTCGGCGCTCGGGTGTCGCGACCACGTCGGACGGCGGTGTCGGGCGGCCGTTCAGCCCGCCGGTACCGACGGGGTCCAGCCCGTCTCGATCAACTCGTCGAGCACCTCGGGCAGCCCGGCCGTCTTCAGATTGGCGAGCACCTTGCCGGGCTGCTGCTCCCCGCGTTCGAACTCCTCCCAAGCGCTGAAGAGCTTGGCGAGATCGGGTGCGGGACGCTCGAACGACATGTGTCCAGCCTACGGGGCGAGTGCTCCGGTTGCGTTTTGTCCGATATTTCCCTATTGTTCGAAAAATGTCGGACATCAACCATCGAACACCCGAACCGGGCTCCGACACGATGGTTCCCGACGGGGCGCCCGGCCGCGACTACGAGCTTCCACCGGAACTCTCGATCGACGCGCCGGCCCAGCTCAAGGCACTCGGTGATCCGCTGCGCAACACCATCGTCGACCTGGTCCTCGAGCGTGCGATGTCGGTCACGGAACTCGCCGACCTGCTCGATCGGCCACGCGGTTCGGTCGCCTACCACGTCGACGTGCTCGTCGCCGCCGGTCTGCTCCAGGTGGTCAGGACCAGACAGGTACGTGCGATCGAGGAACGCTTCTACGGCCGCACCGCGCTGACGTTCGCCCTGCCCGGCCGGCCGGGCGAGATCCCGTTCATTCGCGACGTGCTCGCCGAGATGGACGTCGATCGTGCGAACGACGGCGACAAGGTCGGGACGAGCACCTACCGGCGCGCGCGCATCCCCGAACATCGCGTCGAGGAGTACGCCGCCCGTCTGCTCGAGCTCGCAGTGGAATTCGCGGAAGAGCCCCGCGGCGGCGATATCGAGTTCGGACTGTACCTGGCCGTGTTCCCGACGAACCGCCTGCCGCAACGTCCGTCGACCGTCCACGACGACCGGGCCGACGGCGACGCGGTGATCGCGCCGTGAGCGCCACCGAGACGAGTGCTGCCGGCGGCGAACCACCCGCGCCGACCGGGCCCGGCGACGACCACCTCGGGACGAGCTACTACCAACTCTTCGCCGGCACGGTCGTGTCGAACCTGGGTGACGGCATGGCCACCGTTGCCTACCCCTGGTTGGCCTCGGCGCTCACCCGCAATCCGATCCTCGTGGCGCTCGTCGCGGTCGCCCAGCGCCTCCCCTGGTTGCTCTTCACGCTGCCCGCCGGTGTGATCACCGATCGGATCGACCGCCGCCGGGCGATGGTCTCGATGGACGTCCTGCGGGGGCTCCTCACGCTGGTCGTCGCATTCGCCGTCCTCCGATCACAGGGCACGCTGCCGGGCCCGGACGAGTTGGACCAGGTGGTCGGCACACGCACCGGGCTCTTCGTCGTGGTCCTGGTCGCGACACTGCTGCTCGGCATGGCCGAGGTTCTCCGCGACAACTCGAACCAGACGATCATGCCGAACATCGTCCAGGCACATCAGCTCGAGAAGGCCAACGGCCGGATCTGGAGCGTCGAGATGGTCACGAACACGTTCGCCGGACCACCGCTCGGATCGCTGCTGCTCCTCGTCGCCTTCGCCCTGCCCTTCTTCGTCGACGCGGCCACCTTCTTCGTCGCTGCAGCTCTGGTGTTCCTCATCCCCGGCTCGTTCCGGGCCGAACGCGACGACGATCAGCCGCAGCAGACCTTCCGACAGGAGCTCGCCGAGGGTGTTCGCTGGCTGATGAGCCACTCACTGCTCCGAGCGATGGCGATCATCCTCGGGCTCCTCAATGCCGCGGCGATGATCACCGGTGCCACGCTCGTGTTGTTCGCGCAGGAGGTCCTCGACATCGGGCCGTTCCTCTTCACGACCCTGTTCTTCGGTGGGGCGCTCGGCGGCCTGATCGGCGGCAACGTGGCACCCGCCGTGTCGAAGCGGCTCGGCAGCGGCACGACGTTGGCGGTCGCACTCGGCGGGATGGCAGTGGGACCGGTCATCATCGGGCTCGTGCCGTGGTGGCCGCTCGTGATCCTGATCTTCGGCCTGGAGGCCTTCCTGGCGATCCTGTGGAACGTGATCACGGTCAGCCTCCGCCAGACGATCATCCCGAGCCGGCTGCTCGGACGGGTCAACAGCGTCTACCGCTTCTTCGCCTGGGGCATGATCCCACTCGGTGCTGCGTTCGGTGGTGTGCTCGTCTGGGTGGTCGAGCAGCAGGTCGACCGCGAGTGGGCGCTCCGAGCCACTTGGTTCGCCCAAGCCGCCGTGATCGCCGCCTGCTTCGTGTTCGGGCGGGCGAAGCTGACCACCGAGAAGCTCGAGACCGCCCGCGTCACCGCTACTCCGTCTTCTTCTTGATCGTCTTGAAGGCATTGCCGGCCATGCGGCCCGCCGACCGACCGACGTCCTCGCTCTTGATGCTCGCCTGATCGACGCGTCGCTGGCGACGCCCAGGACGCTCTGCCCAATCGGTGTAGAACCAGAGGAATCCCAGCGGCACGAGCATCACGAGCATGATCAGCCGCCCGCCGGGGGGAACCGTGACCCAGGGCTGCAACGCCGCCACCAGGATCGTGATCATGACCACGAGGTCGAACCACCGGTGCATCCGTCGGCCGACCCACTTGAACGCGCCCAGCGGGCCACGGGCGATCGCCGCGTTGAGGAGCACGAGGATCCCGGCGGCCGCCGGGACCGTCGGGTCCTTCTCCTGCAGGCCCTGGGCGACCAGCGCGATGCCGATCAGGTACTCGGCGAGCTGATGGATCCAGAACGGACGCATCGCACGTTCGGCCATGCCCGCACGCTACCCGGGGGTCAGAGCGGCAGCAGCGTCTGGCATTCGGCGATCGCTTCGACGACGGTGGCATCCCCGAAGTCGAGGTCGACGAACAGCTGCTCTCCCGACGGGTCCGCGAGGACGTCCGCGATGCTGACCGGCTCGAGGGGCACGCCCTGTTCGATCAGGCAGTCGAAGAAGGCGACGATCAACTCGACGTCGCTCTCCCCGGCGGGCACGAAGACGTCGGTCTCGGGATCGTCCGCACAGCTTCCGCCCTCGGGCGGAACCGTCAGATCGATCAGGTAGGCGCCGACGATGTCGGAGACGCACTCGACGCTGGTGTAGGCGGTGTGACCCGCGGCGTCGACCGAATAGAGTACGCCGGACTCGAGCGACTCGGCCATCTCGATCGACCACTGGTACGGCGTCGCCGGGTCACCGGTCGTGCCGATCACGAGGATCGGGGCGGCACCGGAGGCCGGGCCCAGTACGAGCGGGTCGACCGGGTCGGCGATGCCGAGGCAGCCGGTCGAGGCACGCAACGTCTCACCGAAGTAGCGCGAACCGTCGGCATCGGCATCGGCCTGCTGCCAGGTCGTGTCGACGTCGGGGCGGGCCGAGTCGTCGGCGCAACTGATGAACACGTTGGCCTCGGTCTGGTTGGAGTAGCTGCCGTCGGGACGGCGACCGAGGTAGTTGTCGGCCAGCACCTGGAACAGCGAACCGTCGGCCACCGTGTCCGCGAGATAGACGGCCTGCGCGAGGAACGGCCACGCATCCTTGCTGTACAGGGCCGAGATGATCCCGAGGTCGAGCTCGCCGGGGGTCAACACCCGACCGGGGTCGTCGGTGCCGAACGAACCGATCGCGGCGATCTCTGCGCGGACCGCTGCGACCACGTCGAGCGTCGGTCCGAGCTCTCGGAGCAGGCAGTCCGGGTCGGCGTCACAGGCTGCCGCGAAACTTTCGAAGGCGTTGTCGAACCCGGCGCCCTGCGCGGCGCCGAGCCCGGCGAAGTCGGTCGTGGGTTTCACCGCACCGTCGAGCACCAGCGCCCGGACGCGCTCGGGGAACAGTTCGGCGTAGGTCGCGCCGAGGCGTGTGCCGTACGAGAACCCGACATAGCTGAGCTGGCCGTCACCGAGTGCGGCGCGCAGGTGATCGAGGTCGCGCGCGGCGTTGTTGGTCCCGACCTGCTGGGCCAGCGCCCCGGGCTCGGCCGTGCAGGTCTCGAACTGGGTGAGGCTGGACGCGAGCAGCGCGTCCCAGGCGCCCCGGTCGTCGTCGGCAACCAGATCGACACCGTCGTCGAGCATCAGGTCGCACTCGACGGCCGCACTGTCGCCGACGCCGCGCGGATCGAAGCTCACCAGGTCGAACCGCGCGGACACGTCGGGTGGGATCGTGAACACGGCGAACTCGAGGAACTCGATACCCGAACCGCCCGGGCCACCCGGATTGAAGACCAGCGATCCGATCCGGTTCGCCGGGTCGGCGGCCGGTTGGCGGGCGACCGCGATGTCGATCGTCTGCCCATCGGGTCGGCCGTGGTCGAGCGGCACGGCCAACGTCGAGCATTGCAGACCCTCGCTCTCGTCGCACGACGACCAATCGAGCATCGTCGCCTCGTCGGCCACCGGCCCGGGCGGCGAAGTCGTGGTCGTCGTGGTGGTGGTCGTCGTGGTCGTCGTCGTGGTGGTCGTCGTGGTGGTCGTGGTGGTGGTCGTCGCGGGGGACGCATCGGGCGAGCCCTCCGCCGACTCGCTCGAGGCCTCGTCGGCGGGCTCGTCGGCACCCGAGGCGGCCGAATCCGACTCGGCCGACGGCGAGTCTCCGCCGCTGCACGCGGCAGCGACCATCGCGACGACGAGCAGGACGGAGAGGCGGCGCATGGGCCTCAGGCTAGGGACTCCGTCACGACGGGTCCCCCATGTCACACCGACGGCGACCGCGGCACCGCGTCCGGACCACCGCCCACACGCGCAGCGACCCGGCGCCGAAGCACCGGGTCGCTGTCGTCGAACGTCGATGCGTTCCCTCAGGCGAGGGACGTCACATCATGCCGCCCATGCCACCCATCGGGTCCATGCCGCCGCCACCCATGCCGGCGCCCGCGGGCTCCGGCTTGTCGGCCACGAGGGCCTCGGTGGTCAGCACCAGCGCAGCGATCGACGAGGCGTTCTGGAGGCCGGCGCGGGTCACCTTGGCCGGATCGATGATGCCGGCCTTCATGAGGTCGACGATCTCTCCGGTCGCAGCGTTCAGGCCGTTGGTGCCCGTCTCGGACTCGATCGCACGTACCATGACCGACCCCTCGAGGCCGGCGTTCTCGGCGATGTTCCGGGCCGGGGCCGTGAGCGACTCCCACACCAGACGTGCACCGGTCTGCTCGTCGCCCTCGAGCGACTCGACGACCGCCTGAACGGCGGGGCGGGCACGGATGAGAGCGGTACCGCCACCGGCGACGACGCCCTCTTCGATGGCCGCGCGGACCGAGCTCACCGCGTCTTCGATGCGGTGCTTCTTCTCCTTGAGCTCGATCTCGGTCGCCGCGCCGACCTGGATGACGGCGACGCCGCCGGCCAGCTTGGCGAGACGCTCCTGGAGCTTCTCACGGTCCCAGTC
>Ga0055584_100001348_pt1 | contig 24174 bp, 18 predicted proteins | sample OSDHelmetaG_FD_58716 | JGI IMG/M metagenome (GOLD analysis project Ga0055584, IMG submission 58716) | Pelagic marine sediment microbial communities from the LTER site Helgoland, North Sea, for post-phytoplankton bloom and carbon turnover... | ecosystem: Environmental > Aquatic > Marine >...
ACGTTCAGTAAATGTAGTTGCGGCAAGACGCCGTCGAAAAAAAATGATGAAACATGCCAAGGGTTATTTTGGCAGAAGAAAAAATGTTTGGACAGTAGCCAAAAACGCTATTGAAAAAGGTTGGGGTTACGCTTACCGAGACAGAAAAGCGAAGAAAAGAACCTTCAGAGGATTGTGGATTCAAAGAATCAATGCAGGTGCACGATTAAACGGAATGAGTTATTCTAAGTTTATGGGAGCAGCTGGAGCGAGCAACATCGAACTTAACCGTAAGGTGTTAGCTGATTTAGCGATGAACCATCCTGAAACTTTTGCTCAAGTAGTAAAAGCAGTTAAATAAGAGATTAAAACCTTTATTTTGTCCCGTGTTAGCTTGACTAGCACGGGATTTTTTGTTTATGAAATATTTTACCACACTCCTTTGCTGCTGCCTTGTCTCAATCAGCTGGGCACAAACCTACCGAATTTCGTACGTCAACCACAACTTTAGTCATCCTGGTATTTCAATTGCCAAACCACAAGTCTTGACTTACAAAACCATTACCAAAAACAAAAAGAAAGGTGAGAAGGTCATTGGCAAACAAAATATTCTGTTACCTCAATTTACCTATTACAACCAGATCCGCACCCAAAACAATTTCAGTTTGGGCTGTGAGATTGTTCGACAACGACATAGAATGAAACCGGCCAACTGGCAATTCGAAACTGGTTTGGGCATTCATTATGTCCGAAGTTTTAATGCTGGGAAGACTTTCAAAATCGAGGACGGTGAAGTAATGCACGTTAGGTTCGCCGGACAAAATTATTTCGCTCCATCCTTGTCATACAGCGTGGGTAGAGATTTTTTAAAGAAAAGGCCTAATCCCATTTCGGTTTATTTAAAACCACAAGCCTTTTTCCTCATGCCTTACAACCAAAGTGTTGTGCCGAGTTTCAACCTTCAATTTGGTATCCGATTACATCTAAAACAACAAAGCAATGCGTAATTATATACTTTCGATTACCGTTTTGTTGATGGCAGTTGGCTGCGGCGATGTTGACATAAAACAAGGTGATGTCTTGTACTTGAGGCATAAAGGTGCCGACATGCCAGCGTATGTCTATGGCAATATGGCTTCCAACAAGTTTATGATTCTACTTCATGGAGGACCAGGTGGAAATGGATTAGAATACCGTGGTGGTCGATATGTTGAAGACTTAGAAAAAGATATAGCTGTTGTGTATTGGGACCAAAGAGGCCAGGGCAATTCACGGGGGAATAACTACCCAGAAGATCTTACCATGGACTTACTTCTCGATGATTTAGACCAACTTGTTACTTTACTTAAAAATCAATATGGTAAGGACATCAACCTCTTTTTATACGGTCATAGTTGGGGTGGCACATATGGGACGAAATACATGATGTCTGAGAAACGGCAAGCACAATTCAATGGCTGGATTGAATCTAATGGAGCACATGACATTCCAAGGTTGAATATTGAAGCTATCAAAATGTTTCAAACCATTGGTCAGGCAGAATTGGACAAAGGAAACAACGTTAGTGATTGGAAAGAAATAGTAGACTTTGCGAATGGTGTTGACACCTTGAATATTAGTGAAGACGAAGGAGGTCAAATAAACCAATATGGTCAAAAGGCAGGTGAATTAATTGGTGAACTCAAAACGGCTGGTGATGATGAATTTAGAATGCCGTTTAGAAATCCTGTGGATATGGTTTCTGGATCATTAACTGGAAGTATCACCGCCAATGGCTTGGTTGAAAGTGGTATTGAAGACATTGCACTCACTGATAGTTTGTATAAAATTAAACTTCCGACTTTACTTCTTTGGGGGAAATATGACTTCGTCGTTCCGCCACAATTGGGGTATGATGCAGAGAAACTCATTGGCACAACTGACAAAGAATTGGTGATGTATGAATTTTCAGATCATAGTCCGATGAACGGAGAAGGCATGGCCTACGCCGCTGACATTTTACGGTTCATTAACGACCACTTGAAGTAGGTTTAAGTTTCGACTTAAACATAACGTTGAAAATCACACCTGCTACCACCATGAGCATACCGACAATGGTAAGCTTTGAGTATGTTTCACTAAAAAGAAAATATCCTATTGCTAGGGCGTAAATCACTCCTAAGTTAGATACAGCCGCGACTTTATTGGCCATTTCAGATTGGTAGGCACGCGTGAGAAAGTATTGGGCAATTTGTGTTAGCACCCCGATTAATATCAGCAAGCCGAGTTCTTGCATATTGGGAGTTATCCAGCCTGGACCTAGCAGCGTATAAGCCAATGTGATAGGAAATGCCACCATAGGAAAATAGAGGATAATCACTTGGCTGTCTTCACTAAACTTAAGCTTGCGAATGCAGTTATAGGCTGCACCACTTAAAAGGGCTGCTCCCACTCCTGCTGCGACATCAAGCCAATCAAGACGTTCGTCAAACCCTTTCATGATGACAATGCCGGCAAAACTCACAATGAAGAAAAAGACTTGGCTAAACCGTAGACGTTCTTTTAAGAAAAAGTGAGCTATTAGAGCCGTAAATATGGGCGATAAATAATGTATGACCATGGCTGATGCTAAGGGTAATACATGGATGGTATAAAAAAACAGCATTAACGCTGTGGTTCCGAAAAATCCGCGGAGTAATAAAACTTTCTTGTTAGATCCAAAAAAAGGAATTCGTTTTCTTCTAACGAAGTATGCCGAAAGAATCAACGACACCATGGCTCGAAAAAACACTATTTCTGAAGAGGGAATGCTTGGCAATAACTTCACAGCCACATTCATCATGGCAAAGGTTAGCCCTGCCCAAATCATCATGCGAACGCCGTAGGTCATTTGAGGAAATTAATTGTAGATGCACTTTTTGTTAATGCGGAGGCAATGACTTGGTGCATATCGTAATACTTATATTCTGCTAGACGTCCGCCAAAAATCACATTGGGTTCCGAATTGCTTAACAATCGATATTTTTCGTAAAGTGTTTTGTTTGCCGCATCATTAATGGGATAAAATGGCTCCTCTCCTTTACACCATTCAGTGGGATATTCTTTTGTTACAATTGTTTTATTTGATTTTTGGTAATCGAATTTCTTGTGTTCAATAATTCGAGTAAAAGGAATCTCCGCTTCCGTATAATTAACAACGGCAGTGTTTTGGAAAGAGTCTGTCTCCAGGGTTTGCTGTTTGAATTTCAAACCGCGATACGCTAAAGCGCCAAATTGGTACCCATAATAGGCATCGATGGGTCCAGTAAAGACAATGGAATTTGCCATGTTATCATATTCCTTTTTGTTATCAAGATAATTGACACCTAATTGTACATCTATGCCTGAAAGCATGTTTTCGACCAATGACGTATACCCGCCAATCGGAATGCCTTGATAAGTATCGTCGAAGTAATCATCATTTGCTGTAGTTCGAATTGGAATGCGTTTGATGATAGCGCTTGGCAACTCTGAGGCAGGTCGCCCCCATTGTTTTTCAGTATATCCTTTTATAAAAATCTCATATAATTCGGCCCCAACTTGCTGCTTGGCCCATGATTCAAAGTCTTTACCAGTAATTTCCTCACGAACAGACTCTAGATGCTTGACCGCGTTTGTTTCATTATTGACTCCATACAATTGTTGCAAGGTTTTTAAGTTTATGGGAAAAGAGAGGAGCTTCCCTCTGAAATTAACTTCAACCATGTGTCGGTACTTATTGAACTTGGTAAAACGATTCACGTATGTCCATACCTTCTCATCGTTCGTATGAAAAATGTGGGCACCATACTGGTGGACTTGAATTCCTTCTTCTTCCCTAGTATAACAATTCCCAGCAATGTGATTCCGTTTGTCGATGACTAGGCAAGAATAACCAGCGTCTGTGACCTCGCGAGCAAAGACAGATCCGAAAAGACCTGCGCCTACGATAAGAAAATCATATTTTTTCTCTTGGGTCATGGCCGCAAATGTAAGTTTTAGCAGTTGATTCATACGCCACTTCACCCTGGTGATTACCTGTGACGGGACAAAAAAAAGTCCCGACGAAGTCGAGACTTAATTTAAATATTATTTCGTTTTATCGTTCAACAAAGCGTTTGTTGCCTTTACGCCTTGTGCGCTTTCAGCCATTTTTGCTTTTTCTGCTTCTGACAATGAAACTTCAACGATCTGCTCTATACCGTTCTTTCCAAGAATGCAAGGAACGCCTATTGACAAATCACTTAAGCCGTATTCACCTGCTAATAGGGCAGAACAAGGGAACATTTTTTTAGAGTCCAATGCAATTGCTTTTACAAGCTCAGATACTGCTGCACCTGGCGCATACCAAGCACTAGTTCCTAACAAACCAGTTAGAGTGGCTCCACCTACTTTAGTGTCTTCTACAATTTGTGACATACGGTCAGCATCTAAAAATTCTGAAACGTTTACACTGTTTCGACTTGCTTTTTCGATAAGTGGCACCATGCCTTTGTCGCTATGACCTCCGATTACCATACCTTCAACATCTGAGGTTGGGCAACCTAATGCTTCTGCCAATCTATACTTGAATCGCGCACTGTCTAGCGCACCACCCATTCCAATGATTCTGTTCTTAGGAATATTTGTAGATTGATGAACTAAGTATGCCATCGTATCCATTGGGTTACTTACCACAATGATAATTGCGTTTGGAGAGTGTTGTAACAGACTAGCAACAACTGATTTTACAATACCTGCGTTTATGCCAAGCAATTCTTCTCTTGTCATGCCAGGCTTTCGAGCAATACCGCTTGTAATAACTGCCACATCACTATTTGCCGTTTTAGAATAGTCGTTGGTGACACCTGTAATTTGAGTATCAAAACCGTTTAATGAAGAAGTCTGCATTAAATCCATTGCCTTACCTTCAGCAAAACCTTCTTTGATATCAACTAACACCACTTCTGATGCGAAATCTTTAATGGCAATGTACTCTGCACAACTTGCCCCTACTGCTCCTGCTCCAACTACCGTTACTTTCATTTACTTTTTTATTTAGAATTTGCCGCAAAAATAAGCCGTTCAACACCTTTCTATGCGGTTTAGATATGATTTTTTTGCAAGTCCATTATTGGAATTTCCCCCTCAACTACGAGACGGCCTAAAGTTGCCTCTTTTACCATGTCTACGGTTACGCCTGGTGCTAATTCCTTCAGTTCAAAGCCTCTATCAGTAATGTCCATTACACATAAATTGGTAACCACTTTTTTAACGCAGCCCAGTCCCGTAATTGGCAAGGTACATTCGTCCAGTACTTTGCTTTCACCCGCTTTATTGGTATGCATCATGGCAACAATAATGTTTTTAGCTGAGGCGACTAAGTCCATAGCGCCACCCATACCTTTAACCATTTTACCTGGGATTTTCCAGTTGGCTATGTCTCCACGGTCGTTCACCTCCATGGCCCCTAAAACAGTAAGGTCTACTCTACCACTGCGAATCATGGCAAAACTCGTTGCCGAATCAAAAAAAGCAGATCCTGGTAAGGTTGTTACTGTTTGTTTTCCTGCATTTATTAAATCCGCATCTACTTCTTCTTCGGTTGGAAAAGGTCCCATGCCAAGCAATCCATTTTCCGATTGCAAGGTTACGTTCATCCCATCAGGAATGTAGTTGGCAACCAAGGTCGGCACACCAATTCCTAAGTTGACGCAGTAACCGTCTTTTAATTCTTTTGCAATTCGCTGGGCAATGAGTTCTTTTGTAAGCATTATTAATTCTTTGAATCTTCTTGAGCCTCACGAAAGTAGAAACTATTGAGTTAATTTCACATCACAACGTAGCTAGAATTTGATAAAAAGGATAACAAACAAAGTCAATCAGATTTGGATAAACGTCCTCGAAAACATCCGAATTCGAAGATACCTTACAAATAAAACAAGCGAAATGATGAACTTGCCTAGTGAACAACTAGTAGTTGTTGCCAGGTTTGATGAAGACGTGTCATGGTTTAATGAACTTTCCATTCCATATATCATATTTAATAAAGGTCGAAAAAACCTCCCTACCAATTTAAAAACCCATAACTTGGTAAATATTGGACGCGAAGGCCATACCATTCTACACTTTATTCTTTCTAATTACGACAATCTTCCTGACAGAATACTATTTACACAAGCAGATCCATTTCCTCATGCACCAAAATTTTTAGATTCCATAAAGCAAATGGACTCTCATCTTCCGGTCCAACCTTTGTCTGTTCGCTATCTGGAGCCGAAAGACCCTAAACTTAGAAACAGACCAGAATTCGAATCAGGAATACCTCCCCAGGAAATACTCAATCAACACATGGTTTCTACTAATGGTGTTGAATACTATACTGAAATACTTGATGGTCGCTTTAACGTCATCAGTCCATATCAGTACAGTGATCCTGGGATCCAGTGTCTTTCTTTAATTCAAAAACACCATCAAAACAGTGTCCGGTTCGTCTGCAGAAGTATTGGCATAGATGAAATAGAAACCATACATTTTAGTTATGGCGGCATACTTTCGGTTCGTAAAGAACAGATTTTACGACACAAAAAGGAAACTTATGAAATGATGATGCGGTTTTTACTGGAAACGCCTGAGCATGGATTTCTTATGGAACGCATGTGGTTGACTATTTTTGGTTATCAACCATTAGAATCAGTAGATTAACTTTTACGAACGGTACGTTGCTCGATGCGTTTTTCGTAGTTCGTTCCTTTAAAAATGGTGTTCACAAAAATACCTGGGACATGGATAAAGTTAGGATCTAACTCTCCAGGCTCAACCAATTCATCTACCTCCACGATGGTATGTTTGCCAGCCATCGCCATCATGGGATTAAAATTTCGAGCAGTGGCCTTAAAGATGATGTTTCCATCCGTATCTCCTTTCCAAGCCTTTACAAGAGCAAAATCAGGTTCAAAAGCGTGTTCTAACAGATAAGTCTTACCATTAAACTCTCTCGTTTCTTTGCCTTCAGCGACCTCAGTTCCGGCGCCTGCTGGCGTGTAAAAAGCGGGAATACCTGCACCGGCAGCTCGGCATCTTTCCGCCAATGTTCCCTGCGGAATGAGTTCGACTTCTAGTTCACCTGATAACAATTGACGTTCAAATTCAGCATTTTCACCAACATACGAACTGATCATTTTTTTAACCTGTTTTTGTTGAAGCATTAAGCCGATGCCAAAATCATCTACTCCAGCATTGTTGCTGATACACGTTAAGTTCTTAACCCCTTTTCGGACCAATGCAGCAATACAGTTTTCAGGAATCCCACATAGGCCAAAGCCTCCTAACATTAGCACCGCATTGTCGTTTATATCCTTGACAGCGATCTCTGCATTTGCCACAACCTTTTTCATAATACTGAGCTTTGAGGCAAAAATACTAAAGTTCTTGTCCAAGAAATGGACTAAAATTCTCGAATCCAAAATTCAATCATTTTTCTATAATAATAGACAAGATGGACTGCGATGCGGGTAGCTTAACCGCTTGTCTTTCGTATATTTGGTAGGTAAACTACATTTTTGAAAGATGAAGCGCTTTGCCATACTACTAACAAGCATTTTTTTTACCTTTTCTAGCCATGCGCAAACGTATGGTAACGAGTGGATAGACTATTCTCAGAGTTATTACAAATTCAAAATTGGGTCGGAAGGACTTTATCGCATAAGTCACCAAACCCTGTTGGACGCTGGAATACCTGTAAACTCTATTGACCCTAGAAATATTGACGTCTTTAAAAACGGCATTGAGGTTTCTATATATGTTTCTGGCGAAGCCGATGGAAGCTTTGATGCGTCCGATTTTATCGAATTCATCGGTGAATCCAATGATGGTAGCTTAGATGCTGTATTATATAAAGATCCTAACCTACAAACCAATCCTTATCACAGTTTATATGCTGATTCTTCTGTGTACTTTTTGACATGGGGCACACAACCATCTTCCAGCCATATCACGGATTACAATGACCCCAACTTTGTTGGCAAACCAAAAGACAATTACTTTCTGCACACTATAATTCAGAGTTACAGCCAAGATTATTTCGAAGGTATTCCGAGTAATAACAACCTCGAGCAACAATACAGTGAATATGTTTATGGTGAAGGTTTCTGCAGTTCACGTGATAACACGTTCAAACAATTCCAGGTTCAAACGCCCGGGGTATTCACAGGTGGACCGAATGCGGCATTAGAAGTGTTGGCAGTAAGTAGAAACAACCCAGCTGAGTTTCACAACGGCTTCAACCATAGTTTTGGTGTAGCTATTGGAACAAAAACCGACTTACTCAAGTTGAGTGAGCACAATGGTTATGTTACTATAAAATTCGATTTCTCCGACATAACAATCCCTACGTCAAAAATGTCGACTACTACGACACTATATATGGGAGAAACAGACATAAATAACAGACCACTTTCGTATCACACCATTCCATATTTTAAACTACGGTACCCTAGAACCTTCGACTTATTAAATACATCTACATTACGGTTTACTTCGCCATCTAACATCAATTACTTTGAATTTAGCAACTACGCGTCTTCTAAATCAACGCCAATAATTTACGACAGAACAAATGACAATCGAATTGTCGGAAATTTAAATGGCAGTACCTTAAGATTCAATGCGAAAGGTGGAAGCAATCTTGACTTATATATCGTTGATGGTTCGGATGCTAAATCAGTAGTAGATCTTAATAAAACAAATTTTGTTCAATACACGGCCACTAAAGCAAATTACCTGATTATCACCAACAAACGGCTTTCCTCAGGAGCTAATGCGTATAGCAATTACCGATCCTCTATAAATGGTGGAAGTCATACGGTACAAATGGTATATGCCTCCGACTTATATGATTTATTCTATTATGGGTATCACCATCCGATGGCTGTAAAAAATGCCATCAACTATTTTTTAGATGATTTAAATGAACCTTTGGAGAATATTTTGTTGCTAGGTAAAGGTCAAGTATATACCAACATTAGATTTAATCGCCCCCTTAGAGATAACGTCGATTTGGTTCCGACAATTGGGAATCCGCCGTCAGACTACCTTTTTGTCAGTTCTTTAGACGCATCAGACCTATCCATAAGAGTTCCTATTGGTCGGTTAGCGGCAAAGTCGAATGACGACATCACCAATTATTTAGACAAAGTAATAGATCATGAATCTGCCACCTATGAAGAATGGCATAAGAAGATTATCCAAGTAGTTGGTGGTAAAGATGCTAGTGAAAATACTACATTTAACGGTTATGTAGACCAATATTACAATATAGCAAAAGACACATTACTCGGGGTAGAACGTGTTGTTTTTTCAAAAAACGAATCGACTACGGTTACGGATGAACTCATTGATGGCATACAATCCGAAATCAACAGAGGAGCTAATTTATTTAACTACTTCGGTCACGGGTCGGCAGAAATTTTAGATGTCAATATTGGAGAAGTAGAAGACTTACAGAACAAAGGCAAATACCCGCTATTCGTCTTTAATGGCTGTGCTCTGGGTAACTCCTATGTTCAAACCTCATTGGGTGAAAAATACATTTTTGCAAAAAATAAGGGCGCCATTAACTGGATTGCTGGTACTGGTTTAGGCTATACGTCTCCTTTATTATCCTATACCAAAATCCTTCATACGGAACTGTTACAAAACCAGTATGGTCAGAGCGTTGGTAGTTCCATTAAGACGACAATCCAAAAATACCAGAATCCAAGCGACAATTTGAACGTTATTAATTCAAGACAATTGGTGTATCAAGGAGACCCTGCGTTAAAGATTCATGCTCCGATTGCTCCTGATGTTACTATACGGAATGGAGCAGTGTCTACTAACTTCAGTGCCGTCAACGACATTATTATCGATTTTGATCTGGTGAACCTTGGTAAGACTTCAACAGACAGTATCGAAATGGTATTAACTGCGTCCAACAGCAGTGAGACCAAAGAAGTGTTTCGAGGCATGTTTGACATTCCAAACTACAAAGCGAAAAGAAGCGTAACGATTGAAAAGTCAAATTTTTTATCTGGATTAATCACTTTCGGTTTCAACATTGACCCATCAAACAAGATCCAAGAAAATATGCCCATCGGGGAGACAAACAACCTTGTCTCGTTTGATCACTTGTTTGAACTTAAAAAACCATTGATTATCTATCCATTACCAAATGCTATAGTGAATACGAGTGACGTGGAATTTGTGTTCCAAATTTCCAACTCAGATAAAAACAGTATCGACGTCGTGATTGAATTGGATACGAACATAGACTTCTCCAGTGCATTAAAAATTCAAAAACAATTTACGACTACACTGAATATCCTTCGATACAGCATGCCAATGCCACCACAGAATAAGGTTGATTACTTCTATCGTATCAAGACAGTGCAAGACACGGTTGAAAGTGATTGGAGTGTAGGCTCCTTTGCGTATTTATACCAAGAGCATGTAGGTTGGAGTGAAGCCAATTTTGAAAACCTTTTAAACACTTCTTTAGATTTTATGGTTTTCGACTCTTCTACACACCAATTAAGTTATACTAGAAAAGCAGGGAACTCCTTAAGTATTTTGACCAATGGAAGGTTCCCAGTAGCTGGTTTCAACTGGAATTGGATTCAAATAGGTGGCGCAGTGAATATTGTGTACAATTATCAGCCAAACGGTGTACATGCAATGGCATTTCACCCTGACACAGAAAAAAGGTTGAACTACGAGAGCTTTTATAATCAAAAGTATCCAACCAATCCATATTGGCAGGCCAACCCTCCAGAAAATCAAAAGGAATATTATATCGCAAACCAAAAGACGGGCGTATACCTATTCAACACTTCTGTTAAAGAACACCGTGACTCCTTTTTACAGTTTTTGAAAACCATCCCTGACGGATACCACCTGGTGATGCACAACAACCGTATCACAGGCATCGAACAATGGGAAATCGAGATTTTTGATGAACTAGCCAAATTTGGTATTACTGGTATGGGCATTGTTAAAGAAGGAGAACCTTTTGCCTTATTCGGAACGAAAGGAGACCCAGTACAGAGTTTGGAGAAGTATGCGGATTACAGTGATACTGTCACTCCTCCCATTAACCAAACATATGAGATGTTTTTTAACATCTATCCACGTTCAACTTCAGGTTCAATAACAACGGAAACTATTGGTCCGGCAACTAATTGGAGCAGGATAAAGTTTGACCTTAAAAATGAAGATTCTGGAAAAGATAGTTTCGCCATTGCTGTTATTGGGGTAAAGGCAAACGGAAATGAATCCACCTTATTCAAATATGTGGACAGTACTGATTTTGATATATCTTCTATCGATGCTGCTCAATATCCGTATCTGAAAATGAAGTTGGAATTGCACGATCCAGAGAACTTCACACCTACAAACATCGATCGTTGGACAGTTCATTATACCGGCGTTTCTGAGGGAACCATAAACATCGACTCTATGGATGAACTGTCTAAGGACACCGTTGCTCAAGGCGAGTCCATCCACTTTGCTACCATTTTTGAAAACATCTCAAAATTGACATTCGACCCATTTACTACCGAAGTCAAACTGGTTCATCAAAATGGCACTGAAACCATTGTAGATACCCTGCATATTACCTCAATTGCAGTTGGTGGCTCTAAAGCATTGCGTGACACAATTGAAACAACCGACTTGGCAGGAAACTACCAATTGTTTGTTGCGGCAAATCACGACCAACAAGTGCTTGAAAATGAATATAAGAACAACTTATACTACAAACGATTTTACGTAACCAAAGACGCTCGTGACCCTTTATTTGATGTCACCTTCGACAACTACCACATTCTTAATAACGACCTTGTCAGCGGCAATACCCTAATATCTATTGTAGCGGTTGATGAAAATGAATATTTATACATTGATGATCCTAATTTGTTCCACATCGAATTAAAATACCCTGGGGCTAGTAAGTTTGATACGCTAACCATTATGGATCCAATGTATTCCTTTACTCCTTCCTCAGGACCTAAAGAGAAAGCTGTGGTCAATTACCAAACACAAAACCTACCAGACGGTATCTACACCCTAAAAGTTCGGTTAATAGATAAAAGTGGAAATGGTGCAGACAACCCATCATACACCATCAACTTTAAAGTTGAGAGCAAACAAACCATCACCAACATATATCCTTACCCTAACCCATTTACAACATGTGCGAAATTTGTGTTCACATGCACAGGGAATGAAGTTCCTGATCAAATGAAAATTAACATTTACACCATAACAGGTCGCCTAGTTAAACAAATTGATCAAGACGAGCTCGGTCCATTGAGAATCGGGAATAATCTTACCGAATATTGCTGGGATGGTACGGATGATTTTGGAGACAAATTGGCCAACGGCGTCTATTTATATAAAGCTGAAATCAGAGCAAACGGCCAACAAGTTGAATTATCAGAAACCAGTTCCGATCACTTGTTCAACAATGGTTTTGGCAAATTATATATTGCTAGATAAGGGTTGTATATACCTGAAATCCTGTGGTGATTTGTGATTCATTTTGGCGCGGCGTAACGTCGCAGACTTTAGAAAAAACTGGATGTAGCCTAAAAAAATGAATTTAAATCGTGTAAACTGTACTCTACTGAAGGAAACTATCAATCCTTTCGTTGCAAAGACATGTCCCTTCGATCGTGAATTCAAATCCAAATAGTGCGCAGCTATAAGATTGGTTTCTTTCATGAGTCGTAGACTTTCATCTTTTGGCGGATAATCGAAATCGTGTAGCACCAGTGAATCATGAACCAAATAGTGTTTAAACCCGTAATAACTGGCCCTATTTAATAATTCTAAATCTTCGCCATACATAAAAAACCCAGGATAAAAACCTCCCACTTTTTTTAGAAAGGTATAATTAACCATCCAGCATGCAGCTGGTCCAAAAATCATTTCCGTATAAATACCTTGATTAAATTTTGATAACTGAAAATATCTTGATGAATCTTCTGAACTTCGTGAAGCCACGAATGACGGAGAGACCACTCCAACATTATCTTGTCGTTCTGAAATTTTATTATACGTATTTACTAGGTGACCAAAGCCGTTACCCTTGAATAAAATGTCATCGTTCATGATGACAAACAAACTATCCTCAGGCCATTGATTAGATCGTAGAATGTGATTCGCCGCATTTCCAAAGCCTATATTGCGAAAAGAATAATAGGTGACATTTGGGTAAACCTTCACGCGTTTAATGATTTCACTATCTCCTAAGTTATCAGCAAAATGAATCCAAACGTCATCCATTTCGAGTGACGCTAGCTGTCCTACTAAGGCTTCAACTTCCCTCCATTTATGATACCCAACTACGATGCAATGAATCATCTACTTGATCTCTTAATTACGACAATTCTAATATATTCTATCAGCTTCTTAAACTTCAACATCACTGTGGATTCTGACAATCTCTCATGAAATGTTGATGTAACTGGGTTATGTCTCTTAGTGAGAGATTGTACGACATCGTCTGTTTTGTTTAAACCAAATGCACTATTTATCTCCGAGAAAAACACATGCTTCTCTTGTCCAATTTCCTCTCGATAATCGTCAAACTCTTTCTTCACCGCTGTGTAGTTAGTTAAACATGATTGGACCAGCGCATTTAAATTCTCAAAAGAAACAGAGTTGTCCAGTTTATATTTCTCGGGAATAGGTACATCTATTTCATTCTCACACGCACCCAAATTACTTGTAATAATGATGTTGTCAAATAATGCCGCTTCTCTGGGCAGGCGATCTTTTCCTGGATGATTTCCAAAATCAACAAAAATTTTAGAGCTACTCAGTAATTGTGCTAGTCTATAACGTGACAGACCTCGCACCAGTTGTACGTCAAATTGCTTTTGTAAGGCGTCCACAACATCTTTATACCTGGCATCCAATTTACGTTCAACTAAAGCGATTTTATTTTTTTTCTCTGAAGGTGCCACAGGTGCTGCAACCACATAGTCTGACAATGGTAATAACTCAGTTGGATTGACCATTGTCTGTACATAGGCTCGGGCATGTTCACTTTGATAAAGGTGTATAGTGTCTCGTAGCGTTGAATAATCAAAGTCCTGTTGTCTAAAACCAACACTCAACCACCACAAATACTTCATTCCTGTCGTGACATATTGTAGTAGTTCTGGCATGGACTCAGGAACGACAAAATGGTTTTCTCTGCTGTAGACTATCGTGTTTTTATTGATTACGGGTGTTTTGTAACATTGATATCGTTGTGGCGGATTAATCTTCCTATCACATATTTCACCATTATCAACATACACAATAAACGCCTTACCGCCTAGGTGATTGATGCCATCGACTAGTTGATGTAAAGCCTCGGGACCTCCACTAATTATTCTAGCCGGACAAAACACATAAACCAATCCCATCAACCTACATCACTACCACCCTAAAAACTTCTTTATTTTCCTCTGATGTTACCACGAGGAAGTAAACGGATGAGCGAATCCAACCTTGAGTTGGCATAATTACCGTATGACTTCCTGCGGCCATAGTGCTTTGAACAAATGCCACTTTTTCTCCTGTTAGGCTGTAAACAGTGAAATCGATGGTTCGCTGTCGATCGATGGATACATACACATTCAGGTTTGGACTAAAGACTGGATTAGGTCCTACTTGCACCGAGAATTCAGCGTCATAAACTTCATAAGAGGTGTTGACAGAATCCCAATTATGGACATACCACAAACCTCCAGAAACACTACCGGCCCATAGTTTTTTACCAGATGGATCATTCGGGTCGAACATCAAGGTTCGTGTCCGCCCTGCTACGTTTCGTGGTCCTCTCTCCTCCCATTCTAAGGTATAGTCATTTTGGATTTTACCTGTAAACATGCCTCTTCCGTGTGTCGCGGCCAATAATGTTTGATCGCTTTCACGAATGCGCAACATGTTCACCTTTAAGTTTGCCAACCCATTGTTCACGCTAACCCAATTTGTATTTGGCCCATCAAGCTTTGTGGTCATCATCACACCAGCTTCAGTAGCCAAGTAACATACATTCTTGTCTGTTGGATGTAATAACGCCCATCGAATGGGGATATCCGGCAAGTTGCCTTCATGACTCACCCAAGTTGGATTGCCCGAGAGGATATCTTTTGTTTCCCATACGCTTTCTACTCCATAGTTAGAATAAGAAACCAACACGTGATTTACGTCGTTTGGGTCTACATAAATACTATGACAATAGGCATCGGGTAGAAATCCACTGGGATCGCAATTGATTGGCAAAAAGTCATCAGGAGAAGTATTTGCGTTGTCAATTCGATAAATTACCCCACCTGTGGTCCGACCTAAAAACACGGTATTTGGGGCGCTCTTACTGATTCCAATAGCCGAAAATGAACCGAAATTTCGACAAGCTTTTTGCCAGTCATCCGCAGTTGCAGTTCGTGCCTTTGGCAATCTCCAAAGACCTCTATTCGTGAGCTGATATAGTAACTCTGGATCATTCGGATCCATTTCTATTGGGTTGATAAACAAGGTATTGTTGTTAACAATGTTGTCATTGGTCAACGTATCTATCTTGCCATGATTGTTCCTGTATAACCTTCGGTACTGCGTAGTCGTATAAAAAATATCAGGGTCTTTGTGATCGATGTTACAGTAACTTCCATCTGCCCACGACAACTGACGGTATTCAGCAATGCCATCAGATTCTGAACCCAAAGATCCATTATCTTGAGTGCCACCAATTACGAAAGAACTTCCTGTAGTGGCATCAATGTCGCCCGCATAGAACTGTGTAACATTATAATTTTTATTGATGGAATAGAAATATGGCGTATCCGCTAAAATGTCGTCACATCTATAAATTCCTCCATCATTTCCCAAAAGCACCGTATCACTGGATTTAAACAACACCTCATGCTGATCTACGTGCACATACTGTAAATCACTCTTCTTTCTGCGGTCTCCTTCAAACATTTGCTCCCAAGTATCGCCACCATCCGTCGTTCTATAAACATTCAGTCCGCCAACCAATACTACGTTTTCATCTGTGGGTGATACTTTGACAATCAAGTCATACCAACCTTGTTTTTTAGCTAAGTCACGATCACCACCTGGTAAGCTGGTCATTGTCCAATTCAACCCTTTATCATTTGTACGAAACACCCCATGTATACGATTGGAATCTACTGACACACTGCTGGTCGGAATAGCATACATCACATTGGCATTACTTGGAGCGGTAGATATCACAATACGCCGATTATTGGTCGTCATACCATTCATCCTCTTTTCCCAGTCATTCGGATTTCCCGTTAGAGAAAAATAAATACCATCAGTTGAGAAATTACCTATACAAGCCACCAATTCGTTATCCGCCGTAATATCTAGGTCGGTGGAACGATTCGACTCTGCTCCTAAATTGGCATTTAACACCACTTCCCAACTGTTCCCTCCATCTTTACTTCTTACAATACCTGCTTCTCGGGTCGCAACATACACGTCTGATGTCACCGGATGTATCAACATGTCATGACAATACCAAAATGTATCTGTTAAGGTAGACGATAACTGGTTCCAAGATTCTCCGCCATCGATTGATTTCCATACACCAGCACCTCTTGCAGCGTCTGCATTGTTCCATCCTTCGCCCGTACAGAAATACATAATCTTTGTATTGTTAGGGTCGTATACCAAACGTTGAACTGCTAAGCTGGCAAAAAAGTCATCAACCGGTTTCCATGAATTTGGGTAGACCACGCGCTTGTGAAACACGTTCGACTTTCCCAAAGTCGATTTTTGATTCAATAAATACGCCCAAAGTTTTTCGCGTTCAACCTGACCCGTTTTAGGATTTTTGGTCATCAGTTCTTCATGCATTACGTACGCTGGCGCAGGCGCTTCCTCTTGCTCGCCTTTCTGTGTGGAACATGAGGAGATGACCAAAATTAAGAAGCTTAAAATGCCTACTTCAATGTTTCTCATTAATTATGATGTTAAAGTAAAAGATGTTGAATGAAGATTGTTAATGGGTATGTTTAGTTTGGTGACCGTCACCTTTATGGCTGTATGTTTAGAAGAATGCTCTTGGATTGCTTGCACAATGCCAGCACAACTCTCTTCAATTAACTTATAAGGTTTCGCCATCACTACTTGAATCAAATTTACAACATCTTGGTAATCAATGGTGTCTGACAATTGTAAGGATGTACCCTCTATTTTTAGGGTTAGCGCCACATCAACAGCATACTCACCACCAATCATTCTTTCCTCTTCGTACCAGCCATGGTATGCCCAGATTCGATAATCGTTAATTTTTAGTACACCTGTGGTAGAATTCATACACGCTTAATAGGGCGACTTCTATTGAAAGTCTATCTTTGCAAATCTACTTAAAAACACATCATGGATTTGGATTTTGAATCACTTAAGGCTCATAATAATCAGGTTGATACTTTTACGCATCCAGATTTTTACGCATTGGATAGTTTGTTAACCGAAGAGCATAAACTTGTTCGTGATTCTGTGCGCAGTTGGGTAAAAAAAGAAATTTCTCCAATCATTGACGAATGCTGTCAACAAGCAGTGTTTCCACAACACATTGTTTCTCAACTTGGACACATTGGATGTTTTGGCCCTCAAATTCCAACGGAATATGGTGGTGGCGGTTTAGACTACATCTCTTATGGTCTTGCGATGCAGGAATTAGAAAGAGGTGATTCTGGCGTGCGTTCTACTGCCAGTGTTCAGGGCTCTTTAGTCATGTATCCCATTTTTAAGTTTGGTAGTGAAGAACAAAAAAGAAAGTATTTACCAAAACTGGCCTCAGGTGAGTTTCTTGGCAGTTTTGGGTTGACAGAACCAAATCACGGTTCTGACCCTAGCAGCATGGAAACCAATTTCAAAGAAGATGGAGACCATGTTATTTTGAATGGCGCTAAAATGTGGATTAGCAATGCGCCATTCTGCGATATCGCCGTTGTTTGGGGTAAAAACGAGGAAGGTGTTGTTCACGGATTAATCGTGGAAAGAGGCATGGAAGGTTTCACCACGCCAACCACACATAAAAAATGGAGTTTGAGGGCTTCAGCTACTGGCGAGCTTGTTTTCGACAATGTGCGCGTACCAAAGTCTAATATTTTTCCAAATGTTAAAGGACTTAAAGGGCCACTTACCTGCTTGAATTCAGCACGCTACGGAATAAGCTGGGGCGTCATAGGTGCCGCAATGGATTGTTATCAAACAGCAGTCAAATACAGTAAAGAAAGAATGCAATTCGGTAAACCCATTGGTGGTTTCCAATTACAGCAAAAGAAATTGTCTGAAATGCTGACGGAAATTACCAAAGCACAGTTATTGGCTTGGCGATTAGGCACACTTATGAATGAGGGCAAGGCCACTCCTTCTCAAATTAGTATGGCAAAACGAAACAATGTCGAAATTGCCTTACAAATTGCACGTGAGTCAAGACAAATATTAGGAGGCATGGGCATTTCTGGAGACTACCCAATCATGCGGCATATGGCCAACCTTGAATCCGTTATCACCTATGAAGGTACACACGACATACATTTATTAATTTTGGGTATGGAAATCACAGGCGAAAACGCTTTCGTCTAATTTAGAATGATATTTGTAGCACAAACACAATAAAAGCGTCCGTTTAAGGTGATTAAAGCAAAAACAGTTTCAAATTTGAGAACTAGAATTCTAATCAGTTCATTACTGCTATGCTTTGTTGTACCCCTGTATGGTGCTGGTTTCGACTACACCCCTACTATTATCCAAATCAACAAACACAAGCAGAATGACACCGTTGGTTTCAATATCGTGGAAGGGTCGTACAAGCTTTTTTACAAGTACATCTTAGACGAAACGGTAAAACTGTGGGACTCTCCAGCAAAAAAGGTTCATATTTCTCCAAAAGCTCTGCAACTTTTAGAACAACAAAATGACCTACAATTCCGGGATGCGGACGACTTATTTATATATGAGTACTGGAAGTTATATAAAAAGGACTTTGAGTTTCAGGTATTGGGATTCTCGTTCTTCGCACGGAACAAAGAAGGCAACAAGGTAAACTTTGGCTATATTGATGCGGCTGATGTGCAAACGCTTTTGAGCCAAGTAGTCATCCCTACCAATATTAACGGGTCATCTAATCTCAGTTATTGGCAAGCGGTAATGAGTAAGAAATACTTTTTTAACATTGCTAAATTCGGGAATGTAGACTTGGTTAAAAACCCGTCTGCTGCTTTCGATATAAAAAATGACATCTTCAATTCTAAGAAGATTAACACAAATTGTTACGTCATAACTCCGACCAAAGAAGTGGAATACTTTATCCATCCGGGATTAGACAGTTCTTCTGGAAACTTCTGGATATGCCATGCGATAGAGTCTTATTACAACGCAAACCGAAACATTTATTACAACGAAACGGCAACGCCGGCGGTGCACTATTTAGACATCAATACACAACTAAAGGTTACAAGGATCGACGTGTCGGAAGTTTGGGTTAAACATGAAAACAACCAAATATCGTACACACCTCATAAAATTCGCATTTATATAAATGAGGTACCGATGCCAGAAATGGCGGTATCCGAAGTCAACGATAAAAGCATTTTAGTTCAGTTTAAACCCCTCGTTGAATTTTTAAAAGAAAAAGAGTTTAAGTACACGTTAAAAAGGGTGAACTATGAGGCCATTTACGGATATGAAGCAGACGATATTAAATCTGCGTTGTATGTAAAAGATTGGAATAAAATACATTACACACCACCAAAAACTTTAAAAGACAATAGAAATTAATGACATACAAAATCAAATTTGGCACCGACGGATGGAGGGAAATTATTGCCAAAGACTACACTGTAGCCAATGTTAAGAGAGTTGCGCAAGCCACTGCAACATGGATAAAAGATGAAAAATTAACCCCAACCGCGGTAATCGGTTACGATTGTCGTTTTGGTGGACAAATGTTTATGGAAGCAACAGCAGAGGTCTTTGCTTCGAATGGGATTAAATGTTTAGTTGCAGAACACTTTGTGAGCACCCCAATGGTGTCGTTAGCAGCAAGTACGCTAAAGGCAAGGGTTGGTATTGTAATTACAGCGAGTCATAACCCACCTTCGTATAACGGGTATAAAATAAAAGCTTCATACGGCGGACCAGCCAGTCCAGCGGAAGTTCAAAAAATTGAAGATCTTATTCAAGATGTTACTCCTTCTATCGCTTCGAATTACACAAGCTTTAAAGAAAAAGGACAAATAGAAATCATTGACATGGAGTCGATGTATTTCAACCACGTTGAAGCAAGTTTCGACATGGACACCTTACGCTCTGGAAGCTTAGAATTGGCTTACGACGCCATGTACGGAGCTGGTCAAGACATTGTGCGTAGGTTGTTGCCAGATGCGACCTTCTTACACTGTGAACACAACCCAGGATTTGATGGGCAAGCACCTGAACCCATCCACAAAAACCTACAAGAATTCAGTGAAATGATTAAAATGGCTGGTGATATTGATAGTGGTTTGGCGACTGACGGAGATGCCGACAGGGTTGGACTTTATAACGCCACGGGGAAGTTTATCGATTCGCATCACATCATTTTGTTGTTAATTCATTATTTACACAAACACAAAGGACTCACTGGCAAAGTAGTTACAAGTTTTAGCTGCACTGGCAAAATCAAAAAGCTTTGTGACTTATATAACCTCGAGCAACAGACCACTAAAATTGGGTTCAAATACATCTGTGACATTATGGTTCAAGACGACGTCTTAATCGGTGGTGAAGAATCAGGTGGAATTGCCATTAAAGGACATATCCCAGAACGAGATGGCGTTTGGATTGGTCTTGTTATTTGGGAATTCATGGCCAAAACTGGCAAGTCTCTTGATGACTTAATTCAAGAAATATATGAACTAGTAGGTTCTTTTGCCGTTGAGCGTTACGATCTTCATTTGGACGAGGCGTTGAAAATTGCCATCGTCGAAAAATGTAAGTCTGGCGGTTATCAAGCATTTGGCAAATACAACGTAGAGTCGACTGAAGATACCGACGGATTCAAGTTCCATTTAGGCAACGACCAATGGGTTATGATTCGGCCGAGTGGTACTGAACCAGTTCTACGTGTCTACGCTGAAGCCGGTAATTCGGAAGAAGCCTTTAACATTCTAGATGCTACCAAAGCGACCATTTTGGGTTAAACTATTTGTTTGTTTCGGTTTAATTACTGGAACATCCATGTTCTCTTTCAGTCAAACGTTAGAGGCAGATGCACTTGCCAAAGTTAAAAAGAGAAAGACCTTCGTATTGGCTGGAAACGCTGTTGGTTACGGAGCATCCATGTACGGTTTGTACAACCTTTGGTATAAAGATTACCCATTAACCAAGTTTCATTTCCATAACGACAATGCCGACTGGTATCAAATGGATAAAGTTGGACATGCATACAGTTGTTATTATGAAGGTGTAGTTGGTATAGACATGTTAAAATGGGCGGGTTTCTCGCACAAAACTGCCTCCATTCTTGGAGGATCATATGGTTTCCTTATCCAAACAGGTGTTGAGGTATTTGACGGATTTTCAGAGGCCTGGGGCGCATCTACAGGGGATGTTGTCGCCAATACACTTGGAGCAGGTTTAGTCATTGGACAAAGCTTATTATGGGACGAACAACGGGTTTGGATGAAACTGTCTTACCAGCCTACGCAATATGCCTCTATACGTCCAGAGTTATTAGGAAATTCTGATGTTGAAAGACTTTTTAAAGACTATAACGGTCAGACCTATTGGCTTTCTGGAAACATTAAATCATTTCTAAAACCAGAAAGTAAATTTCCTTCATGGCTGAACGTCTCAGTAGGTTATGGGATTGATGGCTTCGTTAGTGCTGATGACAATTTTTTTGAAAGAGATGGAATGACAATCGATTATACCCACGTACAGCAATCTCGTCAGTTTTATTTAGCTCCAGACATTGACTTAACAAGAATAAAGACCGACAGCAAGGCGTTAAAAAATAGTCTTCGATTGCTTAACTGTATCAAATTTCCTCTACCAGGATTGGCTTATAATGCAAATTCCCGCAAACTCGACTTCAATTTCGTTCAATTCTAAGTAACTTCGTTTTTTGTTCGTATGTATAGTGTTATAAAGGGCTTCACCCTATCCATTCTTTTCTTTGTTGCATTCATTTCTATAGAAGTCTCTGCTCAAATTCCTGAGTTGCGGTTGCAGAAACAAACGTTTCAAAAAGAGATTCTTGAAATAATGAACCAGGCAGATGGTACCGACTTAAAACCGTATCAGTTGCTTGCTTTGGCTCGCAATCACTACCAACTAGACCAATATAGGGAAGCAGAAAAATATTATTTACAAATAATAACAGAAGCGTATTGTACACACCTTGACTATAAAGCGTTGGCAATTTGTTTGAGACACAGTGGCAAAGAAAGTTTGGCTAATGAATTCTTTCAAACATACACGGACAATGTACCTGTTTCTACTTTTTCAATATTATGGCAGTTGGATTCAGAGCCTAAAAAAGGCGTTACCAAAACAAATGAAAAGAGGTTAACTGATTTTGATTTTCTCTATGGGAATTTAAATCCAGATGGCTCAGTTAATTTAAACATTGACCACGGTACAGTAATGGCTAATGTTGGATGTAACTCTATAGTCAACATGGAAGCAATCCAGTTTCCAGTTCAAGAATTTAACAAACTTGGCACATTTACAATCGCTGAGAAACCTGGCAGTTACTATTTCAGTTACCAAAAAGAAAATGGACGCTTCGGCATCTATTACATTACTAGTAAAAACCACGTTTGGAGTAAACCCAAGGAAGTCATTTTAGGAGAAATGGGATCAGATTATTGTTTCCCTTACTTCATAAATGAAACGCTGTATTTCAGCAGTAATAAAAGTGGTGGACATGGACAGTACGACTTATACCGTGCCTCCGTAAAAGGGAAATCGGTTTCGGAAGTCGTGAATTTAGGAAGTCACATCAACACAGACAAGAATGACATTTTGCCCTCCGTTTGGAATGGCAAATTCAGCTTTTCATCCAATGGTCATGTTGATCAGGGGGGATACGATTTATTCTTTTCAGACTGGAGTTTTGGAAGAATTGACGCTTTAAAAACACCGTTTAACAGTCCGCATAATGAGTTTTTATTGCTTCAAGAAGAATCTGAATCAGCAACTCTATTAAGGTCCGGTGATGACAAAATCAACCTTGTTAACGTCAATTTCTATTATGATTACATGCGTACCTTTACTGGTCGCGTTGTCGATTCTGAGTCCAACGAAATAGAAGATGCCCGTGTGTTATTTACTATGTCCTACGTAGACCAAGGCATTTTCCAAACCTCTAGAGAAAAAGGCGTTTTCCATTTAACAATCCCCGACACAGTTGAAACTTGGATGATAGAATGTTATAAGCAAGGTTATGAGAGCAATAGTTTCGAGTTAGACCTTAGCACACTTGGCGAGAATCCGCTAATTATCGTGTTAAACAAAATTGCTCCGATTGAATCTGAACCAGTCTTTATTGTAAACTCACCATCACGTAATGTAATTCCTTCTGAACCTGATCAAATAAATGACAGTACTGACGCTCCCATATCAGACATACCGTTTAACGAGGTCGACAATTCTGGAAGGTATTATGTCGTCTATGCCTCCACTAAAACCTATACCAGTGCCTATACCTTTTGGGAAACGTGGAAGTCTACCGTTCCAGACATTGAAATACTAAAAAATGAGGAAATGGGTGTTTTTAGAGTCGGCTCATACGCCGGAGCAACATATGCCGAAGCAATGAAAAACTATAAAGCCGCTCAAAAGATTAAAGCGGATGTTTGGATTTTGAGACCAGATATGCAGTAGGAGAACGAGAGTTGAGCATTTAAAATTAATTTCAATTACAAATTTGCCCAACTAACAATATTTTCTAACAAAACGACAAATACATTATTAATGTTGTCGACCATATTCCTTGGCAAAAATCTACTAAGTCCAACACTCTAACTTTATGTTGTATCTTTTTGAAGGTTTTTTATGACATAACTACGTTTTAGGTTTGAACTTTAGAAAATCAAACAAATGTAAATTATGAAAAAATTCTTAAAGTTTCCGTTTTTAATTCTTGTTTCCTTATATACGCCG
>Ga0055584_100001349_pt1 | contig 24168 bp, 11 predicted proteins | sample OSDHelmetaG_FD_58716 | JGI IMG/M metagenome (GOLD analysis project Ga0055584, IMG submission 58716) | Pelagic marine sediment microbial communities from the LTER site Helgoland, North Sea, for post-phytoplankton bloom and carbon turnover... | ecosystem: Environmental > Aquatic > Marine >...
CAAAGCGGAAACATCGTCAAAGACCCTTAAATTTATTGTTGCACAGGTTAATGATGCACCAAATATTCTTAAAATAACAGATAAAGACGGAAATGAACTGTCTGTCGTAACGAATGCTACTGTTGTTATGGCAGAAGATTTAGATCCCACAGGCACATCACGCCTCTCTGATGCGGACTCGGGTATATTTAGAATTTATGCTACAGATGAATGGTTTGGTGAAGGTCATCCTCTAAAATTTTCCATTACACAACTTCCATCTAATGGTGTATTAAAAGGTATTACTAGTAATTCAACTAGTTCTACAGATTTTAAAGCCATCACCACTACACCTTTTACTGGATTAAAGACATTTAATGCTGCTGGTGAAGTTACCACTACTGTAACCAGTACCGGTAATGGTGTTCAGTATGCTATACTGCAATTTATACCAGATTCAAATGTAAATAAATCTACTTTGGGTGCATCATCAAGTTGGCCTGTATTGAATTACAAGGTAGAAGATGTCGCTACCCCCTCAGGAAGTGTTACGGGTAGTATTACGATAGAAATTACTCCTATTAATGATGCACCAGTAATAGGAACACTTATTTCTAAAACCGTAGACGAGGATACTAGTGTTATAATTGATCTTAGTACTCAAGTTAGTGATGTAGATGGTGCTGCAGATGAATTAGATTTTTATATTGTTGATTTACCAACAAATGGAACATTAGCATTCAGAGCAACAGCCTCATCGTCATACCAAACAGTCTCCCTCACAGACCACACATTGAGTCATGATTATTCACTAATGGCTGTTGCTTCTGGACAGGGTATTGCTTTAGGCACAACAGTAGAAGACTTGACGCAAGGTGTGGGTTCTGCTGCTAATGAATACTCCATAAAACCAGCATTTAGAATTAATGGTTCTGTTTTTGCAGCAGATTCGAATTGCTTAAAATTCACACCACCTGCAAATATTCCTCGTAAAAAGGGAGATACGCAACAATATTTTATTGAATGGGAGGTAATGGATGTGTCACCACTTGCTGGAACAGAATTTGGAGATGAGAATTCGTTACGTGCTCCTCTTACTCATGGCTCTACCTCAAATAAGTTGAAAGTAACAATGACATTTACAGCAACTGCTGATGCTCCAACTCAAACACTATATAATGTGTCACTTGTAGAAGACACTTCAGTTGTATTTAGATTAAAATGTGTTGATCCAGATGATGAAAAAGTGGAATTTACTATTAGTGGATTACCAGAAGGTAATGTATACCTCAAGAGTGAGTGTTCAGAAGATTCAGATGGATATTATAAACCAACTGCAAGTGCTACTGCTCTGGTCGCTACTGATACGGTTGCTGAATCTTTATTATCAAATGATAGTCCAACCGATGCAGAGTTAGCAACCAGTAGAACCAATGGAGAGTATAACAGAGTTTCAAAAGAACTTGTTTATGTGCCAACAGCAAATTGGCCAAAGACAAGTAATACTGGAGGTGATTGGTATGAAAATAGTAAGAATCATAGATTAGATAGTGATGGTAATCCAAGTGATGACCTAAGCGACTTAATAGGAGCAATTACATCGCTTACTTATACAGCGAAGGGTTTGACTTTTACTGATTCCCACTTTTCTTTCACCACTTCAAGTACATTACAACTCAATTTCAGAGTTAAAGGTATGATGGACAATTTTAATCTTAATACTGATTTAAAATCTGATTATCTTGATTCTACCGAATATTTGGGTCATAATCCACAGTTACCAGGTTCTATTACTCATTATCCTAAAAATAATGCTTTTATAAGCGTTACAGAAGATGTTGTAAGAAAAATTTATATGACCCCTGAAGATAAGCCAGCAGCAGATGGTGCTTGGAATGCTGCTTCAGATATAGCATTATTAAATTCAAATTCCGCAGCAAATCCAGGTGATTTGGATGGAGATGCGATAATAGATTTTGTATTTATTAAGTGTCCAGATGGTACAACAGGTTCACATCGTTCGGGATTTAATGGTTCTGTACGTAACTTTTATATTGGACAGAATTATAGTTATAATGGAACATTGGGTGCCTATAACAGTACTGTACAAACATTAGATATGGATTATTCATTAAGTGCTAACAAAAGAGTCTTGCATATTGAAACAAATTCAGAATATGGACAAAATTCAGATGGTAACGTTGAAGAATTAATTATTGTTGTTAGGTCTGGTCCTAAAAATTCCACAGATGTAAATGATAATGATTTGGGTGTGGATACAAATGATTGGACACAACATAGTGATAATATTAATCTATTTGGCACAGGTACTCAAACATCTAATAGTAGAGTAGATAGAAGAAATTCTAAACATCCATATGTACTTAATGTAAATTTGAAGATAACCGGGGTAGAAGACCCTGCAACTGCAGAAAACCAAACTGTTAATGGTAATGAAGGTACAAATATTAATATAGAACTTACTGGTACGGATGTAGATACTGATGTAGCCACTGGACTAAAATATAAGATACTAAGTATTCCAAATGGTTTTGTAGGTACATTAACAGAGACTGATGGTAGTACTACTACTACATTAGCAAGTAGTTCTAATCTTAGTGGAAAAAATATTGCATGGGTTCCAGATTCAAGCAATGTACATTGGAATGGTAGCCAACATTTTACATATCAGGTAACAGATACCATTGACACTAATGGTGATGGTGTTTTTGGACCTGAGAATGTAACAAATACAGGAAGAATTGACTTAGATGTTATTCAGGTAAATGATATACCTATAGTTACTCAAAAGACCGCTTCTCCAGTAAATGAATTTTCAGTTGATCATAATGGAGATACTATAGTACCTAATGTCTATGTTAATCTTGCGGAAGGTGCCCAACACGATTTCACAAATGAGGTTTCTGTTGATGCTTTAACTTATGAAATTATTGCAAATAGTTTAACAGATACAACAACTGGGCGCACATCTTCAATTGTACCTGGTACTGTAGAATTAGTAACCGCGCAATCTGCTATTGATGCAGGTGCATTTACTAATCCAGCACATGGAGTGGCGGGTCATATTGCCGACACATCTCGTTTTGTATTTTCTAAGTTTACACCAACATTTGATTCTGCTTTAGGTTCAGGATGGTATGGAAATTGTGAATTTAAATTTAGAGCGAAGGATAATGAAGGAATATCTGGTGTATCTGTTCAGGAAACTGTAAGTATTACAGTAGTTGCTGTTAACAATTCGCCTGCTGTAGTTGGTAGAAAAGATGACCCTAATACTATCGCAATTGAAACAGAAGGTGATTATGCTAGAGGGGCTACAATTAATGATGATAGTTTTACTCTTACATTAGAAGGAGAAGACCGTACAGACCATGATGGTATTGATTGGGGCGCTATAGGATTGGGTAATAATCAAGTAGGTTTAGCATTGAATGAAGATATGGGTGTCGGATTTGATTTAGATACAATTATTGACAATAGTCATTTTGGTGAAAGTAATGAAGTAGTTGTGTATGATGTTGAACGTAATGCAGATGGTTCAATAAAACAACCATCAAAAGGTACATTATATTTTGGAAGTCTTGTTCCAAGTTACGGTTTTGCTCCTGGTAGTAAAAGAGTAACATATATACCAAATGCTAATGTTTCAGGTACTGATGAGTTTAATTTTACAGCATCTGATGGTACATCAACTGTTACTGGTAAAATTAAGATTTACATAAGAGCAGACAATGATGCACCCACAGTTAATACTGCTAATATAGCCAGTGTATTACAGGCTATTGATGCTACATCAAATGGTAATACATTAATATTAACTGAGGATTTCTCTATTCAGGAAGTAGATATACACGATTGGTTTTCTGATATTGAAACTACAAATGTAACTGACTTGATTTTCTCTGTAGAAAACCAAAGTTCAAGTCTTTTTACTATAAGTTCTCAAGGTGTTTATTTGAAAAATGGTCGTAATACTATTAAATTAGAATCTATTGCTGATATGTTTGGTACTGGTTCATTTAAAATAACTGCAACTGATTTAGGTGACCCAAGTGGAGGTAGTGCTAGCGACCAATTATACAGTGGTCCTAAAGCAACAACAGCAACAATTAATGTAACAGTTAATAATGCTCCAGAACCACCTGTTTCCGTTAATATAACCGGTATAGATTGTGTAGAAGATAAAGATAGTGATATAATTACATTTTCTGCTACAGATGCTGATGGTGATGCAAATACATTAGTGTTTTTAATTGATACATTACCTACAATTGCATATGTAACTCAGGATGCCCAACAAAATAATGTTGCCGCGGATACTGTTTCAGCAGGTCAATTATTTGAAGTTACAGTTGCTATTGATGGAACTTATACACCAGGAGCAAGTGCTTTGGTAGTAGGCAGCCAATTAACTAATAATAAGGTTGTATTTGTACCAAATGCTAATTATGGAGGTCGTGTAGGTAGTGCTACAGATGTTACATTTAAATATAAAGCAAAAGATACTACTGGTTTAACTTCAACTGCTTCAACTGTAGAAATTGATGTTACTGGAGTAAATGATCCACATCAGGTTAATGATTTGAATGTGACATTTACTGAGGATTCTCAAAATAATGCAATTGATTTGAGTTCTGCAGTAGTTGATGTAGAAGATAAAACTTTACTCAAATATTGGATTAAATCTGAATATTCATCAGACACCATCAGTTCATCTAGTCCTTCTAATGGTACATTAACTAGACAAGGTGCCGCCGCATATGGGTATAATCTTAAATATACACCTAATTCGAACTTTTTCGGTGAGGATTCATTCAAATTTGTTGTAAGTGATGCTGATAGTTCAAATGCATTACAAGGAACTGTTAATATTAATATACCTAATACTAATGATGCTCCAAATATCACTGTAACAGTACAGACACTTTCTACCACAATATTAGAAAGTGTACCTGTAGTATTAACAGTAGAACAGGGTATTGATGTCGATACTAACGATACATTAACATATAATGTTATTACTGCTCCGACATATGGTAGTCTAGGTTCATTTGGGGTAGGATCGTTACAGGCCAATCAAATTACATATACTCCTCCTAATAATTGGACAAATAATCAGAATAATTTAAGTGATTCTTTTGTTTACAATGTTTCAGATAGTGCGGGCCAACCTTCAAGTAACCAATCAACAGTTAATTTAACAGTAATACCAGTTAACGATGCACCTCAACAAGCCCAAGCCGCTGTTGCTGCATTTAATGCAAGTAGTGATGCAAGTATAGATGAAGATACTATTAATACTGCAGTGGGTTCGGCTGGTTGGACACAGTTAGGTCAAACAGATTTAGCAACTTTCTTTACTGATGAAGAAGATACCTCTATTGATATTAGTAGGATTAAATTAGTTGCTCGTAATGGTGGCGTTCTTGCTGATGCTAATGAAGATGGTGTAGATGATAATGGTAACTTAAAGATTAATCCCTTTAATTCTGGTGATGGATTGGCATATGAGGCACAGAATGGAGATGTGATTAACGGTACAACACATCTTGAAACACAATTACTTAATGTGAAATTGGTAGAGGTTAGTGGAAAATTACACTTTCATGTAAAACCTCATCCAAACAAAAACGGTTTTATCGTCTTTAGTTTGAAATATACTGATGGAGGTGATGCGAACGGTGAAAATGCTGAATCTGTTACTTTAACAACACCAATTACAATTACAGTTAATCCAGTTGATGATGCAATAGTTAAAAAGGGTTCGGAAGATGTTGTATTAACTTCTATTACAGATACTGTAGGAACTCATTTGTCTGGCACATCAACATCTATTATACCTAGAGGGTATTTATTAAGTAGTTTAGATAGCGATGGGGGAATTTTAGGAAAATCATTAATTAATTATTATGAAGATCCTGATATTTCTCAGAGTCAACAAGGCGAAAAACTTACATTTAGATTATCATTGAAACTTCAAACTAGTGGAATTTTACTACAAAGTAGAGATAGAAGTAAGTTTGAATATGGATATCATACAGGAAGTGATGCAGATAAAGATTTTACAAGTTATTATCAAATGGGGTATATTAGAACAGAATGGAGTAATGATAATGATAGTGATAGGAGAGATACATGGACTGCTGAAGGTTTATCTTCTACACATACACTTGCTAATGGTAGTGCAACAGATAGTGCAGAAGGTACACGTGTTCTTGTATTTAAAGGTTCAAATGCTCTCAAATTATTTGTAGATGGACGTAGAGATGAAGAAGGTGGTATACAGGTTGATTCATTCTTTGGTTTTACTCAAGAATCTGACGATAGATTCCATATTGTATTAAGTTGGAAATTAGAAGGTTCTTCAAGTACAATTAATTTGAATGATAGTAATTGGCAAACACAGGTTAATAATGCAACATGGGATAAATTGAATCCTGGTTGGGATATTAATAATGATGGTGACTATAATGATAGTCTTGACTATAATGGTTCTCTTTGGGATGAAACTAGAGATAGAGTTGTTATTGCTTTTGGTAATTCAGTTGCATTACAGGGTAAGAAATCTAAACTTGCAAGAATATCACCTGTTACAAGAAAATCATCGGTTAGTAGAAATAGTGGAAGTACATTAGATCCATATTATTACTTTTCAAATGTTAAAGATAGAAATGATGAATTACAAGGATTTTCACCAGTTAATGATTCTAATAAAAAAATAGTATTATATAGAGGTGAGACTTATCTGTTTGAAAAGAATGGTGGCGATGATGGAGTGCATCCATTTGGAATTGCATTATTAGATTCTGATGGAAATGTAATTGAATCAGCACACTCTTCTATGAATGTATTGTCGTCAAGTGATGAACCAGTTATTAAAGATGATGGTGATCAAATTCAGATTTATATTCCAGAAGATTTTGATGGAAAATTAGGTTATTATTGCGATACACATTCAACAATGGTTGGAGAATTTGTTATCAAAGATAAACCAATTTCATCAATATCACAACAAGAATGGAATGCATCACAATCGAATATTAATTTTACAGGTGGATTTACTTCAGAAGCATTAGGTACAGTACCTACATATGTACCAGAAAGCAAAACTGTACGTTGGGATATAGCACAATATAAGCAGGAAGTCGATAAGTTCTATAAAAAGGGCAAGTATCATCCGGATTCCAATTTTAGAGAACAAAACTTACTTAAATCTTATACACGCACTACTCCACTTCAAAATGGGTTAACAAATTTGTTCAGCGTAGAAACCCGTGCGTATCAAGGTAATTACACATACGAAAAACACCAAAAGACTTTTAATACGGCGCGCTTAAATTGGGCTACGTGGCCACCTGCTCTCAACTTTGGAACTGAAACAATAGATTATTACTCAATTAAAAATGTGTTTGCGCCAATTTTATTAGGTGAAGAATACACTGATCCTGATAGAATTGTAAAGGTGGCGGCGGGGGCGTCGAATGAGGCCAGAAAGAAACGACTTCATAATGTTGGAAGTTTAGCAAATAATGATATAAAAGAACATATGAGTTCAATATTTCGACCCGAATCGCATGCGGAGACCGCAGGTGTGATGCCCTTACGAAGGAAAAGGCGGCAAATGTTTGAGGACATGACTGATGACGAGTGGCAGCATTTTTATGATAGTAACAGCAATTTTTTTCCTCTTTCGCAAGGTCGGCCACGGCCACGTAAAAACACAATCCAGGTAAATATTAATTTAGAAAATGAATACGATTTAGAATTAGCTTATTTAGATTGGTGTAAATATACCACTGAAGGAATGGGAAAGGAAATTATTTGCGCCAACAACGGGAGTGCATTCGTGCGACATGACTCGTATAGAAGCGTTATCCCATTGATGATGACGGGATTGACTTGCAATATGCAAACTATTATAAGTAATGTTTTAAGAATACCATCTAGAGGTTACTTTTTAAGAAATGATATTGCCGATGAGGATATACCAAAATTTTCTCTGGAATATAAAATACCTACCACCACAATATCGGGCAACTTCACTCGAACTTTTAATTTACCTAGTAATGGATATAAAAATTGGGGGTGGTATTACGACTTCTACTATCCGCAAAACTCACAAAAAGAGAGGTATAGAATAATGGAAGATTTGTATAATAGATATGATGGTGGATCAGGACCAAACGATTCTTCACCATCTAACACAATAGCAAATGATTTATATCAATATTACCAGGCAAATAAAGATAATTCTGAATATTCTTCGGGCTATGTCGGATATTATAAGGACTATTATATGTATTATCGTTGGCAAAATCAATTCAGGTATTCGAATAGACGTCCCGTATGGATAGATGTACCTTCATTGGCCAGGTCGCATTATGCAGACTACTACGCGTCCACAGACGCCACGAGACCTGGATATTGGGAGTACCCAAGCGGCGCGGATGATACTAGATCCGACCTGCTCAAGGATTATCACGCTTTAGAAAAAACCTACAACCCGTGTGGGTATGATCCTGTTCATCAGTTTACACTTAGTGTAATTCCTATAGAATCAGATGGTTCATATGGTCAAGAAATTCAATTGAGAACATATTTATTAGGTGAACACACTGAAAATAGCAATGTTCCATTTGAGGCTCAAAAAGCAAGTTTTATTGATACTATTAATCCATCAAGCGATAGTTATAATCCTAATTTGACAAGAGATAGAGTAATTTCAAGAACAAGTAATACTGATTTTCATTTACATGCTGGAAATTCTCAAACATACTATCAGGATAATCTAGATGAAGGTATTAATATTCCATCAAAAGCTTTATGTTTTGCAAGACATGATAAACATTTTGAGTTTGATTATAATACACTATTTGATATTAAACAGGAATCTGCAAAATTTGATAATTGGGATAGTTTAGAAATAGACTTGAGAAACGTTCATAATTTATTAAATAAATATCATAATACGGAAAATCTAGGTTTGGATGGAGAAGGATATGATTATCCTTTTAAATTATGTATTACGACTTGTGGTGGTAGTGAGCCCGGTGCACTTTTTCGTGATTTTAAATTAAAAGGACAGGTGGCAATACCTGAAAATCAAAGTTATATAGTTATTAGTCGAAAGCCTCTATCATTTATTTTAGAGGATGATACAAGAGATACTTCTAATGTTACCGGAATGGGAGATTTGGCAAGTAAGACACTTAGTACTCGCGATGGCGCAATTTATATCCCTATGGATTCTTCATTTTTTACTTTTGCTGATGGAACTAAATTTACCAATGGAGTTCATGAAGATAATTTTACTTTAGGAACTATTGATATTACTACTTCTGAAGCAGCAGGTAGTATTGATATGTTTAGTAGAAAAATAATAGGAGGGGAACTAGAAAATAATGGCGATGGTGATTTTATTATAATACGTGACGATAACCAGTACTTCACATCTGATGGAACTCTTGTTAGTGAATTTGTAGAAGAACGAAAAATAGATGCAGGCATTAATACTTTGTCTTTTGATGATATGGTACAATATTTCAAAACAACTTTTGATTATAGATTACGACATTTAGAATATAACACATCTGCTTCAAACCCTCAGTCAGCAAGTATTAAATTCAAATTTTGGGATAGTACAACAGACGATGCTAATATTAATAATCCATATTATCAGTCTATAATTCATGATATGTCAAATGAAAGTGCACCCGTCGTTTCCGCGGATGAAGGACGTAATATTACATTTAATTTGTTTGACACATGGGGTGATACTTGGCATTTTGGCCCGCCACCCCGCGTGTACACGCGAGGTCAATTTATTCAGGTCCCAAAAACTGGTCCACCCACTACTCAGACAGAAATTGACGCATTAAATGACGATAGAGAGAAATTCTGGCGCATTCCACAGTATGATTCCGAGGGGCAAGAAACAAATCTGGAGTCAGGTTGGCAGAGAACATATTACGGTAAATATTATTCGTGGGAACCTATTGATGAAAGTGTTTGGGCGGATAACTTACATAAAACTGACGAAGGAGATTATTATTTGTTTACTACTGATTTATGTTATTATATTATACCAAGTACAGAGAGAGACATGTGGGAACGGCAAGATTCTGAGGATTATAAATTTGTAATGCATGTAAAATTACCGATGTCTAGTGATACAACTTTATCTTGGAGGATAACTGCTTCAATGCCGTTTTGGCTCTCTGAATGCTATGCGTCAAGTAGAGAGGAAATCAAGAACGACGACCCTGAGGTTGTCGAGCACTTTCGAGAAGAGAATGTAGATATGAGAGGTGGAGATAATTTCTATACTAACGATAATTGGCGGGGCCAAGATTGGAGTCAGGGTGGACTAGCGAGTTTTGTTGTGCCAGGAGATACAATACACAAAATTCAAGAAAAATTTGCATCATTTTGTGGACAAGATATGACATATGCTGATAAAGCGTTAATAGAAAAGATTATTGCATTAAAAAATCCAGAACTAAATGAAAAACTTAGACAATTATTACAAGAAAAGATTGATGCGGTTATCGTCCCAACAAAGCCAGCAATGAAGACTGTAATAGTACACGTTAAACATAATAGAGATCAAGTGGGACACAATCAATATAAGCCCTGTAGCGCTCCTCATACGTGTAACTACACTTATGGTGATAAAAACTTACTTAGAACGAAATTATTGTTTAAGGAAAGAAATTCACCAAACCTTCCCCCTGACCCACTATCAGTTGAATTTCGTGAAAGTGATTTTGTCGATGTCTTTCAGAATATACTTAATTTAAGTAAGAATGAATGGGATTCTAAATTCCCTCTCGTGGGTAAAGCGATAGATGTACCCTTAAATGTGTCTTGGAACAAGAACGTGTGGGACTCGAGTGGTCGAGGAGACTATTTTCCATTAATAGCAAATGAATCAATTGATAGTAAGCAAATATGTTGTAGGTCTCCAAATGTTGCTGAGATTTCAGGAGGAAAAGTGGTTTGGAGTCAACGAGCTGAGACGGGCGACGGCAGCGATTATGATTTCCAGCGTGATTGGGGTGATAATACTTATCATATAATAGAAATTCCAGCAGATAAAGAATATGATGTATTATATTCGGATAGGGTTATTCAATGGGAAGGTGTTGGTCCAATAAATTATAGTGATTTAACTTTTTACACGGAAAACAAGGGCCTGTCTGAATTTCTTAATGACATATTTGATAATGCAAAGACCCCACAGAATTTCCAGCCATACGATTTAAATACTCGTTACGATGAAATGTTACACATCATGCCTAGTGACAACCATTTTATTATTGAGAAAAACTTTACTCATGCTTTACAATTGTGGTTGGAGAAATTGCAACCGGATGGTACATTCTATTCTACTGGAACAGATATGACAGTGGCGGACAATTTCAGCAATTTGTTTTATATGTCGTCGTGGTGGTACGATGGTGAACGCTTTACGAGTTACTCTAACTATAATAAGTGGTCTTTTGCATGTAGAAAAATGTTTGGTGACAATGCTAATCTATATGATGAGGAGGTGGCCAGGGTGAGGGCGTTGTTCGCTGGGCAACCCGAAGGTCCCCGTAATGGTTTAGGACCTTTTGTGTCCTCTGCGGGACACACAGAAAACACGCCAGTTTATTGGATTAACTATAATTTATATCATGGGCAGAACGGAAACCCGTATTGTAGCCCAAATGGGTACTCTGGGTGGCCACACCATGATGATTACAAAGGGTACTTCTCATACTGGGGAAATTATTTAACCTGGCGTGGGTCCACTTATGAAGATGGGCAGAACTTATATAGTGGCGGGTTCATGACTAGAAGTTTGGCACATTATGGAGGAAGAGCCTACTTAGGACTCGGTATGTATTATTGGTATGTCCAAGACGAAGAAGAATCTGGGTGCACCGCGTACTATAATGCGAAGACCGATAAAACTTATGATTGGTCGGCATTTTATATATGTGGAATAGATAACACAAAATGTCATAATTTACCTTCTGAATGTACTGTCAAAAATGAAGAAGGAGACCTGATGTGTCAAGAACAAAAGGTTAAAAAATTGTCACCTCCCAGTGTTATAAATAGTGGTTACCCAGGTAGAGAATATCAAGGTCCATTTAGTATTACAGGACCAATTGATTGGACAGCGTATTTCAATACTATAAAAGATAATAGAGCCAGTGCAATAGTATTTCCGTCATCGTCATCGGCTGATTTTGAGAAGACATACATATTTCCATAAAGATTTTTTGTGAATTTAAATATAAAAAAATAATATTTAACAATTAATATTTTATTTTAAATATAATTAAAATAAAATATATAGAATATAAATGGATTATTTTGAGTTTATATTAGATAAATGTGTTATAAGAAAACATCAGTATATTTATAGTAAAAAAAATGTAAATATTAATATTGATAATATTATTGTTATTAATATCGAATCAAATAATATACAAAGAAATTATATTAAGTTTGTAATGAAAAAATTAAAAATTAATTATGAATTATTTGTTATGAAAAATATTTCAAATAAATTATATAAATTTTTAGATAATTTTATTAGTTATAATGTAAAAAAAAAACAATTAATGGAATATATTTTAGAAATGTTAGTATTAAGATATGCTTTATTTTCTAAATATAAGAATTTTTTCATTATACATGATAATGTTTTTTTTCATAAAAAATTTTGTATGTTGTTTAAAGATATAAAATTTAAAGATTATTTAATATTAGGAGGATATTATGATAAAAAAAAAAATGAAATAATAAAATTTGCAACTCTATATGAAAATAATTTTGCAAATAAAATATATAATTTTCAAAAAAATAATTATAATACTTTAAAAAAATATGAGTTATGTAAAAGTAAAATTTATAAAAAAAATATATTAATAGATAATTTTAAATTTGTGCAAGTACAAGATAATAATTTAACTAATTTTTATAATAAAAAATATAATAATATAAATTTAACAGACTATAATATTATTTTTCTTGATTTGTTATGTGAATCAATATTACCAAAGAATTTTATGGATTTAGATATTAAAAATATATATATTTTATCAAAATGTAATAATTATATAAATATTATATCATATAATTTTTTTGATAAAAAATTTATAAAAATGATATATTTATTTATTTGTAAAAATAGATTAGATTGTAATGATTCTAATTTTTTAATTGAATATAAAAAAAAATTAGTAAAAACAAAATTGTTAGATTTTGAAAAAGAAAAAGTATTAAAATATCCATATTTATTTCATAAACAAATATTAAATATTGTGGATTTTAAAAAAAAAATTAATTATAATATTAATATGCAAATAAAATTAAAAAAATCCTATATTGCTCATATTCATTGTTATAACTTAGATTTTTTTATTGAATATTATGGTAATTATTTTGATAAACTAATAAAATTCACAGATATAATAGTAACATATTCAATAGGAAATTGTAATAAACTTTATTATTATAAAATAACATTATTAAAAATAAATAATAAAGGAATGGATATCGGCGGAAAATTTTGTGCAGTAAATTTTATTAATAATCAAAATAAAAAATATAAATATATATTATTTTTGCATAGTAAAAATAATAAAAAGTATAGAGATTTATGGTTTAATTCATTAATACAAAATTTTAAACATATAGTTAAAAGTAATAAAAATATTGGATGTATAGTTCCTCCAAATATTAGAAGTGGGAATAATATAGAAATTATAGGATTAAAAAAAAAATCAGTTAATTATAATAAAATAGATAAATTATGTTATAGAGAGTTTGTATATAATGATTTATATTTAAATGAAATATCTGAATATTTAAATATTAATTCAACTATAACTTTATTTCCAGAAGGTAATTGTTATATTTTAAATAGTGTTGTTACAGAGAAATTGTTCGGCGATAAATATTTATATAATATTTTAAATACACCAGATACTTTTGATTTTAATTGGGTAAAAAATATAAATTTTTTACAAACAAATAATTTATTAACAGTATTTAATTATTCTAAAAATAATTTTAAAAATAATTTAAAATATATTAATAAAGAAAAACATATAGGATTTTCAGATGGTATGATAGAACATGTATTTGAACGTTTAATATTTATGGTAGTTAAATCTTTACAATATGATATAAAAATTATAAAGCAAAAAATAGTATATAAAAAATTAAGTGATTATATAAATTTACTTTATGATAAAAACACAATAGAATATTAATATTTTACAATGTTATGAATATTAATATTTGCATATATTAATTAATGGCAATTGTATTATCAGTTTTATGTGGTGCATATGGATTATACTGTACTTCTTTTTGTTGTTCGATGGGGTATACTTTAATTGAAGAGCATTATGAAGAAAAAAGAAAAAAACAAATAGAAATAAAAAAACAATACCAACAAAAACAATTAGAAGAATTTTTAGATGCTAACAGTCATAAAAGTTATGTAACGGAAACGTTTGAATTAGCACGAAATTATAAATTAACGACCATTGTAGAAGAAATGGAAATGTCAAGTTCAGATGAAGAAAATGGAGTATTATATAGTAATTATGATAATAGTTATTACACTGAAAAAATAGAACTTTTATAAAACATTTATATCCATAACATTATTTAAAATACAAATTTTAGGATGCGGATAATTAAACATTTCCCAATTATTATAACATTTTGATAAGTCTTTTTTTGTATCTGCTCCTGTCAAAACACCTATAGAAGTTAAACAATATGCATTAATTCCTTCTAACATATCATTTGTTGTATCACCTACTTTAATAATATGCCTTGAAGATATGTTATGTTTTTCTTTTAAATAATTAATCATATATGGTTCAGGACGACCTTTATGTACTTCTTCACTAGAAATATAATCATCAATAAATCTCTCCATATTTAATCTATCTATAATAGATTTTTGAATTTCTTTGTTATAACCAGTATTAAGTGCAATTTTGATGTTTCGTTCTCTAATTTTATTAAATAAATCAGGCATATCTGGATGCATTATTTTTATTTTTGATGAATCAAAATAATTTTTTTTAAGATTATCATTAAAATTTTCAGATAATTTTAACTTATAAAATTTATAAGTATTATTATTTATATTATATTTTGTAGAAAGAAAATGATCTAATACTTCATATTTATTTTTACCATGCCAGTGATGTATATCATCTTTTTTAACATCTAATTTAAAATCTTTCATTGTGCTATATAATGTGTTGTATACTATACCTCCTTCGTTAATAGTAGTACCAGCCATATCAAAAACAAGCATTTTAACATTGTTATATCTTAATTCTTTGTATATAGTTTTTATTAAGAGGGAATTCATTAATTTTATAATATTACTGTATTTATTATTTATATTAATACCATTTAAATAATACAACATAAATTTATTTAGATATATGCAGAATTATTTAAATAAAAATACTTTGGAAGTAGGGTTAGATGAAGCAGGAAGAGGGCCAATGTTCGGACGTGTTTATGTTGCGGGAGTTATTTTACCACAAGAAGATTTTAATTATGAAATGATTAAAGATAGCAAAAAACTTTCGGAGAGAAAAAGATTAATAGCAGCAGATTATATTAAAGATTATGCTATTGATTGGGTAGTACATTATAAAGATGAAAAATATATAGATAAACATAATATTCTACAGGCTAATTATCATGCAATGCATGAGGCGCTAGATAAATTATTGGTTATACCAGAACATATTATAATAGATGGAAATTATTGGAAGCATTATTGTGGAAAAGATGGTAACTATATATCACATACAACTGTAGTAAAAGGCGATGATAAATTTACATCAGTTGCTGCGGCATCTATATTAGCAAAAGTAGCGAGAGATGAATATATTTATAAGTTATGTAATGAATATCCCAAACTCGATGAATATTATAATATAAAAAGTAACAAAGGATATGGTGCAAGGGCTCATATAGAAGGTATAAAAAAATATGGAATAACAAAATGGCATAGAAAGTCATTTGGTTTATGTGGTACATCAAAAGTAATTAATGTTTAATATATTTAATTTATAAAATTGAATTAAATATATTAGGATTACTATAATTAATAGTAACTATGTCAAATTTCACGTATATGAATGACCCACATCAATCAAGAAATGGATTGAAATATTTGTTTGCGTATTATTGTCCAGAAGATAAATGTTGGGCAGTGCCTCCGAGGCGTTTTATATTAACGGAACATGAAAATATAAATAATTTGGGAGGACAATTTATTTCATCTATGTGGTGGAATAAAGAGTATAAAATGGGAGATACATTAGAATTTGTAGTTATGTCAGTAGAAACAAATAAAAGTTCTACTGATGTTGAAAAAGATATGAATAAAATAAAAAATCCTTTTCCGACATATTATGATTTGCCTCATTATTTAAAAAATGTTGGTTATTATGTTATGGATCAAACAATTATGATGAAATGTTTGAATCATTTGAAAGATAATAATTCTTTTGATTTTACATTAAAGTCTGTTACAAACCCTTTCCAGTCAATAACTTTGAATTTACATAGAAATGTAAATAATAATAATAGCATGTTTATTTCATGTCCTAGTTTTAGTCATATTCTTAATAAGTGTGTTTAAAATTTTATGTATTAGACGATAAATTAATATTAAAATTGAAATTTATTTTCTATATTTTTTAATTGTAATATATAATAATGAAGGTTTTAGTTTTTGATACAGAAACAACAGGACTACCTAAATATGGGGCAAAATTGCCCAATGTAAACCAGTTTCCTTATATTGTTCAGTTTAGTTGGCTAGTATATGATGATGCAACAATGAAGATAACAAATATTAATAATCATATTATTAGGCTACCAGAAGGTATGGAAGTACCAGAGGAAAGTTCAAAAATTCATGGTATTAGTACAGAAAAAATGTTGGAATCAGGGGAAGATATTAGAATGGTTATGAAAAATTTTCATGAAGCCGTGGTTCAAAGTCAAATTTTGGTAGCACATAATATAAAGTTTGATGACCAAATTGTACAATGTGAATGTATTCGACATGGAATTCCAAACTTTTTGAAAGAGTATACAACAAAAATTAAATATTGTACTATGAATTATGGTAAAGAAATTACAAAGATAGAAAGACCTAGTAAGTTTAAAAAGGGAGAAATGTATTTTAAGCCTCCAAAGTTGCTTGAACTTCATAAGCACTTCTTTGGCACAGTACCAAATAATCTACATGATTCAATGGTAGATGTATTTGTTTGTTTTCGATGTTTTAATGTTATGACATATAATAAAGATTTGTTTGATGTGAATACCCAATCAGAATTAGCAAAATATTATAATGATTTGACACAAATAAGTAATTGAAAATCTATGTTATAAAAAAATAAATTTATTTTTTAGATAATTTAAATATAACTTTAAAAGAATGACCAACTTTTTTTTTTATTTTTTTCTTTTTTTGGTATATTATAATATTTTTCCATAAAAAGATTCATATTTTGAGTTCCCATACTTTTATTACAACTACCACATATAGGTCTTAAATTGTTTATTGTAGAATTTCCACCATTAAATTCTGAAATAATATGACCACATTCCCATGAATCCATATAGTCAAGTTTATTTATTTTACAACAATAACAAAATGCTGAACTTTCTTCTTTATTATATGTTTTCCATACTTGCTTACGTAAGTTTTTAGGTATAGATTTTTTTCTTTTCTTTTTTTCTTTTTTTATTAATTCACCTGTTTTTTGTTTAATAATATCTTTAATCCAGTCATAGCAATATGTTTCATTTATAAAGTTATACATACCTAAATACATATTATCTTTACAACATTCTTCTAAATAAATATTTAATTTTTTTAGTTTTCTTATTTGTTTTTCATATGCTTCTTTGCTCCATCTAGACATTTCTTCATTTTTTGTAATAATAATTTTTTTTAAATCTTCTGCATCTTCTATATTGATATTAGATTCTGTTAGTTTCATATATAAAAATGCAACTGCTTCTTGGAATTGATTTTTATTTAATTTTGGACGGATTGTTTTTTTTTTAAGTGTCCATATATCAGGATATTCTGAAAAAAAATATTTACATACATTTTCAACTAAATTTTTATTAATATTTTCTGGAAATTCTGGTAATTCTGTATTTTTATTAATAATTTTATAATTTTCAATAAGTTGATTTTTATTATTTACTTTTACAATTTCAATTAAAACATTAAAATTATTATAATGATGTTCTTTATATAATTTATCCATTGCTTTAAATCTATGTTGTCCATCAACTAAATAGTTTTTACCATCTTCTTCACAATAATGAATATTTATACATCCTAAAAAATTAAAAGAATTTTTTCCACTCTTATAAAATTTATCTTGATATTTTATTATTTCTGCAACTTTGTTATCATCTCTTATTCTTTGTTCATTAGGTATAATAATTTTCTGATTCAACAAGTCTTTAATATTTATATTAACTAGTTTTTTATTATTATTTATAATGAAATTACTATATTCTTGGTTATACATTTAAATATATTTTAAAAAATATCTTTAAATTGATAGTATTAATTAAAACCCTCCTCTAAGACGCAAAACCAGGTGGAGAGTTGCTTCCTTCTGAATATTATAGTCGCTAAGTGTACGTCCGTCTTCTAGTTGCTTTCCAGCAAAAATAAGACGCTGTTGATCAGGCGGAATTCCTTCCTTATCTTGAATCTTAGCCTTAACATTTTCAATAGTATCCGATGGTTCAACATCAAGAGTAATGGTTTTTCCGGTCAAAGTCTTTACAAAAATCTGCATTATATAAATATATTTTGGCTGTAATGTTTAAGTAGATTTAAAAAATATTAAATAAGTTTTAAACCTTAATTGTAGGGAGATATATAATTTGTTTTGTTTTAGTTATTAAGACCCACACATAAGACAATCTTCATCATCTGACATTTTATCAGTAGATTTACGTAGTTCTGGTTCAATAGTAAACTGTTGTGGTGCTGCTTTTGCTTCAGTTCTTAAATAATATAAACCAGTTTTGAGTCCTTTACGCCATGAAAAGAAATGCATGGAAGTTAGTTTTTTATAGTTTGGTTCTTTCATCCATAAATTCATACTTTGGCTTTGGCAAATATAAGCACCTCTATCTGCCGCCATTTCAATAATATGTTTCATAGGAATTTCCCAAACAATTTTATATTTTTCTTTAATAAATTTTGGTATATAAGACAAGTCTTGAACTGAACCATTATTTCTAATAATATTATTTTTTGTTTCTTCATTCCAAAGATTTAATCCTATAAGATCATTAAGTAAATATTTATTAACACAAATAAATTCACCCGCGATAGTTCGTCTAACATAAATATTACTAGTAAATGGCTCAAAACATTCATTATTTCCCAAAATCTGTGATGTACTAGCAGTTGGCATGGGGGCTATAAGTAAAGAATTGGCTAAGCCATGTTTTATTATTTCTTGTTTTAATGAATTCCAATCATAATTAGTTAATTTAAGTTCAGATGAATCAAAATCACTCCACATATCAAATTGCAATAATCCTTTTGATGCAGGCGAACCTTTAAATGTAGAATATGCATTACTATTTTTTGCCATTTCTAAACTACTTTCAAGAGCAGCATGATACATTGTTTGAAATATTTTTTTATTGATTAATTTTGCTTCATCAGAATGAAAAGGAATATTCATCATAGCGTAAACATCTGCCAATCCTTGGACTCCTAAACCAATGGGTCTATGTTTTGAATTTGATACACCAGTTTTATCAGTAGGATAAAAATTAATATCTATAACTTTATTTAAATTTTCTACTATAATTTTTGTGACTTCATGTAGTTTCTCATAATCAAAAGTTGAACGCAGAATATCTAATGTATCTGTAAATCCTCCTATCTTTTTACCATCATCCATAAGTAGTGGTAGAGTTTCTACTTGAAATTCTTCTTTAAATGTATCAAATTTTGATTTTGTAATTTTAACTTCTTTAAATGTTATATGTTTTTCATTTAAAAGGAGTTTCATCATATTACACCATTTACAATTGTCTTTTGTATAAAGAGTAACATTAGTAAAAGGAGATTCTGTTTGTTTTACAAATTTTGAAAGTCCAACAGATGCTAGATTACAAACGGCAGTTTCATTTTCATCACTATATTCAACAATTTCTGTACAAAGGTTACTACTTTTAATTACACCTAAATTTTTTTGATTACTTTTTTTATTACAAGCATCTTTATAAAGTAAATAAGGTGTACCAGTTTCCATTTGTGAATCTAGAATTTTAAACCAAACATCTCTGGCAGAAATAGTTATATTTCCTTTACCTTCTTTTTCATATTTTTTATAAAGTTTTTCAAAATCATCTCCATAACAATCTGCTAAACCGGGACATTTATCTGGACACATTAAAGTCCATTTTTTGTTTTCACTCACACGCTTCATGAAAAGATCTGGAATCCAAAGAGCATAAAATAAATCTCGCGCTCGGGCTTCTTCATCTCCATGATTTTTCTTCATATCAAGAAATTCCATAATATCTCCATGCCATGGTTCAAGATATATTGCAAAACTACCATGTCTTTTTCCACCCCCTTGGTCAACATATCTTGCCGTATTATTAAATACACGTAACATAGGAACAATTCCATTGCTTGTTCCATTTGTACCGCGAATATGAGAACCTTGTGAACGAATATTATGTATATGAAGGCCTATACCACCTGCCCATTTTGAGATAGCAGCACAATCCGATAATGTATTGTAAATACCCTTAATACTATCTTTCTCCATAGCAATTAAATAGCACGAACTTAATTGTGGTCTGGGTGTTCCAGCATTGAAAAGTGTAGGTGTAGCATGAGTAAAGTATTTTTGACTCATTAAATCATAAGTTGTTTTGATTTTTTCAATATCTCCTAAATGAATGCAAACAGCAACTCTCATCCACATATGCTGGGGTCGTTCAACAACTTTACCATTTAATCTTAATAAATAAGCACGCTCAAGAGTTTTAAAACCAAAATAATCAATTAAGTAATCTCTATGATAATCAATAATATTATCAAGACGTTCTTTGTTTTTTTTTATAAATTCGTATTGTTCTTGTTTTATAATAGGATGATGAATATCATTAATATCTTTAAAGTTATACAAATCTTCAGTTACTTTATAAAATGATTCTGTAGTATTTTTTTGATGATTAGAAATCAAAATTCTACTAGCAAGTGTACCGTAATCTGGATGTGTAGTAATTAATGAGGCACATTGTTGTGCTGTTAGTTCATCAATTAAACTAGTAGAAATTCCGTTGTAAAGTCTATCACAAATTTTTTGTACAAGTTGTGTGTAATTAATATTAAGAGGAGATGTTGACAAATTTGGGTCTTTCCCTAGATTCTTGAGTCTTTTTGAGATTTTATCAAATGAAATAGCCTCTTTTTTTCCATTTCTTTTTATAACAATATCGTCTTCTACCATATTATACATATCTTACCATTCTTAATTTTTAAATCTATTATTTTCAATTTATATTATAAGTATTAAAAGTTGATTATTCATTAGATGATAGAAGAAAAGGATTTCTTTAAGTTAGATTTTAATTATAATATAATTTATTTATATTGGTACTTAAAGGATTTTAAGTGTAAAAAGACAATTTATTATTTTTGTGTTAAAACAATTTAGGGAAATTAAATATTGTTCTATAATATAATGAATTTCCAGACAGATAACGTTCAATGGACCGAGAATCTTGAGAAATTTTTAAAGATTTTGGGGGAACATTCTCTTTGTTTATCTATTTTGCATAAAGATAGTGAAGCTTATTTTAGTACTAAGGCGATGAAAATCGATCTTCCTGTTATTGTCTTCTCAACTCTTTGTGGTAGTTTAACTCTTTCTGCAAAAAATATTTTTGGTGAGGAAAACGAGAATAATGCACTTAAATTTGTGGGAAGTTTATCTCTTATTACTGGGATATTAGGTACTATTCAAAGTTACTTTGGGTATAATAGATGTGCTGAAAATCATAGAATATCTTATTTACAATATAGTAAATTATATCGTTTTATTCGAATTCAATTAGGTCTACCAAGAGAGCAACGCATTTTACCAAAGGATTTATTGAAAATTGTTGCGGAAAATTTTGAACGTTTAAATGAAATTAGTAATTTAATTCCTGAAACAATTGCTACAAAATTCAAAAAAAAATATAAAAAAGAAACAATTCATAGACCAGAGGTTGTAAATGGATTAGAACAAATTGAAATTTATAGACCTAGTGATGAATTAGTTAAACAAGTCGAAAAAGACGAATATATTAATGAAATACATGATGATTTGGAAATTCAGCAAGCATTATCAGAATTAAATAATAACGAAAATATGCTAAGTAAAGACAGTATGGCTAGTATGGCTAGTATGACTAGTAAAAGTATGAAATTAGAAAAACAAAATAGTTTAACATCTATTAAAGAAGAAAAAGAAGAAAAAGATTCTGATTTAAATTCTAATGAATTAAATGTTTAAAATAAAGAATTATATTATTAAACTAATTTTTTATTTATTATTCAAATGTGTTTTCTTTGAAATTATCAAAAGATTCTGTTCTTACTTTTATAACTATATTTTGTTCTAATTTACTAGTAACTTTTTCATCTTTTATTTTTTCATTTTTTATTTTTTTATTTCTTGATTTTGGTTTCCTATGGTCATATCCAGTTTCTCTTTCAGATAAAACTATATTCCATAAAGTTTTAAGTTCAGGTAAAATACTATTAAACCATTTTTTGTTTCTAGGTACTAAAACACATGAATAATCTTGTAAATGCCAATATATATTTTTTATATATGACATTTCTTTGTTTTTTTCTAGTGTTTTATCATACCAGAGTTCAAAATCATCTTCATTAATATCTACAGGAGGATATTCATAATGAGGTTTCTCGTTATTAAAGAACTGTACTATAATTCCTTTTCTCATACCATTTTCTTTATGTGTAAATGATGAACCATCTTTAAGGAACTCTTCTTCGGTTTCGTATTCTTTAAACATGGTTTCCAAAAAGTCACATTCATCTAAATCCCATACTTCCATTTGTATTTGCATCTGTACCCAGTATGCTTTTTCAGGTATTCCATCTAATTGTCTACTAGTAGGATTTTTAACTTCAACTAATCGTCCATATCTTAAGTTATTAGGGTCTATATTTATACCATCGGGGGATGCTCTGAGAAATTTAATTGTTTGATGTTTAATGCATCCAAATTCACCTACTTTTGTATCAAAATCTTTTTCATAATGCATTATAGATAATGGTTCATAACGATGACCATTATGACATGCAGAATTTATATTTGTTGAAAATTTTTTATTAAAATCAATGGGTTTACATTTACTTAAAATAAGTTGGTTTTGTTTTGCTTGCGTATCTAATGCTTTGTACAAATCACTTGCTGAAAGTCCTTCTCGTCTAAACTCAAACCATTCTTTACTTTGTTGTTCAGGTTGTTCCATCGATTCGTATTTTTTAAGTTTTTTTGTAAGTTTGTTAATATCTGGTTTATTAATAATGTTTGTATTACAATAAGAACGGAATACGTTATGCTTATGTAAATAAATTTGTATAGCATCCCATAAGGTTGCTTCATAATCTTCAATATTTATAAAGTAATCATCAATATCACTATATGTATGTTTAATTAATTTACATAATTCTTCAAACATAGTTACCTCAAAATCTTTTTCTTTATATTTTTTAATATTTGTATCGATATAATCTTCTATGAAATATTGTATACTTTCTTTAAAGTCATCTATATCTTTATCAGTAATATCTTTTACATTTGTTGGTTCTAAATTGTCTAATATATCTTTTAAATTTTCCAAATCATTAAAGCATACTGACATAAATATATATTATATAACACTATTAATATATATTTATATAATTATCAATTTTATTTGTATTGATATCTTAATCTAGTATTAATCTTCATTTTTTTTTGTTATCTTTGTTTTTGATGCCTTTGTTTTTGATTCCTTTGTTTTTGATGCCTTTGTTTTTGATTC